>Ga0172367_10000009_pt1 | contig 309718 bp, 306 predicted proteins | sample Lak10m_FD_114542 | JGI IMG/M metagenome (GOLD analysis project Ga0172367, IMG submission 114542) | Freshwater microbial communities from Kabuno Bay, South-Kivu, Congo - kab_022012_10m | ecosystem: Environmental > Aquatic > Freshwater > Lake | place: Democratic Republic of the Congo... | reverse complement strand
GGCACCGGCGCGAAGTCGAGCGCTGTTGCGATGAGCATCCAGCACCGCTTCTAAGCATCAAGCATTGCTTCCGCTTCACGGCGGAATTCAAAACGGGCGCTTCGGCGCCCGTTTTTTTATGTCTGCTGCGGCGTATTGGCCGACTGCATTTGCAGATACAGGGCTTCAAGATCCCGCGTGAATGCCGCTGTGTCAAACAGCGGCGCATGTCCCCGCGCCTCCTGCACCCGTCGCGCGACATCCTTCAGCAGACTGCGATTGGTGGCGAGCTTCAATATTTTGGATTCGTAATCTTCCAGCGAGTTGGCGATCAAGGCCGGCAGCTGCGCTGCAGTCAGGATGCTGCCCGAAACCCTTGCGGCGAATGTTTCTCCGCAGAGCGCGACCAGAGGACAACCGCACCACAAGGCATCGCTGGCCGTGGTGTGCGAAGTGTAGGGAAAAGTATCCAGGGCCAGGTCGGCGACCTTGTAACGTGCCAGATGCTGGGCGAGAGGCAGCCGTGGCGCAAAAATCAGTCTGTCCGTGCCAATGCCTGCGGCTGACGCTGCCGCTCGCAGATTGGCTGTTGACCAGCGATTGTCATCAACCAGCCAAAGAACACTGTCGGGAACCGCCTGCAGGATGCGCATCCATGCCGCAAACACGCCGGGTGTGATTTTGAAGGTCTGGTTGAAACAGCAAAACACTAGGCTTTCATCCGGCAGCCCGTATGCGCTGCGCGCCAGCGGTTCGGCGACGACCCTGTTGCGGTCGATCGGCTGGTAGCAGTGTGGTTGTCGCAATACTTGTTCGGAACAGCTGTCTTCGGTGCCTGCGGGAACGATGAAGGGATCCGCGATCAGATAGTCGACGAATTCAGTGCCGGTTGTTCCCGGATACCCGAGCCAGGTGACCTGTATCGGACTTGCCCGCTGCGCCATGATGCCCAGGCGGTCGCCGACGGTATAACCCTTGAGGTCGATCAGGATGTCGATGCCGTCGCTGCGGATGCGGTTGACGGCGAGATCATCCGGTTCCCAGGCAATATCGACAAAGTGATCGACCGCATTGATGATCCGCTTGCGCATCGCGCCGTCATCGCGCGGACCGTATGAATAGGCGTACACCTCGAACCGCGCGCGGTCATGGCGCTCCAGCACCTCAGTGACCAGGTAGGCCACCGGGTGTTCCTGAAAATCCGACGACAGATAACCGATCCGGATGCGCTGACCAGGATTGCGATGCGGTGTTGGCGTCAACACAGCCGTGTCGAGATTGCCAAAGCGCCGTCGCGACCAAGTTTTGGTATAAGCGCCCAGTTCCCGGGCGCTGAGGTTTTCGCAGAGCAATGCAAATGGCGTGCCGGCTTCTTCATCGCGGAGGATGCGTGGCTTGAGTATCGGCCACGCCGCCGACCAGCGGGACCAGTCACAAACGTGACGGCTGTATTGGGTCAGCATCCCGAGCAGCGCGGTGCTGTCGGTTTGGCGGAAGCCTTGATCCACAATCTCGATGGCGCTTGCCAGATCGCCGCGTAACAGACGAAGCTGGGCACGAAGGCTCCAGGCCCAGACCAGCGCTGGATCAAGGGCGCCTGCCCGGTCTGCAGCATCGTCAGCCGCATCGAGATCACCGGTTTGCAGCAGGCTGTCCGCCAACGCTGCCCATGTAGTAGCGGAATTTGCTTCCATGCCTGTAACTTCGCGCAGCAAGCGTACCGCCTCACTGAAGCGTCCCTGGGCTCGCGCGACTCCGCCAAGACCTTCGAGTGCAGTTGATAATGTCGGAGCCACAGCCAGCGCCGCCTCAAAATGCTGTCGTGCTTCGCCGTGCCGACCGCTGCGCAGGCGCAAATTGCCCAGATTGCTGTGTGCATGCGGGTGTCGCGGGTCGAAGGACAGTGCCCGCTCCAGCAATTGCGCCGCTTCATCCGGTTGTTGCAGCTGTTCGCAGACGACGGCGAGATTGACCATGGCATCGGCATGCGCCGGATGGCTTTTGAGCGCTGCATCGAAGTAGCTGCGAGCAGCCGCAAGATCGTTACCGGCAAGCGCCATGACGCCCAGGTTGTACAGCGCATCGGGATGTCCGGGAGCCCCTTGCAACGCAGCTTTGAAGTGGGTTGTTGCGCCAGGGGTGTCGCCACTGGCGGCCAAAGCCTGCCCAAGTGCCAGCAGACAGTCCGGATGGCCGGGCGCCTTCAGCAATGCCCGTTGTAACGGTTCCACGGCTTCTGCTGCGCGTCCCTGACGCAGGATTGCAAGACCCAGGCGCAGCGCAACGGAAGGCGGCGCGCCGGGCAGTGCCGCAACCCTGCGAAGAATCTGTTCCGCCTCCGCGTATTCGCCCATATTGAGCAGGGCGAGTCCGAGGTGTTCCATCGTCATGCCGTCGCCCGGCATTGCTGTGAGCGCCAACCGCAGGTCGCTAACGGCATCTGCAGGAGTGCCGCTCATCAGGCTGACAATGCCTCGGAGCGCAATGGCTTCGGGATTGCGCGGCGCTTTGACGAGAATCTCGGTGCAGATTGTGCGTGCACCGGCGATGTCGCCGTTTTGCAGCAGCGTGCGGGCGGTGCGCAGCTTGTTGTTGAGGAATGCGGACAAATCAGAACCGGACACAGTAAGTAGGCAGGCGAAAGATACCCTTTTCCCTGCGCCCTGTCTGCGGCGTCCGGGCAGGAATGCTTGGACACTGCGACGTGATCTACCTAGAATGTCGCCGCATATTCCGTCAATCTCCCCTCATCCGGAAACGCGCGTGGCCGACAAGCAGGAAAAACGTCCCGGTACCGAGACGCAGCTCGAGCAGGTGGTCGAGTTGTTGCATCGGCACGAGCTTGTTGAAAATCTGGTGCATCGCCAGGAAAGCGCACGTCATGATCTCGTCGAGACTCTGGTACATCGCCAGCACCTGAACGAATTGCAGCAACTGCTCGACCGCCTGCACCCCGCGGACATTGCCTACATCCTTGAAGCATTGCCTCTGGAGCAGCGGCTGGTGGTGTGGGATCTGGTCAAGGCAGAACGTGACGGCGAGATCCTGCTCGAGACGTCGGATGCGGTTCGCGAGACGCTGATTGCGCATATGGATGAGGACGAGTTGGTGGCCGCAACGGGTCAGCTCGATACCGATGAAATTGCCGACCTCGCCCCCGATCTGCCGCGCGAAGTCATTCTCGATGTTTTCAAATCGCTGTCGACTGAAGAGCGCGAGCAGCTGCGTTCGGCGATGTCCTATCCCGAGGAAGCTGTCGGCGCGTTGATGGATTTCGAGATGATCGAAGTTCGCGAGGATGTGACGCTGGAAGTGGTGTTGCGTTATCTGCGCAGGCTGGATCAGTTGCCCGATCATACCGACCAGTTGTTTGTCGTCGACCGGGATGAACGATTAAGGGGACTGCTGCCGGTGAACCGCCTGTTGGTCAGTGATCCTGAAGCCCTGGTGGCTGATGTAATGACCCGCGAGTACACCAGCTTCATGCCGGAACAGGATGCACACGAAGCAGCCAGCGCATTCGAACGCTATGACCTGGTATCGGCCCCGGTGATCGACGGCGATGGCTGTCTGGTCGGTCGTATGACCGTCAATGCGGTTGTGGATTACATCCGCGAGGCTACGGATACCGAGACCCTGGCCGCCGGCGGCTTGGCTGAGGATGAAGATCTGTTTGCGTCGGTATGGAAAAGCGTGCGCAACCGCTGGGCCTGGCTGGCCGTCAATCTGGTGACGGCCTTCATTGCATCACGCGTGATCGGCGTCTTTGAACATTCCATTGCGCAACTCGTGGCGCTGGCGGCATTGATGCCGATCGTTGCGGGTATCGGCGGCAATTCGGGCAATCAGACTACGACCATGATCGTGCGGGCGCTGGCGCTGGGACAGATCACCCGCGACAACGCGCAGGCACTGTTTATCAAGGAAATCAGCGTGTCGGCACTGAACGGACTGATCTGGGGCAGTATCGTTGGTCTGTTTGCATTTCTGATCTATCACAGTTGGCAGCTTGGTCTGGTGATGACCGGAGCGATGGCGCTGAATCTGCTGCTGGCGGCGGTGATGGGGGTGGTGATTCCGCTGGCGATGGAGAAATTCGGCCGTGATCCCGCGATTGGTTCCAGCGTCATGATTACGGCAATCACCGACAGCGGCGGGTTTTTCATTTTTCTCGGGCTGGCGACCGTATTTCTGGTGTGATCTGGCCATTTTGATGAAGATGGCGATGAATTTCGTCCTTTGGCAATGCCGGGGCGGAATGCTATTCCGGGTTTTCGCCATTGCCGCATACAATCCCCGGATGACGGTCGGCGGTACGGAATAAATCCGCACCGCACCATGTTCAGGAGACAGGGCCAGTTGGATCAACCAGTCGAAACCTTTGCAACCCGGGCCATGCAGTACATTCCCCGCCTGCGGCGTTATGCGCGTGCGCTGACCGGGGACAACAATGCCGCCGACGATCTGGTCCAGGACGCGCTGGAACGGGCTTTGCTCAAGCAAAACCGGTGGCGCGAAGGTACTGACCTGCGGGCCTGGCTGTTCACCGTCATGCACAATATTTTCATCAATCAGGTGCGCAGCGCTGCCGCCAACCGGCTGGTACCGATGGATGATGTGGCTGCTGATGCCATGGCTGAAACCTTGCCTCCGCAGGCCACGGACCGCCTTGAAATCCGCGATCTGGATGCTGCTTTGCAGGCCTTGCCGGAAGAACAGCGCGCTGTAGTGCTGCTGGTCGGTCTGGAGCAGATGACCTATGAAGAAGCGGCCCGTGTTCTTGAGGTGCCCATCGGGACCGTGATGTCCCGTTTGTCGCGGGGGCGTGAACGGTTGCGCAGCCTGCTGCAACGCGCACCCGGGTCGAATCCGTTGAAAGTCGTCAAATGAACGCCGCGCCTGTTACAGAAGCTGAGTTGCACGCCTATGTTGACGGCGGGTTGTCGCCGGCGCGTAAGGCAGAGATCGCGCAATATCTTGCGCAGCATGATGGCGACGCGCGCCGCGTCGCTGCGTATCGCCAACAGAACCAGCAATTCCATGAGATTTATGATGGTCTGCTGGTGGAACCGGTCCCGCTGCACCTTCAATCCGCGGAAGGCGCGCGCACACGACGGATCTGGTACCGGTATGCCGCAGCCGCGATGCTGATGCTGGCCAGCGGAACCCTGGGCTGGCATCTGCACGACCGGGTGACGGGCGCGCGAGTGCAGTCGATCCAGATTGCACGGGTTGCCGCGATGGCCCATGCCGTGTACAGCCCGGAGGTCAGGCATCCGGTTGAAGTCGGCGCCGACCAGGAAGAACATCTCGTGCGCTGGTTGTCGAAACGGCTGGGCACCAGTCTGAAGATCCCGCATCTTGCGCCCCAGGGTTATGCTTTGGTGGGCGGTCGTTTACTGCCCGGTGAACGCGGACCTGCTGCTCAATTCATGTATCAGGATGCGAAGGGTCAGCGTTTGACCTTGTATGTGCGCGTCAGCAATGAAGCGCGGGCACCGACGGCGTTCCGCTTTGCACAGGAAAACGGTGTCGGTGTTTTTTACTGGCTTGATGGCCGGCTGGGTTATGCGCTGTCTGGTGAGACGGATCGCGCCGAACTCTTGCGTGTAGCGGACGCGGTGTACCAGCAACTCAATCCCTGAGTGTTGTTGCGTTCGTGATCGCACTGGACGGTGTTCCAGTAAATGCGCACCGAAATCAATATAACTTATTGATTATTAAAATAATTTTTATTTTTTTGCGGCAACGTCGGTAATCATTGCTGCTGGGCAGATGCGACTTATTGCATCAATGCTGATGCATGCAACCGCAGATCAGAAACAGAAAAGATGGGGTGCGGCGATATTGCGGAGGGAGTGATGCGTGCGGTGTTGCGAAGGGGAGGTGGATCCGGGGGAGGCTAAACACGGAAGCCGGGGGTTACCCGGCTTCCGCATAAAACTACTTACTTCTTCTTGGCTACTTTCTTCTTGGCTACTTTCTTTTTAGCTTTCGCTTTTTTCTTCGCTGCCATAATCGTCTCCTTGAAAGTGAACTTAGGCATCGTTTGAGTGCGGCTTTTGTTCCGCACTACCATCCCACGATTCTCTGGAACATTTCACATTGCTGTTACCGTGTTCCACCAAAAAAATTGGTGAAAACCGTGTGCGGTGCGCCAATTCTATGCTATGCCGAAAAAAAAATGCAACACCTTTGTAAAGAATATTTGATTTCGTGATACCGGTTGTGGGATGCGTACCACAACTTGATGTACGGAAAAATCGCGATCGATGCGCTTTTCCGGCTTCAATCAATCAGGCAATCGATGTTCCGGCGCCAACAATTGCGCAACTGTTTCGCGATCACGGATCAGGTGCATGCGATCGCCATCAACCATGATTTCCGCAGCGCGTGGACGGGTGTTGTAGTTGGATGACATGCTCATCCCGTAGGCGCCGGCGGATGCGATGGCAATCAAATCTCCCGCATTTACCGATAGTTGGCGATCACGCGCAAGGAAATCCCCGCTCTCGCAGACCGGCCCGACGATGTCGTATACGCGACCACCGGCGGGTGTTGCGCAGAGCGGCAAAACGTCATGCCAGGCTTCGTACAAGGCCGGGCGCATCAGATCGTTCATCGCGGCATCGACGACTGCGAAATTACGATCCTGGCCGTGTTTCAGAAAAAGTACTTCGCTCAGCAGAACGCCGGCGTTCCCCGTCAGCAGGCGACCCGGTTCGAAGAGCAGCTTGTGTTTGCGGTTGCCCAGCGTCTTGATCACCGATTTTGCGTATTCGGTGACCGGTGGCGGTGTTTCGTCGTGGTAACGGATGCCCAGACCGCCGCCCAGATCGATGTGGTGCACGGCAATGCCGTCTGCCGCCAGTGCATCAACCAGTGCCAGTACGCGTTCAAGTGCGGCGACAAACGGTGTGACTTCGGTCAACTGCGAACCGATATGGCAATCCACCCCTTCAATACGCAGATGCGGCAGGTCGCGGGCGCGCCGGTAAACCGCAAGTGCATCGTCATAGGCTACGCCGAACTTGTTTTCTTTCAGTCCGGTGGCGATGTAAGGATGGGTTTTTGCGTCGACGTCGGGGTTAACGCGCAGGCTTACCGGTGCAGTAACGCCCATTTCACCGGCAATGCGGTTCAGCAGTTCCAGTTCCGGGGCTGACTCGACGTTGAAGCAGAGAATGCCGGCTTGCAGGGCTGCGCGCATTTCGGCGGCGGTTTTGCCGACGCCAGAGAACACCACTTTGCCGGGGTCACCGCCGGCGGCGATGACCCGCGCCAGTTCACCGCCGGAAACAATGTCGAATCCGCTGCCGAGGCGCGCAAAAACGTTGAGTACGCCGATGTTGGGGTTGGCCTTGACCGCGTAACACAGCAGATGATCGTGTCCGGCGAAGGCGGCGTCGAAGTCGCGCCAGGCGGTCGTCAGCGCAGCACGCGAATAGACATAGCAGGGTGTGCCGTACTGCGCCGCAATACGGGCGAGCGGCACCTGTTCGGCGTGCAGCGCGCCGTCGTGGTACTGGAATTGGCTCATGGCTGGGTAATTGGGGCGTGAGTCTGGGGGGCGTGAGTCTGGGGGATGTGAGTCGGGGTGGTGTCAGTCGGCGCTGCCGGTTGGGTGGTTGCAGGTTTCCCGGACGGCGGTTTCTGACCCGGCAGATACAGCGGGCCCTTGTGCCCGCAACCTGAAAGAAGGGCAAAGACGATCAGGAAAAGCAGCTTGGAATGCAAGGTGGGCTCGACTGGATGAGTGGAAAAAGTTTAGCACAGCCGCCATGTAGCGCTGCGCTTACAGCAACAGATAGCGTGCAGCCTCGCGTCGCAAAGCGGCGCGGCGTTCTGCGTAATCGGGTATAAGTGCGGCGACGGTTTTCCAGAATGCCGGAGAGTGATTCATCTGGCGCAGATGCGCGACTTCATGGGCGGCGACGTAGTCGATCCATGCCGATGGTGTCTGAATCAGCCGCCAGTTCATGCTGATGCGGCCGCTGGCATGGCAACTACCCCAGCGGGTGCGCGCACTGGACAAGCGCAAGGCGGGGGGAGGCAAGCCGAGTTGCTCACTGTATTCCGCACAGCGGCGTGTATAAAGTGCCAGCGCCTGCCGTTTAAGCCATGCTCTGACGCGTCCCTCAATGCCTTTGGGGGTCAATGCCGGCGGCCCCACCAGCAGGCTGTCACCGGCGATTTGCGGAGTCTCTATGCCGGGTTCAAGCGCGAGACGCAGCGGTTGCCCGACAAACATGATCTGTTCGCCCGCCATCCAGGTCCGGAGCGGTGGACGTTTCTGTTCCCAATCGCCGACTTTACGCAGCACCCATTCCGCATGTTCACGCAACAGCTTGTCAATGGCCTGTTGTGGCGCTGAGAGAGGCGCTGCAACACGCAGACCGCGTTCGTCGATCAAGAGCGCGATGGAACGCCGCCGCGGACTGCGGCGCAGCGTGTAGCTGATGTGTTTGTCGCCGAGCTCAATGCAGCCATTGGCGGCGGATGTGACTTTTTCCCGGTTGCTGGCGCTCATTGCCGCGCAGTTTGCCATTCAGCGCGAATCGAGGTGCAGCATTTCGTTTTCAATCCAGTCTTCGACCCGCCGTGCCAGTGTTTCGGCATTGTCGGTGTCAGGCTGGATCGGCGGCCCGATGCTGACGGTGACCATGCCCGGATATTTCAGGAACGCGTTTTTACCCCAGCACAGGCCTGCGTTATGGGCGACGGGCAGCACCGGCGTACCCGTTTGCAGCGCCAGTCGTGCACCGCCGGCGCGGTATTTACCGCGTTTACCTGGTGCGATCCGCGTTCCTTCCGGGAAAATGACAATGTAGAAGCCGGCAGCCAGACGCTCCCGGCCCTGTTCGACCAGTTGCTGCAAGGCCTGGCGCCGTGAACTGCGGTCGATCGCGATCGGCGACAGCATCGCCAGTCCCCAGCCGAAAAACGGCACCCGCAACAGTTCGCGCTTCAGCACCCACACTTGCGGCGGGAAAATCAGCTGGAAACCCATGGTTTCCCACGCCGATTGGTGTTTGGCCAGGATGATGCAAGGATCATTTGGGATGTTTTCCACACCGATCACCCGATAACGAATGCCGCAGATCACGCGCGAGGCCCACATTACACAGCGTGTCCATACGGTAATGATGCGGTAACGCGTTTGCGCCGGCAGCGGAAACGTGAGCAGTGCAATGATTGCAAAAACGGGGGTGATGAGAAGCTGAAATACTGCGAACAGGGTGGAGCGGAGCGCGACCAGCATCATTGCAGCAGGCTGCGCACGGCCTCGGCGAGGTCGTCATGTATCACTGTGCCTTCCGGAAGGTCGCCATCCTTGCGGGTTTTTTTTCCTTTGCCCGTGAGTACCAGCACCGGTTGTGCGCCGACGGCCGCTGCAGCCTGAAGATCGCGCAGCGAATCACCGATCATCGGGACGCCTTCGAGACTGACGCCGAAGCGCCGCGCGATTTCGTCGAGAAGGCCGGGACGGGGTTTGCGGCAAGTGCATCCGGCATCATTGGCATGGGGACAGTAGAAAATTCCGTCGACCCGCCCGCCGGCCTGTCCCAGCGCGCGGTGCATCTTGTCGTGAATGGCGTTCAAGGTCGCCATATCGAACAGACCGCGGCCGACGCCCGACTGGTTGGTGGCGACCAGCACGCGATAACCCGCCTGGTTGAGCAATGCGATGGCTTCGAGGCTGCCGGGAATGGGTTTCCACTCTTCCGGGCTTTTGATGTACGAGGCGCTGTCGTGATTGATGACACCGTCGCGGTCAAGGATGACCAGTTTCATGCGGCGAGCTTGGAGATGTCGGCAACACGGTTCATCAGCGTGCCCAGTTGTTGCAGCAGCGCAGCGCGGTTGTTGCGTACCGCCGGGTCGTCCACCATCACCATGACTTCAGTGAAAAACCGGTCCACCGCGGGCTTGATGTTGGCGAGGAGTTGCAGGGCTTCTTTGAATTCGCCCGCATTGAAATGTTTCTCGGCGACGGGAGAGAGTTTTTCCAACCCGTCCATCAGTGCAATTTCCGCGGCTTCCGTCATCAATTCCCGTTGCGGAGCGATAAATGCATGCCGGATATCTTCGTTTTTGGTGATGATATTCAGCACCCGTTTGTTGGCGGCAGCGAGATCCTTGGCTTCCGGCAGGCTGGCGAACACGCGAACAGCGGCGAGCTTCAGCGGTATCTGGTTCAAATTCCCCGGTGTTTGACTGAGCACCGCATCAATTTCCTGCCCAGTGAAGCCTGCGTCCGCGAAATAGCCGCGCATGCGCTCGAATACGAAGGTTTTGAGTTCGTTCCCCGCATCGGCAAGTTTGAATTCTTTCGGAAATACCTCAAACGCACTCTTGATCAGGTCGTCGAGCGACAGCGGCAGGTTACGTTCGATCAGGATGCGGATAACCCCCAGCGCGTGGCGGCGCAATGCAAACGGATCACGGTCACCGGTGGGCAGCTGGCCGATGCCGAACAGCCCAGCCAGAGTTTCCAGTTTGTCGGCCATCGCGACAGCGCAGGATATATGGTGTTCCGGCAGTTTGTCGCCGGCAAAACGCGGTTGGTAATGTTCGGCGATGGCATTGGCGATTTCCAAGGGTTCGCCATCATGCTGCGCATAGTAGCGACCCATGATGCCCTGCAGTTCCGGGAACTCGCCCACCATTCCGGTAACCAGGTCCGCCTTGCCCAGGCGGGCGGCGCGACCGGCAGCGACATGGTCCGTTCCGATTGCGCGCGCGAGTTCACTGGCGAGCCGCGCCACGCGTTCGACGCGCTCGAGCTGGGTGCCCAGCTTGTTGTGGTACACCACCTTGCCCAGCCGCGAAATCCGCGCTTCAAGGCGTTCCTTGCGGTCCTGATTGTAGAAAAACCGCGCGTCGTCCAGTCGCGGACGCACCACGCGTTGATTGCCGCTGATGATGTTCACCGGATCGGCGACCTGCATATTGCTGACGATCAGAAAACGGTGGGTCAGTTTGTCCTTGCCGTCGAACAGCGGGAAATACTTCTGATTGGTACGCATGGTCAGGATCAGACACTCCTGCGGCACTTCCAGAAACGCCTCGTCGAAACTCGCGGTGTAAACCACGGGCCATTCCACCAGCGCGGTGACCTCGTCGAGCAAGTCGGTATAGTCGCCGAGGTTGGCATTCAGGGCCTTTGCCTGGTCCTGCAGCTGGGTTTCGATCAGGGTGCGGCGTTTGTCGAAAGCGGCCACGACCTTGCCGGTTTCCTGTAGCGCTGTTTCGTAATCGGTCGCGGATTTCAGTTCAATGTCGGCAGCGCCGAGGAAACGGTGGCCGTGGGTGGTGCGTCCGGCACTCAGCCCCAGCGCAGTGACATTGATGATTGCAGCGCCATGCAGCACAACCAGTCCATGGGCGGGGCGCACGAATTTGACGGTCGTCAGTCCGTCGGACAACTGGTAGGTCATCACCTTCGGAATAGGCAGCTTGCTGATGGCTTCTTCCAGTGATTCTTCCAGTGCCCGCGCAAGGGTTTGCCCCATGGCAAGCATCTGCAGGTAGACGAATTCGGCTTTGCCCTCTTTTTTGATGACGAAGGCGTCCGATCCATCGCGGCCATCCGGGAACAGCGCGGCCATATGCCCGCGGCCCATCGCAGCGAGTTTTTTTTCCAGCGCTGCGGGACCGTTGGGTTTGCGCACCACTTCGAGGGGCATCAATTTCTGTTCGACTGCCTGGTCCAGCCCTTTGTCGAGCACGGCATCAAACAGCACGGCAAGGCGGCGTGGCGTTGCAAACACGGTGTGTCCGTCACGCTCAAGCAATCCGCGCTGTTTCAGACCGGCGGCAATGCCTGAGGCGAAGGCTTCACCCAGCTTGCGCAGCGCCTTCGGCGGCAGTTCTTCGGTATAGAGCTCGACCAGCAGTGGTTGGCTCATGTTTTTGCTCCCGCGCGGGCGGAGAGCACTTCATCGCGCTCCTCGGTGGGCAGAAAAGCCTGCAGCGCTTCAATACTGGCGCGTTCGAAGCGATGGGCTTTGCGTGACGCGTAATAGGCCTGTGCCGCCAGCCGTGCCAGCGTGCGTACCCGGCCGATGTAGGCCGCACGCTCGGTCACCGAAATCGCACCGCGGGCATCGAGCAGGTTGAAACTGTGCGAGCACTTCATGACCATTTCGTAACCGGGCAAGGCCAGTCCGGCTTCGAACAGGCGTTTGGCTTCGCCTTCGAACTGGCCGAACTGTTGCAACAGGACTTCGATATTGGCCTGTTCGAAGTTGTAGGTCGATTGTTCGACTTCGTTCTGGAAATATACGTCGTGGTAGCGCACGCCCGGCGCCCATTCGAGGTCGTAGACGCTTTCCTTCTGCTGCAGGTACATCGCCAGCCGTTCCAGTCCGTAGGTGATCTCGCCCATGATCGGTTTGCAGGCTATACCGCCGACTTCCTGGAAATAGGTGAACTGGGTGACTTCCATGCCGTTCAACCACACTTCCCAGCCCAGCCCCCACGCGCCGAGCGTCGGCGATTCCCAATCATCTTCGACAAAGCGGATGTCGTGCTGCAGCGGATCAATGCCGATTTCGCGCAGCGAGCCGAGATAAAGTTCAAGGATGTCGGGCGGCGACGGCTTCAGCACGACCTGATACTGGTAGTAATGCTGCAGGCGATTCGGGTTTTCACCATAACGGCCGTCCTTGGGACGGCGCGACGGTTGCACATAGGCGGCTTTCCACGGCTCCGGACCGATGGCGCGCAGAAACGTCGCGGTGTGGAAGGTGCCGGCGCCGACTTCCATGTCATAGGGTTGCAACAGGGCGCAGCCCTGCTTGTCCCAGTACTGGTTGAGCTTGAGGATGATTTGCTGGAAGCTAAGCATTGCCAATAAGCATTACAAATGAGGATTTCGGCTAAAGGCGGGGTAAGTGCCGAATTTTACAGCCTTTGCCGCAGCGCGCCAAAGGCGCAGCCCGTCATTTTCCCGACTGTTCGCGGGTTCGCCAGACGAGAACGATGGCGAAAACACAGAGTGCCAGCGCAGGGAGATTGCCCCAGCGCACAAATGGCGTTGCGCCACGCATGCCAGGTACGTTGTGTGTAAGTGTGGTTTGCGTGAATTCGGGTGCAGCTGCTTTGACGCGGCCGTCGGGACCAATTACCGCCGTTACGCCGGTATTGGTGGCGCGCAGCATGTAACGTCCGGTTTCAAGCGCGCGCATCTGCGCGATCTGCAGATGTTGCGGCGGGGCGATTGAACGACCAAACCAGGCGACGTTGCTGACATTGACCAGCAGCGTGGCCTGCGGCAACTGGCGGATGATTTCCTCGCCGAAGGCATCCTCGTAACAGATGTTGATGGCGACCTGTTCGCCGGCGACCGCGAGTGGTTGCTGTGCCGCGCCGCCACGCGAAAAATCCTGCAGCGGGATGGCCAGTTGCGACACGATTGCCCCGAGTAGCGGGCGCAGCGGAATGAATTCGCCGAAAGGCACCAGGTGTTCCTTGCGGTAGTACTGGTTTTTTGCGCTGCCAAGTGAAACGACGCTGTTGTAATAGTCCCCCTGCGGCAGGCGCTCCGGCACGCCGAGCAACACATCACCGTTTTTGCGCCGGGCATGCGTCGCGAGGGCGTCCAGATATTCGGCCGGTACATCACGCAGGAACAGCGGCAACGCGGTTTCCGGCAGGATGATCAGGCGCGCATCGCTGGCGCGCACCATGCGCAGATAGATTTCCAGAGTGCTGCGCAGATGGTCTTCTCGCCATTTCATGTCCTGCTCGATATTGCCCTGGAGCAGGCTGACGGTGAGGTTCGTGCCCGTGGGTTCAGTCCAGACGACGTTTTTTAATCCGACGCCGGCCGACCAGATGACGGCGATTGTTGTCGGCAGCAGCCACAGCCGGGTGATTTTTTTGGGCGCCATCGCTGTGATCAGCAAGCACAGTGCGCCGGCCGATGCGAGAAGCAACAGCGTGATGCCATGCACGCCGAGCAAAGGCGCAAAACCCGCAAGCGGGCTGGCGGGAACCTGCGTGTAGCCGGGGTTCAGCCAGGGGAACCCGGTAAACAGCCAGCCGCGCAGCCATTCAAGCAGCGTGATGACGGCGGGCACGAATAACATCCAGTGCGCCGCGGGTTTCATCGACCATCGCCGCGCCAGCCAGCCGGCTGCGGCAGGGAACAGCGCGAGATAGGCGCAGAACAGCAGAGTAACTGCAGCGGCCAGCGGTGCCGGCATCGCCCCGAAGGTATGCAGACTGACATAAATCCACGACACGCCAGCGACAAACCAGCCGAGACCGAAGGCGAAGCCGGTGAATGCGGCAGCGCGCGCATCGGCTGAGCGTTGCCAGAGCAGAAACAGCCCGGCGAATGTCAGCAGCGGGACTGGATAAAGCCACAGCGGCGCGTATCCGGTGACGGTAAGGGCACCGAGCCCTGCAGCGATGGCCCACTCGGCGGTGCGGTGTGGCGACGGTGCGAGCATCGAAGTGATCGGCGGCGCTCTAAAATATCAATTAATTCAGATACTTGCTTATGCGACTGGCTTTTCGAGCTTTTTCGTCACCTGCAGCAGGTAGACGCGGCGGCTGTCGGCGCGCAGCACGCGGAAGCTCAGTTGATCGACCGTGAGCTGTTCGCCGCGCTTGGGCACTCGACCGAAACGTTTCAGCACCAGTCCGCCGACGGTATCGAATTCCTCGTCACTGAAATCAGTGCCGAAGGATTCATTGAAGTCGGCAATCTCGGTCAACGCCTTGACGCGGTAAATGCCGCGCTTTTCCTGGACGATGTTGTCTTCGGCTTCATCGAAATCGTATTCGTCTTCGATGTCGCCGACGATCTGCTCCAGCACGTCTTCGATGGTGATCAGTCCGGCAACACCGCCGTATTCGTCAACGACGATGGCGATGTGGTTGCGGTTCTTGCGGAATTCCTTGAGCAATACGTTCAGAGGTTTTGATTCCGGAATGAACACAGCCGGGCGTAGCATGTCACGCACATCAAACTCTTCCTCGCCGGCGTAGTAACGCAGCAGGTCTTTCGCCAGCAGGATGCCGATGACATCGTCCTTGCCTTCACCGATCACCGGGAAGCGCGAGTGTGCGGTTTCAATGACCAGCGGAATGAAACGGTCCGGCGGCTCGTTGACGTCGATGACGTCCATCTGCGCGCGCGGCACCATGATGTCGCGCGCCTGCATTTCCGAGACCTGCAATACGCCTTCGACCATGGCCAGACCGTCGGCATCAAGCAGATTGTTGTCGTGAGCGGAGCGCAGCAGCGTCAGCAGTTGCTCGCGGTCTTCGGGTTCGCGCAGCAGGAACGCCGAGAGACGTTCGAGCAGCGTTGGTTTGTGCGGTTCATCCATAGGGTCAGTATTGCGTGTTCATCGGCCGTGGACGGCGGATGTTTCTGGGGATTTATAGGGGTCAGGATACCCGAAGCGAGCGAGCAGCGCGCGTTCGCGCTTTTCCATCACTGCCGCATCTCGATCATTTTCGTGATCATAGCCCTGAAGATGCAGCAGTCCGTGAACAATCATGTGTGCGTAATGCGCGGCTACAGTCTTGCGTTGTGCGCGCGCTTCCCGGGTAATCACCGGCGCACACAGTGCAAGATCACCTTGCAGCGGCGCACGATCGCGGAACACGAAGGTCAGTACATTGGTAGCGTAATCCTTGCGGCGGTAGCTGCGATTGAGCAGCCGGCCTTCAGTCTGACCGACGATGCGTATGGTGACCTGCGCATCCACACTCAGAGCGGCGCGCGCCCACTGGCGCATACGCGCCGCTGTCGGCACGTTGCGTGCGGTGGAAGCGTTTTGCACCGCGATCTGCGGCGCGCGTTTCGGTTTGGCTTCGCTCACTCGTCGCCGCGCCGCTTGTCGGTTTTGCCGTGTTTGTCGTAGGCATTGACGATGCGCTGCACCAGCGGATGACGCACGACGTCAGTTGAATCGAAGAAGGTGAATGCGATGCCGCGCACTTTTTTCAGTACCGCCTGCGCTTCAACGAGGCCGCTGATCTGTCCTTTTGGCAGATCGACCTGGGTGACGTCGCCGGTGATCACCGCCTTGCTGCCGAAGCCGATGCGGGTCAGGAACATTTTCATCTGCTCACGCGTGGTGTTCTGCGCTTCGTCAAGGATGATGAAGGCGTGGTTCAGCGTCCGACCGCGCATGAAAGCCAGCGGTGCGATTTCAATTGCCTGGCGCTCGAACATTTTGGCGACCTTGTCGTAACCCATCAGATCATACAGCGCGTCGTAGAGCGGGCGCAGGTAGGGATCGACCTTCTGCGCCATGTCGCCCGGCAGAAAGCCGAGGCGTTCGCCGGCTTCGACCGCGGGACGCACGAGGATGATGCGCTGCACGGCATCGCGTTCCAGGGCATCCACCGCACAGGCCACCGCGAGATAGGTCTTGCCGGTGCCGGCAGGTCCGATGCTGAAGGTGATGTCGTGTTTCTGGATGTTGAGCAGGTACTCATTTTGTCGCGGCGTGCGGCCGTGCAGATCTTTTTTCAGTGTGATCAGCGCTGGCGAGGGCACGGCAGCATGTGCGGCGCCCTTGTGGCCGGCTTCTATCAGCGCGAGCTGAATCGCGTCCAGAGACAGCGGGTCCGCCGCTTTTTCATAAAAATCGCACAACACCCTTGCGGCAACGCGTGTGCGGTCGACCGCACCGGTCAGCGTGAAATGTTCGCCGCGGCGAGTGATGCCGACATCCAGCGCGGTTTCGATCTGGCGCAGGTTTTCGTCCAGCGCGCCGCAGAGATTGGCGAGGCGGTGGTTGTCGACCGGGCTGAAGCTGATTTCAGAGGGTTTCAATGGGTGACGACGCTGTCGAGGGTGACCATTTCGCCGCGCAGCGTGTGCGCCAGCGCTTCGGTAACGGTGATTTCGGTGAAAGTGCCGATCAGTTCGCGCGGACCGGCGAAATTGATGACGCGGTTGTTATCGGTGCGTGCGGCGAGTTCGGTTGCATCGCGGCGCGAGATGCCGTCGACCAGCACGCGCTGGCGGGTTCCGATCATGCCGCGGCTGATGGCGTGCGCCTGCGCATCGTTTTTCTGCTGCAGCTGCTGCAGGCGCTCGAGTTTGACCGTCTGCGGCGTGTCATCGGTGAGGTCCGCAGCCGGTGTGCCCGGGCGACGGCTGTAGACGAAACTGAAGCTGGCGTCGAAACCGATGTCGTCGATCAGTTTCATCGTTGCGGCAAAGTCCTGTTTGGTTTCGCCGGGGAAGCCGACGATGAAGTCCGACGAGATGCAGATATCCGGCCGCGCCTCGCGCAGGCGGCGAACGATGGATTTGTATTCGATCGCGGTATAGCCGCGCTTCATCGCAGCGAGCACGCGGTCGGAACCGGACTGCACCGGCAGATGCACATGGCTGACCAGTTGCGGGATGCGTGTGTAGGCCTCGATCAGCCGCGGTGTGAATTCCTTCGGATGCGATGTGGTGTAGCGGATGCGTTCGATCCCGGGGATTTCCGCGACGTATTCCAGCAGCAAGGCGAAGTCGGCGCCGTTGGGTTCGCCGTCGACGGGGGCACGCCAGGCGTTGACGTTCTGGCCGAGCAGTGTGATTTCCTTTGCGCCCTGTGTTGCGAGTTCGGCCACTTCGGTGAGCACATCGTCGAACGGCCGCGATACTTCTTCGCCTCGGGTGTAGGGCACGACGCAGAACGAGCAGTATTTGCTGCAGCCTTCCATGATCGAGACGAATGCGGTAACACCCTCAAGACGCGCCGGCGGCAGATGGTCGAACTTTTCGATTTCGGGAAATGAGATGTCGACCTGCGGCTGACCCGACGCGCGGCGTGCCGCGATCAGCTGCGGCAGGCGGTGCAGGGTCTGCGGACCGAACACGACATCGACATACGGCGCTCGTTTGACGATGGCCGCGCCCTCCTGGCTCGCAACGCAGCCGCCGACACCGATGATCAGTCCGGGTTTTGCCTGTTTGAGTTCATGGATGCGGCCCAGGTCGCTGAAAACTTTTTCCTGGGCTTTTTCGCGTACCGAGCAGGTGTTGAGCAGAATGACGTCCGCTTCGGCTGGATCGTTTGTCTGCGTCAGGCCGTCTTTGCTGCGCAACACATCCGCCATCTTGTCCGAGTCATACTCGTTCATCTGGCAGCCGAAGGTTTTGATGTAAACCTTGCCCACGGCTTACTTCGCGCGGTCGAGCCGGGCCTGTTCCTCTGGCGTCAGGATGACGATGCGCAGGATTTCGCCGTTGCGATCAAGCTGATAAACCACATCGGAGCCTGGGGGCAGCTGGCCATGGGTAATGCGGCGGTTCGAAGCGTCAAATATGATGCCGCCCGGGGAAAGTCGGAGCAGCTGGTTGCCGATAGCCACCATGGGCAATGCCTGTTGCGCACCGATTTCCGCACGCTTGGCTTCAGGCGGCAGCGTACGTTGCGCCCATGCCTGTGTGGAGGCGACCAAAAAAGTCAATAAAAGCAAAAACTTACGCATGGTCACACGATAACACGAGAGACAGGCGCCGGCAACGGAAGGGCCGGCTGCATAAAAGAAATGGTGGCGAGTCAGGGATTTGAACCCCGGACCAATGGATTATGATTCCACTGCTCTAACCACTGAGCTAACTCGCCACGGGAAGGCCGGGCAGTCTAAGGAGCAAGGGTGTCATTGTCAAGCTGAAAAAACCGCGCTAGCCCCCGAATTTTCCTGATAAATCCGTGCCTTGACCTCTTTTCGCAGGTTTGCTGCGAACACCCGGCGCACAACCGCACTGCCAGGCAACTGTATGACTGTATGAATACCGCAACGAATGATCGGGACGATATAAACATGCACGATGTGGCCATTATTGGCGGTGGATTGGTGGGGGCCAGTCTGGCGCTGGCGCTGCAACCGGCGGGAATGGATGTTGCGCTCGTCGAACCGCATCCCTCAGTGCCCCCCATAGCCGGGTCTTGGGACAGCCGGATCTATGCAATCAGCCCTGGCAATGCCGGATTTCTGGAGCGTCTGGGTGTGTGGTCGCGGCTGGATCTGCAACGCGTACAGCGCGTCGAAACCATGGCGATTTCCGGAGACCGCCGCGACAGCCGTTTGCTGTTCAGCGCCTATGATGCCGGATTGCGGGAACTGGCCTATATCGTCGAGAGCGGAGCCATGCAGCGCGCCATGATGGATGCCATAAACGACGCTGGCAGCATTCGCATGTTTTGCCCGGTGCAGGCGGCAGGCCTGCATATCGCTGAGGCTGCAGCGCAGGTTGCGCTGGACAATGGCGCCACGCTGAATGCACGGCTGGTTGTCGGCACCGACGGTCGAGACTCTCTGGTGCGGCGCGAGGCCGGGATTGATGCGCGGATCAGCGAATACAAGCAGTTTGGCGTAGTTGCCAATTACGAAACGGAATTGCCGCACAACGGCACGGCATTCCAGTGGTTTCGCGCCGACGGCATCCTTGCCCTGCTGCCCTTGCCCGGTAACAAGGTGTCAATGGTGTGGTCCACCGATGAAGCGCATACCCGGCAACTTCTCGCACTGGATCCCCGGGCACTTGCTGAAAGCGTCACCGAAGCCAGCGGTGGCGCGGTGGGTTCGCTGCGTGTGATGACACCGGCGGCAGCATTTCCGTTGCGCCTCGCAAAAATGTCGCGCCTGGTGGCGGCGCGCGTTGCACTGGCTGGCGATGCTGCGCACAATGTGCATCCGCTCGCCGGGCAGGGCGTCAATCTCGGTTTTCGTGACGTGCGGGTGCTGGCTGAAGTGCTGGCTGGTCGTGCCCCCCGGCAGGATTGCGGTGATCTGGCACTGTTACGCCGCTACGAACGGGCGCGGCGCGAAGATATTGCAGCGATTGCGCTCAGTACCGATGCATTGCAGAAACTTTTCGGTGCGCGTTCGGTCTGGTTATCCGGGGTACGCAATTTCGGCCTTGGTGCGTTGAATCTTCTGCCGGTCCTGAAAAATCTGCTGATCCAGCAAGCAGCGGCCTGAAAGCCGTTTCTTTAATGACGAGCCTTGCGCTCAGGGAATTCTTCATGTTTAACCGTATCGTGTTGGTGGTGTGCGCCGCCCTGGTATTTATGGCCCAGGCATCGGCTGACGAGGCGCTGGTGCGCAAGGGTTTTCAGGCGCGATTTCCCGACATGAAAATTGAGTCGGTCACGCGCACCCCGTTCCCAGGTCTGTATGAAGTGGTTTTTGACGGGCAGGTGGTTTACACCGACGAGAAGCTGGCTTATCTGATGAGCGGTAATCTGTTTGATCTGCGGACGTCGCAGGAGCGAAATCTGACCCGGGAGCGTCGTGACCAGATTGCTTCCGGCGCGCTGGTCGGCGCCCAGGGGAATGCCATCAAGCGCGTGCGCGGCAACGGCAAACGTGTCGTCTATACCTTCGAGGATCCGAACTGCGGTTATTGCAAGGAACTTCAGAAGGAACTCAACAAGATGACCAATGTCACCGTATACACCTTCCTTTTGCCGATCCTGTCACCGGATTCTGTTGAAAAATCGAAAATTGTGTGGTGCGCCAAGGATCGTACGCGTACTTGGGACGACATGATGACCAAGGGTTCGTTGCCGGCCAATGCGGCGAAAAACTGTACGACACCATTGGAAGAGAATGCCGCGCTTGCGAAGCGTTTTGGTGTGCGTGGCACCCCAGCGGTATACCTCGCCAATGGCCAGCAGGTCGGTGGTTATCTTCCGGCTGAGAAGCTGGAGCAGGCGCTGTCCGTCACCAAGTAAGCGGGTTTCTTTCCGGACAATGATTGCCGCCACAGGCCCTGCGCCTTTGGCACGCCACTGGCCGTGGCGGCGCCTTGCAGTTGCATTGTGCGTGTCTTTGCTGGCGCATTATCTGGTCGTTGGCGCCTGGCCGTCATCCGGTGGCGGGAGGCCGCCGCCGATGAGTCAGATGCTGGACGCGCAGTTGGAGATTACTGCGGCACCGCTGACATTACCGTCAGCGGGATCCCCGGATCTGCCTCATGAAGACTTGCCACCGAAGTCAGAGTCTTCTAGGCCTCCCCTGCTGGCGCGCAAGTCTCCGCCGACTGCAGCCTCGCCCGAAGTGCAATCTTCCGCAACACCGGGCAGTGTCATTCCGGACTCACGTTTCTATTCGGCGCGCGAGTTGGACCGCTTTCCTGCCCCTGTGCAGCCGCTGGAACTGCGCGCTGCCATGGGCCAGTCTGGCAGCGTGCGTCTCAGTATCGGAATCGATCTGGCAGGCCGAGTTGTCGATGTCGAGGTGGTCGACGGCGATCCGTCCGGGGTATTGGAGACTTACGCCCGCGAACAACTGCAGGCTGTCCGCTTCATGCCGGGCCTGAAGGATGATCGTCCCGTGCGCAGCCGGATTTTGCTGGAACTTCACTACCGGCATTGACCCGTATTGGCTCCGGTAGGCGCTTTGCTTTAGGTTAAAATCGCCGTTCACAGTCAATTTCCGAAAGCGCAGCAGCATGAGCACCCCGCGAGGAATCCAGAACGCTGTTTCCTGCACCGAGAGCGCATCGGTGCCGGTTGCGGACGCTCAGGACTGAAAAATCATGCGCCTGCGCATACTCGGCTGCTCGGGCAGCATCGGCGGACAGCAGCATCGCACGACTTCTTTTCTGATTGATCAGGATATTCTTATAGACGCCGGGACCGGTGTCGGCGAGCTGTCTCTGGCGGAACTGTCGTTGATCGATCACGTATTTGTCACGCACTCGCATCTGGATCACGTTGATTCCATTGCCTTCATGCTGGATTCTGTGGGGTCATTGCGGGCGAAGCCGATGACAGTTCATGCGACGGCGCCAACGATCGAGATCCTGAAAAAAAATCTGTTCAACTGGGACATCTGGCCCGATTTCACGGCGATTCCGACGCCGCAGGAACCGTTCATGCGATATCAGGAAATCGCCGTCGGCAATGTCATCGACATTGGCGGCGGGCGCCGGATCACGGCCTTGCCGGCGAACCATACGGTTCCGGCCGTCGGCTACTGGCTGGACAGCGGCAAGGGCAGCCTTATTTTCAGTGGCGATACCGGGCCGAACGACGCATTGTGGGAAGTTGTAAACGGCGTCGAGAACCTGAAATACCTGATTATCGAAACCGCGTTTTCCGACAAGGACCGCAGGCTGGCTGAACTCGCGCTGCATCTGTGCCCGTCAATGCTGGGAAAGGAACTGGCCAAGCTCAAGCGTTCGGCCGAGGTCTACATCACCCACCTGAAACCCAGTGAAATCGAGCTGACGATGCAGGAAATCGAGGAGCTTCCAACCCCGGTGCCGCCCCGTCTGTTACACAACAACCAGGTATTCGACTTCTGATGTTGCGCGGGGACGCCGCTTGCGCGCCCGCCGGACACCATGGAGAATCCACCGAGGGGTATCGCGTCAGGCGATAGCGTTTCGATTCCAAAATGAAAAAAGAAGTCCCAGTAGAGAAACTCGAGTTCGGCGTATTCATCTCCGAACTGGATCGGCCATGGACGGAGACCCCGTTCATGTACCAGGGCTTCATCCTGAACAATGAGAAACAGCTTGAGGCGCTGAAGAAATACTGCAAGAAGGTCTATATCGACCTCGACAAGGGCCCGGACCTGCCTGACCGCAGCCAGTTGCTGGCGGGCGAAGTGGGCGGACCGCCGAAACCGCCCCCACCCCTGGGCCCCAGCGTTCTCACCACCATCAAGACCAAAGTCGCCTACCGTGAACAGGCGACCGTGGATGAGGAATTGCCGGTTGCACGCACCGCCCAGCGCCAGACCGAGGTGGTGCTCAAGGACATCATGAGCAATGTCGAGGCCGGCAAGGCGCTCGACGCTCCCCGCGTACAGGAAGCTGTCACAAGTATGACGGACAGCGTGGTGCGCAACCCGGATGCGATGATGCTGCTGGCCAAGCTGAAGCAGAAAGGCGGCCACACGCTGGATCGTGCTTTTGGCGTTTCGATTTACATGCTGACCTTCGGCCGTTTTCTGCAGTTGCCGCGCGAGCAACTCGACTTGTTGGGCATGGTCGGTTTGTTGCAGGACGTGGGTATGACCGCTGTGCCGGAAGAGGTGGTCACGAAAAAAGGTTCGCTCAGCAAGGTCGAGCTGATGGTCTGCCGCAGTCATATCACCCACTCGGTGGCGATACTCCGCGACACCCCGGGCTTGCCGCCGGAACTGCCGGCACTGGCGGCGCTGCATCATGAACGTTATGACGGCAGCGGATATGACAAGGGGCTAAAGGGTGACCAGATCGGCCTGTTCGGTGCAATCGCGGGCCTGGTGGATTGCTTTGATGCGATGATTCACGCGCGACCTTATGCCGAAGCCTATTCGCCATCGAATGCACTCAATTACCTGTACAACGCACGCAACACGCTGTTCGATGGCCCGCTGGTCGAACAGTTCGTGCAATGCATCGGCATTTTTCCTGTCGGTGCGCTGGTCGAGCTCAATTCCGGAGAAGTTGGCATCGTGATTGCGCAGAATATGGTGCGACGCCTGTTGCCGCGAGTGATGGTTGTGCTGGATGCCAAAGGCAATCCGTTGCACCCGCAGATGATTCTCGATCTGGCGCAGGAACCTAAAGCCGCGCCAGGCGTTCCCTATCGCATCAAGCGTACTCTGGAGCAGGGCAGTGTCAACATTGATCCCTCCGAATTCTTCCTCTGAAACGTCCGAAGCCGTTGCGGCTGCGGAGGCTCCCAGCCTCGACGCATTGACCGCAAGGCTTGCCGAGGAATTCGGCGCGGGGCCGGACACCCTGTCGACGGTTGCCACGATTTTCTGCGAGGTCCGTGAACGGGCTCCGGACCTGTTTGTGGCTGCGGCGGGCGGTCTTGATGCGGCATTTGGCAAGGGGGGCGATCCTGCACCGATCATGGCGGCGCTTGGTGAATGGGCGCTCGATGCCGAAAGCGAACCACTCGAGCGCATGCGCCGAGACTGCCAGCGCTTTCAGGCAGCGATGACCCGCGGCGCGTTGCGTCTTTATGCCGGTGAACCCGAGCGTTGTGCCGAAAGTCTGATTGCCCTGCAACGCTTCAACTTCCTGCAAATGGCCTTGCTGGCGTCACTGGCGGCCCGCGGCCAGGAAGAGGGCGGCGTTGTCCGCACCCTGCCCACACCCGAATATGCGGCGTTCATGGAGATTTTCCGGGTCGCCATCGAAACCCACAAGCAGGACGGCAAACATCTTGCGCTGCTGCTGTTGCAGGTCGGCAAGACCGAGCAGATCGATCGCCAGTTGGGATTGCAAAAGGGGGAAGCTTTCATGCTGCGGGTGACGCGCCGCATGCGCGAAGGCGTGCTGCGCAAACAGGACCAGCTGGGCCGCGTGAGCCGTGACCAGTTTGCCTGCCTGTTGCCGCGCATTGCCGGTGAAGGTGTCGCGATTCTGGCCGCGAACAAGGTGCTCGGTGTGCTGGAAGCGCCAATCCCGCTCGGTGACCGGTCGTTTGACACCGATGCAGTCATCGGCATCGCGGTATTTCCCGAACACGGCAGTGATCCTCAAACCCTGGTGCGCAATGCCAAACTTGCAGTGAGGGAAGCGCGCAGCGCTGCGGGCCGTACTGCGGTGTATGACCCATCACAGGGCGAAAATGAAGCACGTGAGATGCGTTACGAATCGCGTCTGAGGCTGGCGCTGGAACAGGGCACCCTGGATCTGGTGTTTGAGCCGCAACTGGATGCGCAGTCCGGGCGTATCGGCGGACTGGACTGCATCCTGCACTGGACCGATGCCGAACTCGGGGATGTTGCCGAAGCCCGTGCCCTGCAGGCTGCAGAAACTTCAGGCGTGATTCGTGAACTCACTTGGTGGATCTTCAACAACGCATTGCGCCAGGGGGCTGAGTTTGCGCGCGCCGGGCTGGAATGCAAGCTGGGGCTCAAGGTGTCTGCGAGCGGGTTGTTGCAGCCGGACTTTCCCGAGTTCGTTGATCGCGCTTTGCGCACCTGGGGCGTACCGCCCGGGCGCGTGGTCATCGGTATTCATGAGACTGCGATCGCGGGCGATCTCGGGCCGGTCAAGGATGCGCTGGCACGATTGAAGCGCTTGGGCGTACGTCTGGGCATTGACGGATTTGCCACGGGTGCTTCCTCGCTGAGCAATCTTTCGCAATTGCCCTTCGATGAACTGAAACTGAGCGCAGCCTTTGTCGCTGACATGCAGCGCTCGGAAATTAACTCCAGGCTGGTGCGCACACTGGTCCGGCTGGCGCGTGATCTGGGATTGCGGTTGACCGCCGAGGGCGTCAACGACGGACAGACTGTGGTGGCCTTGCTGGGGCTTGGCTGTGAGCGGGTGCAGGGGGCTCACGTCAGCGAACCGCTGACCGCGAAGGACATACTCATTTTTGAACAAAGTGGTTCGGGACTCGCAAAACTGCGGCTGTCCGACCTTTGAGCAAGCCAACCGCCGGGAGGGCGGAGATGGAGATCAGTGCTGAGATCGTCCGTGGCATTCTTGAGCGCCGGCTGGCACCGGCCGCCATTGAACAATTGCTTGCGGAACTGCCCGAAGCCGGAAAGGCGCAGCTGCTGTTGCGCATTGCCGCCGTGGCGCGCCGCAACGCTGCGCTGGTGGATGTGGCAAACCGCGTGTCCGACACATTGTCGCTGGATGTTTTGTTTGTGCGTCTGCTGGAAGCAGTAACGGAGTCGCTGGACGCCGAACGCAGTTCGCTGTTCCTTCATGATGCGGAAACCGGAGAGCTGTTTTCACGGGTCATGCAGGGTAATGCAGTCGGCGAAGTGCGATTTCCCGTCGGACAGGGTATTGCGGGATCGGTATTTACCAGCGGCCGCGGTGAAATCATTCCCGACGCCTATGCAGACCCGCGTTTCAATCGCTGGGTCGATACCGAAACAGGCTATCGCACGCGAAACCTGCTGTGCGTTCCGATCCGCAATAATCGTAATGAGGTCATCGGCGTCACCCAGGCACTGAATAAACGGGCGGGCGAATTTGATGAGGAAGACATGCAGGCACTGGAGGCGCTGGCCTCCCAGGCTGCGGCTGCGCTTGAAAATGCACGCATGTTCGAACGGGTTGAGCGGTCGCAGCGCGAGGAGGCTTTGCTGCTGGATGTAGTCAGTCTGATTACCTCGGAAATCAAACTGGATCCGTTGCTTGAAAAAATTCTTGCTGCAGCGACACAACTCCTGGGCGCCGACCGCGGCTCCCTGTTTCTTTACGATGCTTCCAGACATGAACTGTGGTCACGGGTGGCCGGCGGTGAAGGGTCGGGTGTCATCCGTTTTCCTGCCGGCGCCGGCATCGCAGGAGAATGTTTCACCACAGGTCACTGTATCAATATCGAAGATGCCTATCGCGATCCGCGGTTCAATCCGGCAGTGGACAAGGGTACCGGTTACCGCACGCGCAACATCCTGTGCATGCCCATCGCGACGCGCGGCGGCAACAAGGTCGGCGTGATGGAGATCCTCAATAAAAAGGAAGGCGCATTTAATGCCGGAGACCAGCGCCGGCTGGAGGCGCTTTGCGCACAGGCGGCGGTATCCATCGAAAATGCCCAGTTGTTCGAGGACGTCAACGATTCCCGCAATTACAACGAAAGCATCCTGCGCAGCATGAGCAACGGCGTGGTCACGCTCAACGCCGGCAACGTGGTGAGCAAGGTCAATCAGTCGGCGTTGCGCATCCTGCAGCGTCCCGAAGGCGATGTTCTTGGCCGTCGCATCGGTGATGTTTTCGCCGGGCCCAACAGCTGGGTCACCAACAGCCTCGACAAGGTGCTGCGCACTGGACGGACGGACAGCACCATCGACTCCGATCTTGTGCTTGACGGCCGGCAAGCGGTGTCTGTCAACATGACCGCTGTACCGCTGCAGGACATGCGCGACGAACGTATCGGTTCCATGCTGATCATGGAGGACATCACGCGCGAGAAGCGGCTGCGCAACACCATGTCGCGTTACATGAGCAAGGCGGTCATGGATGAGTTGCTGGAAGACGGCAACGCCGCACTGCGCGGCGTGAACCGCGAGGTCAGCGTGCTGTTTTCGGACATTCGCGGTTTCACCACGATGTCGGAGCGTCTGGGCGCCCGCGAAACGGTGGCGATGCTCAATGATTACTTTACAGACATGGTTGACGTTGTTTTTGCACACAACGGAATACTCGACAAGTACATCGGCGACATGATCATGGCGGTCTTCGGCTCGGTACGTTCACGCCAGGATGATGCCGCCAACGCGGTGCTGGTCGGCAGCCGGATGATGATGGCCTTGCGTGAGCTGAACCTGCGCCGTGTCGCTGCAGGCCAGGAGCCGATCAACATCGGTATCGGTATCAGTACCGGCGACGTGGTCGCCGGCAGCATCGGTTCGCCGAAACGGCTTGAATATACGGTGATCGGCGACAGGGTCAATCTTGCCGAGCGGCTGCAGAACGCCAACAAGTATTACGGCACGGGCGTGCTGATGTGCGAAACGACGGCGGCGCGGCTTAAAAATCCCGTGCGCATGCGGGATCTCGATCTTATTCGTGTTCGCGGGATGCAGGTGCCGGTGTCGCTGTGCGAAGTGCTGGAGCACCATACCCCGGAGAGTTTTCCCCACATGGATGAGGTGATTTTTGCCTTCACCGAGGCCGTGGCGCACTACCGTGACCGCAACTGGGATCAGGCGAAGCACCTGTTCAGCGAGGTACTCAAGGCCAATCCGGCCGATCGGCCGTCGAGTCTTTATCTGCAGCGCTGCGAAATCTATCGCAAGACGCCGCCGCCAGCAGATTGGGATGGTGTCTGGACGCTCGGTTCCGATTGATCTGCGGCATCAATGGCCGGGCACCGGATCACAAAAGCGGAAATCTAGGGCCGGCCAACGGCCTGAAATCCGTTCGGCCAGCGCCGCGCCGGCGCCGCAGGCCTGAGTCCATCCGAGCGTGCCATGTCCCGTGTTGAGCCACAGATTACGGTAGCGTGTGCCGCCGATGTAAGGCAGGTTTGATGGGGTCGCTGGTCGCAGGCCCGCCCACAACAGTGCGCGATTAAAGTCAGTGGCGCCCGGAAACAGCTCGCTAACACGGCGCAGAATGGCATCGCAGCGCGCCGGCGTCAGCGTCGTATCGTAACCGGTGAATTCCGCCGTGCCGGCGATGCGCAACCGTTCGCCGAGTCGTGAATACACCAGTTTGTGTTCATCATCAGTCAGTGACACCGAAAAGGTGAGTCGCGGATCGGAGATCGGCAACGTCACCGAATAACCTTTCACCGGATAAATGCGCAGTGTGATTCCCAAATTTCGTAGCAGCGCGGCGCTGCTTACACCGAGACACACGACAAAGCTTTCGAAGTCCAGTTGTTCTGTCGAATTGTCGGCCAGGCGCAATTTCAAACTTGCGATATTTCCGTTCCTCCCTGGCAGCAGCTTATCAACGGCGGTGCCAAAGCGGAAACTCACCCCCAGCGCTGCGCATCTCGCAGCGAGTTCAACGGTAAAGCCATGGGCATCGCCTGATTCATCGTCCGGAGAGTAGCTGCCGCCCGCGATCCGGTTGCGCTGCGGCGCCAGCGCAGGCTCGATCGCGATGCACTCCTCAACCGATTTCGATTCCAGCGTACAGCCCGCGTCGCGCATCAGTTGGGCGGCATGCTGCGCGGCGCGCCATGCTTCGGGACTGGTGTAGAAGTGCAGGATGCCGCGGATCTGCTGATCGTACTGAATGCCGGTTTCCAAACGCAGGGCTTTCAGCGCATCGCGACTGTAGTTGCCTAGCGCAACCAGCTGGCGGATGTTGTCGCGCAGTCGCGTCGGCGTGCATTGGCGCAGGAAGGCGAATCCCCAGCGCCATTGCTGCCAGTCCGCGCGCAGACGGAACAGCAGCGGTGCATCCTCGCGGCCCAGCCAGCGCAGGATTTGCAACGGTGCGCGCGGATTGGCCCAAGGTTCAGCGTGTGATACCGAAATTTGTCCGCCGTTGGCGAATGAAGTCTCCAGCCCCGGCCCTTCACGCCGCTCTATAACCGTGACCTCGTGGCCGGCTTTACGCAGGTACCAGGCGGTTGTGATGCCCGTAACGCCGGCGCCCAGAACAACAATCTTCATTGGGTAAGGGTGTTCAAGTCTACACAGCAAAAATATTAAAATACATTTAAAAACAAATATTTATATATAAGCAGGCACTCACTTTAACGGTATCCGGGAAGGTTTGTCCTTTACGCAGGCCATACCGCTGGATTACAGCCCAGTGGTACCGGTGCTTGATCCCACCGCGCCGGTGTTTCGGCCATCTGCACCACTGGTTTGAGGTGTCGCAACACGCCGAAACTGGACTGCGATTCGGCATAAAGATCCTGGATTTCGGATGCGGGCGGAACGACTGCGGCGACGGAGGATTCTCGACCGAGCGTGTCAGTCATTTCGCGGATCCACGCCGAGGTGCGTTCCAGCGATAGCTGCACATGCCACGAACCGCCTTCAAGCGCGCGGCGCTGCAACGCAAGCATTGCGCCGAATGCACCCAGGTAACCGGTCAGGTAATCGAGTGGCTGACACGGTAATCGTGCCGGATCGTCGATCCCTGACCAGGTTAAGCCACTGGCCGCAGCCACCAAAGTGTCATAGCCACGGCGCTGCGCCCAAGGCCCGGCTCTCGAAAAAGCAGTGATTGTCACGTAGACGATGCCGGGCCGCCGCTGCGCCAGCGCAGTCGGTGAAAAACCACGGCGCTCCAGCGTTCCGGGGCGATAGGCATTGAGGAAGACATCGGCGTTGTCGATCAGGCCGTGCAAGGCATCCACGCCACTGGCCGTGTCCAGATTGATGGCGCAGGAATGTTTGCCGAATCCGGTGTCGATCACCAGCGATTCAATGGACGGCAGATGCGCTGCACCGACCTGCATCACCGTAGCCCCGTGTTCCGCCAGCGTGCGCGCCGTCATCGGCCCGGCGATCACGCGTGACAGATCGAGGACGCGGATGCCGGACAGAGGGCGAGTACCGTTGCGCAGGGGATGCGGGGCCGCGTCATCAATACGTGTGATTTCAATCAGCGGCAGTGCCGTCGTGGCAAGCGCCTGCGGGTGTGTTTCCCACGAGGCTCTGGTACGGACGGCCACGCCGCACAAGCCGCGTTCTCCGGCAGCAGCTTCAATATCCGCGGCAGACCAGGTCTGCAGTGCCTTGCGTAGCGCCGCGGTATCGTTGGGAACACCAAACAACCTAAGAAGGCCATCGCGCAAATGGGTGAAATTACCGTGCAGATATACCCATTCGCCGTCGCGAACCTGGTAATAACCGGTGATCGGATCCCAGGACTTCACCGCCTGCCCGTTGACTCGCAGATAGGTGGCCGACGTCATGGCCAGCGTTGCCGCACGCAGGTCCACGCCAACCCGCTGCAGTTTTCCATTGCGCAATTGCCACATCGCCGCTGCGGCAAGGCCGGTGGCTCCGAGAGTGGCGCCTGCCATCGACCCGATGGGTAAATCTGTCGGCAGCATATTGGCGGACGGCGTGATCTGCAGGGCGTCGATGGGCGCGTTTCGCCAGCCCACGTTGTCGAGGATCGATTGCAGTACCTGCTGAATACGGTCAGCCACTTTCTTCGATGGTGTCAGTCGGTGATGCCGTTGACCGGGTAGCCCCGCGGAAGCAGCAGCCACATCCGCAAACCCTGTTTCATACGACCGGCTTCGCGTCCGGCGTCGTTGCCGTATCCCCAGAAAAAATCCGCACGTACTGCGCCGCGGATTGCGGATCCGGTGTCCTGGGCCAGCATCAGCTGGTTCAACGGTTTCGCACTCAGCGGCCAGGTCGTCGCCAGAAAAACCGGCGAACCCAGTGGCACGAAACGGGGATCAACGGCGATGGAGCGGCGTGGGGTCAGAGGCACGCCCTGTGCGCCCAGCGGGCCCCCGAGTCCGGGCGGCAGTTCACGGAAAAACACGTAGCGAGGGTTGTGATCAAGCACAGCCCGTAATTTGTCAGGATTCTGCTGTGCCCAGGTCTTGATGCCCTGCATCGAGGCGCGATCTGCGGTCAATTCGCCGCGGTCGATCAGCAAACGTCCGATGGAACGATAGGGATGTCCGTTGTGGTCGGCATAACCGACACGCATTACGCCGCCATCTTCAAGATCGAGGCGGCCCGAGCCCTGGATCTGCAGGAAAAACAATTCAACAGGGTCATCGACCCAGGCGATTTCTTTGCCACGCACCGGTGCAGTACCGGCTTCGATTTGCGAGCGGTCGAAATAAGGCACCACCCGTTTGCCGTCGATGCGCGCCCGTGCTTTTGCATCGCGTGGTTCGGCTTTGTATGCCGGGAGGTCCAGTGTCAGCAGGTCGTCGGGCACCCCATAAATTGGATAACGATATCGGGCGGTTTGTTTGCGACTGCCGCGCAACAAGGGTTCGTAATATCCGGTTGCGAGACCCTCGGTGCCGCCGTCCGGCTGCACGAGCTGATACGGCATGAACCGGGCTTCGAAGAAACGACGCGCCTGGTCGCGATTCGGCCGTTGCATGGCAGCGGCTTCCGCGCATACCGGCCGCCATACTTCCTGCACTTTCAGCGTGCTGCAGCTGATCAGCAGCGCGCCCCAGGCAGCAACCGGATCGTCATCGCGCCAGCCCGGCAGATCAGACCAGGTCCTGCGCCGAAGATGATTGGCGGATAGCGGTGTAGTGGCTTGGGTCGCTACCGGGGGCTCAGGCAGCGGTGCAACGGGTGCGGGGACGGCAGTCGCCTGGGGGGGCACTGGTTCCGCGGGTTTTTCTGGTTCAGGCGTTGTGCGGCATGCCAGCAGACTGGCTGCGACGACAAAGGCGGTCATCAAGCCTCGCAGCGGCAGTTTGTTACAGTCGGGGTTATGCATCAGAAAATCCATGCAGAAAACGAGGCGCGATGAACGGTTTGATATGGTTTTTGATTGAGGTGGTCGTGGCGATATCGCTGCTGGTCGGCATTGTCTGGCTGACCTGGCCCCGCCGCGACGATGATGATGTTGATCCTCCTGGAAAATCCTGAGAAGCTGTTTTTTTCAATGTAATCATGCGGATCCAGCCCCCGGCCATCACGGCTTGGTCGTCAACAACCCGCAATTCGTTTATCCCGGCAAGTGCATCCTCAAAAACAACGTCGGTACGTGTCGCGATGCGGCGCATCAGCGGATTCAGCATTCGGCGCAGAGGTGCGGTTTGTCCACGATGCAGGAATTTGTCCAGCACGAACAGATTGCCGCCGGTTCGCACGACGCGGCATGCTTCACGCAAAGCAGACCGGGTGTCGGGAACGATGGCAAGGATCAGATGCAGCAGTACGTGATCGAAGCTGTTGGCGTCAAACGGCAGATACTGGCTGTCGCCTTGTACCCATTGCACATTCAGCTTGCCGCGGCGCGGCTGTGCCTTGTCGAGCATGGCGCGAGTCAAGTCGAGCGCGGTGTAACGGTTTGCCTGAGGCAGCATCGGCAGATCAAGGCCGGTGCCGATCCCGTCCAGCAGAATGTGTGCGCCGGCGGCCGGCAGACGGGCCAGACTACGGGCCCTGACCTGTGCCGAAGCGGGCCCTACCAGCCAATCGTAAACCGGAGCAAGCAGGGTATAACTGGTGCGGAGCGACATGCGCGCAGAGCCTGTGCGCGAACGGTTAGTGCAGCACGCGCGGGGCCGACAGCGTGAATTCGGGGATGGGCGCGTCGAAGCAGGTGCCATCGTCAGCGACCATCTGATAACTGCCGCGCATCGTGCCCACCGGCGTGGGCAGTACGGAGCCGCTGGTGTATTCAAAACTTTCGCCGGGTTTCAACTTGGGCTGGGCGCCAACAACGCCCTGACCTTTGACTTCCTGAACCAGGTTGTTGGCGTCGGTGATGATCCAGTGCCGGCTGATCAGTTGCGCCGGCATGCCGCCGGTGTTGGTGATGGTGATGGTGTAGGCAAAGGCATAGCGGCCCGCATCGCCATCCGACTGTTCTGCAATGTAGGTGGCACGGGGTCGTACGGTGATCTGGTATTTGGATTCAGTCATGGCCGTATTCTCGCACTCGCGGCGCAGCGGCGGAAGTTGGACTTGTCTTCATTGGACCGCCAGAACGGGTAAAATCCCCCTGATTCTTATCCGGATATCGCCATGAACCACCGCATCGCGCCCAGCATCCTGTCCGCTGACTTCGCACGTCTGGGTGAGGAGGTGAAGGCCGTTGTTGCTGCCGGCGCAGACATCATCCACTTTGACGTGATGGACAACCATTTCGTGCCGAATCTGACCATCGGGCCGATGGTCTGCCAGGCGATACGTCCGCTGGTGCAGGTGCCGATCGATGTGCACCTGATGGTGAAGCCGGTGGATCGCATAATTCCGGATTTCGCCAAAGCCGGTGCCAATATCATTTCGTTTCACCCCGAGGCTTCGGAGCATATCGACCGCACCATCGGGCTGATCAAGGAGCAGGGCTGCAAGGCCGGACTGGTGTTCAATCCGGCGACCCCTCTGCATTACCTTGACCACGTGCTCGACAAGCTGGATCTGGTGCTGATCATGTCGGTCAACCCGGGTTTCGGCGGACAATCGTTCATTCCCGGTGCGCTGGCCAAGATCAAGGCCGTACGCGAGCGCATTGCGCGCAGCGGCCGCGACATCTGGCTCGAAGTCGATGGTGGCGTCAAAACCGACAACATTGCCGAGATTGCCAAAGCCGGCGCCGACACCTTTGTCGCCGGCTCTGCGATTTTCGGCGCCGGGGACTACAAAGCCACGATCACCGCGATGCGCGCGGCGCTCGCCAAATCCTGATTCAATCTTCCGCATGTCATGCGCGGTTTTTGCTGCGCAAGCCCTTTCTTTTACCGCTAACATGAAAAAACAGTTTCCGCTGATCGTCGAGGCCGTGATGATCGACCTCGACGGCACGCTGCTCGATACCATTCCCGATCTCGCCGCTGCCACCAACCTGATGCTTGAAGCGCTGGGGGAAGACGTGCTGCCGCTTGCCACCGTGCGCAATTTCGTCGGCAAGGGCATTCCGCGGCTGGTTGAACGTGCGCTCGCGCGCGATATCGACGGCAAAGCCAGCACCGAAGCGATGGCGCGCGCAATGCCCGTATTCGAGCGCTTTTACACCGAGGTCAACGGCCGCCACACCACGATGTATCCCGGCGTGCGTGAAGGCCTGGAACAGATGCGCGATGCCGGTTTCCGGCTGGCCTGTGTCACCAACAAGGCCGGTGCATTCACCTTGCCGCTGCTCGAGCGCATGGGTCTGGCGCAATTTTTTGAACAGACGGTTTCCGGCGATACGCTGGCACGCAAGAAGCCCGATCCGATGCAGCTGTTGCATGTTTGCGAGCAGTTCGGCATCGCGCCGGCGCGCATGCTGATGGTCGGCGATTCCGGCAATGACGCGCTGGCGGCACGTGCTGCCGGCTGCCCGGTATTCTGTGTGCCCTATGGTTACAACGAGGGGCACGACGTGCAGAGCCTTGATGTTGATGCTATAGTAGGCGCGCTGACTGATTGTATCCCGTTGATTAGAAAGCCTTAATCATGCTGCTCTCGATGAAGTGCGAAAACCGGACCGGAGCCTGGCGCTGGCGTTGCTGAACACGCGTTTGCCGCCGGACCGCCCTTTCGTACTTTTTTCGTGGAGCAAGACATGACTGAATCTGAATTCAATCGCCTCGCCGCAGCGGGTTACAACCGCGTGCCGCTGGTGCTCGAGACCTACGCTGATCTCGACACCCCCCTGTCGATCTACCTCAAACTCGCCAACCAGCCGCAGAGTTATCTGCTGGAATCCGTGGTCGGCGGCGAGCGTCACGGCCGTTATTCCTTCATCGGACTGGCCGCGCGCACCCGCATCGAAGTGCGCGGGCATGACTGCGTCGAAATCACCGATGGCCGCGAAGTGTTGCGCGAACGTGCCGACGATCCGCTGACTTTTGTTGACCAGTATCTGCAGCGCTTCAAGGTGGCCACCGATCCGCGACTGCCGCGTTTCTGCGGCGGACTGGTCGGTTATTTCGGCTACGACACCGTGCGTTATATCGAAAAACGGCTGGCCGCCGGCGCCAACAAGCGTGACGAACTGGGCACGCCGGACATCATGCTGCTGGTGTCGGAAGAGATCGCCATCGTCGATAACCTCTCCGGCAAGCTGTCGCTGGTGGTTTACGCTGAACCGGGCAAGCCCGGCGCCTATGCCGCAGCACGCAAACGGCTGGCCGAACTGCTGGCCAAGCTGCGCGCGCCGGTCAAGCTGCCGGAAAGCGCGCCGACCAAATCCGAGCCCGCGGTTTCCGGCTTTGGTGAGGCGGCTTATTACAAGGCAGTGGATCACGCAAAGCACTACATTTTCGAGGGCGACATCATGCAGGTGGTGCCGTCGCAGCGCATGAGCAAGCCTTTCCTTGCGACGCCGCTGTCGCTGTATCGGGCATTGCGCACGCTGAATCCGTCGCCGTACATGTTCTATTTCGACTGCGGTGATTTCAACGTGGTCGGCGCTTCGCCGGAAATCCTGGCGCGGCTCGAAGGCGACACGGTGACCGTGCGGCCGATTGCCGGCACCCGCCGCCGCGGCGCGACGCCGGAGGAAGATGCGGCGCTCGCCGAAGAACTGCTCGCCGATGCCAAGGAACGCGCCGAACACATCATGCTGGTGGACCTTGGCCGCAACGATGCGGGCCGCGTCGCGCAGACCGGCAGCGTGCGTGTCACCGAGCAGATGGTCATCGAACGGTATTCGCATGTGATGCATATCGTGTCGAATGTCGAGGCGCGGCTGAAACCCGGACTGAACGCCATCGACGTGCTGCGCGCGACTTTCCCGGCGGGCACTGTGTCTGGTGCCCCGAAAGTGCGCGCAATGGAAATCATCGACGAGCTGGAGCCGGTGAAACGCTGCATCTATGCCGGCGCCGTCGGTTATCTCGGCTTTCACGGCAATATGGACGTGGCCATCGCCCTGCGCACCGCAGTGGTCAAGGATGGAAAACTGCATGTGCAGGCGGGTGGCGGCGTGGTTGCCGATTCGCAGCCTGAGGCCGAATGGCAGGAAACGCAGAACAAGGCGCGGGCGCTGCTGAGGGCGGCGGAAATGGCCGAAGCCGGCCTGGACACCCGCTTAGATGCGCGCGGATGAATTGAGGGGATCGCCATGTTATTGATGATCGACAACTACGATTCCTTTACCTACAACCTCGTGCAGTATTTCGGAGAGCTCGGCGAAGAAGTGGCCGTGCACCGCAACGACGAGATTTCGGTCGATGACATCGCAGGGATGAAACCGGCACGCATCGTGGTGTCTCCGGGACCGTGCACGCCAAACGAAGCAGGGGTGTCAGTGCCGGCGATCAAGGCTTTTGCCGGCAAGATCCCGATCCTCGGCGTCTGTCTGGGCCACCAGAGCATCGGTCAGGCTTTCGGTGGCAAGATCATTCATGCGAAGCAGTTGATGCATGGCAAGACCTCACTGATCCAGCACGACAACATCGGCGTGTTCCGCGGTCTGCCGCAGCCCTTTTCGGCGACGCGTTATCACTCGCTGGTGATTGAGCGCGCCAGCATCCCTGATTGTCTGCAGGTGACGGCATGGACTGATGACGGTGAAATCATGGGTGTGCGCCACAAGACACTGGCGGTTGAGGGTGTGCAGTTCCACCCCGAATCGATCCTGACCGAACACGGTCATCAGATGCTGAAAAATTTCCTGGAGGACGCGCCGCGATGAAACCGCAGGAAGCGCTGACGCGCATCATTGAACACCGCGAGATATTCCACGACGAAATGCTGTCGCTGATGAGGCAGATCATGAGCGGCGAAGTGTCGCCGGTGCTGATTGCGGCGCTGGTGACGGGGCTGCGCGTCAAAAAGGAAACCATCGGTGAAATCGCCGCCGCGGCGACGGTGATGCGTGAATTCGCGACCCATGTGCCGGTTCCGGATACCCCGGAACTGATCGACACCTGCGGCACCGGTGGTGATTCCGCCCATACCTTCAATGTATCGACGACCGCAATGTTCGTTGCCGCCGCAGCAGGCGCGAAGATCGCCAAACACGGCGGACGGTCGGTCTCCAGCAAATCCGGCAGCGCCGATGTGCTGGAACTGCTCGGTGCCAACATCAATCTGAAGCCGGAAGCGGTGGCGCAGTCGATTGCCGAAACCGGGATCGGTTTCATGTTCGCGCCGAATCACCACAGCGCGATGAAACATGCCGCGCCGGTGCGCCGTGAACTGGGCGTGAAGACCATTTTCAACATCCTCGGCCCGCTGACCAATCCAGCCGGTGCGAAACAGCAGGTGATGGGCGTGTTCCATGCGGATCTGGTCGGCATACAGGCGCGCGTGCTCCAGCGCCTGGGCAGCCGCCGAGTGATGATCGTGCATGGCCTGGAAGGGCTCGATGAACTGTCGATCAGCGGCCCGACCGCAGTGGGTGAACTGAAAGACAATGCGGTGCGCGAATACATGGTGGCGCCGGCGGATGTCGGCCTGAAGACCCATAACAACGCGGCGATTCGCGTTGATGGTGTCGAGCAGTCGCGTGACATGATGCTGGCGGCGCTGGACAACAAGGAAGGTGCGGCGCGAGATATCGTGGCGCTGAACGCCGGGGCAAGCATTTACATCGCCGGCAAGGCGCCGACGCTGGTGGAGGGCGTGCAGCAGGCGCTGGCCATGCTGGCCAGTGGTGCGGCGCGCCAGAAACTCGATCAGTTCGTCGCGTTCACAAAAAGTCATGGCTGACATCCTGCAGCGGATCATGGCCGTCAAGGCCGAAGAGGTTGCCGCGGCGCAGGTGCAGTTATCGCTGGCGCAAGTGCAGTTGGCAGCCCGCGCCGCTGCACCGGCCCGCGATTTTGCCGCTGCGATGCGCAGCAGAATCACTTCCGGCCGCTCCGCCGTGATCGCCGAGGTCAAGAAGGCCAGTCCGAGCAAGGGCGTGCTGCGAGAGCAATTTGATCCGGCAACGATTGCCGCGAGTTATGAGCGCCACGGCGCGACCTGCCTGTCGGTGCTGACTGATCGCCAGTTTTTCCAGGGCAAACTCGACGATCTGAAAGCGGCGCGCGGCGCGTGCAAACTGCCGGTGCTGCGCAAGGACTTCATGATGGATCCGTACCAGGTTTATGAAGCCCGGGCGGCCGGCGCCGACTGCATTCTGCTGATCGTTGCCGCGCTGCCCACGGAAAAACTGCACGAACTCGAAGCAGTGGCTTTTGAACTCGGTTTGTCGGTGCTGATCGAGGTTCACGACGGTGCCGAGCTCGAAACCGCGCTGCGAATGAAGTCGCCTTTGATCGGTATCAATAATCGCAATCTGCGCACGTTTGAAACCACGCTCGACACGACTATTGGCCTGCTGGGAAAAGTGCCGGCCAACCGTCTGGTGATTACGGAAAGCGGTATCCTGAAGCCCGAGGATGTGGCGCGGATGCGCGCCCACCAGGTGCATGGTTATCTGGTCGGCGAAGCCTTCATGCGTGCGCCCGATCCCGGCGTCGAACTGGAACGCTTGTTCGGCAAAACGAATTGAAACAAGGTGACTTCAAATGCTGCGTATTGACGATCTGATCATCGGTTTCGACAAGGGGTTGCGCACGGTGTTTGCGCAGGCGCGCAGCGTGCGTCCGATTCCCGGGGACAATCTTCCCGAAGCGGAACTCGATACGGCGCAGCGTGCACAAGCTGCCGCACTGATGCGCGTCAACCACAGCGGTGAAATCTGCGCGCAGGCCTTGTACCAGGGGCAGGCGATGACGGCGCGCGACAGCGGCGCCCGCGCGGCGCTGGAGCAGGCGGCGCAGGAAGAAACCGAACACCTGGCGTGGACCGAACGTCGCATCCATGAGCTGGGCGGCCGCAAGAGTCTGCTCAATCCCTTCTGGTATGCCGGCTCATTCGCGATCGGCGCCGCTGCCGGCTTGCTGGGCGACAAATGGAATCTGGGTTTTCTTGCCGAGACGGAGCGCCAGGTCGTGCGCCATCTCGAAGGCCATCTTGGCCGCCTGCCGGCTGCCGATGAAAAAAGCCGCGCGATCGTCGAGCAGATGCGTGACGACGAAGCGCGCCACGCGACCACTGCGCTGGATCACGGCGGCGCCGAACTCCCGGCGCCGGTCAAGGCAGCGATGCAGGCGTCATCGAAAGTGATGACCGGGGCCGCTTACCTCCTGTAGTGCCAGCGGCCGGGCTCAGGCGGCGCCTGCTTCGCGGATTTCAAAATCGTGGGTAATTGCAGCGGTCTTGCCGAGCATGATCGATGCCGAGCAGTATTTTTCCGCGGTCAGGTGCACCGCGCGCTCGACCTGCGCTGGTTTCAGACCGGTGCCGGTGACGATAAAATGAAAATGGATTTTGGTGAAGACCTTGGGGTCTTCTTCCGCGCGTTCGGCGTCGATTTCAACCACGCAGTCGCTCACCGGCGCGCGTGATTTGCGCAGGATGTGCACCACATCATAGGCGGTGCAGCCGCCAGTGCCCATCAGCACCACTTCCATCGGACGCGGTCCGAGATTGCGGCCGCCGCCTTCCGGTGCGCCGTCCATGACAAAAGCATGGCCGCTTCCCGATTCCGCGATGAACGAAACGTTTTCAACCCATTTGATGCGTGCTTTCATGACCTCTCCTGTCAGGCTTGCGCGAGCAGGCGCAAACGATACCAGACTGTACCGATCACTTCGCGAAAGAACAACGCGCTGTCGAGCAGCGCTGACGCGTCGGGCAGGAAATGCGGCAAAGCAAGCGGGTGGCGCGTTGCGTGCGCGGTTGGTGCGGCGAAAACCTCGAAGCCGGCGTGTTCAAATGCAAGTCGTGCGCGCGGCATATGCCAGGCATGGGTGACCAGGCAGATGCGTCGTACGCGATCACCGGCCAGCAGTTCCCGGGTCAGACGCGCATTCTCCAACGTATTGGCCGAACGACCTTCGCTCCAGCGTACGGGGACTGCAAATTCCTCTTCCAATGCGCGGCGCATGGTCTGTGCCTCGTCGGTGGCACTGCCTTCGGGGCTGCCACCACTGACCAGAACCGGCAGGCCGGTACGCCGCTGCAGTACCGCGGCGTAGCGCAGACGAACAAGGCTCATGGCGGCAACGGTATCGCCGCCATATTCCGGGGCCTGCGGGTACTTGCCGCCACCGAGCACGACGATGGCCTGCGCGTTTTTTAACTGTCCGGCTTCGAGCGGCGGGACTTCCCACTGTTGCAGCAGGAAGGTGGCGGTGATCGGCATTGCCAGCAGGTAAAGGCCGGCGGTTGCGATGATCAGCAGCATGCGGCCAGTCCGCGGGCGGGTCCGCAGGAGCGCCAAACCGGCGCCCAGCGCGATAATCAGCAGGCCGGGCGGAATCAGCAGTGCGGTCACCGCATTGGTCAATTGCCAGAACAGCATACGTAAGTAATTGTTTTTAAAAGTATTTTAATGTCACCCGAAGGTTGCTTCACGGCTTTTGCTGCAGTACAGCAGTTTGACACAGGCGCTTGATTTCCCATAGAATTCGCGGTTTCCCTGAAACGCCAAGAACACGCAGGAACCAGCATGAAGACCTATTCCGCAAAACCGAGCGAAGTCAAACGCGACTGGTACGTCGTCGATGCATCCGACAAGGTACTGGGCCGGCTCGCCTCTGAAATCGCACACCGCCTGCGTGGCAAGCACAAGCCTGAGTTCACGCGCCACATCGACACCGGCGATTTCATTGTCGTGGTCAATGTCGAGAAACTGCGTGTCACCGGCAACAAGGCCAAAGACAAGATTTACAACCGCCACAGCGGTTATCCCGGTGGTCTCTACACGACCAGCTTCGAGAAAATGCAGGCCAAACACCCGGCCCGCGTGCTTGAGAAGGCGGTCAAGGGCATGCTGCCCAAGGGCCCGCTGGGCTACGCGATGCTGAAAAAGATGAAGGCCTACGCCGGTACGGATCATCCGCACACCGCGCAACAGCCCAAGACCCTCGAAATCTAGGACTAAGACAACATGGCAGCTGTTCAAAAGAACTACGGCACCGGCCGGCGCAAAAGCGCAGTGGCCCGCGTGTTCCTGAAGCCCGGCAAGGGCAGCATCGTCGTCAACGGCAAGCCGGTCGACGAGTTTTTCTCGCGTGAAACCGGCCGCATGGTTGTGCGCCAGCCGCTCGCGCTGATCGAAAAGCTCGACAGCTTCGACATCGCCGTCAACGTGACCGGTGGTGGTGAGTCCGGTCAGGCCGGTGCAGTGCGCCATGGCATCACCCGCGCCCTGATCGACTATGACGAGACGCTCAAATCGGTTCTGCGCAAGGCCGGTCTGGTGACCCGTGACGCCCGCGAAGTCGAGCGTAAAAAGGTCGGCTTGCGCAAGGCGCGGCGTCGCAAGCAGTTCTCCAAGCGTTAACGCGTTCTGGAAGAACCGAAGTTCGGACAAGGCCGCCTCAGGGCGGCTTTGTCGTCTCTGGCGGTACTCCCGCCATAGTGTGACGATCACATTTGTGTTTTTGACCGGTTGAGGAGTGGCAAGCATGACTGGGAAGACCATCAAGGTTGGCATCGTGGGGGGCACCGGGTATACCGGTGTCGAACTGCTGAGACTGCTGGCGCAGCACCCGCAGGCCGAACTGAGTGCGATCACCTCGCGCAAGGAAGCAGGCATGGCCGTAGCCGAGATGTTTCCGAATCTTCGCGGTCATGTCGATCTGAAGTTCAGTGAGCCGGCGGCCGCCGGACTTGAACAATGCGACGTCGTTTTTTTCGCCACGCCCAACGGTGTTGCGATGCAGGAGGCGCGCGCCTTGGTCGATGCCGGCGTGCGGATCGTCGATCTTGCCGCCGATTTCCGCATTCGCGACGTCGCTGTTTGGGAGCAGTGGTACAAGATGAAACACGCCTGCCCTGAACTGGTGGCCGAGGCCGTGTATGCGCTGCCTGAAGTCAATCGTGAACAGATCCGCAAGGCGCGGGTGATTGCCAACCCCGGCTGTTATCCGACGGCGGTGCAGCTTGGTTTCCTGCCGCTGATTGAAGCGGGCTGCGTTGATCTCGCGCACCTGATCGCTGATGCCAAGTCCGGTGTTTCGGGAGCAGGGCGCAAAGCTGAAACCCATATTCTCCATGCGGAAGCTTCGGACAATTTCAAAGCCTACGGTGTGTCGGGTCATCGCCATCATCCGGAAATTTCGCAGGGCCTGGCGCGTGCCGCCGGTCGCGACGTGGACCTGGTGTTTGTGCCGCATCTGACGCCGATGATCCGCGGCATCCACGCGACGCTATATGCGCAGCTGACCAAGGACGTCGACCTGCAGGCTTTGTACGAAAAGCGTTACATGAGCGAGGTCTTTGTTGATGTGATGCCGGCCGGCAGCCACCCGGAGACGCGTTCGGTCCGTGGCGCCAATCATTGCCGCATCGCAGTGCATCGGCCGCAAGGCGGCAATACCGTGGTCGTACTCTCGGTGATCGACAATCTGGTCAAGGGTGCTGCCGGACAGGCCGTGCAGAACATGAATCTGATGTTTGGCTTCGCGGAAGACGCCGGCCTCAAACAGGTCGCACTGCTGCCATAACGGCATGAAACGCAAACTCAAAACGTTTGCGCGCCGCTTCGGCATCGATGCGCCGCAGCTGTCGGTGCGCCCCCACATGCCCTGGTACTGGCGCTGGCTGGGCATGGTCGCGATTGTTGCGGCGACCAGCGGCGTGGCCTGGTTTACCTACGACTTCGGTCTCGAATATGCCGGATTCCGCAAGGGCGAGGCAACAAAGTTGCGCGAACAGTTGAACGAAACGGTGCGGCTCCAGCAGGTTGAATTGAATGAACTGAATGCGCGCACAGCGGCTGCCGAGAGGCAATTGCAGATCGAACGCGCCACGTACGGTGATTTGGCAAAACAGGTCAAGGTGCTGGCGCAGGAAAACGCGACATTGAAGGAGGATCTCGCGTTCTTTCAGTCATTGACAGCGACAGGCAAGGACGGCGCCATCAGTGTCAACCGTTTCCGCATGATGCCGGACTCAGTGCCGGGCGAATACCGCTACCAGCTGCTGCTGGTGCAGGCCGGTGAGCGCTCCAAGGAGTTTCGCGGTCGCCTGCAGTTTGTATTGAACCTGCAGCAGGATGGTCGTAAAGTGACCCTGATGATTCCAGAGTCGGGGCGCGCCGATGCCTCTAAGGAGTACCAGGTCAATTTCAAGCTGTTCCAGCGGGTTGAAGGAATGTTCCGGATCCCACCCAATGCCACTGTGAAGGCGCTGCAGGTCCGGATTTTCGAAGGCAATTCCGATACGCCGAAGTTGACGCACAACGTCACCATTTCCTAGTTGGAGGTTTCCATGTTTGGCAACAAGAACAAACCCAATAAGCCCCAGAACCGTATCGATTGCCTGATCGGGGCGGGTACCGTAATCAAGGGCGATATGACCTTCGATGGCGGTTTGCGCGTTGATGGTCATGTCCAGGGCAATGTTGTTTCGGTAGAAGGGAAACCCGGAACGCTTGTGCTGTCGGAAGCGGCGCGCATAGAGGGCGAAATCCGCGTATCTCATGTGGTTATCAACGGCACCGTGGTCGGACCGGTGCATGCAGCCGATTACGTTGAACTCCAGAGCAAAGCCAATGTCACTGGTGATGTCTATTACCGCACGCTTGAAATGCATCTGGGCGCCGTCGTGCAGGGCCGGCTGGTTTATCAGGATGGCAGCAAAACCGACAAGGTTTTACAGTTCAAGCCCGTAACAGCGGATTGACCCATTGCCGCTGTGACGGGGATAATGGCCCGTGTCAGCATCACCGAAACAGGAGCAAGCCATGAATGCAGTCTCTGAAGTTGTCATGCCCGAACCGCTGGTCTTCACAGACAACGCTGCGGCGAAAGTGCGGCAGCTGATTGATGAAGAAGGCAACACCGAACTCAAGCTGCGTGTATTTGTCAGCGGCGGCGGTTGTTCGGGTTTCCAGTACGGCTTCACCTTTGATGAAACCGTGAATGATGACGACACGTCACTGAACAAGGGCGGCGTTACGCTGCTGATTGATCCGATGAGCCTGCAGTATCTCACCGGCGCCGAGATCGATTATCAGGAAAATGTCGAGGGCGCGCAGTTCGTCATCAAGAATCCGAACGCCAGCTCCACCTGCGGTTGTGGTTCTTCGTTTTCTGCATAAGCGGCGATTCAGGTTCAAACAAACGGGGGCTTAGGCCCCTGTTTTGTTTTGTCGCTCAGGCCGGATAGATCGCACCCAGTATGCGTGGTCCCCGTGCGCCGGTGACGCGCGGCAGATTGCCCGGTTCGCGCGCCATTGTGCGGCCCGCCAGCCATGCAAATGCGGCGGCTTCTACAGCTTCTGCGGCGATGCCAAGACTGTCGGTGAGCGCGATACGTCGTCCTGGCAACAGTGCGGCGATGCGCGCCAACAAAACGTCGTTACGGGCGCCGCCGCCACAGACATAAATTTCCCCGGCATCGGCACAATGCGTTTCAAGGGCGCGGGCGACACCTGTTGCTGTCAGTTCGCACAGCGTGGCTTGTACGTCCTCCGGGCGCTCCTGACCGGACAGCGCCTTGCGCACCCAATCCAGATTGAAGGTTTCACGTCCGGTGCTTTTGGGTGGTAGCCGGGAAAAAAAATCGTGCGCCAGCAGGCGCTGCGCCAGTTCAGGCAATATGCGTCCGCTAGAAGCCCAGGCGCCACCGGAATCGTAGGACTGGTTACGATGCGCCATGATCCATGCATCCATGAGGGCATTTCCGGGCCCGCAGTCGAAACCGATCACTTCACCATTCACCGGCAGATAACTGATGTTGGCGATGCCGCCGATGTTGACGATGGCGCGGGCCTGTTGCGGCGCCGCGAAGACGGCTTGATGAAATGCCGGTACCAGCGGTGCACCTTCACCTCCGGCAGCGATATCGCGACTGCGAAAATCACAGACGACACTGATGCCAGTGAGTTCTGCGAGCAGTGCGCCGTTGACCAGTTGCGTGGTGTAACCCTTCTGCGGCTGGTGGCGCACGGTCTGTCCGTGACAGCCGATGGCTGCGATGTCTTTCGCCGCGACACCGCTTTGCGCAAGCAATGTGGCCACAATGGCGGCATAACCCAGAGCCAATGAATTGGCTGCCTGCGCTGCACGATGCAGTTCGTTATCGCCCGGACTGTTCAATGACAGCAGCGTGTCGCGCAATTGAGGCGGGAAGGGCTGATGCACCAGAGCACGCAGTGTGGGTCCAGTGCCGAGATCAACCAGTGCGGCGTCAATGCCGTCCATGCTGGTGCCCGACATCAACCCGATATACAGGCCGGGTTGCACGACGGAAATTATTGTGCGGCGGTGGTGCGCACTTGCCGCACCAGGGCCAGACGTTCGGCCAGCGGGCGGGCGTTTTCATCGAAGGCGGCGCGGTGCTGCGGCGCCAGCGGCGGTGCCGGCGGCATCGCCACCCGCAACGGATCCTGATGCACGTCGTTGGTACGGAATTCGTAATGGAGATGCGGACCGGTGGCCACGCCAGTACTGCCGACAAAGCCGATGACATCACCCTGGGTCACACGCTTGCCTTTATGCATGCCCTGCGCAAAGCCGGAGAGATGGCCGTACCAGGTGGTGTATTTGGATTGGTGACGCAACACGACCAGATTGCCGTAGCCGCCTTGGCGGCCGACGAATTCGACGATGCCGTCGCCTGTAGCCCTGACCCTGGTGCCGGTCGGTGCAGCGTAATCGACGCCCTTGTGCGCCCGCCATTTCTGCAGCACCGGGTGGAAGCGCGACATCGTGAACCCTGAACTGATCCGCGAGAATTCCAGCGGCGAACGCAGGAAGGCTTTGCGGATGTTCTTGCCGTCAGGAGTGTAATAACCGCCTTCGCCATCGGGATTCTGAAACCAGACGGCCTGGAATGTTTTGCCATTATTGACGAATTCTGCCGAGAGCAGGCGTCCGGTCTTGACCGGTTCACCCATGTGATATTGCACTTCATACACTGCGGCGAAACGGTCGCCCTTGCGCAGGTCGCGGTGGAAATCGATATCGGTGGAAAAAACCTCGGCAATCTGAATGGCCACGGCATCCGACATGCCGGCCGCATCGGATGCGGCAAACAGGGAAGTGCGGATTTCGCCGGAACGCATGTGGATGCGGGTTTCGACATCGGCTGCACCTTCGGAAATCACCAGTGCGTCACCGTCACGGTCGATTTTCAGCAAGTGTGTGCCGTTGAGATAGCGCAGCGACAGCAGCTGGCCAGCGGCGCTTGTGTGCGCCCGGATGGTGCGGCCCGGGATCAGGCGATACAAGGCGCGGGCTTCGGCAGAGCGCTGCATGATCTGGGCGGCGCTGGAATCGTCGATCTGCAGTCGCTGTAATACCGAGGCAATGGTGTCGCCGCGTTCGATGCGTGCTTCGCGCCAGTAACTTTCGGAGCCATCGCTGGTGGCCGAGAGAGCCGGCAGTTCAATCTGTTCAACGACACTGGTACGTTCGACGGTGTCGGTGATGGTGTCCGGGGCAATACCGAAAGCAGCCATGATGCCGACAAAGGGCAGGAACAGCGCCAGCAATACGCGACGCCACGCGCTGCCATGAAGCAGGGCGCGGAGCTTTTGCGCTAAAATCGCGAATCGCACGTGAGGCATGCGCTTCCTTGTTGATTTGTAACGGATTTGGGACGATTTAACGACCCGGTTTGCAGCGAAAATTTCTGACCCGAGCTTAGCAGAAACCCCGCATCCGGAAAACCCGTTTTTTGCCCCCATTCAGCCCCGAAAACCTGACAAAAGTCTCCGAAACCCATGACCACCATCGACGGCCAGATCGAGATCATCCGCCGCGGTTGCGACGAACTGCTGCGCGAACCGGAATTACGCGAAAAACTGGCGACCGGCCGTCCCTTGCGCGTCAAAGCCGGCTTCGATCCGACGGCCCCCGATCTGCACATCGGCCACACAGTATTGATCAACAAGCTGCGCCAGTTCCAGGAATTGGGGCATCACGTGCTGTTCCTGATCGGCGATTTCACCGGCATGATCGGCGACCCGACCGGCAAAAACGCCACCCGTCCGCCGCTGACCCGCGAAGAAGTCGCGCGCAACGCCCAAACCTATACCGAACAGGTTTTCAAGATCCTGGATCGTTCCCGCACCGAGGTCGTGTTCAACTCCACCTGGATGGACAAGATGAGCGCGGTCGACATGATCAAACTCGCGGCCACCCACACGGTGGCGCGCATGCTCGAGCGCGACGATTTTTCCAAGCGTTATCGCGGCAATCAGCCGATCGCCATCCACGAATTCATGTATCCGCTGGTGCAGGGCTACGACTCGGTGGCGCTGAAGGCCGACATCGAACTCGGCGGCACCGACCAGAAATTCAATCTGCTGATGGGGCGCGAACTGCAGAAACACCACGGCCAGCCGCCGCAATGCATCCTGACCATGCCGCTGCTGGAGGGCCTCGACGGTGTCAACAAAATGTCCAAGTCGCTGGGCAATTACGTCGGTATCCAGGAAGCACCAAACGAAATCTTTGGCAAGCTGATGTCGGTTTCCGATGAACTGATGTGGCGTTACATCGAACTGCTGTCCTTCGAACCATTGGAAACCATCCGCGGCTGGCGCGATGCAGTGAAGGCCGGGCGCAATCCGCGCGACATCAAGGTCGGTTTTGCGCAGGAGATCGTCGCGCGTTTCCATGGCGCCGATGCCGCAACCGCAGCGCTGGCCGATTTCGAAGCGCGTTTCCGCCGCGACGAAATTCCCGCAGACATGCCTGAAGTCACGCTGCAGGCCGACGGCGATGGACTGCAGATTGCTGCAGTGCTGAAACAGGCCGGATTGACGGCGAGCACCTCTGATGCGCTGCGCATGCTGGCGCAGGGTGGCGTCAAAATGGACGGTGAGAAAGTGACCGACAAATCGGTGAAACTCGCGCGCGGCGCAAGTGTAGTGCTGCAGGTCGGCAAGCGCAAATATGCGCGCGTCAGCGTCAGCTAAAAATAACCATAAAAATCAAATAGTTATAATTGCCTCCCAAAGACTTCAAGTGTTGGCGCGGTAACGCTGCATGAACGTCCTGTCGATGCGATCCTTCCAGCGCCACACCCAAGCGCCGCTCAAGGCAAACGGTCCGTACGAAGCGACGGCATAACGATCACCGGCGCTGATCAGCGCCAGTGCACGCGATTGCGGGTGATATTCCATCAAGGGTTCGCCGCGCAACGTGCGACGCAGATTTTCGGCAAGAGGCGGGCCCTGGCGCACCGCGTATACCCCGGATTTCGGTCGCGGCGCATTCACCATCGTTGCGATGTCGCCCGTCGCAAAAACACCCGGATGCGACAGCGATTGCAGGTGCTTGTCCACGGCAATGAATCCTGCGTCATCCGTTTGCAAACCACTGGTCCGCGGCCAAGCCGGCGCTGCAGCGCCAGTGACCCAGATGACTTCATCAAAAGCGAGTTTTTCGCCGCCACGCAGCAACAAGGTTCCCGGCGAAGCGCGTTCAACAGCAGTATTCAGGCGTACCGTGACGCCCTGATCCTGCAGGATGGTCATGAACTGTTGCTGAACCCCACGCGGATGAACGCCGAGGATGGTCTGTCCGTCACCGATCAGCGTAAACGTTGCACAACCGCCATCACTGGCGATGCGGTGTTGCATGGCCAGTATGACTTCGACTCCGGCCGCGCCGGCGCCAACCACAACGACATGCAGCGGTCGAGGAGCTGTTTGCGCCACTTCGCGCAGTTGTGACCAGTGTTCGAGGAATTGCGCGACTGGTTTTACGGCGATGCCGTAACGCTCGGCGCCGGGCACTGTTGCCAGCACCGGTGTTGAGCCGGTATCGATGGAGATTGCATCAAAGGGTTGGTCAGGTACATGGCCGCAACGTGCAATATATGCGGAGAAATCGATTTCACCGACACTGGCCTCGATGCGCGTGACGCCGGCCTGCGCACAGAGGGCATCCAGATCGATATGGCAGTCAGCGTGGCTGTAGTGACCTGCGATATAACCCGGCAGCATGCCCGAGTAGGGCGTGTAGCGATCGGGACTGACCAGTGTGAGCGTGACACCCGGTTCAGGTGCAAGGCCCCAGCGGCGTATCACCTCGACATGACTGTGACCGCCGCCGATCAGCAGCAGGCGTTTGGGCATTGCGGGTTTACTGTGTTTTCCAGACCTCTTGCAGTCGCGCCTGGCGTCCGCAACTGGTTTTGTAATATTTGTAACGGATCGGATTTTTTTTGTAGTAATCCTGGTGATATTCCTCGGCGGCATAAAATTCGGCCGCGCGCGTGATCAGCGTGCGGATCTCGCCGGCAAAGGGTTTGGTTTTCTGCAATGCTGTTTTCGAAGCCTCGGCGGCTTTGCGCTGTGCATCGTCGTGATAGAAGATTTCGCTGCGGTATTGGGATCCGTGATCGCAGAATTGGCCGTTGGCCTGGGTCGGGTCGATGTTGCGCCAGAACGCATCAAGCAGCTGTGCATAAGTCACTTTAGAAGGGTCGTAGACCACCTGCACCACTTCGTTGTGCCCCGTGTTGCCGGCAGAAACCTGGGGATAGGTCGGATTCTTCAGATGCCCGCCCATATAGCCGGATGTGGTCGAGATGACGCCCGGCACCTTGTCGAAGGCTTCTTCGACGCACCAGAAACAGCCGCCGCCGAAAGTGGCTTTTGCGGTAGATGCCGCGGGTGTCGTCGTTTGCGCCGCGGCCAGCAGCGGAGTGCAGAGCAGCAGGGTCAGCGCCAGACGCTGAAAAATCGCTTTCAAAATCATATACATCGTTGATGTCTCCCGAAGAAAACCAGTATATCGGATAATTCCGCCTCGCCCGCCCGGCACACCGGGAGGTTGCCTATTAGTGGAGAAAACATGCGTCGCATTACACTCACCCAGTATTTAGTCGAACAACAGCGGGAAAAAGGCGTTGTTTCCGCAGAGCTGCGCCTGCTCATCGAAGTGGTCGCCCGCGCCTGCAAATCGATCAGCAACGCCGTCAGCAAAGGTGCGCTGACCGGCATCCTCGGCAACGCCGGCAGCGACAACGTGCAGGGTGAAGCCCAGAAAAAGCTCGACGTCATTTCCAACGAAGTGCTGCTCGAGGCCAACGAGTGGGGTGGCCATCTCGCGGCAATGGCTTCCGAGGAAATGGAGCACCCCCATCAGATTCCCAACCGCTACCCGCGCGGCGAATACCTGCTGCTGATGGATCCGCTCGACGGCTCCTCCAATATCGACGTCAATGTCTCCATTGGCACCATTTTCTCGGTACTGCGCTGCCCCGAAGGTGTCACCCCTGACGAACAGGCCTTCCTGCAGCCGGGATCGAAACAGGTCGCGGCGGGTTTTGCGGTGTACGGCCCCTCGACCATTCTCGTGCTGACGGTCGGCAATGGCGTTGCCGGTTTCACCCTTGACCGCGAACTCGGCAGCTGGGTGCTCACCCAGCCGAAAATTGAAATCCCTGCCGATACGGCCGAATTCGCGATCAATATGTCGAACCGCCGCAATTGGAGCGCGCCGATGACGCGTTATATCGATGAATGCCTCGCCGGCAAGACCGGTCCGCTGGGCAAGGACTACAACATGCGCTGGGTCGCCTCGATGGTCGCCGACGTTTATCGTATCCTCTCGCGCGGCGGCATTTTCATGTATCCGCAGGACGCCAAACACAAGGAAGGCCGCCTGCGGTTGATGTACGAAGCCAATCCGATGGCGATGATCATTGAACAGGCCGGTGGCGCCGCAACCAACGGCACGCAGCGCATCCTCGATGTGCAGCCGACCAAGCTGCACCAGCGCGTCGGTGTGATCCTCGGCTCGCGCAACGAAGTGGAACGGGTGACTGGTTATCACAAGGCGGGCTGAGCGCTGTCAGGTTTTGCCGCCAGCGGCGACTGATGCGGCAGAACCTCAACAGGAGCAGGCAGGATGACCGACACCATGGGTAAAACGGCAGTGCGCGAGGTGGCAACGCTGGGTGGTGGCTGCTTCTGGTGTCTGGAGGCGGTATTCGACGGCCTGGCCGGCGTCGAGTCCGTTGAATCCGGCTACTGCGGCGGCCATCTCGACAATCCGACGTACGAAGACATATGCGGCGGCGACACCGGCCATGCCGAAGTCGTACGGATCACCTTTGATCCCGCCGTGGTCAGCTACGCCGATCTGCTGGAAGTGTTTTTTGTCATACACGATCCGACCACGCTGAATGCCCAAGGCAATGACATCGGCACACAATACCGCTCAGCGATCTATTTCCATACGCCGCAGCAGCAAGCGATTGCAGAGACCGTGATCAGGAACCTGACGGAGGGGCGCGTTTTTTCACGTCCGATCGTCACCGAAGTCACGCCGGCGCCGCATTTCTACGTCGCTGAGCCCTATCATCAGGAATATTTTGAAAACAACCCGCGGCAGCCGTACTGCCAGTATGTGGTGGCGCCCAAGGTAGCCAAGTTTCGCGCAAAATTTGCCGCCCGCATAAAGAAGTAGACCGACTGCTCAGCCGGCCTGCGCCCGATGGCGTGCCGCTGTCACGATCGCCTGAGCCAGCTTGATCAACGTCAGTGGAGCGGATCCTTCCGCCTTGTTGTTTGCGATGATCGTACATTCGTGTCCGGCACTGATGGTGGCCATGCACAGTTGCGCAATCGAATCGCGTGTTGCGCTGTCTTCATCCACCAACTGATTGAATGGCGTAAAGCGCGTGCGCGCCTCCTCATAGGTGTAGCCCGCCTTCAGGTTCCAGCGGATCAGCAGCGGCCCGGAACCGAATCCGGACATCGCGGCAGCCTGCGCTGCAACCGGCGGCATTCGCGGATGTACGCCGACGCAATAGCGCACGCCGACTTCCTTCAGTGAGGCGAAAAACCGCCGGTTGATGACCCGATCATCGCGGACCTCGATTGAATACTGCGGCCCCTGCGGCAATCGGCCCAGAAATTCCTGCAACTGCGCGATAAACCGTTCGGGTGCTCGCGTCAGCGTGCGGCCCAGCGGCGGAAACTGGAACAGCAGCGGTCCCGCTTTTGCCCCAAGACCTTCGCGCACCGGTTCGACGAACTGCTCCAGCGCGTACTTAGCATCGAGGAACTGTGGATTGTTGCCGCCGCGGAAACCGCCGTCACCGGGCAACCACTGGCTGGTGAGCAGGCTGGGCGCCTTGACGACAAAGCGGAAATTTTCCGGAACCTGTTCGGCGTAGGAAGCGTATTGCCGCGATGACAGCGGCGCATAAAACGATCGATCAACGCCCACGCTGCTGAAAAGCGGATGCTGCGAATAGGCGGTCAGTCCCTGGCGAGACAGATCGCCGGGCGCCACCGTGTCGGCCCAGACGATGCCGCGCCAACCGGGGAAATGCCATGACGATGTTCCGAGCCGCACGCCCGGTGGAAGCTGTCGCGCGAGGTCGCGTGCTTCCGGAGACGGTTCCGCCGCTTCGATGGCGGCAGCGCGCGGCGCGCCCGGACGTGCACCCTCAAACAGGGACAGTTGTTTCACCATAGGGTGCGGAATTACCCGGAGAGGCGCCCTGTGGTGTCACCGTGCGGCGACGCAACGTGGCGCATGCATGGAGCGCGGATGATGCAGACAGACAATTCAAGTTCCCCCACTAGGTCATTGATTTGTTTCTGCTCTTGCACCGCGGCCATGGTGCCTGGATCAGCCGGCGGGGGCGTTGTTATTGTGCGGCGAGTATCGCGCAGATTCAAACGAATTACATCCTGACGGGATTCTGACGGCGTCCCGGTTGGTACGCACTGACATTTTCCCTATGGTACTGCATCGTTTTCCCTCTGAAAAAGCGTTGACAAAGGCATTTTCCCTCGGCATTCTCTCGACACCGTGCACTACACGGCAAAGCAGACTAACCTGAACTCAGTACTTATATTCAGTCACCTAACGGGAGATCCATCGATGGCTGCAAAGAAAAAAGCGACCAAGAAACCTGCTGCTAAGAAAAAGAAAGCCGCGGCGAAACGTAAACCCAATGCCGCATTCATGAAACCGATGCAGCCGAGCGCAGCGCTCGGTGCGGTGATCGGCAACGGCGCACAGCCGCGTACCGAAGTCACCAAGAAGATCTGGGCCTACATCAAGAAGCATGGCCTGCAAGACAGCAAGAACCGCCGCAACATCAATGCTGACGAGAAACTGAAAGAAGTTTTCGGAGGCAAGAAACAGGTTTCGATGTTTGAAATGACCAAACTGGTCAACAAGCACCTGAAATAAGCGGTTTTCCGCTATGAGAACCGGGGCGCTGCGGCGCCCCGATTTTTTTGGTTTTACGCCTTGTGTGAGGCGTTGCCGCGGCTGCTATAGGCGCCGCCCAGCAACAGCACTGCTGCCATCGTCCAGAACACCGGCGTCATGCCCATCGTGCTGCCGACGATGCCGAACAGCAGCGGAATGCCCGACTGTGTCACGTTCAGCAAAAAAGTGCGCACACCGACCACCTCGCCGCCACGTCCTGGCGGCGCCGTGTTGTAAAGCAGGGACATGATCATCGGTTGAGTGCCGCCGATGGCAAGGCCGAGCACGAAGGCCATTGTCATCAGCAGTGACACGCTTTCAATCAGCGGAAATACCGCCATCGCCGCACCAGTGGCGAACATGCCGCCAATCAGCAACGGCCATTCGCTGAGGCGATGAACAATGGCGGGCAACACAAGACGCACCAGGAAAATCGCGGCGCCGAAGGAGCCGAGAATCAGCCCGATTACCGAAGCCGACAACCCGAGCCGCGTGCCGTGGATCGGCGTGACGAAGGTGAACAGGTCCCAGGCCATCGACAGCACGGCGCTGGCAACGAAGGCGCGACGCAGGTCGCGAATGCGGAACAGGTCACCCACGCGCTTGCGATCCTGGCTTTCAGCAGACGCCGGATGTGCCGGCAGCCTGATTGGCCGCAGCAGCATCAGCACGATACCGGCGACGGTATTCAGGCCCAGCAGCAAAAAAGTCATCCGGTGACCAACCAGATCTATGGCAAATCCGGAGATCGTTGGGCCGAGGAAACCCGATGTCGAAAACGCCAGCGCCAGCAAGCTGAAATTGCGCGAACGCTGCTCCGGAGTGCCGAGCAGGCCGGCGACCTGATTGACGCAGATATGCACCAGCATGAAGCCGCTGCCGACCACGGCGCTGACCACAAACAGCACTTCGATGCGCGGAAATGCTGCGCCCAGCAACAGCGCGCCCAGTGCCAGGCTGGCGCCGATCAGCAGGGGCTTGCGCACGCCGACACGGTCAATGGTGCGTCCCCAGCCGACGGCGAATACCAGCGGCACCGCGGCGAGCAGCGAAATCAGGATGCCGACCGTCAGTGGCGTTGCATTCAGATGCAGCGCCAGCAGTGACAGCGTCACCCGGCTGCCGGAAAACGCCAGATGCAGCAATATGGTCAGCAGCAGGATGAAGCGGATGTTCATGCGGTCAACTTGGGTACGCGTGCCCACGACACCATCGCCACCCCGAGGCAGGTGATCGCAATGCCCGCCAGGGAAATGGCGGAGGGCACGACATCGAACATCAACAACTCCAGCGCAACGGCAAAAATCGGCGTCAGATAAATCAGGCTGGTCACGCGGGTTGCGTGACCGCGACGCATCAGCGTATGAAAGGCATTGACCGCGAGTATCGAGGCGCCGATCACCAGAAACACGATCGCTCCCACGAGCGACCACGACCAGCGCACTACCGCTCCCTCGATGAACCATGCCAACGGGGCCAGCACGATGAAATTGCTGACAAACTGGATCAGTGATGCGGCCCGCAGATCGACCACTGGACAATGCAGGCGTTGGTAAAGCGTGCCGACAGTGACGCCCGTCAGCGAGATGGTCACTGCCATCAGTGCGCCGAGGGTCGCTTCGCGAACATCAATCTTGTGCCAGACAATCAGCGTGACCCCGGCCAGGCCGATGGCGATTCCGGCCCATTGCGCGGCGCTCAAGCGCTCACGCATCCACCGTCCTGCAAACACTGCCGTCAGCAGGGGCTGGACCGACAGCAGCACCGCGGTGATGCCGGCAGAAAGCCCGAGATACTGCGAATAGTGACTGCCACCGAGATGCACCGTATGCATCAGCAGACCGGCAACGATCACATGCCCCAGTTCGCGGCCTGAGGACGGCCAGCGCGGCTTCAGAACAAGCGCCATCGCCGTCAGGCAGACGATGCCAAAGGCGAATCGAATCGCCAAAAAGGTGAACGGTGCGGCGTGCTGTAATCCGATTTTTGTGGCGAGAAAACCAGAACCCCAGACCGCGACGAAATACCATGCGAGCAGGGATTCCCAGGTGCGCGCGGAAAGCGGAACTGGCAAGGCGGGCGTAACGCGGCTCAGGGTGCTAGCCGGGCAATCGCCCAGCGATCACCTTGTCGCGTATAGAGCAAACGGTCATGCAGCCGGCTGGGACGTCCCTGCCAGAACTCGATGCTGGTCGGCAATACCCGGTAGCCACCCCAGTGCGCGGGCCGCGGGGCGGCATCGCCATGATCGGCGGCCGCGGCGTCAAAGCGCGCTTCCAGCACGGCACGGCTGGCGACCACTTCGCTTTGTGGAGATGCGATTGCGGCATGTCGGCTGCCCAGCGGACGGCTGGCGAAATATTCATCGGATTCGGCAGCGCTCACTTTTTCGACGCTACCGTCAATACGCACCTCGCGTTCAAGGTCGGTCCAGTGAAAGACCAGCGCTGCACGCGGATTACCGGCCAGCTCGCGTCCCTTGCGACTCATGTAATTGGTATAAAAAACAAAGCCGTTGTGGTCGATCCCCTTGAGAAGGACGATACGGGCTGACGGCGTGCCGTCAGCCCCGACTGTGGCCAGTGTCATTGCATTGGCCATGGGCAACTCCGCACGCAAGGCCTCATCAAACCAGCGCTGGAACTGGGTGAATGGATCGCTTGCGACATCAGCCTCGTTGAGGCTCTCGCCTTTGTAATCCTGGCGCAGTGAGGCAATGTTCAAGATGGCTCCGTGTCTGGTGGACGTGGCTGATTTTACCGCTCGGGCAGGGGGATGAACTCGGTTTCACCCGGTACCGCAGGAAAACGCTGTTCGCGCCAGCGCGAGCGGGCTTCGTCGATCAGTTCGCGGTTGCTGGCGACAAAATTCCACGAAATATGACGCTCACCATCCAGTGGAGTGCCACCAAAGGCCATGATGCGCGCTGCACCGCGGGTGTTGACGCTAATGTCGATGCCGGCGTCTAACACCGCCATGGTGCGCGGTGCAACCGTGCTGCCTGCAATATCGACTTCACCGTCGACGACATAAATAGCCCGTTCCGGGTATTCGCCGGGTAACGCAAACCGGGTCGCGGCGCTTGCCTCAATCGCCGCATAGAACATCGGTGAAAACGTCCGCACCGGGGCCTCTTGTCCCCATCCGGTACCCGCGATCAGACGCAATGTGGCGCCGGGCAAATGAATGCACGGAAGCGTGTCTTTCGGATGATGTGTGAACGCCGGTTCGGTCTGTTCGTGGTCCTTGGGCAGAGCAATCCATACCTGGATGCCATGCAGGCCGCGCGTGCTGTTGCGTTCGTCGTCGGGACTGCGTTCCGAATGCACGATGCCATGTCCGGCCGTCATCCAGTTCACATCACCGGGGGTAATGCACTGCACGAATCCGAGGCTGTCGCGATGCATCAGCGCGCCTTCGAACAGATAGGTCACCGTGGCCAAACCGATGTGCGGATGCGGCCGCACGTCAATGGCCTGGCCCGGGTTGAAACGCACGGGGCCCATATGATCAAAAAAAATGAACGGGCCGATGGTGCGTCGTGCCGCAGCCGGCAACAGACGGCGCACCTCGAAGCCGCCGCCCAGGTCTTTGGTGTGTGCCTGCAGAGTTTGAGCGATCACGAACGCGGTGGTGCATCTAGGTTTGGAATGGTACTGATTATAGACGGCAGTCCTTGCTGTCTATAATGGCCCGACCATAAACCAAAGGAGGATATTCATGGCCCGTCTGCAGCCCTTACCGATTGATGCCATTCCCGAACTCGCGGATTCGTGGAAGGTATATCTCAAGGCGCTGGGTTTTGTGCCCAACAGCGTGCTGATCCTGCAGCGCAAACCGAAGCTGGTGAAGGCGCTGGCGGCAATGGCGGCCGCGGTCTGGGACCCGGAAGGTGAAGTCCCCGTCAGCCTGAAGCGCCTGATCGCGCATATCGCCAGCAAGGCGCACGGCTGCAGTTATTGAATGGCGCACACTGCCGGGGCGGCGCTCCGGCTGGGCGTGGACGAACAAAAAATGGAAGCAGTGTGGGAATACCGTAGCAGCCCGCTGTTCAGCGACGCCGAGCGTGTCGCGCTGGATCTCGCGCTGGCCGCGGCTTCTCAGCCGAATGATGTCACCGACGAACTGATGGATCGCGCGCTCAAGCACTGGAGCGAAAACCAGATCGTCGAAATCGTTGGTTGTGTGGCGATGTTCGGTTTCCTCAACCGCTGGAACGACTCGATGGCCACGCCGCTCGAAGAGGAACCGGTCGAAGTCGGCGAAAAACACCTCGCCAAACTCGGCTGGAATATCGGCAAGCACGGCGGCGGCGAGCACGGCCGTTAGCAGGTCTCAGCGCGCGCCGGCTTTTTCGAGCAGACGGATGATCCCGGTGTAACCGTGCCGGCGCGCATGCGCCAGCGGCGTCACGCCGTCGCGGTCGGCAATGCCGGGATCTCCTCCGTGCGCCAGCAACAGATGCACGATCTCGGTATGCCGGGCACCGCCGTCGCCGAGGATTACCGCCTCGATCAGCGCGGTCCAGCCGAGGCGGTTGACGTGATTGACGTTGATTTTGGTCTTCAGCAGTTCGCGCACGACCTCGACATGGCCGTAGTGCGATGCCGGAATCAGCGCGGTACCGCCGTACTGGTTCAACGTGTGGATATCGGCGCCGTGTTTCAGGGTCAGGCGCAGCAGTTCGAGATGGCCATATACCGCGGCGACCATGAAAGCGGTGCGGCCCACCGTGTCGCGGACATTCGGACTGGCGCCGGCCTCCAGCAGAACGCGGGCGGCATCGACATGATTACCGTAGGCCGCCGCGACCAGCGCGGTTCGGCCGGCGTCATCGCGGGTCAGCAGGGACGCGCCTTCCTTCAGCAAACGTTGAACTGCAGCAGTGTCGCCGCGGCTGGCGGCGGCAATCAGCGCCTGGTCGCGTTGCGGCGATTGTGCCCACGCCGATGCGGCGCTCAACAGCAGGGCGATGAGCAGCACGCGGCGCTTCATGCGCCGCGTTCCCGCAGGAACTCGCCGAGGATACGCGCGGTGTGTGAGCGTGCGGCCTTTTTGACGACTTCAGTTGGCGGTCCTTCAGCGACGATGCGACCGCCGCCATCACCGCCCTCGGGACCGAGGTCGATGATCCAGTCGGCTTCCGCCATCACGTCGAGGTTGTGTTCGATCACCACCACCGAATTGCCGGCATCAACCAGCCGGTGCAGCACATGGATCAGTTTTTCGACGTCGGCCATGTGCAGCCCCACCGTCGGTTCATCGAGCACATACAGCGTGTGGCGCTGCGTCCCGGCGCGGCCCGGACGGGCTGCGGCATCGTCGCTGCTGTTCGTGCGCACCTTGGCCAGCTCGGTGACCAGCTTGATGCGCTGCGCTTCGCCGCCGGACAGCGTCGGGCTCTGCTGGCCGAGCGTGAGATATCCCAAGCCGACATCCTGCAGCAGGCGCAGCGCGTGGTGAATCTGCGGATGTGCTGAAAAGAAATCGACCGCTTCGTCAATGCTCAGCGCGAGGATGTCGCCGATGGATTTGTCCTTGAACTTCACCGACAGCGTTTCGGCATCGAAGCGTTTGCCGCCGCAGACATCGCAGGGCACCTTCACGTCGGGCAGGAAACTCATTTCGATTTTCTGTACGCCCTGGCCTTCGCAGGCTTCGCAGCGGCCGCCCTTGGTGTTGAAGGAAAAGCGGCTCGCGGTATAGCCGCGCATGCGCGCTTCCGGCGCTTCGGCGTAGAGGCGGCGGATGGTGTCCCAGAAACCGACATAGGTTGCCGGACAGGAGCGCGGCGTTTTGCCGATGGGCGTCTGGTCCACTTCAAGCACGCGGCCCACCGCATCCCAGCCCGTAATCTCCTTGCAACCTGTTGTTTTTATTGATGATTTCGTCTTGTTGCCGACGAGGCGCTGGAGATTGGCGTGCAGCACGTCACGCGCCAGCGTCGATTTGCCTGAACCCGAAACGCCGGTGACCACGGTCAGGCGGCCCAGCGGCACCCGTGCCTGCACACGCTGCAGGTTGTGCAAAGCGGCGTCGCGCACAAACAGCGACGGCGTTTTGGCGTCGACCTTGCGCGGCGGATGCAGCGGATGCTGCAGCGGTTTCGCCAGCAGACGGCCGGTAACCGATTGCGGATTCGCCTGCAGTTCGGCGGCAGTCCCCGCGGCGACCACGGCGCCGCCCAGCCGTCCGGCGCCGGGTCCGAGATCAATCACATGATCGGCGCGACGGATGGTGTCTTCATCATGTTCAACCACGATGAGGGTATTCCCCTTCGTCTGCAGCTTGGCCAGCGTATTGAGCAGGATGCGGTTGTCGCGCGGATGCAGGCCGATGGTTGGCTCATCGAGGATGTAGGCGACGCCGCGCAGATTCGATCCAAGCTGTGCGGCGAGGCGGATGCGCTGGGCTTCGCCGCCGGACAGCGTTGGCGCCGCGCGGTCGAGCGCGAGATAACCAAGGCCGACTTCATCGAGAAAACTCAGCCGGCTGCGGATCTCGGTGACGATGTCGCGCGCAATCGCCGCTTCGCGGCCGCTGAACGAGACGTCGGTGAATTCCCCGGCCAGTTTCGCCACCGGCAATGCCGCCAGTTCGGCGATCGAACGTTTGCGGTATTTCACCGCCAGCGCGGTCGGATTGAGGCGTTTGCCGCTGCAGTCGGGGCAGGGTTCATCGACTTCCAGCCAGTTCAGCCAGGAATCCAGCACATGTTCTTCGGTACCGGTTTTTTCACGCTCTTCGTCCCAGTCGACTTTTTCCAGCGACAGACCGGTGCCGAAACAGGTCGCGCACCAGCCGTGTTTGGAGTTGTAGGAAAACAGCCGCGGATCGAGTTCCGGGAAACTCCGGTTGCAGCAGGGGCAGGCACGTTTCACCGAATACACGGTTTCGGTGAAGCGGATGCGCTTTGCATCTTTTTTCGCCATCGCATCAGCCAGGGTATCGAGGCCGCCCAGCACATGCACCACACCCTTGCCATGCTCCAGCGCGGCGGCAAGACCCGCACGCAGTGCCGCTTCGTTTTCCGGTTTGACGCGGATGTCGGCGACCGGCAGTTCAATGCTGTGTTCCTGGAAACGTGCGAGGCGCGGCCACGGGGAAGTCGGGACGAATTCGCCATCGACCCGGAGATGGGTGTGGCCCTTGCCCGCGGCCCATTTCGCGAGGTCGGTGTAGTAACCCTTGCGATTCACGACCAGCGGCGCGAGCAGGCCGACGCGGTCGTTGCGGCAGTCTTTCATGATGCGCGCGGTGATCTGGTCGATGCTCTGCGGCTCGATCGGGACATTGCAGTCGGGGCAGTACTGGGTGCCCAGCTTGACGTAGAGCAGGCGCAGGAAATGATAAATCTCGGTCAGCGTTGCCACCGTGCTGCGGCGGCCGCCGCGGCTGGTGCGCTGCTCGATCGCCACGGTCGGCGGGATGCCGTAGATCGCATCGACTTCGGGCCGCGCCGCCGACTGCACGAACTGGCGGGCATAGGCATTCAGCGATTCGAGATAACGCCGCTGGCCTTCGGCAAACACGATATCGAAAGCCAGTGTCGATTTGCCGCTGCCGGAGACACCGGTAACGACGGTGAACTTGCCGCGCGGGATATCGACACTGATGTTTTTCAGATTGTGTTCGCGTGCATGGCTGACGCTGATCGTATCGCCGTGTTGCGCAGCCGCCGGACGCACCTTGGGCAGGGCCGGGGCCATGCCGATCGACGCGGCGTAATCACGCATCGCCTTCGCCGTATGCGAGGTTGGATGCTGCATTACATCATCCGGCGTGCCGGTGCAGACAATCAGGCCGCCGGCATCGCCGCCTTCGGGGCCGAGGTCGATGATCCAGTCCGAGGCGCGGATCACATCGAGGTTGTGTTCAATGACAATGATTGAATGTCCGGCGAGCAGCAGCTTGTGGAAGGCGCCGAGCAGCTTGCGTACATCGTCAAAATGCAACCCGGTGGTCGGTTCATCAAACAGGAACAGTTTGCCCTTGCCGCCCAGCGCATTGCGACCGCTGTTGGCGGCTTCGGCGAGAAAGCCGGCGAGTTTCAGGCGCTGCGCTTCGCCGCCGGACAGCGTCGGCACCGGCTGGCCCAGCTTCAGGTAATCGAGGCCGACATCGACCAGCGGCTGCAGCGCACGCGCGATATCGGGCGCGTGGTTGAAAAAGGCCAGCGCATCGGCGACGGTCATTTCCAGCACATCGGCAATCGATTGTCCGGCGATGGTGATTTCCAGCACTTCGGCGCGGTAACGCCGGCCGTCGCAATCCGGGCAGCGCAGGTAAACGTCGGAGAGGAACTGCATCTCGACATGTTCGAAACCGTTGCCGCTGCAGGTCGGGCAGCGTCCGGTACCGGAATTGAAACTGAAAGTGCCGGCGGTGTAGCCGCGCGACTGCGCCAGCGGCGCCGACGAAAAACGGCTGCGGATGGTGTCAAAGGCGCCGACATAACTGGCGGGATTCGAACGCGTGGTGCGGCCGATCGACGACTGGTCAACCATTACCACATCACTGATCTGGTCGACGCCGTAGAGGCTGTCGTGTTTTCCCGGCGCTTCCGTCGGCTGGCCCAGCACCTTGCGCAGGGCGGCATACAACACGTCCTGCACCAGTGTCGATTTGCCCGAGCCCGAAACACCGGTGATGCACACCAGCCGGTCCAGCGGGAAATCGGCATCAACGTTTTTCAAATTATGTTCGCGCGCGCCGCGGATGCGGATATGCGGCGACTTCGGTGCCGGTGCCTTGACCACGCGCCGTTCCGACGCATGCAGTTCACCGGCGAGATAACGCCCGGTGACCGAAGCCTTGCTGTCCATCAGCCGCGCCGGCGTATCGAAGGCGACGATTTCACCGCCGCGCGATCCCGGGCCGGGCCCGATGTCGAGCAGGCGGTCGGCGGCGAGCATCACCTGCGGGTCATGTTCAACCACCACCAGCGAATTGCCGGCATCACGCAGCTTGTGCATGACGCCGATGACACGGCCCATGTCGCGCGGATGCAGGCCGATGGATGGTTCATCCAGTACGAACAGCGTATTCACCAGCGATGTGCCCAGCGCGGTGGTCAGGTTGATCCGCTGCACTTCACCGCCGGACAGCGTGCGTGATTGACGGTCCAGCGTCAGGTAACCGAGGCCGACTTGATTGAGGTAGGCCAGCCGTGTGCGGATTTCGCCGAGCAGCATGTCGGTGGCTTCATCCAGCGGCGCCGGCAGGGTCAGCGCATCAAACAGAGTCTTGGTGCGTTCCAGCGGCAGCAGCATCACGTCATGCACCGTCAGGCCGGGCAGTGTCTGCAGCTGCTCATCGCTGAAGCTCACGCCATGCGGCTTGTAACGCGAACGCCGGTGTTCACCCTGACCCAGTGCGGCTTCGGCGTTTTCAAGGGAGCCGATACGCCACAGCAGCGCGTCGGTTTTCAGGCGCGCGCCGCCGCAGGTGCTGCATTCGGTATAGGCGCGATACTTCGACAACAGCACGCGCACATGCATTTTGTAGGCCTTTGTTTCCAGCCATTTGAAAAAACGCGCGACGCCGTACCAGGTGCCCGGCCAGGATTTGCGCCAGTTTTCCCATTCCGGCTCGCCGTCGAGCACCCAGCGTTTTTCCTTCGCCGACAGTTCGCGCCAGGGTTTGTCCACCGGAATGCCGCGCAGCCGCGCATACTTCATCAGGTCGTCCTGGCATTCCTTGTTCGACGGCGTCTGCCAGGGTTTGACCGCACCGTCGCGCAGCGATTTGGATTCATCCGGCACCACCAGTCCGAAATCCAATCCGATCACCCGACCGAAACCGCGGCAGGTGTCGCAGGCGCCCATCGGCGAATTGAAGGAAAACAGGCTGGGATTGGGTTCGGCGTAATGAATGTCGCATTCGGCGCAGTGCAGGTCCGCGGAATATTTCCAGATCGTGCCGCTGCTGACATTGGCGTCATCGACCGCGAGCACATGTACATTGATGCGCCCCTGGCCGACTTTTATCGCCGCTTCCAGCGCCTCGACCACACGGCCGCGTTCGGCATTGCCCATGCGCAGCCGGTCCTGCACCACTTCAAAACCGTTTTTGTCTTCGTTCAGGAACCGCGTGTAACCCTGCGCACCGAGCAGCGCCTTGACTTCATCGGCCTTGAAATTCGCGGGCACCGGCACCGGGAAGGCAATCGCCAGCCGCGGATCGCCCGCGGTCTGCGCCCGTACTTTCAATGCATCGAATATCGTCTGCGGCGTGTCGCGCGACACCTGCGCGCCGCAGCCCTTGCAGTGCAGATGCGCCGCGCGAGCAAACAGCAGCTTCAGATGATCGTTCAACTCGGTCATCGTGCCCACGGTCGAGCGCGAAGTGCGCACCGGATTGACCTGGTCGATGGCGATGGCCGGCGGAATGCCTTCGATGGCATCCACCTGCGGGCGGTCCTGGCGGTCGAGAAACTGCCGCGCGTACGGCGAGAAGGTTTCGACGTAACGGCGCTGGCCTTCGGCATACAGCGTGTCGAAGACCAGCGACGATTTGCCGCTGCCGGAAACGCCGGTGACCACCACCAGTTCGTTCAATGGCACATCCAGCGACAGGTTTTTCAGGTTGTTCTGGCGCGCGCCGCGGATGGCGATGTGGTCGCGGTCGTATTCGGGAATATCCATGCGTGCAATCGGTGATCGCGGGTGACGCTGCGAGACTGTTGGGGAAGGCGTCCGCCGCGGAAGCCGCAGGCAGACAGCAAAAATCGGATTTTGATTCTACCGGCTTTGGACGCGGTCGAGTTCCGGAGTCCGGCTCATGTCCATGACACCGGCAAGGGGTTGCAGGGACAGGCTATTTTTTTGGCGGATCAGCGGCTGGCGCGAACTCAATGTTGCCGCTGCCGCTGATTTTGTCGGTGAAATCCAGTCCGCTTTCGCCCCGTCGCACGATGGTCCCGCGATGGCCGAGCAGGATCTGCCCGGCATCATCCAGGTTGCCGATGGCGGCAAAACTGCCGCCGGATTCGATGAAGCGGCAGGCGGCTTCGACTTTCGGGCGCATCGAACTTGCGGCAAAGGTGGTTTTGCGCAGTTCGACCGGTGTTGTTTCGCCGATGGGCTTGGCGCCTTTGGCGCCCCAGTTTTCGTAAACCGCCTCGACATCGGTCAGCAGCAGCAGAGCATCGGCCTTGAATTGATGTGCCAGCAGTGCGGCCGACAGATCCTTGTCGATCACTGCATCGACGCCGCGCATGCCGCCTTTGGGCTGTGCGGCGACCGGGATGCCGCCACCGCCTGCACAAACCACCAGTACGCCGGCATCGGACAGCAGTTTGATCGCCGGAAGTTCCAGTATGCGCAGCGGTTCCGGCGATGCCACCATGCGCCGCCATTTCGCGCCGTCCGGATTGATGGTCCAGCCGTGCGCGTTGGCCAGCCGGTCGGCCGTGGCTTCGTCCATTGGCGGCCCGATGGGTTTCGATGGCCGGCGGAATGCCGGATCGGTGCGGTGGACTTCGACCTGCGTCAGCACGGTGACCACATGCTTGCCGGGCAGCTGGTTTCGCAGTTCCTGTTCAATCAGATAACCGATCAGGCCATCCGATTCGGCACCGAGCATGTCGAGCGGATAGGGTTTGGGGCCCGCGTAGGCGTCGGACTGCATTGCCAGCATGGCCACCTGCGGCCCGCTGCCGTGAGTCACAATAACGCTGTGCGTGCGCGCAATCGCCGCGATGGCACCTGCGGCCCGCGTGATGTTCTGACGCTGCACCTCCGCATCCAGTGGTTCACCGCGTCGTGCCAGCGCGGTTCCGCCCAGGGCAACAACAACTTTCATCCAGCAATCTCCAAAGTCCCGGAAAACACGCATCTTAACCATGCCTGTGAGATTGATGGTACTCAAGCTGCGGCGGATTTGTCTTGAATCAACCTGCGGCGGGGGCCGTTCGGTGAGCTTGTTGCTGCGTTAAGATGCGCACGGGGAGGAATTGCGATGAAAGCGATGGTGTTGAAAGGAAAAAACCAGCCGCTGGTGCTGGAAACGGCACCGGATCCTGTGCCAGGCCCCGGCGAAGCGGTCGCCCGCGTACTGGCCTGTGGCGCAGGCCTGACCATCCACCATGTGCGCGCCGGACGTGTGCCGGTGCAGTACCCGCGCATTCTCGGGCACGAAATCACCGCCGAAATCGTCGCTACTGGCGCCGGCGTCAGCCGGCTCAATGCCGGCGATGCGGTCACCGCCTATTTCTACCTGACTTGCGGCCATTGCTACTGGTGCCGCATCAACCGCGAAACGCTGTGCGAGAACTTCGGTGGTTATGTCGGCCGCGAATGCGACGGCGGTTACGCCGAATACATCAAATTGCCCGAGGAAAACTTCATTCCCTTGCCCGAAGACATGGATTACAAAAAACACGCCGCCGAAATCGGCGTGATCTGCGACGCCATTGCGACGCCGTTGAAAGTCACGCGCAAGGCAAGGGTGATGCCCACCGACACCGTTGCGGTGATCGGCGCCGGCGGCGGCCTCGGCGTGCACATGCTGATGGTGTCACGCTGGGCGCATGCCCGAAAAGTGATCGCGGTCGATACCAAGGCCTCGAAATTCGAATCCTGTGTCAAATGCGGCGCGGACGCGACCATCGACGCCAGCGACGGCAGGGTCAGTGAACAGCTGATCGAGATGACCGGGGGCAAGGGTGTCGATGTCGTGTTCGATTTTGTCTGTACCAAACAGAGCATCGAATCCGCCATCGGCGGTCTGAACTTCGGCGGACGGCTGGTGTTGCTGGCGGGCAACAGCGCCCGTTTTGACGCCGATGGCCCGGTGATCATGCGCAAGGAAATTGAAGTCATGGGCAGCCGCTACGCGACCAGACAGGAAGTGATTGAATCACTGGAACTGGTGGCGCGCGGCGACCTGTGGCCGCTGGTCACCGAAAAAGTGCCGATGGCCGAAGCGGAAGCGGTACACCAACGGCTGGAAACCGGTTCGGTGACCGGTCGTGCGGCGCTGATCATGACCTGACGTGCGATGACGCCCACGATATGCACTGTGGGCGCTATGCAGCAGATGACAGGACTATAATTTTCCCCCGCGGGCCGCCTCATGCGGCCCGCCCTCATTTGCGCATCGATGAAAGGTTCCTGCATGTTTTCATTCCGTTCCCTCACGCTCCTGCTCGGCGCGACGCTGTCGTTCGCCGCAGCGGCCCAGGGTTATCCTGACAAAACCGTGCGCGTGGTCGTGCCGTTCCCGCCAGGCGGCGCTGCGGACATCGTCGCACGCCATGTCACAACGCGGTTGTCTGTCATCATCGGCCAGCAGATCATTGTGGATAACCGCGGCGGCGCCGGCGGCATCATCGGCGGCGAAATCGCCGCGCGTGCGCCAGCTGACGGCTATAACCTGCTGTTTGCATCGTCGAGCGTGCTGTCAATCAATCCGCATCTCGGCGCCAGGGCGTCGTACGACGTGCTCAAAAGTTTTACGCCCATCGTCAAGATCGGCGATGCGCCGAATGTGCTGACCGTGCATCCCTCGGTGCCTGCAAAAACCGTCAAGGAGCTGATCGCCATTGCCAAGGCGAAGCCGGATGCGCTGGCCTATGCTTCCAACGGCGCAGGCACGCTGAGCCACCTCACCGGCGAACTGTTTTCACAGCGCGCCGGCGTGAAAATGCTGCATGTGCCTTACAAGGGGGGTGCGCCGGCGGTGATCGATACCGTTGCCGGCAATGTCTCGGTGCTTTTTGCAGCATTTCCGACAGTTTCGGGGCAGATGCGCGCCGGCCGCCTGAAAGCGCTGGCGGTGACCAGCAGCAAACGTCTTGCCGTAGCGCCTGAATTGCCGACAGTGGCCGAAGCGGCGCTGAAGAATTTTGAATCCAGCCAGTGGTGGGGGCTTTATGGCCCCGCCGGATTGCCGGCGTTCATTGTTGAGCGTTTGAATGCTGCGACCAACAAGGTGCTGGTCACCGACGATATCAAAAAAGCCCTTGCACTCGACGGGGCTGAACCATCCGGCGGTACCCCTGCCGCACTGGCCTCGTACCACAAGGCTGATTACGACAAATGGGGCAAGGTCATCACCACGGCCAACATCAAAGCGAACTGAGCAGGGACCATCACAACATGCCTGATCAAAACACCACCGTTGCACCGACCCGGCAATTTGCCGACTTCGCCGCCAACCTGAACTACGGCCGGTTGCCGGCCCAAGTGCGGGAAGCACTGACGATCTTCATGCTCGATTACCTGCGTGTGGCTTCACTCGGCCAGCGCATGCCGTGGAGCGCCTGGGCGACCAATCTCGGCCGCGAACTTGGCGGCAACGGCCAGTCGACCGTGATGTTTTCGTCGGATCGCACCGATCCCGAACGCGCGACTTTCATCAACAGCACCTACTCGGGCAGCATCGATGCCGATGACGTGCATGTGGGTTCGATGCTGCATCCGGGCTGTATCGTGATTTCCGCAGCACTGGCGATTGGTGAAGCGCGCGGCGAGTCTGGCGCACGCATTCTGGCCGCGATCGCGGCCGGCTACGAGAACATGATCCGTATTGGTCTTGCCATCCAGCCTTCGCATTTTCGCCGTGGTTTCCAGAGCACGGCGACCTGCGGCGGGTTCGGTGCGGCGACGGCCGCGGCCAGCCTGATGTTCCGCGGCAGCGATCGTACTGAACGCATCGCCGAGACCATCGGCCTGGTCGCTTCCTTCAGTGGCGGGCTGACGCAGTTCTATCACTCCGGCTCCACCGTCAAGCGCATCCATGCGGCGCATGCTGCGGGTGAGGGCGTACATGCGGCCTTGCTTGCGGGCGCGGGATTTTCCGGCCCAACCGACATTCTCGAGGGCAAGGACGGTTTTGCACGTGCCTATGCCGACGGCCATGACTTTGACAAGGGGCTTGCCGGCATCGGCGACAGTTGGCGCCTTCTTGAAACCGCAATCAAGCCGCATGCCACCAGTGCGCGCGTGCTGGCGGCGATTGAGGCGACCGCAGATCTTTGCCGCGAAAACCAGTTGATGCCCGCAGACATCAAGGCCATCCGCGTCGGCATTCCCAAGATCATCCAGGGCCGGCTCACCGTCAACGAACCCAAAGACGTGCAGGCCGCGCAAATGAGCCTGCCCTTCTGCATGGCAATGGTCATCGCCCGCGGCAAGGATTTGCCTGCAGGATTCACCATCAATATCGACGATTTCGACGCTGCTCTTGCCGATCCGTCGGTGATGGCAATTTCCAAAAGCATCGACTGTGCGCTGGACCCCGATGCCGAACGTGTCAGTACCGAACAGTCGGTCGGCGCCAAGGTCACGCTGACGTTGCAATCCGGCAAGAGCGTCGAGAAATTCCTCGAAGCGCCGAAGGGCAGCGCATCGCGTCCGTTCACGATGGACGACCATGTCGCGCGCTTCCGCGCCGAGATGCTGCGGCGTTTTGCGCCGGCGCAGGTCGAGGTGTTGCTGAATGAAGTGCGCGACTTCGATCGCGCGGCGAATCCCGACCGCCTGATGCAGCTGCTCGCCAGCCGCACCTGATCACACAACAAGCACAATATGCCGACACTGAAGCTGCCCGATTGCGAGATGTTCTACCGGGTCGATGATTTCACCGACCCTTGGACCAAACCGGAAACCGTATTGATGCTCCACGGCAACGCTGAAAGCAGCCTGTCCTGGTACGCATGGGTACCGGTGCTGGCGCGGCATTTTCAGGTGGTGCGTCCGGACATGCGCGGCTACGGCCAATCCACGCCGATGCCGCGCGAATACGAATGGACACTCGACAAGCTCGTCGATGACTACTGCCGTCTGATGGACAGCCTGGGCATCGAACGCTTTCATCTGGTTGCTGCAAAAATCGGCGGTACCATCGCGCGTGCCTTTGCCGGACGCCGCCCGGACCGCATGCTGTCACTGACGGTGGTGGGCACACCGCAGGCGCTGCGCCCCGGCGCGGAACACATCCCGGCGCTGATTGAGGAATTCGAAATAAAGGGTGCCGAACACTGGGCGCGGCGCACGATGGATGGCCGTCTGGGTGAACATTTTCCTGACGAAGGCGTGGAATGGTGGACGAAATTCATGGGCCGCGCGCCGGTGTCGTCGCTGGTCGGTTTCAACCGCGGCGTGAATTACGCCGACATCCGCGCCGACCTGCCGAAGATCACCTGCCCGACGCTGGTGATCACCACTGAAGAAAGCGGCCTCGGCACGGTGGACCGCACCCGCGAATGGCAGGAAAAGATTCCGGATTCGCGTCTGCTTGTTTTGCCTGGCAAGTCCTACCATGTGGCGGCGAGTGATGCGGAAGCCTGTGCCCTTGAAACACTGAAGTTCATGCACGAGTCGCGCGGCAAACGCTGAGCCACCTGGATAACCCACGAACGTAACGGAACAACAGCAATGGATCGAATGAAAGGCAAGGTGGCGTTCCTGACCGGCGCCGGTGCGGGCATCGCCAAGGCCACCGCGAAAGCGTTCGCGCGCGAAGGCGCCAAAGTCGCGCTGTTCGAACTCAATCGTGAAGCGGGTGAGTCGGCCGAGAAGGAAATCCGCGCCGAAGGCGGAGAAGCCATTTTCATCGAGACGGATGTGACACAGGACGCTGCGGTCAAACGTGCAGTGGATGCAACGATTGCCGCGTACGGCCGGCTGGATGTGATCATGAACTGCGCCGGCGGTTCATTGCAGGAAGATAAACCGGTGCACCAGATGGACCTCGACATCTGGCACAAAACCATCGCGCTGAATCTGTTGCACCCCTTCCTGTGCTGCCGTCATGCGATTCCGCACATGATCAGGGCTGGCGGCGGTTCCATCATCAACTTCGGTTCGCATCTCGGCACCAAGGGTTCGGAAAAACCGGCGTATGCCGCAGCCAAGGGCGGCATCATGTCGTTCACCCAGACCTTGGCCGCGCAATATGTCGAATACAACATCCGCGCCAACGCCATTGCACCGGCCATCGTGCGCACCGAACGCTCGATCAAGCGCTGGGAAAACAAGGAGTGGCTGTTCGCCGACAATCCGTCACCGGCGGCACGCGCCCGCATCACCATGCAGAAGCTGTACCCGTTTTCGGTGGGTGAGCCGGAACACATCGCCGCGCTGGCGGTATTCCTCGGTTCCGACGAATCGCGCATGCTCACCGGCATCACCATACCCGCTGATGGCGGGCGCTCATCGTATTTGAAGGTGGCGGTGGATTGAACGCGTGAAACGGCACGGGCCCGGTTGCCCGTAAAGAATGGAGGAGAAATCATGAAAATATCAATAAAAACAACTAGTTATAGTTTTCTGCTGACAGTGATCCTGGCCGCTGCTTTCAGTCTGAGCGTCAGCGACGCGCGGGCGCAGGCTTATCCCAACAAGACGATACGCATGGTGGTGCCGATCGGCGCGGGGGGCGGCACCGATACCATGGCACGGCTGATTGCCCAACGGCTGAGTGACCAGATGGGTGTCACCATCTTCGTCGACAACCGCCCTGGCGCCGGTACCGTGATCGGAACCGAGTACTTTTCGAAAACACCCCCTGACGGCTATACGCTGATGACGGTGGCGCCGGAGTTCTCGATTCAGCCCAGTCTGCGCAAAGTGCCGTATGACCCGATCAAGGATTTCAGTTTCATCACCCAGCTCACCTCGGGCCAGTATTTGCTGACCACGCATCCCACCGTACCGGTGAAAACGCCGCAGCAGTTTCTGACACTGGCCAAATCACGGCCGGGGCAGATCGCTTTCGGCTCTTCGGGCAACGGCAGCGCCAACCATCTCGCCGGTGTAATGTTCCAGCACATGACCGGCAGCAAAATGATCCATGTGCCGTACAAAAGCGCCGGTGCAGCGGGCGCTTCGCTGATTGGCGGCGAAATCGATTTCATGTTCAGCAACGTTGCGTCCGCAATTGCCCACGTGCGTTCGGGGCGCATCCGCGCGATAGCCGCCACCGGTGAAAAACGCTCGCCGGCGGCCCCCGATGTGCCGACCCTCAATGAAGGCACGGTCAAAGGTTTCGTGGTGACCGGCTTTTTCATCATGATGGCGCCGGCCGGCACGCCGCGCGACATCATCAGCAAGCTCAATGCCGAGTCGGTGAAGGCGCTGCAGTCGCCGCAGTTGAAGGAACGCCTCGCAACGCTGGGTCTCGAGCCCATCGGCAATTCGCCGGAAGCTGCCACCGCGTTCATCCAGGCGGAAATCGCCAAGTGGGCTCCCGTGGTCAAGGCGGCCGGTGCGACAACGGACTGATTGGGCATGAGCGCTGTCATTCCCGCCACGCTGCGCCTCGCGCAGTTCGCGGGGGACACGGCCTCGGCGCAGATTCCCGAAGCTGTCCTGCATCAGGGCAAGCGCTGCGTGATCAACATGCTGGCCGTGGCACTGCATGCCACGCAGGATCCAGCGCTGCAGATGGTGCTGGAAGTGTTCAATGCGGAAGGCGCGACGAAACGCGCCTCGGTGCTCGGCGCCGGTCTGCGCACCAGTCTGCAGAACGCCGCATTCGCCAACGGCCTGCTCGCCCACCTCGACGATTTCGACGACACGTTTTTTCCGACAGTATTGCATCCCTCCGCGCCGACGATTCCGGTCGCACTGGCGTTGGCCGAACACGGACATCGCCGCGGGCGTGATTTCCTCATGGCCAGCCTGCTCGGACTTGAAACCACCTGTCGGGTCGCTCTTGCGATCCAGAACATGCGCCACGGCGCTGTCTGGCATATGACCGGAACCGCCGGGGTTTTCGGCGGCGCTGCCGCAGCGGGCCGCCTGCTCGGCATGAATGCGCAGCAGATCGCCGTAACGCTGGGTCTTGCCGGAACCCAGGCCTCGGGCCTGCGCGAAACCTTCGGCACGATGACCAAGGCTTTTCATCCCGCACGTGCCGCGCAATCAGGCCTGCTGGCGGCCTTGCTGGTGCAGCAGGGCTTCACCAGCGCCGGCACCATTCTCGAAGGCCGTCATGGTTTCGCTGCAGCCTTTGCCCCAGGCGATACCGACTTCAATGCGATCACTGATGGTCTGGGTGAACAGTGGCAGATGATGAACAACGCCCCCAAACCGTATGCATCCGCGATCCTCAGCCATCCTCTGGTCGACGCGATGCTGGCGCTGCGCCGGCGTCCGGGCGTCGTGCCCGAACGCATCACCCGCATCCATGCGCGTGTGAACCCGCTGGCTCTCAAACTTGAGAGCCGCCCCGAACCTGCAACCGGCCTCGAAGGCCGGTTGTCTTTCCAGCATGCGATGACGGCGGCCTTTGTCGACGGCGTCTGCCTGCCGGCGCAGTTCACCGACGAACGCGTGCATGATCCGGTCGTTGCAGGCCTGCGTCGCAAGATCGAAGTGGAGGGCGATGCCGCCATTGCGCAGGATCAGTGCGAAGTGACGCTGACGCTGGCTGACGGTACCGTGTCCTCGGAGCGGGTCGCGCATGCGACCGGCAGTCCCGACAACCCGGTTACCGATGCCCAGCTGGATGCGAAGTTTCTGCTGCTGGCCGGCAGTGTGTTGCCCAAGGCCCGGGTCCGGCGCCTGCTCGACACCCTTTGGGCGCTGGAGCAGGTGGAAGACATGGCGACGGTGGTCGCGTTATGCCGTTTGCCGGCAGGGCGCCGCAATTTTCAGCATGCCAAAAAGCGTATGGCCGTATAACTCAATAGTATTGTGGGTTATGCCGGGATTCATTAGATTCTGTAGTCCCCCGAACAGTCATTAAACAACGGGCACGCAGCAACCGGAGGAAAGTCACATTGGGCAGACTCGAAGGAAAAGTGGTATTTCTGACTGGCGCTGGCGCCGGTATCGCCAAGGCAACCGCGAGGATGTGTGCACGAGAAGGCGCGGGTGTGGCGATCTGCGAACTGAATCGTGAGGCCGGCGAACGCGCCGAACGTGAAATCCGTGAAGCAGGCGGCAACGCGCTGTTCGTGCATACCGATGTGACGCAGGATGAAAGCGTGCGCGACGCCATCGCCGCTACCGTCAAACATTTCGGCAAGCTCAACGTGCTGTTCAACTGCGCCGGCGGTTCCTCGCAGGACGACCGGCCTGTGCATGAAATGGATCTCGACGTCTGGCACAAGACCGTGGCGCTGAATCTGCTCCATCCCTTCCTGACCTGCCGCCACGGCATTCCCCACATGATCAAGGCTGGCGGCGGCTCCATCGTCAATGTCACCTCGCATCTCGGGCTGGTCGGCACGGTGAAGCCGGCTTACGCGGCGACCAAGGGCGGCATCATCTCGTTCACCAAGACGCTGGCCGCTCAATACGTTGAATACGGCATACGCGCGAATGCTGTCGCTCCTGGCTCTATCCGCACCGAACGCCAGATCGCGCGCTATGAGAACAAGGATTTTGTCGAAAAACCGAACGCCGCGGCACGCGAACGCGCGGTGTTCCAGAAGCTGTATCCGTATTCGAAGGGCGAACCCGAGGATATCGCCGCGGTGGCGGTATTCCTGGCCTCGGACGAGTCACGCATGCTGACCGGCACCACGATTGCCGCTGATGGCGGCCGTTCGAGTTATCTGAAGGTGTACGCGGGCGAAGAATAAAAAGGCTGCCGAAGCCGGCTGCACCGCGTACGTTTGTTCAAGCTGTACTGGAGGAGTTCATTATGGCCACAGCAGTTGCTGCACCCTTTACGGTTATTCCGTCCGGCGCTGCGCTCGGCGCCGAAATCCGCGGGATTGATCTCACCAAAATCGATGACGCCACCTTTGATGCCCTGCACAAGGTCTGGCTCGAACACATGCTGTTGCTGTTCCGCAGGCAGAAATTCAAGGCTGAAGACCTGGTCACGCTGGTCAAACGTTTCGGCATACCCGTTACGTCATCCAATCTGCACAAGCGCGATCTTTCCGAGCGCACCGCCAACCAGGTATTCAAGCTTCCTCCTGAAGTCACCGTGGTCACCAATGTCCGTGAGAACGGCAAGCCGGTCGGCATTCTCGGCGACGGTGAAGTGGTGTGGCACTCTGATTTTTCGTTCAAGGACAAACCCACCGCAGCGCGCATGCTGCTCGGGGTCGAGATTCCGCCCGCCGGGGGGCACACCTTTTTCTCCAACTGCTATGCCGCCTACGATACGCTCTCCGATGACATGAAGCGGCGGATCGCCGGCAAGACCATCAAGCAGGCCGACATCGTTGACACCGCGATGAAGTTGCGCCCCGGTGCATCGCTGGACATGGACATCCGCAATGTTCCCGGCCCCAGCCACCCGATCATTTCCACCCACCCGGAAACCGGTCGCAACATGATCTTCCTCGGCCGCCGCCATGGCGCCTACGTCAACGGCATGAGCCTCGAAGACTCCGAAGCGCTGCTTAACGAACTGTGGGCGCATACGACCCAGCCGCGCTTTGTTTATGAACATGAATGGCAGCAGGGGGATGTCGTCGTATGGGACAACCGAGCCACGCTGCACAGGCGCGATGCCTTCAATTCCGACAGCAGGCGCGTGTTATATGCTGCGCAGGTCGAGGGACACAAGCCGTATGAGGCCCCGGACGCGCTGAAGCTGCCCCGACATACGCGTTACGCAGCCTGATCAAACAATAACTAACCTGCGCGTGGCCGGGCATTGCCCGGCCTGTATGCTGATAAACGAGGAGAATTTCATGAATCGGATGGTGATTGGCCTTTGCGCCACGGTGGGTGTCGCGTCAATGTTTGCGGGGTTGGCCTTTGCGCAGAACACTTCGCCATCCAAATTCCCGTCCAAGTCCGTACGCATCGTTGTCGGCTTTGGTGCGGGTGGCGGTACCGATCTTGCAGCCCGTGCGATCAGCCAGAAACTGTCGGATGCGTTCGGCACATCCTTCATAGTCGACAACCGGCCGGGTGCTTCAGGGAATCTGGCCGGCGATATCGTGGCCAAGGCCAACCCTGACGGCTACACCATACTGATGGCCAACTCGACCATCGCCATTCCCAGCCTGTCGGCGAAACTGCCGTTCGATGTGCGCAAGGACTTCATGCCGCTGAGTCTCGTCGCACTCGGGCCGTCGGTGCTGGTGGTGCATCCCAGCCTTGCGGTGACCGACGTCAAGGGCTTGGTTGCGCTGGCGAAATCCAGGCCGAAATCACTGTCCTTCGGCTCCGGCGGCGTCGGCAATGTGACGCATCTCGCGATGGAACTGCTGATGTCATCGGCCGGTTTGCAGATGGTGCATATACCGTATAAAGGTGGTGCCCCTTCGGTGGTTGGCCTGGTCAGCGGAGAAGTGCAGACGCTGTTCACCTCGATCCCTACTGCGCTGCCGCAGATCAACGCCGGCAAAATGCGCGCCATCGGCGTATCGATCTCCAAACGCAATGTCGCGTTGCCCAATGTGCCGACCATCGCCGAATCCGGCGTGCCTGGGTATTACGCGGCTTCGTGGTACGGCCTGCTGCTGCCGGCCGGCGTACCCAAGGCAACCGTGGATGCGCTGTCGAATGAAATCGTCAGTGCAATGAAAGTGCCGGCGATCCGTGACGGTATGCTCAGGCAGGGCTTCGAACCGGTGGGCGACACCCCGGCCGAGTTCAGGAAATTCATCGGCGAAGAAATCCCGCGCTGGGAAAAAGTCGTCAAGAACGCCGGCATCAAACCTGAATAACGCTGCAGAAAGCTGTCCGCACCGGGGAACCGCATGATTGATCGCATTGAAATCCACGTCACCGCGCTGTCGACGCGTCTGAAACGCATTTTTTCCAGCGGCACTTACGACACAGGCCCCGACGACAGCATCATCAGCAAACCGGTGCTGGTGAAGATTTATGCCGACGGCGTGGTCGGCACCGGGCAGATCCGCCCGATCAGCCCCGGCCATTTTGTTGCCGACACCACCCAGAGCATCATCGCCGCGATCAAGGAAATCTACGGCCCGGCGCTGCTCGGCCGTTCGATTTTCGATATCGAAGGCATCAACGAAATGTTCGATAACCGACTCGCCAACAATCCGGCAGCGCGCGCGGTGCTCGACATCGCGATCCGTGATGCACAGGGCAAGGCCTTGAACAAACCCGTGCACGAATTGATCGGCGGCTGCTGCCAGCCGCGTATTCCGCTGGAGTGGTCGGTGAGTATGGCCGAAGACGTGCAGGTGATGATTGCCGAAGCGCGCCGCGCGGTGGAAGAGTACGGCATCAAGGTGCTGTGCCTGAAAATGGCCGACCGTCGCGGCTGGAAACAGGACGTCTCCAACTTCGCCGCCGTGCGCAAGGCGCTGGGAGACGAGGTGATGATCGGCATCGATCCCAACTGCGGCTGGACGCTCGGTGATTCGCTGCTCGCCATCGAAGCGATCAAGCCGATGGGCCTCGGTTACATCGAGCAGCCGATCGCGCGCCGTGATCTGCACGGCATGGCGGAAATCCGCCGCGCCGCCGGCGGCATCCCGGTGATGGCCGATGAAGGCCTGTTCACCATCCAGGATGCGATGGCGCTGGCCGAAGCGCGTGCCGTTGATGTGTTCTGCATCAAGCTTTACAAGGTCGGCGGTCTCACACCCGCAAAAAAAATCGCTGCGATTGCTGAAGCTGCCAACATTCAGTTGAACTGCGGCGGGCTGTCGGTGCAGTCGCAGCTCGAAGCCGCCGCCGGTGCGCATTTCTACGCCAGCACCCCGGCCTCACGCATGATGGGGGCCGCGGAATTCGTCTTCGGATTGAATACCAATGCCAAGGACCCGCTGTGTCCCGAGAGTGATTTCAAGGTCGAGAACGGCTTCGTCAACGTGCCCAAAGGTCCCGGCCTCGGCATCACCATCGACGAGAAACTGCTCAAGGCGAATACGCTGCTGCAGGAAAAAGTCGGCTGATACTGCGGGAGTCCGGCGCTGCAAATGAAAACGGGGACCGAAGTCCCCGTTTTGTTTTCTGCTGCAGACGCTGGTCAGGCGGCGGCTTGTTTGCGGCGACGCGCGAAACCCAGCAGTCCGAGGCCCATCGCCATCATCGCGTAGATCTCGGGTTCCGGCACCGGCGTGGTGACCAGGTTCAGCGAGGTCTGGATCGAGAAGTTCGATCCCGAGGTGTGACGCTCAGCGAAGAAGAAGTCGAAGGAATAGTTGCCTGCGGCCTTGCCCGGTCCGAACAAGGTGTCGAGGTTTACCGACTGGCCGATCGTGCCGTGTACGCCGCCGAGGTCAATGCCGAGCTTCTTGTCGAAGAACACCCAGACATCATCATCGCCGGTGAAGGTGAAGGTCTGTCCGGTACCAGGGTTGTAGCCGAAGGTCGCTGCGATCTGGTAGGTGAAGTGGTAGTTGTGGCCGCCGCTATAGTTACCCAGCAACTGGCCGTCGATCGGGAAGAAACTGTTGTTGGAATATCCGTAAATGCCTGAACCCGGAGCCGTTTCATTCAGAGTGATCGAGTAGGCAACGTTCGGCGCCGAGTTGTCCCACCACTGTGCAAAGGAAGTTGCGGATTGCACCGCGCCGTAATCGCCGGAACCGATATACGTCGGGGCGCTGCCGCTGAGCGTTGAGCTGACCATGCCCGGAGTCCAGCCGGGAATCCCGCTTTCAAAATCCGGATGCGTCGGCGTGAAATCGCGCACCGTGCCGGTCAGCGTCGTGCTTGCGGCAAATGCGGAAGAGGTCAGCATCAACGCTGCGGCCGCCAGAATGATTTGTTTGAATTTTTTCATGTTCCCCCCATCAATGTGTAGGTATGCAATCGATTGCATTCAATATTTGCTGATTGACGATACCCTTGAGTTATGGAGGCAGCAATGGGCAGTACCAACTCTGTGAAATAGTAGATTCATCATGCCTGTTCATGGTTGAAACAAACAGGTTGGGCACATGGCAAAATGCTGCACCGCATTTCAGGCGGAATCAGGCGGAAATCATTCAGACAAACACGCACACAATGATTGTTAAATCATGAGGCTGCATTCGATTCACACAATGCTGATGGTCGTGCTGTTGCTGGCAGCCACGCCGGGCCACGCTGCCCCCGACCTCAGCGCCGAGCAGGCGCTGGCTGCAGCCAAGGCCGGCAAAGTCCGGCTGATCGATATCCGCACCCCGCAGGAATGGCGGCGCACCGGTGTCGCACCTGGCGCCGGTCGCGTTGATTACTACCGTGGTCCGCAGAACCTGTTGCAGTCTGTGACGCAGATGGTGGGCGGCGACAAGAACAAACCCATCGCATTGATCTGCCACACCGGCAGCCGCACCAGCCACGCGCAACAGTTCCTGCAGTCGCAGGGCTTCACCCAGGTCTATAACGTCAAGGAAGGCATGGCCGGCAGTGCGGCCGGACCGGGCTGGATTCGCCGCGGACTGCCGGTGGAACCTTGCGCACAATGCTGAACGCAGCAGAGCCTAGCGTTTCACTGCCTCATTCCGTCGCCCGAGTTCTCATGGAGACTGTATGACAACATCAAAACCACCCATTGCCATTCGCGCCGCAGATGCGCCGCCGAAAGCGAAGCAGAGCAACTATCCCGAACCGTTTGCATCGATGGTGGCGGGCCGCTTCAAGCGTCCCCTGGGGGATGTGTTCGGCCTGAAGAACTTCGGCGTGAATCTCACCCGGCTCGCGCCCGGTGCAATTTCGGCACTGCGCCACGCGCACACCGTGCAGGATGAATTCATCTACATCCTGCAGGGAACACCGATCCTCATTACCGATGCCGGCGAGACGCCGTTGTCACCGGGCATGTGTGCCGGGTTCAGATCCGGCAGCGGTGACGGCCATCATCTGGTGAACCGCAGCGCCGAAGAAGTTGTTTATCTTGAAATCGGCGACCGCAATCCCGGCGATGCGGCGAGTTATCCCGACAATGACCTGCAGGCGCTGTTCGAGGCGGGGCAGTGGGTGTTCAAACACAAGGACGGCCGGCTGTACTGAGCCTGCAGCGGCGCGCGTCTATTTCCGGATCGCCAGCACCCCGTCGCCATTCAGCTTCACGCTGAAACCCGCACGCTCCAGCCGTTTGCTGACTTCAGCCGGCACATCACGCCCGGAAGTCAGTTTGTTCGGCGTGCCGGTGTAGTGGAACAGCCGGCCTTTGCGTTTGAGCACGCGTGCGAGCTGGTCATAAAACTTCTGCGAATACAATTCACCGGCAATGCCGAAACGCGGCGGATCGTGCAGCGCCGCATCAAATGACGCATCAGACAGTTGCGCGATTTCATTCGCGATGTCGCAGTTCGTCAGCGTGAAACCGGGCCCGGTTTGCGGCGACCACGGATTCAGGCTGCGCAGCCAGATCACATCGGGATTTTTTTCATACGACTGAACGAGTTTGGCTTTGCCCTGCAAACACCACGCTGCGAAGTAACCGAGCCCGCCGCAGGTATCCAGTATGGTTTTGCCGCGCGGCTCGATCAGACCCACCTTGCGTTCGGCATCCGCATACGGCGACAGCTGTGCGGTGGGCAGCATCTTGATACCGTCGATCTCGAAGGTCGGCGCGCCCCAATCTGTAGGCACCAGCTTGATCAGTGAATGACCGAATCGCGCCACGGCTTCGAAGGCATCACCGGTCCAGTAATAGATCGTGCGGTCCTTGCAGGTTTCCAGATAGGGGAAGTCCCGGCCCTGCCATGACCAGTGTTCCGCACCGGTCTCCACCACCGACTGCGAACGGCCGAGGTCGAGCGAACACGTGACCGTCGTCACCCCCTTGCCGGCGGCGGCGAGCAGGGCGTCGTGGACAGGCTGTGTGAGCAGGGGCGTATTGGGCATTGCGGGCAGAGGCGTCATTCGACCATGGGAGGTTTTGACCAGACCTAACCTCCCGATTTTAATGGCAGTTTGCTACACGACGCTGGCCTGATTGCGGCAACGCCCTGCATTCGGCTTAATTGAAAAGGCCTTCACGATACTTTTTTTGTTGAAGAAAAGTCTTCCGGAGGATTGCCCTTTGTCCAGATCAAAGTTAGCGTAGCGCGCTAACAAAAGCCTCATGCCTCAGGGGGGGTATGAAAAAACGGTTGCGGTTGCTGATCGTCGAGAGTGCCTGCGCTGACAAAGCGCAGCTTATGCTCGCTTTGGAGAATCAGGGCTACCGCGTCGAGGATGTCACCGTTGATTCCCCCTCGCGCCTGCGTGCCGCGCTGGAAACGCAGCAGTGGGATCTGATCATCTGCTGCCAGCCCATTCCCGATTTCCCTGCGGCAACCGCGCTCGCGATCGCCAAGGAAGAGCAGCCTGATGTGCCCTTCATCATTGTTTCTGCCGAAAACGACCTCAACCTTGCCGTGGGCCTCATCAAGCTCGGCGCGCAGGATTACATCCGCAAAAACGAACTCGTCCGCCTCGGCCCGGTGATCGAACGCGAATTGCGCGACGCCGAAATGAACCGGCTGCAGAAAGTCACCCAGGCGCGGCTGCATGAAAGCCAGGAATTGTTCCGCGCCATTGTCGAAAACGTCGGCGACCTCGTCGCGGTGCTCGACACCAACGGCCGCCGCGTCTACAACAGCCCCTCGTACTGGCCGCTGTTCCGGGAGAAGGATATCCGTCAGGGCTCCAGCTCTTTCCGTGAAATCCATCCCGACGACCGCGAACGCATCAAGGAGATTTTCCGCAAGACCGTGGTCACCGGCATCGGCGAATGCGCCGAATTCCGCTTTGTGCTCAAGGACGGGAGCATCCGTTACATGGAGTCCGACGGCCGCGCCATCCGCGACGCCGAAGGCAATGTCTCCAAGGTGGTGGTGGTGTCGCGCGACATCACCGAACAGAAGCGCCTCGAAGCCGACCTGCGCGAAATGGCCGCCACCGACATGCTCACCGGCCTGCCAAACCGGCGCCACGTACTCGCACAGCTCGACCAGGAAATGGCGCGCGTCAGCCGCGTCACTGAACACTATGCTTCGGTACTGATGATCGACGTTGACCATTTCAAACAGGTCAATGACACCTTCGGTCATTCCACCGGCGACCATGCCCTGCGCCACATCTCCAACCTGATGAAAAACACCCTGCGCAAGATCGACACGCTGGGTCGCTTGGGCGGCGAAGAATTCGCCATCATCCTGCCCGGTGCATCGCTGGCCTCCGCGCAGATATTTGCCGAACGGCTGCGCAAAAAAATCGCGGCATCACCGATGCCCCATGCCGGCAAGGCCATCCCGTTGACAGTGAGCATCGGCGTCACCGAAATCAAACCCGACGACAGCAGCGCTGACGACACCCTCGCCCGTGCCGACCGCGCGCAATACCAGGCCAAGGAAAGCGGTCGCAACCGCGTCATCGTTGAAGCCTGAGCTGCTGCACCGCAGCCGGTTTGCATCTGTTGTTGTCCCTGATTTTTTGCGATGGCAGCGGCAGTGACACGACGAAATCAAAAATGCAAATAACAGGCTTGGCTCACAAATCCGGCAACTTTCAATCCCGGCACTGAACTGATCGACAGCGGCGTCAATGTCGCATGTCCCGACTGACATGACCGCAGCCCTGACGCCGGCCCGCGCGCTGGGCCGGCGTCAAACCCATTTTCGAAAACCGCTGATCAATTGCGGAACCAGCCGTAGCGTTGGACACGATCAAATAACGATCGAGTGACAGCGCGCACACCGGGGAATACAATGCCCTGAAAATATTAGGGTTTTTGGCGCCATTCGCTGCAGAGCGGCCAAACCCACATCAACTCAGCGACCGTGGCACATGTACGACATGCAACTGAACAACGCCGCTGTGGATACGCGGCAACAGCAGGACTGACGATGCGGACAGTGAGCATTCAAAGTCTGCTCGGGCGGCTGATCTGGCTCAGCATGCTTCCCCTTCTGCTGCTGGGTAGTTATCTTGCGGTCGTACATGTCAGCATGATCGGGCGGGAGATCCGGTCGCAAATGGAGCATCGCGTGGAAGACGCCGCCACGCTGATCGACAACTTTGTCGGCTCGCAGATCGTTGCCCTGAAAACGCTGTCGGACGCGCCGCTGCTCGATGAACCCTTGCAATTGGCAGGGTTCTACCGGGTCGCGAAGGGTTACAGCAGCAATTTCAGTGCAAATGTCATCCTGGCCGACCGGTCGCTGCAGATGCTGCTCAACACCCGGGTGCCCTTCGGCGAAACCCTGCCCAGATTGCCGCCCCCCCGTGGCACCGGATATGCCGCCGCGCCGACGGCGCTGAAATCCGGACAGCCTGCGGTCAGCGACATCGTCGATGGTCCGGTGGCGCGCCAGCCCCTGGTGGTGATCGTGACCCCCGTGATGCGTAATGGATCACCGCAGCATCTGTTGCTCAGTACGATTGAAACCCGCCAGATCGCCACCCAGCTCGAAAGAATCAGCCTCTCCGAGGGCTGGACTCTGAAGCTGCTCGACGGCAAGGGGGATGTCATTGCGCGGCATCCGCAAACCACGCCGGCGTCCAAAGCCGGTGACGTGGAGGTGATTCGCAAACCGATTGTCGCGACCGGTGACCGCTGGCAAATGGTTCTTGAGGTCGATCACAGTGTGGGGCAGGCTGCTCTGCACAACGCCATCGGCGCGATCGCCGCCGCATTGCTGGCGGCGGTGTTCGCCAGCTACCTGTTCGGTCGCAGGGCCGGGCGTTCCATTGAAACCGCGCTGGACAGCCTGGCCGCCGGCGCTACGGCAGCGTCACCGTTGCTTCCGCAGATCATTGAATTCGAAGTCATCCGCAAGAAACTGTCTGATGGCGCCGAAACGCTGCGAGCGGCCGAACTGCGCTACCGCACGCTGTTCAACAACGAGCACACGGTCATGTTGCTGATTGACCCCGCCGATGGCCGCATCGTCGATGCCAATCCCGCAGCGGAAAAATTCTACGGCTGGACGCGCGATGAACTCCGGACCAAGCGCGTCAGCGACATCAATCCCATGAGCGAAGCTGAAATCCGCGCTGAAATGGAACGTGCGCTCAAGAATCAACGCCAGAGATTTCATTTCCAGCATCGCAAGGCCGGCGGCGACATTGCCGACGTGGCGATCTACACCAATCCGGTTGAAATCGACGGTCGCAGGATGATTTATTCAATCATCCACGATGAAACCGAACGCCTGCGCGCCGAGCGTGCGCTGCATGACAGCGAAGCACGCTACAAGGATCTGTTTGTCGCCAACCCGCAGCCGATGTGGTTCTTCGATGACGAGACGCTGCGTTTCCTCGCGGTGAATGAAGCCGCGGTCAGTCATTACGGCTACAGCCGCGAAGAATTCCTCGCGATGACCATCGCCGACATCCGCCCGCCGGAGGATATTCCGCGCCTGCATCAAACGCTGGCGGATCACAAGTCGGAGCGGCTGGATCTCAGTCACGCCGGCGTGTGGCGGCACCGGCGCAAGGACGGCAGCGAAATCCAGGTCGAAATCACCTCCCATGTGCTGGATTACAACGGACGCCCTGCAAGAGTCATTCTGGTGAACGACGTCACTGAACGCCTGCGTGTCCAGGAACGCGTTGCTGAATACGTGAACCGCCTCGAAAACGCGATGACCGGCACCGCCGAGGCGATCGCGCAGATCATGGACCTGCGCGATCCCTACACGGCAGGCCACGAGCGCCGCGTCGGCGTGATCGCCGCGGCTATCGCTCAGGAAATGGGGTTGTCCGAATCGATGCAGCGCGGCCTGCATGTCGCCGGCGACCTGCATGACCTCGGCAAGATCACCGTGCCGGTGGAAATCCTCGCCAAGCCGGGCCGCTTGTCGCCGAGTGAATTCGAACTGATCAAGATGCATCCGGAGAAGGGCTACCAAGTGCTCAAGGGCATCGACTTCCCCTGGCCAGTGGCTGAAGTCGCGTACCAGCACCATGAGCGCATGGATGGCAGCGGATATCCGCGCGGTCTCAAGGGTGACGACATCCTGCTCGAGGCGCGTATTCTCGCCGTGGCCGATGTGGTCGAAGCGATGTCATCACACCGCCCCTACCGCCCGGGCTTCGGCATTGACAAGGCCTTGGCCGAAGTTGAAACCAGGGCCGGTGATTGTTACGACGCCAATGTCGTGGCCGCCTGTCTGCGGCTGTTCCGCGAAAAGGGTTTCCGGATTCCGGATTAATTGTTGCGATTGCTTTGAGCAGCACGCTTCATTCTGGCTTGGCAATCAATCGAATGTCAGCGTTTGCCAAAGGGTCTTCCCGGCAAACCTCTCATTTTGTTAGGTTTGCGTCCGCTCCCTGATCATTCTTACAGTTTCGCCTGCAAAAAAAGTTGCAGGCTTAGTCCCCGACAAGCCAGTTACTGCAACACCGATAAAAATCGCGGCGATTCATGAACAGGGGTTCAGGGACAGTCGTTGACCGTCATGCTTGACCGGCGGCAGGCAGGGCCGCTGGCCGGTCCGGAACAAAGGCATGAAACCGAATCGCTCGGCACTGTTTGTCGCGACCATCTATTTCGTGGTCAGCACGCTGTACATCTACCTGAGCGACGGCGTCATCGGCTTCCTGTTGGCCGGAAACGAAGCCCTTTTCTGGCGCGTATCGTTGATCAAGGGCCAGTTGTTCGTACTGATCACCGCTGTCGTGCTCTACGCGATGATCAGCCACGCGATGCGGCGGCTTGCCGCGGCGAAGCGCTTTTCCGCCGCCACCATCGATGCACTGTCCGAACACATCGCGGTGATCGACCCGCGGGGTACCATCATCGCCGTCAACGAAGCCTGGCGACGCTTTGCGCGCGTCCACGGGGCTGACGAAAGCGCGGTGCGCGAAGGCGCGAACTATCTCGAAGTCTGCGAACGCGAAGCCGCGCAGGGCGACACCGGCGCCGGGTTTATCCGCGACGGCATACTGGCAGTGGTCAGCGGCAACAGCGACGTGTTCAGCCACGAATACAGTTGCCAGGTGCCGGGGGAAAACCTCTGGTTCAGCATCAATGCGACACGCTTTCGCGAAGCCGATTCCGCCTACATCGTCATTGCCCACGAAAACATCACCCATCGAAAGCAGGCCGAGGAGCAGGTGGAATTCCTCGCCAGCCACGACGTCCTGACCGGCTTGCTCAACCGCAAGAGCTTCATTGAGCGAACCGAAGCCGAAGCTGCGCGCGCCCGGCGTTACCGCGGCCAGTTTGCGTTGCTTGCGGTGAGTGTCGACCGTTTCAAGTTCATCGAAGAGGCCCACGGCCTTGAAACCAGCGATGCCCTGATGCGCGAAGTGGCCAGCCGCCTGCTGAGCGTGGTGCGCGAAGGCGACATCCTCTGCCGTTACGACCGCAACGAATTTTTGGTGCTGATGGGCAGCCCGCGCGAACCGAACGACGCCGCCCGTGCCGCGCTGCGTCTGCTCGGCGTGGTTGCGGCCAGGCCCTGCGTGATCGGCGGACTGGAGATCTCGGTCACGGCTTCGATCGGCATCTCCGTCCATCCGGAACATGGTTCGGATGGACGGGAATTGATCGTCAACGCCAGTGCCGCGCTCACTGCCGTGCGCAAAGACGGCCGCAACCATTATCGCTTCTATACCGAGGCGATGAACGCACGTGCGCTGGAAGTGCTGACCATTGAACAGAACCTGCGCCGCGCCATTGGCAGCGACCAGCTGCGGATCGTGTTTCAGCCACAGGTTGACATTTTCACCGGCCAGCTCATCGGATTCGAAACGCTGTCGCGCTGGAACAGTCCCGAGCTCGGCCCGGTGTCGCCGGGCAGCTTCATTCCGGTGGCTGAAGACAGCGGCCTGATCGTGCCGCTGGGCAAGTGGGTGCTCGAACAAACCTGCCGATACAACGCGCAATGGCTGGCCGCAGGGCTTTGCCGGGTGCCGGCCTCGGTCAACGTCTCGGCGTTGCAGTTCCGCCAGGACGACTTCGTCGATACCGTGCGCCGGACGCTGCAGGACACGGGGCTGCCGCCGGAACTTCTTGAACTGGAGATCACTGAAGGCGTGGTGGTCGACGTCGACAGCGGATTGATGGCCAAGCTGCGCGCGCTCAACGAGCTCGGCGTGTGCCTGTCGCTGGACGACTTCGGTACGGGCTACTCCAGCCTGAGTTATCTTCGCAGCTTGCCGATACACCGCTTGAAGATCGACCAGTCCTTTGTGCGCGATCTGCCCGACAACAGGGATTCGTCAGCGATTGCCGGCGCGGTCATCGGCATGGGCCAGAGCCTCGGTCTGCGCGTGCTTGCCGAAGGTGTTGAAAACGAAGCCCAGGCCCGATTCCTGGTGGGCCAGGGCTGCCTCGAAGGCCAGGGTTATCACTTTGGCCGGCCGATGTCGGCCGATGACATGGCGGAATGGATACGGCGGCAGGTAAAACAATGATGGCAGGAGCTGTCGGGCGCCATGCACAATCCGTGCGGACTACAGGTTGACGGGATCCCGCCCGAGTCGCGCATTCCCGCCGCGGCCGCCAGCATGCGCGGCCTAATGTGACCGCTTGTTCTGATACATCGCCACATCCGCATCCTTGAGAATTTCATCGGGTGTGGCGTTGTTGCCGTCATAAATCCGGATGCCGATGCTGATGCCGCCGTGGTAACGGATGCCGCCAAGATCATATTCAACCGCAGTCGCGGCGCGCAGCTTGTCGGCAATCAGTCCGGAATGACTGGCGGCGCTCTCCCGCGTGGGGCCCAGCCCCTCCAGCAGCACGACAAACTCGTCGCCGCCGATGCGCGCGACGGTGTCGCTGTCACGCAGTTCGCTCTGCAGCCGGCTGGAGACTTCCTTCAGCAATTTGTCGCCGGCATCGTGGCCGTGGTTGTCATTGAGCCATTTGAAGTTGTCGAGATCGAGGAACAACACCGCAAGGTAAGTGTTCTGCCGCCGGCTCATGCGCAATGCGCGCTCTAGACGATCGAGCAGCAGCCGCCGGTTCGGCAAGCCGGTGAGAAAGTCATGGGTTGCGGCGTCGCGCAGCTCATCCTCCAGGCGCTTGCGCTCCGTCAGATCAAAAAACTGGATCAACAAATGGCGCTGTCCCTTCAGAAACTGCGGCAGGATTCGATATTCAATCCAGATCGCCTTGCCGAAGCTGGTCAGCAGGTGACATTCCCGTTGCTCCGGCGTGTGGAATTTCAGCGCGGCGAGGCAGTCGCCGAGCAGGGTGGTTTTTTTCCATGACTCCAGCCGGTTGAAATTCTGTGCAAGCAGTTGTTCGCGGCTGGCGCCGACCAGAGCGGCAAATGCGTCATTGACCCTCACGCACTGCCCGTTGTCGGCATACACCGCCATCGGCAGCGGCGAGTTGAGCAGGATGGTTTCATTGAATTTGAGCGCTTCGGACAGTTCGCCGGTGCGTTCGGTGATGCGTAGTTCCAGCAGGTCACGTTCCTCTGCGAGCCGCGCGGCGCTATGCTGCACTGATTCTTCGGCGCGCCTTCTGCGGGCAATTTCCGCTGCGAGCCTGCGGTTCCAGTATAAAAACGCCAGCAGGATGAACGAGGCCGCGGCCAGAATCTGCCACACCAGTGTGTAATCCACCTGCTGCTTGAATTCGATGACGCCCCATTTCTCCTCGATGCGAATGCGTTCGTCGGTGGTCATTGTGGCCAGGCCCTTGTCGATCAGCCCGGCGACAACCTGCCAGTCCTTGCGTACCGCCATGCCCTGGCTGTGCGAACCGAAGGGGGTCGGCGCAGCGACCATCAGATTGTGCAACTGGTTGGCGCGGATGAAGTAATTCGATACCGCCAGATTGCCGATATAGGCGTCGGCCTGTCCGGTAGCCACCGCAAGCAGCGCATCGAGCGAAGACTTCACCACAAGAATCTGCACCTCGGGATAATCCCGGCGCAGCATGTCGACGATCACAAAACCCGCTTCGAGTGCGACCACCTTGCCCTTCAAGACTTCGACGCCGCTGAAATAGGGACTGTCCTGGCGCGCGTAAATGACCCAGGGTGCGGAAAGAAACTCCCGCGTGAAGGCCAGATGCCGTTCCCGCTCGGGCGTGCGAAAAGCCAGCAGTATCGCGTCGTAATGCCGGCGCGGCCCGGTGACATCCTTGTAGCCCGCGTTCCAGTCTTCAATGGTCGGTACCAGCTCAATGCGGACCCCGGCACGCGCGGCGGCGGTGGCGATGTAATCAATTGCCATGCCTGCAGGTACGGGCTTGCTGAAGTTGTAGGGCGGGTAATGGCCCACGCGGATCCGCACCGTGTGGTTTTCCGCGAGCCAGCGGCTCTCTTCCGGCGTCAGTTCAATCGGGGCGGCGGCGTGGGCAAGGCCGAGGCCCAGCCAAAGGATGCCCGTGAACAGGGCCTTGAAGAATGGCAGGGCGGAATGAAATGACATGGCACCAGCATGGCCGGGCATAACGCTCCATACCTTGTCCGATATCAATGCTGAAGCGAATTGCCGACTCTCATCCACTCGACGGACGGGGTCTTGGAGCTCGCCTCAGGCAGTACTGAAGATCAGGGCTCCGGCACCAGCAGCGTACCCCGCTGCAACCCGCGCACCGTCCACAGGCACAGCGCCGCGATCACCAGCGTCGCCAGCGCCAGCAGCGGCATCGCCAGCAAGGCAAAGGGCTGGCCTGTCGGCGCGAGCCTGAGCGTCAGCGCGGCAAAAGCCGCCAGCGGGAAACTCAGCGCCCACCACGCCATCGAGAAAGGCTGCGCCAGCATCGGCCGCAACATCTGCGCCGACCACAACAGGAAAAACAGCGCGATGCCCCAGCAGCCCTGCGCCCACGCCGGCACGGCTTCAAAGCGCAGCAGTGCGAGCCCGATCACCGCGGGCGGCGCAACAGTAATGAAGCCCGAGGGCAGCAGGCGATCCGGCCACAGCCCCTGCACGCCGATGCGCGCAAAAATCAGCACCATCACCACCGGCCATAAAAAGGCGCCGACGCCGAACTGCACCGCCGACCACTCATGCTGGCCCAGCGGCACACCGGCCAGTGGCGCCAGCACATTGCCCACCACCGGAATGATCAGCACCGGCGTGATGCCCGGCCACTGAAAGCCGCCGATATTGTTGCCGCGCCACCAGCGCGACAGCACCCACACCGTCACCGCGAACTGCAGCAGACAGGCGATCAGCCACAGCGATTCCCAGGCCACCGAAACACCGAACAGCGTATTGCCCAGCGTCGCCAGCAGGATCAGCGCCACCGTGATCGTCGCGAAAAAAGCATGGCGCACCGGATGCAGCAGGTCCGCCGTCAGCGCCTCCGGATACTGCTGCCCGCGTTTGGAGAACAGTACCAGCAGCACCACAAACACCAGCGCCGCGATGCCGCCGACGCCGCGCGCAATCCATTCCGCCGCAGGGCCCATTTTCGGCACGGCCGCTGCCCAGGCGAGGGCGAGACCGGCGAGGCCCATGACCGTGGCGAACCATTGGGGGCCGAGGAGTTTCAGGGGTGAGTTATTGGGCGCGGGTGTTGTGTCGGCGGACATGTGGGGCTTCCGGTGGTCAGATGTGATCAGCGTATTTCATGACTTGCTGATATTGAAGATAAGGACTCACGCAACATGTGGCAAGGATGATCAACAATCAGTAATGGATTGCCGGAGTCCGCATCAGCGCAAAGCCGGTTGTCCGCGGCACGCAACGCTGCCTAATATGACGATTGCGATGCAGGCAAAACAACGTCGGCGTTTACTCGGGCTTGAATGAAAAAACGATCAAGCAGTCCACTAAAATAATATCAATAAAAACAATAACTTGCATAATGCATGCTTCACCGCAAAACGCCGGGACGGATATCTTGGGCAACAGTAACTTATAGATTACGATGCCATGATTGCTTGTGCAGTACTCGTTATCAGTCGGGCGATGTTTCTGTCTCCTGCTATTCGGCGCGAACAGAATCACCCGGCAAAAGGAATACAGCGATGCCAAAGCCTGTCTCCAGGACTACAAAAGCCGCACGCAAAAAAGCCGTGGCGCCGGCAGTCGACTATGAATCCATGCTGCTGGCGCGACTGAAAGATCCCGCAGAAGCCGCAGCCTATGTTGAGGCTGCCATCGACGAAGGCGACCAGCCGGCGCTGATGATGGCGCTGCGCCATGTGGCGCAGGCGCAGGGTGGAATATCGAAGCTGGCGCGGAAATCAAAACTCACGCGTGAAGCGACTTACCGGATGTTGTCTGCTTCGGGTAATCCGGAGTTGCGCAGTCTGACGGCGATACTGGATGCGGCGGGGCTGCGCTTGTCGGTGAAGCCGGTGGGGCGGCGCGTACCTTAACAATCGAGTCTGATCGCCTTGATCCTGGATCCGTTGATCGCGCTGACCTCATCCCCGTTAAACTCCCGTCATGCCCACCCCCGCCGACCCGATCCAGACCTTCATCACCCGCTGGTCATCGGCCGGCGGCACCGAGCGTGCGAATTATCAGTTGTTCCTGAACGAACTATGCACGCTGCTTGAACTCCCCGGCCCCGATCCGGCGCGCGAAGACACCCGCGACAATGCCTATGTATTTGAACGGCGTGTGGTGTTCCGGCACGGCGACGGTTCCGAATCCAACGGCTTCATTGACCTGTATCGCCGCAGCGCCTTTGTCTGCGAAGCCAAAAAAGTGCGCAAGGACGAAGGCAAGGGTTATGACGATGCCCTGCTGCGTGCCCGTGGTCAGGCTGAACAATATGCCCGCGCCCTGCCGGCGGGCGAGGGGCGGCCGCCTTTCGTGATCGTGGTCGATGTCGGCGTCAGCATCGAGCTGTATGCCGAATTCAGCCGCTCCGGCGCGACCTACACGCCTTACCCGGATCCGCAGTCGCACCGCATCCGCCTTGCTGATCTTGCCGATGAAGCCGTGCGTGAACGCCTGCGCGCGGTGTGGCTCGATCCGCTGTCACTCGACCCTTCGCGCCGCTCGGCCCGCGTCACGCGCGAAGTCGCGGAGCGGCTGGCTGAAGTCGCGCGTGTATTGGAGGCCGCCGGTTACGGTGCGCAGCAGGTCGCTGCATTCCTCAGTCGTTGTTTATTCTCGATGTTTGCCGAGGACGTCGGCTTGCTGCCGAAGCGCGCCTTTGTTGATCTGCTCGAAAGCCTCAAGGGCAACACCGCGCAATTCGTGCCGCTGGTGGGTGAACTGTGGAAAGCCATGGATCGCGGTGAATTCTCGGTTGCGGTGCGCGCCGACCTTCTCAAGTTCAACGGCAAGCTGTTCAAGAATCCGGAAGTGCTGCCGCTGACGCGCGACCAGATTGATCTGCTGCTCGCCGCTGCCAAGGCCAACTGGCGCGAAGTCGAGCCGGCGATTTTCGGCACGCTGCTTGAGCGCGCCCTCGATCCCGGCGAGCGTCACTCACTGGGCGCGCACTACACGCCGCGCGCCTATGTCGAACGCCTGGTGCTCCCGACCATTGTTGAACCGCTGCGCGCCGACTGGCAGAACGTGCAGGGCGCCGCACTGGTACTCGCGCGCGAAGGCAAACTCGCGGAAGCGCAGGAGGCCGTGCGCGGTTATCTGCACCAGCTCACGCATGTGCGTGTGCTTGACCCGGCCTGCGGCTCCGGCAACTTTCTGTATGTCACCCTCGAACACCTGAAGCGCCTCGAAGGCGAAGTGCTCAACCTGCTCGATGAACTCGGCGACACCCGCGGCCGGCTTGATCTGGCCGGCGTGTCGGTGGACCCGCATCAACTGCTCGGCATCGAACTCAATCCGCGCGCCGCCGAAATTGCCGAGATGGTGCTGTGGATCGGTTATCTGCAGTGGCACTTCCGCACCCGCGGCAACGTGATGCCGCCGCAGCCGGTGCTGAAGGATTTCCACAACATCGAGTGCCGCGATGCGGTGCTGGCCTATGACGATGTCGAATTCGTGACTGACGAACAAGGGCGGCCCGTCACCCGCTGGGATGGGAAAACATATAAAAAACATGCAGTTACGAATGAAAATGTGCCCGACGACAGCGCGCGGGTGCCGCTGGAGCGTTACATCAATCCGCGCAAGGCGGAGTGGCCAGCCGCGGATTTTGTGGTGGGGAATCCGCCGTTCATTGGAGCGGGGCCGATGCGCGCTGCGCTGGGTGATGGTTATGTCGAAGCGCTACGCGGCGCTTGGACCGACGTGCCCGAATCCGCTGACTTCGTCATGTACTGGTGGGACTATGCCGCCGAACTGACGCGCAACGGCAAGCTGCGCCAGTTTGGTCTGATCACTACGAATAGCCTGCGCCAGACTTTCAACCGGCGAGTTGTTGAACGTCATTTGTCCGACAAGAAGCCGCTGTCGATTGCTTTTGCGATTCCCGATCATCCCTGGGTGGACAGCGCCGATGGTGCGGCGGTGCGGATTGCGATGACAGTCGGCACGGCTGACAACGCCATCGGACGATTGCTTACTTCCGTTTCAGAAGAGCCCGGTGGCGACGGTGAGGCGCATGTATCGCTCAACCAGCGTGCAGGTTTGATTCATGCCGATCTGACAGTGGGCGCGAATGTAGCTTCAGCAAAGCAACTGATCGCAAATCAAGACTTGAGTAACCGTGGTGTTCAGCTATTTGGGGCTGGATTCATAGTCACGCGCGATGAAGCTCGTGCTCTAGGGCTGGGAACGATTAAAGGTTTAGAGGCGCATCTGCGCCCTTATCGCAACGGTAAAGACCTCACCGATCAGTCGCGCGACGCATTTGTGATTGATTTCTTCGGCTTGTCGGTAGATCAGGCTAGATTACGATTCCCGGCAGCGTTCCAACGATTGTTGGAGCGGGTGAAGCCCGAACGTGATCAGAATAATAGAGAAAGCCGAAAAAAGAATTGGTGGTTGTTTGGTGAAACCAACCCGAAGCTACGTAAACAACTCGAGGGGCTTTCTCGATTCATTGTCACTGTTGAGACATCAAAACACCGGACATTCCAATTTCTTGATTCAACAATACTTCCTGATAACAAGTTGGTTGCGTTTGCTTTAGGAGATGCATGCAAATTAGGCATCTTATCAAGCGATATCCATGTGAGATGGGCGTTGTCGTCCGGTACGTTGCTGGAAAGTCGACCGGTTTATAACAAAGGCTTCTGCTTCGAGACTTTTCCTTTTCCGGTTGCTACCCCAGAGCAACGATCCCGCATCCGCAATCTCGCCGAACAACTCGACGCCCATCGCAAGAAACAGCAGGCCCAGCACGCCGACCTGACGCTGACGGGCATGTACAACGTGCTGGAAAAACTCAAGTCCGGCGCAGCGCTGACGGGCAAAGAAAAAACCATCCACGAGCAGGGCCTCGTCGCCGTATTGAAAACCCTGCACGACGAACTCGACCGTGCCGTACTGGAGGCTTACGGCTGGAGCGATCTCCTGCCGCTGCAGGATGTCGTCAACGGCAACGCCGCGCCGGCGAGCGTTGGTTTGGCGACACGCGAGGACGCGCAGCGCGCGCTGAGTGATGCGCTGCTCGAACGTCTGGTGGCCTTGAATGCCGAACGTGCTGCTGAGGAAGCGAAAGGCACGATCCGTTGGTTGCGGCCCGAGTATCAGGCGAAGGGCGCTGTGCCGGAGAAAAAACCGGAGCAGGCCACGCTGGTCGGCGTCGAAGACGAAGACACCGAAACCGCCGTGGTGGCAGTGCCCGCCGCGCGCATGCCGTGGCCGAAAGAATTGCCGGAGCAGGTGCGGCTGGTCGCGCAGGCGCTCGCCGATGCGCGTGTGCCGCTGTCTGAGGACGCCATCGCCGCGCGCTTCCAGGGCCGCGGCGCATGGAAAAAACGCCTGCCGCAGATCATCGATACGCTGATCGCCGTTGGCCGGGTGCGCGTTGTTGATGGCGGTGATTCCTATGTAATTCAATAAGTAATTGATTTTATTGATATTTTATACTTTATGCGTGTTGGTCAAACGCCGGCAATCCCGGCGTTTTTTATTGCATCGGTCTGCGTCGGGTGTGGACAGCTTTTGACGTGGCCCGGATAATGCATCGCAATTGCAATGCATCCGGAGTGCCGCCCATGAAAACCACCACCTTGCCGCCGCTGCGCGTGACTTCTGAACTGCGCGCTTCCGCTGAAGCGGTACTCGAAGACGGCGAGACACTGTCGTCGTTCGTGCTGGATGCGGTTACCCGTAGCATTGAGCAGCGCCGTCAGCAGCAGGCGTTTGTCGGACGTGGTCTCGCCAGTCGCGTCAAGGCCCGCAAGTCCGGCCGCTATGTCACGGGTGACGCCGTGCTGCGCAAGTTGCGCACCCGCCTCGAAAAAGCCAGGCGCACAGCGGCTGAATGAGGCCGCACAAACTCCGCTTCACACCTGAAGCGGAAGACGACCTGCTGCGCCTGTACGAATTTCTCGCATTGAACGATGTTCCTGCAGCGGAACGGGCTTTGGCTGCGATCGAATCGGCGCTGCAATGGCTGTCGCTGTCACCTTACTCCTGCCGCAAGGTGACTTCGGGCGATCCGGTGTTGCGGGAATTGCTGATCCCGTTCGGCAATGCTGGCTATGTGGCATTGTTTGAGATCGAGCTGCCGGCTACCGTCACCATCCTCGCCGTGCGGCATCAGCGAGAGGATGATTACCACTGAGCGCTGCGCGTCCCGCAAAGGCCGTATCCGCGTCCTGTTTTACTCGAAGTTTTCATACTGCAGCCGACCGGCCGCCATGCCGAGTCCCTGTGCTCAGACAAAGACCGCCGTGGACACCCCGAAACGCGCTGCGAGTTTTGTCGCGAGTTTCTTGCTGATGGCGCGTTTGCCGGCGAGCACGGCACTGATCGTGCTCTGCGGCGCCAGGTCGGCGAGATCGACTTGTTTGAGACCGTGCTGCTGCATCAGGAAAGCCAGCGCTTCATCAGGTGTTGAGGCCGGCAGCTTGTGCGCCCGTGCTTCGTAGCTTTCGATGACTTCGCCGAGGGCTTCGACCAGGCCGGCCAGCGGGTGGCGTTCGTCGGCGCCGCCGGCGTCGAGCAGGGCTTCGAGTGCTGTGACCGCTTTGCGGTAGTCGCTTTCGCGGGTGATCGACTTGAGCGGCACCAACTTCGCAAGGGCCCGGTAATGACTGGTCACGGCCTCGATATCAAGTGCGCCCATCATGGCCTCCAGTGGTTGTAGTCGGCGTGGGTCATCACCGCGCGGACGTAAAGTATCTGCGTGTTGAAATGGATGGCTGCAATCAGCCGGTAATGGTTGCCTGCGATGTCGAACACAAAATAATCCCCGGCCTTGTCGACCGCGTTGAATGCCTTCTTCAGTTCGGCAAAATTGCGGAACCGGCCCTGCTCGATGATGCGCCGCCAGCCCTGCAGCGGCCCGTGCGCGGCGCTGTGCTTCCGGGCGAAGTCGCGCAGGGCTTTGTTGCTGATCAGGCGCATTGCCCGAGATTATCGCATTTTGCGATATTTGGCGATGGCCAGACGCTGCGCAGCGCCTGCTGCGGATTCCCGGCACCCTGACTTCCATGGGCTGTGTGCGCAGCCAGCGAGGGCCGACTCAATATGAAGCGTGAAGCGGACATTCAAGCAGACATTCTTACTGTTTCGTAGAACAATCGTGTGTTAAATATCACCATGAAATCAATAATTTATGCTTGCCTTGCAGGAGACATTCATGCGGACATTTTCGCGGACATGCTGTCGCGTTCCTGCTGCAGATGGATCGTCTTGAGCGTGTGATGCGCCGAACGCGTTTTGGGTTATCGTCTGGGAGGCGCAGCGCCGTTGCGGCTGGCGTTTCCGGCAACATGGGCCGCGCGCTGGATGCCGTGATTATTTCCGGACAAAAGTTGATTCAGAAAGGGTTCAGCATGAAATTCGGCCGTTTCCAGCTCCAATCCCGCACTTTCTTCGGCATCGTTGAAGACAATCAGGTTGTTGAGCTCGAGGGTTCACCGTTCACGAGTTACAAACCCACCAGCAACCTGCATGCGCTGTCCGCACTCAAAACGCTGATTCCCTGCGAGCCGCGCAATTTCTACTGCGCCGGGCTGAACTACGCCGCACACATCGAGTGGGGTGCCAAGCGCAAGGGCATCGCGCCGAAGTATCCGGAGAAGGCCGACGTCGGTTACCGTTCCTTCAACGCGCTGTGCGCGACCAATGAAACGCTGATCATTCCTGCCGATGCATCCGACATGGTGCAGTTCGAGGGCGAGCTGGTGGCGGTAGTGGGCAAGGCGGCGAAAAACCTCACCGAAGAAAACGCGTTGTCCTGCATCCTCGGTTACACGCTGGGCAATGACGTCAGCGAAAGGAACTGGCAAAAGTCGGATCGCACGCTGTGGCGCGCCAAAAACTGCGACACCTGGAAACCGATGGGCCCCTTCATCACCACGGGCCTTGATCCGATGAACCTCGATATCGAGATCCACATGAACGGCCAGCGCGTGGCCGGTTACAACACCAGCAAGATGCTGTTCTCGGCGCAGCGTTACATCGCCGAGATCACCAAGTACATGACCCTGCATCCGGGTGATGTGATCTGGCTCGGCACCGACGATGCGACCGAGCCAAACCTGAAACACGGCGATGTCTGCGAGATCATCCAGAAGGACATCGGGGTGTTGCGCAATCCGGTGGTGCGGGCCTCATAAGAATATTAATAAAAACAAATAGATATTGTTGATTCAGTCGGGGCTGTGGCGGATCAATGAGGGGCCTACTTCATTCATGTGGCGGTGATTTTCGCGTCTGCGGCGATCCTGCGGGCAAACTCGGCGTATGACGTCGGTTGGCGTCCGAGGATCATCGCCAGGGTCCGATTGTTGAAACCCGGCGTGCCGTTGCGATCAAAGAATCGGTAGAGCGCGCTCATCTGCTCAATCTGGTCCGGGGTGTAGTGTTTGAAGCGCTCGGACTGCAGCGCTTCTTCGATGGGGCGTTGGCCTGCTACCACTTTGCGATGGAAGGCAGCGCCGATCAATTCGGCCATCTCGTGCCGCGTCAACGGGCGTTCAACGCTACAGAATTCGTAGGTGCCGCCTTCGAATCCGGGCTGTGTGAGGATGATGGCAATGGCTTCGCCCATGTCTTCAACATCGATCGATACCATTTTGCGATCGGGAGACCATGGCAGTGCAAATACGCCTTCTTTGAGTATTCTCGGCATCGACCACAGAACGTTCTGCATGTACTGGCAGGGGCGGACGATGAAAAAAGTAAGTCCTGAATGGAGAATTTCGGTTTCGGCCTTTAGCTTTTCCCAGTGGAACCGTATCGCCGGCAATTGCGGATAACTCACGCTGTGATAACCGAATAGTCGTACTCGCGCTTGCTTAGCGGCGCTGATCACACGCTTTGCATTGTCCACCTCGTCGGGCTGCAGGCCAGGCGGCAGGTGGTAGACGCGGTCAACCCCTTCAAACGCTGCTTCCAGTGATGCTGCATCCCGCAGATTACCGATGTGCGACTGTGCACCAAGGGCTTCTATCGTTGCTGCTGATGCGGCGGTACGCACCAGTCCGCGTACTGTTGCACCGCGTTTGACGAGGTGGCGAATGATGGCGTGACCGGTTGTACCGTTTGCACCGGTTAGCAAAATGATGTCGCTGCAGGCAGTGGACTGCACGCGGGGGCCTAATCCGGTTGTTTTTTCTGGTCGCCCACGAGTTCTGGCAGGCGCTCTTTGACGAGTGCCGCGGTATTGGTGACGTGCAGGCGCATCAGCTCAATGGCTTTGCCAGTGTCGCGCGCAATCGCAGCTTCCATGATCGCGCGATGTTCGTCCTGACGTAATTCGCGCCGCACACTGGATGCCCGCGACAAATGGCGGAAACAATCCGAGGCGTCAAAAAGCTGTTCGCAGAAATCCTTGAGCCAGCGTGATCCGCAGGCAGCGATCAGGCTGGAATGAAAACTGCGGTGCGCTTCTTCCCATGCAGGGTTGTACGCGGGCTCAGGTGCATCGGTCAGATATCGTGGGATGCGCGACATCCGGTGCAAGGCTAGGACGATGGCCTCCTCCCAGGCGCTGTCGCCATTGGCGATGGATTCACGCAGCGCAATTTCGTTGATCCAGCAGCGGGTCTTGATGAGCTCCTGAAGGTGTTCCGCAGTCAGTGGCGTTACCGAGAATCCGCGCCGGTCATTCTGGCTGATCAGTCCATCACGGGACAGGCGGTTTAGCGCTTCCCGCATCGGGCTCAGTCCCACTTCGTAACGGGTGCACATTTCCCGGATGCGCAGTTTTTGTCCGGGTGCGTACTGGGCGTTGATGAGGTCGTGGCGCAGCCTTTGATAGGCCATTGAGGCCAGGGTTTCCGTGCCTTCACCAGGTGAGGCTACCGGGATGTCCTTGGAATTTTCGGGCGGGGAAATCTTCAGCATGTGGGGGATCGGGATGAGGAAATCGATGTGTCAGCGTACCGCAACTGGCGGTCAGCATCAATTTAAATCGAATAAATGTTGACTAATTAACATTTGATCGATTAAATTTTGAAAAAAGGATAATAAATCGATCAAATGACTCGGAAAATTGGGTTTTGAACCGGGTCGCCGAATTCATTGGAAAAGGAGAGAGGAACATGGCTGGTCCCCTGACAGTTCACACCGGCGGCAAAGAAACCCTTTTGCCCGACAACTTTCGCTGGCCCGGTGGTAAGCGCATCGCGGTTTTCTTCAGGATGGCTTTTGAGATTTGGTCGGATGACAAGTGGCCCGGCGTAAGCCCAATGGGCAATCCACTCAAACCGGGATTTCCTGACTTGAATGCGCGGGGATGGGCAGATTACGCCGTAAGACGTGGCGTATTCCGCGGACTCAGGGCTTTTGCGCATCATGGAATCAAGGGCACCGTGATGACCAACGGCCTGCTCGCCGAGCGTTACCCGCATATCGTCAAGCAAATCGCGGAAGAGGGGCATGAGATCTGTGCGCACTCTTACACAATGGATCTGATGTCGATCTATCTCAGCGAAGAAGAGGAGCGCGAAAACATTCGCCGTGACATCCGCTTGATCAAGAAGGCCACCGGCAAGCGGCCGATAGGCTGGGCAAATCCGCGTGGCACGCCAAGTCCGAACACGGCGAGATTGCTGGCCGAAGAAGGTTTTGAGTGGCACGGCGATACGCTGAATGACGACCTGCCCTACCTGGTCAGTTATGGCAAAAAATCCATCGTGGCCATACCCGGCACCATGGAGGTAAATGATCTGCCGCTATTCATGAAGCACGGTCAACCTCCTGAAGTCTTCGTGAGCAATTTCGAGGGCTGGCTGAAGTTCGTGAAGACGCGGGAGCCAGGCGCCGCAAAGATCGATCCCACCATTCATGCGCATTGCTTTGGACGGCCGGCGGGTACCTGGGCGTTTGAGCGAACGATGGAGATTGCCAAAAAGCACAAGGATGTGTGGATCGGAACCCGTGCAGAAGCTGCTGCACACGTACGCAAGGTGCTCGGGAAAAAATAAAGTGGGCTTATCAATAAAAAACCGGCTCATAAGCAGGAGGAGATATGTTACGGACATTCATTCTGGGAATCGTAGCAACTGCATTTGCAGGTGGCAGTTGCGTATGGGCGCAGGATTTTCCAAGTCGCCCGATACGGCTAGTAGTGGGTTTTGCCGCCGGAGGTACGCCTGATGCTCTTGCCAGAAGCGTGGCAACTCAGCTTGAAAAACAGATGGGTGGCACGGTAGTCGTCGACAATCGTGGTGGTGCCAACGGAATCATCGCCGCGGAGATTGTCGCCTCGGCGCCGGGTAACGGCTACACGATGTTGTGGGCACCTCCGGCTCTGATCATCAACGAGATTATCTATCCAAAACTTTCGTACAAGACACTGAAAGATTTTGTTCCAGTATCTTCGGTATGTCTCGGGACGGGTTATATCCTTTCGGTGTATCCCGGTGTTAATGCGCGCTCAATAAACGAGCTTGTGGCTTTGGCGAAGTCGAAGGACAAACCGCTGACTTACGGAACGCCTGGTATTGGCAACACTCAGCATCTCGTGGGAGAACTGTTTAACCTGCGGGCCGGTACAAACCTGCAGCACGTACCTTACAAGAGTCTCGCGCCAGCGATTACTGGGGTACTTAGTGGAGAAATCCAGGTGTTATTCCCGCCGCCGACAGTGGTCGTCCCGCACATCAAGGCGGGTCGATTGCGTGCACTTGGCGTCACCGGCGAAAAGCGGTGGCAGGGTATGCCTGAGTTGCCTGCGATTATCGAGTTCGTACCGGGCTTCAGTGTAAGCGGCGCGTGGCATGGATGGTTTGTGCCGGCGAATACGTCGCGTTCGATCGTTACCCGTATGCACGCTGAAATCAAAAAAGCGGTGGAGACACCGAAAGTCCGTGATTTCATGATCACCGGCGGCTATGAACCCGACGGCAGGTCGCCTGAAGAGTTTCGCAAGTTGATCGTGTCTGATTTCGACAAGTATGGCGAAGTCGTACGGATAGCGAACATCAAGCCGAAATAAGATCGCTGGTTTTGTTGTATTGAACGAATCAACAAAGGAACGTACAGCCATGGATCTGGGAATCAAGGGCCGCAAGGCGATCGTTTGCGCGTCTTCACGCGGGCTGGGCAAAGCTTGCGCGACATCTTTGGCGCGTGAGGGCTGCGTGGTAACCATTAACGGTCTGGATGAGAAAAGACTGGCAGACGCTGTTGCGGCCATCTATTCCGAAACCGGTGTGAAGGTGAATGCTGTACGCGCAGACATCAATACCGAGGAGGGGCGGGAAATACTCGTCAGCGCCTGTCCCGATGCGGACATTCTGGTCAACAACAATGCAGGTCCCAAACCGGGGCGTCTGGAGGATTGGGAGCGCGCTGACTGGATGTATGCGCTGGAAGCCAACATGCTTGCACCAATATTTTTGATCAAGGCATTGCTTCCCGGAATGCGGACACGAAAATTCGGCCGCATCGTCAACATTACATCCGCGATGGTCAAATCCCCGAGCAATACAATGGGGTTGTCGACATCAGCGCGGACAGGTCTTACCGCGTTATGCAAGTCGGTATCGCGTGATGTCGCCCCGGATAACGTGACAATCAATAATCTATTGCCGGAAAGAATTGATACCGATCGCCAGCGGTTCATGGCCGAGCGGGTGATGAAGCTGGATGGGATTACATACGAACAGGCACGCGCAAAAATCGTCGATACCGTGGCGGCCAAGCGTTTCGGTACTCCGAAAGAGTTCGGTGATGCTTGTGCTTATTTGTGCAGCGCTCAAGCGGGGTTTATTTCCGGGCAAAATTTGCAACTTGATGGAGGGTCTTATCGCGGCCTGATTTGATCGAGTTTCTGCCGTGAACGTCTGGGTACTGTTCATAAAGAAATCAAGTTCATCGCCTCGCGTCGTCGGGGCGATTTATTTTCTGGTAGTTGATGTGAAGGCTTTATTCAATCGATGGAATTTTCGGTAAATAATTGATTTTATTGTAATTCCAGGTAGATCATCGAGTGCGCGATGTCCAATGCGAATCAAGGCTTGGATGTCGATCATGAGCACTGCTGTACCGTAAACAGTCGCGCCACTGGCTACGAAATCTGGCGGTGCAGACGCCTGCAGCCAGTATGTGCAAAATCGAATACTAAAATAGCCCGATATTCTGGCGCGCAGGGGTAATCCGCGGTTTAATGCAGCGGAACAAACATGCGCCGCGCCCCTGGATTTCACCGGGTGACCGGCCTGCACGGCATTCGACTGGAGGAGTAGGCATGACGGAAAAACTCGCGGTGATCAGTCCCGAGGGGCTGCCGCAGAGCGGCGCGCGCGGCATCAGCCGCCACCTGGACAGCCTGGACGGCATCACCATTGGCGAGGTCTACAACAACCACTTCAAGGGTGAGTTGATGTTCAGGACCTACCGCAGCCAGTTCAGCAAGAAATTCAAGAACGTGAAGGTCATTCCCTTCGACGAATTTCCGATTGTGTATGTCGGCGGCGATCCCGCGACGCAGAAACGTGTCGCCAGGGAAGTGGCGGCGCTGGCCAAACAAAGAGGTTGTCACGCGATCATCACCGGCAACGGGGGATGAGGGACCTGCACTCCGGCCTCGGTGAGGCCGGCAGTTGAAGCCGAGAAACTCGGCATTCCCGGTGTGGTCATCACCACCACCGGATTTACCAAGATTGCCCGCGCCGTGGCCAAGGCCGAGGGCATGTCCGATGTGCGTATCGCCGAATATCCCGGCGCAGTCGGTGTGCACGCGGAAGCGCTGGTCGAGAAGAATGTTGAAGACGTCCTCTTCGCCCGCATCGTTGATGAACTGATGCGGCCGGTCAAGGCCGCTGCGGCCGGCCCTGCGGAAGCGGAGCGCAACGGCAGCGAGATTGTTGTTGAAGGCAGCTTCGAGGAAATCAACGACTATTTCCGCAGTCATGAGTGGACCGACAATCTGCCGATCATTCCGCCGACAGCTGAAAAAGTTGCGGCCTTCCTGAAGCACACCAGTCGCGATCCCGACGAGACCATTGCCATCCTCGCGCAGGCGAACCTGCGCGCGACGCCGCGCAACATCGCGGCCAATGCAGTGATGGCCGGCTGCAAGCCGGAAACCATGCCGCTGCTGATTGCGGCGGTCGAGGCGATTGCCGACAACGAATACAACCTCAGCAACATCGGCAGTACCTGGGGCGTGTTGCCCTTCCTGCTGATCGGCGGGCCGGCGATCAAGGCGATGGGCATCGAGAACGGCGCGCACATGATCTCCCAGGGTGCGAATCCCGCGATCGGCCGCGCCTTCGGTCTGATCATCAAGAACATCGCCGGTTACAAGATGGGCCGCAATTACATGGGCACCTTCGGTTACCCGCTGAATTTCACCATCGCCGAAAACGATGACGAAAATCCCTGGGCGCCGTACCGCGTCGAGCACGGCTTCGCCAAAACCGACAGTACGGTCACCGCCTGCGGCACCGTGACCTGGGGCTGGCCGCCGGCGATTTACGGCACGCCGGACAAGACGGCGGCGCAAACGGCGCTGGAGTTCCTCGCGCTGGAATGCACCAAGAAGCCTTGCCTGGCGCGCCTCGCCGAAATCGGCAGCAAGGGCTTCCGCGACATGATCACGCTGATGATCGCGCCGCCGGTGGCGAAATCGCTGGCTGCGGCCGGATACAGCAAGCAGGACATCCGCAATTACGTGTATGAACACGCGCGGGTGCCGTATCGCGAACTGGAGTTCCTGATGAAGTACGGGCACTCCGAGGCGTTCACGATCCCGGATGCGGTCGCGCGCGGGATTTATCCCGAGGAATACCTGAAAGAAAAACCCGACGGCATGGTGCGCGTGATTCCGAACCCCGACATCATCAATATCGTGGTCTGCGGTGATCCCAACCGCAACCGCGTGATGGTGTTGTGGGGCGGATACGTGAATCCGGTGACGCGGAAAATGCAGTTCCCGGATCGCTGAGTCCGGAACGGCAGCCGCGTCATGAAGCTGTCCCAGCTCAAGTGCATTCTCGAAGTTCATCGCCACGGCAATCATATTTCCGCGGCGGCGGAGGCTTTGCATACGTCGCAGCCGGGTGTGAGCAAGCAGATCCAGTTGCTGGAGGCCGAGATCGGTTTCCCGGTGTTCCAGCGCAAGCGTAACCGCGTGACCGGGTTGACCGAACCGGGACGCGAAGTGATCGAGATCGCGCAACGCATCATGAGCGATGTCGAGAACCTGCGTACGCTGCGTGATGATTACCTCCAGCGCGAACAGGGCACGTTGACCATCGCCACGACCCATACCTATGCGCGTTACGTGCTGCCGCGGGTGATCGAGCGCTTCATCAAGCGTTATCCCGATGTGCACCTCGGGCTGCAGCAGGGCAATCCGACGCAGATCTGCGAAGCGGTTGAGGCGGAGCAGGCCGATATCGCGATTGGTACCGAGGCCATACGGCCGTTTGCGAATCTGGTGCGTTTTCCGTGTTTTCCGATTGCGCGCAGTGTGATCGCGAAAAAGGGCCACCCGATCCTGCGTTCGAAAAAACTGACGCTGCAGGAAATCGCGCGCTACCCGATCGTTGCCCATGACCGCGCGCGCAGCGGCCGGTGGAAGGTGATGGAGGCGTTCCGCAATCAGGGCATCGAACCGAATGTGCGTTTCGGCGCTGTGGACGCCGATGTCTGCAAGACCTATGTCGAGATGGGGCTCGGGATTGCGATTCTGGCGACGGTGGCCGTGGACCCGGAGCACGACATCAACCTGCGCGCCCGCGATGCCAGCCATCTGTTCGAATCGAGCCCGACGTATGTGACCATGCGCCGCAATACCTATCTGCGCAGTTATGTCAGTCATTTCATCGGCCTGCTCGCGCCGGAGCTGACGCCTGATGTCATCAGGTACGAGTTGCGGGTAAGACCCGATACAAAAAAACCCGCGACCAAAACGGGTGCTGCAAAACGCAAGCCAACCGATGTAAAGCGCGAGGAGAAAAAATGAATATAATCAATTACTTGTCAACTATCTTACTGGGGCTGACGGCCGCCACGATGGTTTGCGCCCAGCCGGCCGCGTATCCGAACAAACCGGTGCGCATTCTCGCGCCGTTCGCACCTGGTGGCGGCAACGATTTGATGGCGCGCACGCTGGCCAATGAATTCAACCGCGACATGGGCGAGCGCTTCGTCGTCGATAACCGCACCGGCGGCAACGGCAATATCGGCACCGACATTGTTGCGCGAGCGACGCCCGACGGTTACACGCTGCTGGTGACGACCAACGCAACCATCGTCATCAATCCGCAGATTTTCACCAAGGTGGTGAAGTACGACCCGGTGAAGGATTTCACGCCGATCAGCCTGCTCGCGTCTCAGCCGCTGGTGCTGGTGGTGCATCCGTCGATGCCGGTCAAGACGGTTCCCGAGCTGATTGCATTGGCGAAGGCCAGGCCCGGCACGCTGAACTTTGCGTCGTCCGGCTCGGGCGGCAGTGCGCACCTCGCGGGGGAAATGCTCAAGTCGATGGCCAACATCAACATGACTTATGTGCCGTACAAGGGCAGCGCGCCGGCGCTGGTGGCGCTTCTCGGCGGCGAGATCAATTTCATGTTCACCGCGATTCTGACGGCGATGCCGCTGGTCGAGCAGAATCGTCTGCGCGCGATTGCGGTGAGCACCGCCAAGCGCAATCCGGCGGCGCCCCATCTGCCGGCGGTTGCGGAGTATCCGGGACTGGAGGAGTTTGTATCGGACCTCTGGTACGGATTGTTGGCTCCGGCGAAGACCAGTCCGGCCATTGTTGACCGCTTGTACAAGGCGACCCAGACGGCCCTGCAGAATCCGGACGTCAAAAAGCGCATCGAACCCAGCGGCACGGTATTGGAAGGCAGTTCGCCGAAGGAATTTGCGCAGACCATCAAAAACGACCTGAAGCGCTGGGGCAAGGTGATCACCGCGGCCAAGGTCACCGCGGAGAACTGACGGTGATCCTGAAACATCGATTGGGGGTTTGCGTTTGAACAATGAACCGATGGTGTGGGACGCGACGGTCAAACGGCTGGTCGCATTCGCCACGCGCGCCCGTTACGAGAATCTCTCGGCAACAACGGTGCATGAGACGCGGCGTCACCTGATCGACACCTTTGCCAGTGCACTCGGTGCATTCGATGAACCGGTCAGTGTGATGTCGCGCGCCGTGGCGGCGCGCAGCCGCTCGGATGACCGGGCGCGGGTATGGGGTTCGGACATCATCACCACGCCGGAACTCGCCGCATTCGCCAATGGCGTGATGACGCGTTCACTCGATGTCAGCGACACCTATCTCGGAAAAAGCCGCGGTCATCCCAGCGACATGATTCCGGGGCTGGTGGCGGTTGCGGAGATGGAACACGCCGATGCGAAGGCGCTGATCAATGCCATCGTGCTGGCCTATGACGTGTACTGCAGCTTCTGCAAACACGTCGACATCAACAGTGGTGGCTGGGATCAGCCGGTGTACACCGTGCTTGGCTGTGCGCTGGGTGCGGCAAAGCTGATGAAACTGGATGACGAGGCGACGGGGCATGCGCTGTCTCTGGCGCTGACGCCGAATCTGGCGCTGTCGCAGGCACGTCGCGGCAGCCTGTCGAGCTGGAAGGGCTGCGCAGGGGCGAACGGATCACGCAATGCAGTATTCGCGGCGTTGCTGGCCAGGGAAGGGTTTACCGGACCCCGCGAAATTTTCGAAGGCTCGGGCGGATTCTGGGATGCAGTCGGTCACAGCGAGTGGCCGCTGCCGGAATCGCCGATGATCGGCGAGACGCGCACCAAAAGCCTGCCGGTCTGTTATCACGGCCAGTCGTCGGTGTTTGCGGCGATCGAACTGCGGGAGAAGGTTGATCTGAAGCAGATCGAGGCCATTCAGGTTGACGGTTACCAGGTGGCGGTGTTCATGATGGGCGGCGATGCCTCACGCTGGGCGCCGACCACGCGCGAGACCGCGGACCACAGCCTGCCGTACTGCGTGGCGATCGGCTTGCTCGACGGTGAACTGACCAGCGCGTCGTTTGCCGATGAACGTCTGCGCGATCCCGCGGTGGCGGGATTGATGCGCAAGGTGAAGGTTAGCGAGGACCCGGCGCTGTCGGCACAGTATCCCGAAGGAGCGCCTGGACGCGTGAGTATCCGCATGAAGTCCGGCGAACAACACGTTGTTGAAATCCGTTATCCCAAAGGCCACGAAAAAAGCCCGATGGGCGACGCCGAGATCGAACGCAAGTTTCACGATCTCTGCGGCGGTGTGCTCGGCAAGGACGGATGCAGCCGGGCGCTCGACGCGTTGTGGCGTGTTGAAGAATTGGATGACTCGAACCAGATCACCGCATTGCTGGTGCCGCGGCGCTGATTTTCGACTGAATGCTTGTTTTGAATTTGGTTACTTTTATTTGTTGACGAACCCGAAGGAAGTTTCATGAAAAAGAAAACCGCAGCCTCGGTGCGCACGCTGGCCCGGCAAATCGCTGAACATCATTCAAAGCTTTCATACCGGCAGGTGCCCGAGGCGGGCCGCCATGCGATGAAGCGGCTGCTGCTGGATTATCTGGGTGTCGCCATTGCCGGCAGCCAGACCGAGAGCGGCGTGATTGCCCGCGAATTTGCGACGCTGCAGGGCAAGTCGCCGGAAGCGACGCTGATCGGCGGCCGTGAGCGGGTGCCGATGGCGGCGGCCAGTTTTGCCAATGCGATTTCCTGTCACAGCATCGAACTCGACGACATCGATGTGCTGGCGCTGTTCCACTTCAGCCCGCCGGTGTTTTCGTCGGCGCTGGCGGTGGCGGAAGCGACTGGCGCCAACGGCAAGGAGTTGCTCGCGGCGCTCGCCGCCGGCTGTGAAGTGATGGAGCGAGTCAGCATGGCCGCCAATAACGATCTGCGTAACCGCGCCTTTCACACCACACCGACCTGCGGCGTATTCGGGGCGACGGTGGCGGCCGGCAAACTGATGAAACTGAACGCCGAAAAAATGGTGTCGGCGCTGGGCCTCGCCGGTGCGCAGGCTTCCGGTCTGATGGAGATGTACGGCCCGTCGATGCAGAAACGCTTTAATCCCGGCCCGGCGGCGCGCAACGGCGTGACCTCGGCGATGATGGCGAAGCTGGGCTTTACCGGTGCGGATACGATATTCGAAGGCGAACGCGGTTTCCTGCGTGCGTTTGCCGGCGGCAAAAAGGGCGGCGAACTGCTGCGCGGCCTCGGCAAGCCTTTTGATCTGCAGATCGAGTTCAAGCCCTATTCCTGCGCGCGTCCGATCCACAACGCGATCGATTGCGCGCTGGAAATCCGGCGCAAACACAATCCCGCGCTCGGTGACATTCGCAGCATCGTCGTCAAACGCCATCCCGACTGGTCGGAGTACCACCGCAATATCGCGCCACGCACCTATCACGAAGCGCAGGTGAGCCTGCCGTATTCGGTGGCGGTCGCGCTGGTGGAAGGCAAGGCCCTGCTGGCGCAATACACCAACCGCAAGTTGGGCAATCCGGCGGTGCGCCGGCTGATGGACCTCACGCGCATCGAGACAGACGCGCGCCTGCCGCGTGGCGTATCCTGTCATACGACGATGACTCTGGCCTCGGGCAGGAAGTTCGTGTCGCAGGTGGATTATCCGAAGGGTTCGATACAGAACCCCATGTCCGATGAGGAGTTGCGGGCCAAGTTCGAAACGCTGGCGGTTCCCGTGGTCGGGGCGGTACAGGCTGCACGCATTGCCGACCTGGTGATGCATGTCGAGCGTTGCAACAATGTCGGCGAATTGCTGCGCCTGACGGTTCCGGCGCCGGGCAAATCAAAAAATAAAAAAGCGGCGCGCAGTCACTGATGCTGTTTCTCGATCATTGATCGTTGTTCTGCCAATATAAAACCGAAGGAGGAAACAAGTGATGAAAAAACCTGCTGCGATGTTGACGCTTCTGCTGCTGGCCGGATTTGCAATCACCGGCCATGCGCAGAATTATCCCGATCGTCCGATCCGGCTGATTGTTCCATTCTCCCCCGGGGGAACCAGTGACCTGGTGGCCCGCATCATGGCCGCCAAGCTGGGCGAGGATCTCGGACAGACGGTCATCGTCGATAACCGTGACGGTGCAGGCAGCACGCTGGGCGTCAGCATTGCGGCGCGGGCGAGCGCCAATGGCCATACCTTGCTGGTTGCCCATAACGCACTCGCGATCAATCAGACGCTCTATTCTAAATTGCCGTACAACGCGTTACGCGATCTCGCGGCGATTTCGAAACTTGGCATTTCCCCGTCCGCTGTTGTGGTCAACAACAAGTTGCCCGCCAACAACATGAAGGACTTGATTGCGATGGCGAAGAAGGAGCCCGGCAAACTGAACTATGGTTCGGCAGGGGTGGGCAGCGCAGGGCATCTGGCGGTTGCGTTGCTGGAGCACGTGGGCGGCGTGAAATTCACGCAGGTGCCGTACAAGGGTGGTGGTCCGTCGGTCGCCGCAACCATTTCGGGAGAGGTTCAATTCTCCATTCCGGTGATGGGTTCTGCAGCCACACATGTAAAAGCCGGTCGTTTGAAAATGCTCGCAGTCACCAGCACCAAACGATCACAGGCTTTCCCCGATGTGCCCACGGTGCAGGAAGCCGGTGTGCCGGGTTATGTGTTTGAAGCCTGGTTCGGCATTTTTTCGCCGGCGGGATTGCCCAAACCGATCCTGGCGACATTGAACCAGAGCACGCTGAAAGCGCTCGCGATGGCTGACGTGCGCGAGCAGTTTCTGCGGCAGGGTATCGAGGCAGATCCTTCGACACCCGAGGAGCTGACACGGATATTGCGCGAAGACACGGCGATCTGGGCCAAAATCATCAAGAGCGCGGGGATACCGATCAACTAGATTCATCCAGCATGGGTAATCTCCGAGGGTCCACCGGTTGTTTGCGCAGCAAGGACTGGCGCGTTGAGCTCTGAGTTACAAAGAGTCATTCCGGTTTGCTCCGAAGGGAGTTTCTTCGAGTCGAACCGGAGCGACTTATTTTTTGTAAGTAATTGATTTAATTATAAAAACGGCATCAAACCAGCTTATTTGCGGCGTTTCTTTTTGTTGCAGCAAACCGCTGCTACCGTGAGGGCTTTCCAGTGGAGGAGTGAATCATGAAGAGCATCGTGAACGGCATCTCGTGCGCGCTGGCGTTGTTGCTGTGTCTGGGCTTGCCCGCGCAGGCCGCGCCGGCGCTGGAGCAGATCGGCGAATTCGCGGTGCCTGATGCGAATCAGGGCATCGGTGTCGATCGTGACCACTTCTATGCCGTCAACAACCGCGCCATCGGCAAGTACGACAAACGCACCGGTGCGCTGGTCAAGAAGTGGCAGGGTCCGAAAGAAGGGCCGATCGAGCACCTCGACAGCGCGATGGTGATGGACGGCAAGATTTACGCGGCGCATTCCAATTACCCGAAGTGGCCGATGACCAGTTCGCTGGAGATTTTTGATGCGGAGACCATGCAGCACATCGGCACGCACAGCTTCGGCATCCAGTGGGGCTCGCTGACCTGGGTGGACTGGCATGACGGCCATTGGTGGATGACCTTCGCCAATTACGACCGCCTGCTCGGTCCCGGCAAGACGCCGTACGGCCACAAGGTCAATACGGTGATGGTGAAGTTCTCGAAAGATCTGCGGCCAGTGCAGTCGTGGACGTTGCCCAAGGTCATCCTCGACAAGTTTGAGGACATGAGCAATTCCGGCGGCTCGTGGGGGCATGACGGTTATCTGTATCTCAGCGGCCATGATCCGGCGGAGATTTACCGCATGCGCCTGCCGAGCGCGGGTTCCACGCTGGAACTGGTCGATGTGATCCCGATGAACATCCGCGGCCAGGGCATTGCCTGGGATCGATCCGATCCGGGCGTGATCTACGGCATCATTCGCGCGACCGCCGCCGAGCGCAAAGCCGGCGGCTCACACAAGGTCACGGTGTTCCGGCTCAAGCCCTGAGCGCTGCAGAATCCTTTATTCTTCGTTTTTGATTTCAATCACGGCGCCCATCGGCGCCGTTTCAACCGGGAACCGCAATCCATGAGCAAGCCTGTCTGTCTGCTGTGGCTGGATGATTTTGATGCGTACAAGCGCGCCCTCGACGATGCGGGGCTGGCCGACCGTTTCGAGCTGCATCACGTCAAGCGTGAAGACACGCCGCCGGATGACCTGATTCCGCGGGTGGAGATACTGGCCGGTTGGAAACACGGCAAGCTGCTGGCGCGCATGCCGAAGCTGCGCTGGATTCAGGCGATGACGGCCGGCGTTGAGGCTTGGCTGGGTGCGCCGGGACTGCGCGACGACGTGTCCCTGTGCTGCGCGCGAGGCTCGCACCGCCATTCGATGTCGGAAAACATTCTCGGTGCGCTGTTTCACCTGACCAAGCCGTACGCAGCGGTGGCGCTCGACCAGAAACAGAGTCTGTGGAAGCGCCGCCAGTCGACGCTGCTCGCCGGGCAGACGCTGGGCATCCTCGGTCTCGGCGCGATCGGACAGGAACTCGCGCTAAAGGCTTCGGCGCTGGGCATGCGCGTGATCGGCAGCAAACGCGAGCCGGAGCCGCTGGTGGGCGTGGAAGAGGTCTATGCCGGTGACGAGACGGATGAAGTGCTGCGCCAGTCGGATTTTGTGGTGCTGCTGATGCCGGTGACTGCGGAGACTGAAAACTTCATCAATGCCGAGCGGCTTAAAGTAATGAAGCCCACGGCCTGGCTGCTCAATTTCGGCCGCGGCCCGCTGATCGTCGATGCCGACCTGATTGCTGCGGTAAAGGCCAAGACCATCGCCGGTGCGGTGCTCGATGTGTTCCGTGAAGAGCCGCTGCCGGCGACCGACCCGTTCTGGACTACGGAAAACATCCTCGTGCTGCCGCATATCGGTGGTGGTCATGCCGGTCGCGGTGCGGTGGTTGCGGAAATCTTCGCCGACAATGCGGCGCGTTTCCTTGCAGGCGAACCGTTTGCAACGGGAGTGGACCGGGCTCGCGGGTACTAAAAAAAAGAAAAGCAAAAAAAGCAAAAAACAAAAAATATCAGCGTGTTGTTTCAAGTAAAGGGCAAGTAATCATGAAAGAGCTGGTTTCACACGCCGAGCGCGTGGTTGCATTGCTGATTGCACGCAAGCAGACCATCGTGGTGGCTGAATCATCCGCAGGCGGCCTGATCAGCGCGGCATTGCTCGCAGTGCCCGGCGCATCTGCCTGCATGCGCGGCGGCATCGTGGTTTACACCCGCGAAATGCGCCGTGAAATCCTCGGCCTGCGTGATGACGAAGTGCGCGGCATCACGCCCTCGACCGAACAATATGCGTTGCTCAAGGCGCGCCGCGTCCGCGAACGCATGAACACCGATTGGGCGCTGTCGGAAACCGGCGCTACCGGTCCCACCGGCAGCCGTTATGGATTTCCGCCGGGGCATGCCTGTTTTGCGGTGGCGGGTGCGGTCGAAGCTTCGCGTACGCTGGAAACAGGCAGCGCCGATCGCGTCGAGAACATGCAGGACTTTGCAGCGGCAGCGATTGATTTTCTGGCGGAAGTGGTGTCCGCCAGTTAAGGGTTTTCCACATGGTGGCGCGAATCAGTTCCGAACATGGGTGTTTCCTCCCATGCGGTCTTGGTGGAGTGTTCCTATTTGCTGATTGAATGCGCAGGTCTATCTTGATCAGGTATATAAAAAAGTATTGCCTGTTGACCGATTCAGCCAATCTTTTCAAGGGGAAATTAAGTGAAACATCTAATAGTGAGTATCGCTTGCGTTGCCGCATGGGTGATGGGATCGACTGCATACGCCGCCAGTTTTGTGACCGAGAGTGGTTTCGGTTCACTGTCCGGTCTGTCCTCATGCAAGAGTGGCTCCAACACCACTGCATTTGCAACGGGCACTGTTCTGGGGTCGTCGAATGTCTCGGGCGGCTGTGTTGGTTATTTCGGGGTTTCGATCGATAGTTCTGCGCAGACCATTACCCTCACCGGTCTGGAGTTTGGAAATTACGAAAGTGGCTTTCTTTCAATCACCGGCATCACTGAGGTTGCCATCACCGGCCTGTCATCGCTGACCTACAGTAGCTTGTTTGCCCCCAATCAGTATGGTGAACCATCCATTTTCGGCGGGATTCCCGCGCCGCAACTGAGCTTTACGAGCAATTCCATCATGATCGGTTTTTCCACCTACGGAGAGACTATTCCCCAGTTTACCTATGACGGAGATGGCGGAACCGCGGTGTTCGCATACACAACGACCACACCGGTTCCGGAACCCGAAATCTACGCAATGATGGGCTTGGGTCTTGGTTTGATGGGCTGGGTGAGCCGTCGCCGGAAGCAGCAAGTCGCCTGAATACAGCGTTTATTGCTGACAAACCCCGCTTCGGCGGGGTTTGTTTTTTTGTGCGGCTGAAAATGGTAAAAACGAAACCATGAAATCATCCGGTGCCTGAATCCCGAGATCTCAATCATGAACAGCCTGCCGAAATTCGCCAGTACCATCCACGAGGTTGCCGATGCGGCCGAGGCCAATGAACTGTATCAGCGCAATGGCTGGACCGATGGTCTGCCTATCGTGGCGCCGACGGAGGATGCGGTTGCGCGTTTCCTGGCAGCGGCGCAACTGGAGGCTGCAACAGTCATCGGTGTGGAGCCGGTGCGCCGGCGCAGCATCACTGCCGAAAAAATCGCCATCGCCGCGGTGATGGCCGGCTGCCTGCCGGAATACCTGCCGGTGGTGGTCGCCATCGTCAAGGCGATGTGCCAGCCGGAATATGCCTTGCACGGCAGTACGGCGAGCACCGGCGGCAGCGCGCCGTTCATCGTGGTCAACGGGCCGGTGCGGCTCGCGCTCGGCATGAACGCCACGCACAACGTGCTGGCCAATGCCAGTCGCGCCAATGCCACCATCGGTCGCAGCATTCGCCTGATGTTGCTCAATGTGCTTGGTGGAATTCCGGGTCAGCTCGACCGCTCGACACTGGGGCATCCCGGGAAATTCACCTTTTGCGTCGCCGAGGACGAGGAGGATTCACCGTGGCTGCCGTTGTCGGTGGAGCGGGGTGTTCCGGCCGGCGTGTCGGCGGTGACATCGTTGCAGGTGGAGTCGCCGTTGCAGATCATGAACGAGTGGACGCACGACCCGCGCGAAATCTGCGACACCTATGCGGCGGCGATACGCAGCAATATGCTGCTGTATTCGATCTGGGAAGGGAATTACGCACTGGTGATCGCCAAACAGCACCGCGAGATTTTTGCTGCCGCGGGCTGGAACAAGCAGAACATCCGTGAGTATGTATTCGAAAAGGCGCGGGTGAAGCGCGGCGAGTGGCGCGATGTCGGCAAGGCGGCGGTGGCGGGGCGCAAGGATGAAGACAAGGTGTATTGCGCGCTGCGTTCGCCCGATGACCTGCTGGTGGTCGCGGCCGGCGGGCCGGCCGGCGGATTTGCGGCCATCCTGCCGCCTTGGTACGGCAAGAAATCGCTGGCGGTCACCATGCCGGTCGGCGCCTGATGAAACGGGCCACTGAATAAACGGGTTACGAATAAACGGGTTACAAAAGGAGCCAATGATGACGCTGAGAGTTCTGGACCCGCGCGAGTCCGCACACGGTGAAGCGCTGCGCATGGCGCCGCCGCTGGCCTCGCTCGATGGCGCGGTGGTCGGCATGATCGACAACGCGAAGATCGGCACCGAACGCCTGTTTGATTTCATCGAGGAGATCCTCAAGAAGGAATACCGCGTGCGCGAATGCATCCGCCGGCGCAAGCCTGATGCGTCGCGGCCGGTGCCGCAGCCGATGCTGATGGAGATGAGCGGCGCGGACGCCATCCTCGCCGCAACCGGCGACTGAGGGAGCTGCTCGTCGTGCAGTCTGCACGACGCGATTGAAGCCGAAAGGCTCGGCATTCCGGCGGTGGCGATCATGACGGATCGTTTTGTCGCTACGGCAAGGGCGGTATCTGCCGTCAACGGGCTGAAGGATTACCCGTTCGCGGTGATCGCGCATCCGGTCGCCAACAACGATGACACTGTGCTGCGGGAAAAGGCGCGTGTTGCGTTGGAGGCGATTGTGCCCTTGCTGATGCAGCGCCAAGCCTGAGATGATTGCAGCTTGGTTGATGCAGGCCGATGGATTTCACGAGGATAAGGATTCATGCCCAATGCGACGCGTTTTTTTCTGTTTGATCTTTGCCCGGAGAAAACGCTGAAGCTGGTTCGTCGGTCGTTCGCTGCCGGCGACTGACCGGTCAAACGATGAAATCACGAATGCGCGAATTGCGCGGCTGGCTGGGCAAGGCGGTTGAGTCGCAACGGCTGCGTTTTTCGCAGGCGGAGGCTTTGCCCCAGTTTGCAGTGCTGGGCATCATCTGCGGTCTGCTTGCGGCGCTGGTCATGATCGCGTTCAGGACCTTGATCGAGTTGCTTCAGGGCGCTTTGCTGCCGCCGGGCGGACCGGAAAACTACGAGGATCTCCCGCTTGCCGCGCGTTTTCTGTTTCCGATGGCGGGCGCAGTGGTTGTTGCGCTGATATTTCATCGGCTGTCGGATGTGAGCCGCAATGTCGGGGTGGTGCATGTGCTGGAGCGTCTGGCCTACCACCAGGGACGCCTGCCGCTGAAAAGCGCGATCGTGCAGTTTTTCAGTGCGATTGTCGTGATCGTGTCGGGCATGTCGGTCGGGCGGGAGGGCCCTGCTGTCCATCTCGGCGCAGCCAGCGCCAGCCTTGTCGGGCAGCACCTCGGTCTGCCGAACAACAGTCTGCGGATCCTGGCGGGATGCGGTGTGGCTGCAGCCATTGCTGCTTCTTTCAACACGCCGCTGGCCGGCGTGGCCTTTGCGATGGAAGTGGTGCTGATGGAATACACGGTGGTCGGTTTTGCACCGGTGATTCTGGCGGCGGTGAGTGCGACGGCGGTCACGCATCTCGTGTATGGCGGGTCGCCGGCGTTTGTGGTGCCGACGGCGACGTTGAAATCGGTATGGGAACTGCCGTATGTGCTGGGCATGGGGCTGGTGATTGGCGTCCTCGCGGCAGTGTTTATTGCGATGGTGGATCGCACGGCTCGGCACACCAGGGCGTGGCCGTTCTGGGTGCGGGCCATGCTGGCGGGGGTGTTGACCGGTTTGTGTGCCTTGCCGGCGCCGCAGATCATGGGTGTCGGGTATGACACCGTTAGCAGCATTCTCAGCGGAAATGTCGTGGTTACAGTGCTGTTGACGATCATTGTGTTCAAACTGCTGGCCACAGGACTGACCATCGGCATGGGCATGCCCGGCGGTTTGATCGGACCCTTGGTGGTGATTGGCTCTGCAGCCGGCTGTGCGCTTGGCGGATTAGTGCAATGGCTGGCGCCGGAAAGCGGGTCATCGCCGGCGTTGTATGCGCTGATCGGTCTGGGCGCGATGATGGCCGGTACGCTGCATGCGCCGCTCGCGGCACTGACGGCGATGCTTGAGCTCACCGGCAATCCGAACATCATCTGGCCGGGCATGCTGTCTGCGATTGCCGCTTACGGCATTTCGCGCATGGTTTTCAATCAGCAGCCGGTGTTCATTACGTTGATGCGTGCCCGCGGACTTGACTACCGCAATGATCCGATTGTGCAGACGCTGCGTCGTTTTGGTGTTGGCGCCGTGATGGATTCAAAAGTCGCCGCCTTGCCGCGTGTGGTCAACCGCGCCGCCATTGATGCGGCGCTTGCCGGCAGCCCGACCTGGATTCTGGTGCTGGATGACGCGCGTCCCAAGGCCTTGCTGCCGGCCGTGGATCTTGTGCGACAACGGATGGAAGTAGCGGAGGCGGGTGACATTGATTTGCTGGAGGTGCCGGCAGAGCGCCTGCAGGTGGCGCCAGTTGCCACGCAGGCGACATTGCAGGAAGCGCTCGAGATCATGGAAGCCACCGGCGCGGAGGGGCTCTACGTCACCCTTGGCGCGGGATATGGCGTCGTCACACGCGCCGAAATCGACCGAAGCTATCGCTACAGCGTGTGAGTGCTTGCAGCGAAGATCATCATCTTCGTCATATGCAGGCGCCGAATGACCGGCATCCATCCGTTCCGCTACCCCGCCAATTCTGTTGAAGATCGGCGTGAGCGATACGCTCAATACCGGGCGGCTCGGTATTCAGTCCCTGCCTTGGTACCAAAGTTGCTCATATCCCGGCGTGACCTGCTTTATGCGTTGAAACGGCGTCAGATTGCCGAGAACCCGACGGGTGACGGTGATGTTTCAACAGTACTGCAGGTTCAAAGGCGGGAAAAATGCACAGTTTGTCGTCGTGTATAGGAGATTGCTCCCATGAATGATTTGGCGAGCATCGATGCGACAGATATGACGTGCAGCCCGGATTACTGTGAGCAACAAACCGGTCTGTTGAACAGGCCGGTCATCAAAGTGAGCAAGAAATGCGAAACATCTTTCTGAAATCATGCGCGGTTGCACTCATCGGCGTTGTCGGCCTCTTCGGTGCTGTTCAGCGTTCGGATGCGGCGGCAGTGATCGGTAGCGGCGAAGGTTCGTTTACCAGCCTGTCGAGCTGCGATTCCAGCGGTGGTGACCGCGACTGCCGCATCGTCAACACTGTCAACGGCGCCAAAACCCAGGTGCAGTGGGGCAGCCAGCACGGCACGATTGATTTTGTGAACCCGAGCGTGTTGACTGCGGTGGATGTGGGCATCAATACCACCACCGATGCCTACGGCGTGCGGCTGGGCCAGCTGGACTGGTACAACAGTGCGACACTGCGCATGAACAGTTCGCTCGACGTGTTCAACGTCAAGTGGACGCTGGGCCTGAATTTTTCGGCGCCCACCGGTCCGGATGCGAGCGGTGGCGAACTGTTCAACCTGACGATCAAGAACCCGATCAATCCGACCGGCGACTCGATCTACGGTTTTGAACTGACCGATCTGAGCAATCTCGCCAATTCCTTCAGCCTCAGCGGCATCACGGTCAGCAATTTCCGTTATCAGGTGGTTGATGGCGCGGGCGCCGGCAATTCCTTCCTCGGATCCAGCCGCGGTAAAACCTTCTGGTACAACGATGAATCCAATCACGCCTCGCTCTACATCCTCGCCGACTTCACCGCGCCGGTGATGACGCCGGTGCCGGAGCCGGAGATTTACGCGATGCTGGGTGCTGGTCTGGGATTGATGGGCTGGGTGGCGCGTCGCCGCAGAGCGCGCAATATCTAAGCTGGCCTGCCGGTTTCAAAAACAAACCCCGCTTCGGCGGGGTTTGTTTTTGTGCGGATCATTCCGCCTTGATGCCGGCCTCTTTGATTACCCTGGCGTATTTGCTGCGTTCATTCGTGATGAATGCGGTGAATTCCTTCGGCGTATTGCCGACGGGAATCGCGCCCTGTTTCACCAAAGCGCTTTTCATTTCGGTGGAATTCGTTGCCTTGACGGTTTCGGCAGCGAGTTTGTCCATGATTCTGGCCGGAATGCCTGCAGGCGCGACCATGCCGTACCAGGCCACGGATTCATAGCCGGGGATGCCGGCTTCCGCCATCGTCGGCACATCGGGTGCGACATTAAGGCGCTTTGCGGTGCTGACAGCCAGCGCACGCACGCGACCGGATTTGGCGTGGGGGATGACGGTCAATGCAGTCGTCAGCGTGAAATCGACATTGCCTGCGATGACATCTAGAAGGCCCTGATTGCCGCCTTTGTAGGGAATGTGGTTGAACTTCACTTTGGCCATGTACGCCAGTAATTCCGTGGCGAGGTGCTGCGAAGAACCGACACCGCCGGTGGCGTAGTTGACGGGTTTCGGACCTTTGGCGAGGGCCAGCAGTTCTTTCAGGTTGGTGGCGCTGTTTTTTGGATTCAGTGCCAGCATCTGCGGCAGGATCGCGGTGAGGCTGACCGCGTTGAAGGCCTTGTCGGGATCGTAGGGCAGATTTTTCTGCAACAGCGGATTGATGGCGTGGCCAATCGCGACAAACATCAGCGTGTAACCGTCAGGATTGGCCTTGGCGGTGATGTCGGCGGCCACCACGCCGTTCGCGCCGGGGCGGTTGTCGGCGATGACCTGCTGACCCCAGGCTTCCTGCAGTTTCTGGCCGATCATGCGCGCGAGAATGTCAGTGGAGCCGCCGGGCGTGAACGGGACGATGATGCGGATGGGTTTTTCCGGGTATTCCGCGGCTTGGGCGACGGGCAAGGTGCAGACGAGCGCAAGTGCGCTCAGCGCGGCAAGGCGCAAGGTGTTCATGGTTTCCCCCTGGTGTTGTTGATTTGTTCAGCCGTTGGCTACGATGTAGCCCGATGGCGTGCCCTTGACCGTGGTGCGTTCCAGGTGGCGGATCTGGGTTTCGTCGAAATCGCCGAGGGCCTGGTGCAGCGTGCAGCGGTTGTCCCATACCAGCAGGTCGTTCTCGCGCCACATCTGGCGGTAGACGAATTCGGGCTGGGTGGCGTGTTTGTTCAGGTAATCGATCAGCGGTTTGCTTTCGGCTTCGGTCATGCCGTCGAAGCGTTTGACCTTTTCACCGAGGTAGATCGCCTTGCGGCCGGTTTCCGGGTGTACGCGTACCACGGGCTGGGCGATCGGCGGATTGAGTTTCATCACCTCGGTTCGCCGTTCGGTTCCCTTGTCAGCGACATTGATCTTGCGTGTGCCGGAGAGATGGATGCCGTGCAGGTCGGCGATCAGTTTTTTCATGCCGTCGGACAGCGTGTCGTAGGCCATGGTCATATTGGCGAAGAGCGTGTCGCCGCCGACTTCGGGCAATTGGAAACAGCGCAGCAGCGAGCCGAGGGCAGGGGTCGTGGTGTATGAAAAATCCGTGTGCCAGGAGCGCCCGGTATAACGCGATTCCGAAGGTGTGCCGTCGGGATTGGGTTTGTTGGTGACCATCAGCAATTCCGGATAATCCGGATGGCGGTCGCGCGGCAGTGAGTCGTGGTTGTCGAGCTCACCAAAGCGGCGGCTGAATTCGATGTGCTGCTCGCGGCTGATGTTCTGGTTGCGGAACAGCAGGATGCCGTGTTGCAGGAAGGCGCTGTAGATTTCGCCAAAAGTGCTTTCGCTCATCGTTTGGGTGAGGTCGATGTCGCAGACTTCGGCGCCCAGCGCGTTGGACAGGCGGCGCAGTTTCAGGGCCATGTTGTTCTCCTCCGGGGGATCTGGTCGGGCAGATTACACCTGCGTGCGGCCGCAGTGTATCGAGTGCTCACGGTGCGGACTGGCGGACGCCCCGGATTCGCTGCCGCAGCCCGGATTTATTTGGCGGCGGCTTTCTTTTTTGCGGCGGCAGGTTTCTGCGTCGCACCTGCTTTTTTGCTGGTGGCCGGCTTGGTTTTGGCCGGAGCCGTTTTTTTGGCTGCAGTGGCTTTTTTTACGGCTGGCGATTGTTTGGCCGAAGTTTTTTTGTATGCCGCCGGCGGTTTTTTCGCGGTGACTGCTTTTGCCGGAGCCCCGGTGTTTCGGGCATTTCCCGTCAGCGCGCTGCACACGCGGTCAATCACTTCGCACCAGTCGCCGGGAATGCGATGGCGCATGACATGTACGTTCGGATACCAAAGGGTGTCATCGCGACCGGTCTGCCAGTACCAAAGCCGTCCTGTTTCATCTGGCAGCATCAGCCAGACTTCCTTGCCCAGTGCACCGGCGAGGTGAGCGGTGACGTTGCTGACGGTGACAACGGTATCGCAGGCATTGATCAGCGCAGCCAGACCATCAAGATCGTTCAGGGTGTCGATGCTGTCCATGTGGATGAGATCAATGCCGCTATCCCGCTTCAGTGCGGCTCGCATCGCTGTGGTGTCGCCGTACTGCAGGTCGACGCAGCGGAGATCCGGCATTTCAAGCAGGGCGCGCAAATTGGCCAGCGGGATGCTTTTCGCCGGCCCGAATTCCGGCCGGATACTGTTCCATGACAGGCCGCAGATGCGTTGCGATGCCGGAGCGATTGTTTTACGCAATGCGGCACTGCGCTTTTTGTCGGCGGCAAGAAAGGCTTTGCGGTTGCGCAGAAAGTCTTCAGGTGCATTGCGGAAATGGCGGCCCAGGCTGCCCATGGGAATCTGGAAATCGAAGCGCCGTTCTTTGCCGGCAGCTTCAATTGTGGTGATTTCACATTTGGGAAATGAACGTGCAAACAAGGCGTGCAGACGCGGTTCCAGGGCGAGGATGAGCTTGCCGACGCGTTTCTGTACCTCGGCAAACATCGATCCATGCATGATCTGTTCGCCCAGGCCTTGTTCGCACCACACCAGCAGGGTTGCTTCTGACGGAACGCCATCCCAGACCGGTTTGCCGAAATTTGCCGGCGTCAGCAGCGTCTGGTCTGAGCCGGGTGGCGGAACAAAAGTTGCTGCGCGCAGGGGCCATCGCGATTCATGGTCTTGCCAGCCGCGGCGGAAGTTGCCGGTCAGCAGATTGCACTGGCCGAGATTGATACGTGCCCTGTGGTTGTCGGGCTCAAGGGCTATTGCGCGCTCGAAACTGGCAATCGCTTCTTCGGGGCGCCCCAGTTCGTCGAGCGCCACCCCGCGATTGGTCCAGGCTTCGGCATAGTCCGGTTGCAGGGCGACGGCCCGGTCATAGCTGGCCAGCGCTTCGTCGGTACGGCGCAGTACGCTCAGAGCCACGCCGCGATTGGCATGTGTCATGGCGTGATCCGGCTGCAGTTCGAGGGCGCGGTCGTAACTGGCCAGCGCATTCTGTGTGTGGCCGAGGGCCATGCAGACGTTGCCGCGGCTGAGCCAGGCTTCGGCGAATTCGGGACTCAATGCAATGGCCTGGTCAAAACTGGCGCAGGCTTCTGATCCGCGGTTCAGCCCCTTGAGCGCGTTGCCACGTACGCAGTGGGCAATCGCAAGGCCGGGATTGATGGCAAGGGCAAGGTCGCAGTCAGCCAAGGCCTTGGTGCAATGCCTGAGCATGTTGCGGGCAGCGGCGCGGTTGACATAAGCCGAGGCATCACGCTTCAGTTCGAGTGCTTTTGTGATCAGTTCGATGGCTTCGGCCGGCCGCTGGGCGCGCACGGCAATGACACCCAGCAGGTGCAGCGCTTCAAAATGCTGAGGATGGCTGCGCAGAATCTGCAGCGCGGTTTGGCGGGCACCCTCCAGATTGCCGTTCTGCAGGAAAGCTGTCGCCTTGCGCAAGGCCGGAACGGTGTTGCTTCGTTCCGGGATGCTGCTGGGGGTGATGGTATAGCTGAATTTTGGTTTGATGTTCATGCTGCGTGATCGGTTCCAAGTGACGGCGAAGGTTACACCGGCCGAAGTGTTTGGCAAACCAACTTGCTATCATCTGAACCTTGATCAACATAACTGCGCCGTGACGGGCAACTGTCGCGACGATGATGACCATGAGTGAAATCCGGTTGACCGGCAAGATTGCCCGGGAACGCATCGTGATGCTGGATATCCCGCGGCCGGACAAGGGTGTGATCGCGGCTTTTCTGTCCTTGACCGACCTGGCCGGCACCGTGTCGGATGCGATGGATGAACTGGGTATCCATGGCGCGATTCCGGCGGCGAAACTGCAGCCGATGCTGCCCGGCGCGCGCATGGTGGGACCTGTGATGACGGTGCGCAACATCATGCAGCCGGTGCCGCCGACGCTGGGCGCGATGGCGCGCAAGTCGGGGCAGGCCGACATCGAGGCGCACAATCTGGCGAAACCGGGGGATGTGCTGGTGATCGAAGGGGTTGAGCATATTTCGAGTCTCGGCGGCAATTCGGCGAATGTCGGCAAGCGTCAGGGCGATGCCGGTGCGATTGTTGATGGCGCGACGCGTGATGTCGCAACGGCGCGCAGCATCGGATATCCGATCTGGGCGCGCGGCGTGAGCCTGATGACCGGCAAGTGGCGAGTGGAGACGGTGGCGATCAACGGGCCGGTGCAGATTTGCGGTGTGCCGGTGAATGCCGGCGATCTGGTGGTCGCCGACGACAATGGTGTGTGCTTCATTCCGCGGGCGCGGATCGCTGAAGTGCTGGTTCGCGCGCAGGCGCTGTCGGCGGGCGAGGAAGAACGCAATCGCGATGTTGCAGCAGGCATGAGCGTGGTGGATGTCGCCAACAAGGCCTACTTCAGAAAAATCGGCAGCTGAATTTTGCTGACTCATGCAAAGCCCGCAAATCATCGCTTCGGATAATTGTTGCGGCGCCGAGGTCACGGGCGTCGATCTTGCCGAGTTGGGGGCGCTGGGCATCGCCGCTTTGCAACAGGCGGTAAAGGCGCATCTTGCCGTGGTGGTGCGCGGTGAGGCGTTGTCCGCAGGGGAACTGCTCGCGCTGGGTGAAATCTTTGGTTCGCCGGAGCCGCAGGGCATCAGTGTGCTGGCCACGCAGAACCCCGAATTGCGGGGTGCGCATCTGGTGGTGTCGAACCGGGTGCCGCTGGAGCGGCCTACAGGCAGTCTTGGTGCAGGCTCGGATTTCTGGCAATCGGATTTGTCGTATCGCACACGGCCTTGCTCGATTGCGATTTTGCATGCGCATGAAGTGCCCTCCGGTACGAGAGTGTTGTTTGCCAACCAGTATCAGGCTTATGAAACCCTGTCCGCAGACCTGAAGGCACGGATCGAGGGACGCATGCTGTTGCATGACGAAAGCCTTGATGGCAATGGACTGTTGCGCAAGGACTTTGAAGCCGTGAGCGATCCGCGTGAAGCGACCGGTGCGCAACATTGCATCGTGCGCACGCACCCGGATACGCGGCGCAAGGCCTTGTATCTCGGCCGCCGGCGCAACGCCTGGATCATCGGGATGTCGCTGGAGGAAAGCGATGCCTTGCTCGACGAGTTGTGGCGGCATGCAACCCAGGCTGCGCTGGCTTGGACGCATGACTGGCAGGCCGGCGATACCCTGATCTGGGACAATCGTTGCGTGTTGTATCGCCACATTGCCATGGATGGCGGGACGCAACGGCTGATGTACCGGGTGCAGATCCGCGGCGAGATTCCGCGCTGAAGCAGTCCGCTATCGCGGATTGATTACGGACGGGCTCAAAGTCGTTTATTCTTCGCCTTCCGTTCAACCAGCCACAGGTTCCACATCATGTATCCCAATACCCTTCTTCACATCAACGGCCAATGGTGCGCGGCTGCTTCGGGTCGCACGCTGCCGGTCGTCAATCCCGCCAACCATCAGCAGATCGGTACCGTCGCCTATGCCGAAAAGGCCGACCTCGACCGTGCGCTGGAATCCGCGGAGCAGGGCTACAAGGCCTGGCGCAAGGTGTCGGCCTTCGACCGCTGCAAGATCATGCGCAAGGCGGCGGACCTGTTTCGCGAACGCGCGGATACGGTCGCGACCTATATGACCTTCGAGCAGGGCAAGCCCGTTGGCGAAGCCAAACTCGAAACGCTGGCCGGCGCCGATCTCATTGACTGGTTTGCCGAAGAAGGCCGCCGCGCCTACGGCCGGGTGATTCCGGCGCGCGCCGAAGGCATCTATCAGCTGGTCGTGAAAGAGCCGGTGGGTCCGGTCGCCGCCTTCACGCCCTGGAATTTCCCGATCAACCAGGCCGTGCGCAAACTGTCGGCGGCACTGGCCACCGGCTGCTCGGTGATCCTGAAAGCCCCGGAGGAAACCCCGGCATCCCCCGCGGAACTGGTGCGCGCCTTTGTTGATGCAGGCGTTCCTGCCGGTGTGATCAACCTGGTCTACGGCAGCCCGGCGGAGATTTCGAGCTACCTGATTCCGCATCCGGTGATCCGCAAGATCACCTTCACTGGTTCGACGCCGGTGGGCAAACAACTGGCAGCGATGGCCGGCCAGCACATGAAGCGTGTGACCATGGAACTTGGCGGTCATGCGCCGGTGATCATTTTTGATGATGCCGATATTGAAGTGGCGGCGAAGATGATGACCTTCATGAAGTACCGCAACGCCGGCCAGGTTTGTGTATCGCCGACGCGTTTCCTGGTGCAGGAAGGCGTCTACAAACAGTTCGTCGAGAAATTCACCGAGGGCGCGAAAGCGATCAAGGTCGGTGACGGCTTCGACAAGGACACCAAGATGGCGACGCTGGCGAATCCGCGCCGGCAGAGTGCGATGGTGGCCAATGTCGAAGATGCGAAAAAACACGGCGGCAAGGTGCAGACCGGCGGTTATCCGATCGGCGAGAAGGGCAACTTCTTCGAACCGACGGTAATCACCGAACTGTCAACCAGTGCAATGGCGATGAACACCGAACCCTTCGGTCCGATGGCGATCATCAATCCCTTCAAAACTTTTGATGACGCAGTGGCCGAAGCGAACCGTTTGCCGTACGGATTGGCGGCTTACGCCTGGACCAAGTCGGCAAAAACCGCGAACGCGATTGCCGCACAGGTCGAGACCGGCATGATGACCATCAACCATCTCGGCTTTGCCTTGCCGGAAGTACCCTTCGGCGGCGTGAAGGATTCAGGCTATGGCTCTGAAGGCGGCAGCGAAGCGATTGAACCCTATCTGGTGTCGAAGTTTGTGACGCAGGCGGGCTTGTAAAAATAATAATTAAATCAATTAGTTAGTATGTATCCATCGGGCGCCTGCCCGGTGGCGTTTGCATCTGGTGCGTTGTGGAGGAGCTGCGATGAACCGATGGCAACAATGGTTGGCGGCGATGCTGCTCGGCTTGCTCAGTTCAGGCATGACCTGGGCGCAGACCTATCCGGTCAAACCGGTGCGCATCGTCACCGTCGCGCCGGGCAGTGCAAACGACATTGTTGCTCGTCTCATCGCGCAGGAAATACGCAACGGCCTGGGACAACCGGTCGTGGTCGACAATCGCGGTACCATCGCTGCCGAACTGGTGGCGCGCGCACCCGCCGACGGTTACACACTGTTGCTCTACGGAAGCGCGGTGTGGCTGTCGCCGTTCATTCGTGCGAAAACGCCCTACGATCCGGTCAAGGACTTTGCGCCGATCACCTTGGTGGCGAGTTCACCGAATGTGGTGGTCGTACATCCTTCGCTGCCGGTGAAATCGGTGCGTGAACTGATTGCGCTGGCGCGGTCGCGGCCCGGTGAACTCAATTACGCCGCGGGTTCGTTGGGTGCGGCACCCCACCTCGCTGCGGAACTGTTCAAGTCGATGGCAAAGCTCAATATTGTGCGCGTGGCTTACAAGGGAACAGGTGGTTCGCTGATCGGGATAATCAGCGGCGAAGTGGGACTGATGTTTCCGACGGCAGGTTCGGTGACGCCATACATCAAGTCGGGCAAGCTGCGCGCGCTGGCGGTGACCAGCCTGCAGCCGACGGCGCTGGCGCCTGGTCTGCCGTTATTGACCGAATCGCTGCCCGGTTATGAATCGTTGTCGCTGAACGGCATGCTGGCACCGGCACGAACGCCGGACGTCATCATTCGTCAGATCAATGCGGAAGTGGCCAAGGTGATGACACGTACCGACATCAGGGAAAAACTGGTTGCGGCGGGCACCGATGCGATGTCGACGTCGCCCGAGGAATTTGCTGCGATCATCCAGGCGGACATGGCGAAGTGGGGCAAGGTCATTCGCGAGGCGGGTATCCGCGAATAACACGGTAACCGGTCGGAATCCGATGTGGTTTTCTGCAGTCCCGCTCTGGGCGGTGCTGCAAAAGCGCCGTATCATACGCATCCCGTTTTCCCGACCGATCACCGAAGAGAATTCCCGATGCAAGCCGCACAGAACACCGTCCTGAAACAGAAGCCGAATCCGCAAATCATCCCCTCCGGCAAGGCTTGCGGTGCTGAAGTCACCGGCGTTGACCTTGCCACGCTCGACCCCGTTACTGTCGTCACGCTGCAGCAGGCGATCCGTGAACATCTGGTGGTGGTTGTTCGCGGCCAGCCGATCAGCGATCCGCAGCTGATTGCGCTGGGCAAATCCTTCGGTGAACTGGAGCCGCCGGGCATGAGCCCCATCGGCAAGCCTTTTATCGACGAGTTTCCGGACATTCTGGTGATTTCCAACATCATGGAGCAAGGCATGCCCATGGGAAATCTCGGTGCCGGTGAGGCGATCTGGCATACCGACATGTCGTACCGTCCGCGGCCGTGCACGATCGCGATCCTGCACGCGCTGGAAGTGCCGCCCGCAGGCGGCAACACCTATTTCGCCAACCAGTACCTGGCGTACGACACCTTGTCCGACGAACTGAAGAAAAAGCTCGACGGTCTGGAAGTGATCCACGACGAGACCTACAACAGCGCCGGCCAGATGCGCAAAGGTTTCAAGGCGGTCACCGATCCGCGTCAGGCGCCGGGCGCACATCACAAAATCTTCCGCACCCATCCGCACACCGGGCGCAAGGCGCTGTTTCTTGGGCGCCGCCGCAACGCCTGCATCATCGGCCTGCCGCTGGAGGAAAGCGAACGCCTCCTCGACGAACTGTGGGCGCATGCCTCGCGTCCGGAGTTCGTGTGGCATAACGAATGGCAGGTCGGCGATACGCTGATCTGGGACAACCGCGCGCTGATCCATCGCCGCGATTCTTTTGACAACAACCAGCGCCGCATGATGCATCGTGTGCAGATTCGCGGCGAAGCGACGTCCTGATGGTGTGGCGGCGATACGTCGCTGAGGGAACCAGAAGCCCGTGCTGATGCACGGGCTTTTTATTTCAGCGTGTCGCGCAGCGGCGCCGGTTTTCAGTCGCTGCCATGCGGCGCAGGCAGATGGCAATGGCGGGGGTGCTGATGGCGATGTGAAAGGGCATGCGCAGGCGGCTGGCAATCCAGGCGCGGCGCAGCGCCGGATCGGCGCTCGGGTCGTTGTGCAGCGGCAAAGCGAGTTGCTTCATTGCGGCGACCTCCTGTGCATTTAACGTTGTCGTGTAAGGCAACGTTGACACTGCAAAGGATTATGAGCGACCGCGCGAAGATTCCATCGTTGAAACAGAGGCTTGTAAGCCGTTCAATTCGCAGGTTCAACAGGTTTAAATCAAAAGGGCGTGATGATAATCACGCCCTTTCGCCACAACGGCAGAACGCCGCGGCGGATATCACGTCTTTGTCGGCCGCACCGGCTTTTTGTAGCGTCCCACCGGCACCAGTTCGGCCACGGTGCCACCGGGTGCGCGGAACTTCACCGGGATGACGCCGGGGTCGCTGATGATTTCGCAACCGTGGCCCTTGATCTGAGCGGTGGCTTTCTCCATGTCCTCGACTTCGATCGCGAAGTGGTGGATGCAGGGGCCTTCTCCGGCGGCCTTGGATTCGGCAGACTGGGTGCCGGTGTCGTATTTGATCAGTGTGAAGTCGATTTCACCGTCGGTCAGGTGGCGCGACAGATGATCGCGGGTCTTGCGGGTTTCGGCTTCCCAGAAACCGAACACTTCTTCATAGAATTTGGAGGTTTTTTCGAGGTCTTCGACCTTGAGGGCGAGATGGACGATGCGGTTCATGGCGTTCTCCGGTGGATGCCCGCAGGGATTGCGGCGTAGGGAGCTTTTTACGCGCCCTGCTGCCGCTTCCGCAAGTGGGGTGTTACACTGTGGGCGTCATATTATTTGACCCCCGCAGTTCCCTCTCCCGACCCAATCAGCAAGACCGCGCCCTTGTCGTGTCCGGCGCTGCCTTGGCGATCACGCCAGTGCCGCGATGCTCAGTCCGACGACCTTGTTGTCGGCGATGGCTTTGGCGACCAGTCCCGTTGCTTTTGCGTCTTCGATAAATGCCGCCAGATATTTTGCGGCGTTGCTGCGGCCCTTGGGCACGCCGGCAGCCTGTTGCACGGCGGTGAAGCAGCCCTGGACAATGACGGAGCCCGGCAGCTTGGCCTGATCCGAAATCAGACGAGGCTTCAGTCCGGCGAGGGCATGGAATTTTTCATCAACAAAACGTTTGAACGACGCATCTGCACCGGGCTCAGTGACGAGCTCCGCGTTTTTGATGGTGCGGGTCAGATACAGTTCGTAAGCGGCTTTTGCCGGCACGATGATGCGCACGCCCTTGCTGTCCACTTCGTTGGCGTGTTTCAACGCTGAGCCGGGCGGGACCAGATAAGTCGATTCGATTTCGACGTAGGCGGCGGTAAAGTCGATTTCATTGGCGCGCTGCGGTTCGGCGCCGAGGAAGCCGACATCCCAGATGTTCTTGTTGGCGGCGTCAGCCAGTGCGCCCGGATTCGGATGCGGCACGAACACCACCGGCAGGCCGAGGCGGCGCGCCAGTTCATGACCGAGGTCGTGGGCGACGCCCAGCGGCTTGCCGCTCGCAGTGTCGGTGCGGGTGAGCAGGAAGTTGCTCATGTTGAGACCCACGCGCAGCGTGCCGGTCGGGGCGAATTCGGAGCGGAGGGCGGCGGTGACTTCGGTCATGGCGGGATCCTGTCGGTAACGGTTGCAGAACGCAGGATTAGACACTGAACCGCATGTCCTTGTCATCCGCGGTTAGAATCGTTCCGACTGCAATATGGAATCCGCACCGCAACCGCTTCCACCGCGTTTTATCGCCCATCTCGACATGGACGCCTTTTATGCGTCGGTCGAACTGCTGCGCTATCCGCAGTTGCGCGGCCAACCGGTGGTGGTCGGTGGCCGCCGGCGGATGGCGCAGGGCGAACCGGAACACGGGCAGTTCGCGACGCTTCGCGGTTATTCCGGCCGCGGCGTGATCACGACATCGACTTACGAAGCTCGCGCGCTGGGCGTGTTCTCAGGCATGGGGCTGATGAAGGCGGCAAAACTGGCGCCCGATGCATTGCTGCTGCCGGCGGATTTTGATGCTTACCGGAAGTATTCAAGGATGTTCAAGGATGCCGTGCGCGCAATCGCGCCGCAGGTCGAGGATCGCGGCATCGACGAGATCTATATCGACCTGACCGAATTGGTCGCGGCCAGCGCCGCTGAGGGTGCCCCCGATCCCTGGGCGCGGGCCCGTTCGATTGCCACCGACATCCAGCGGTCAGTGCGTGAAGTTACCGGGCTGTCCTGTTCCGTCGGCATCACGCCCAACAAGTTGCTGTCGAAAATCGCCTCCGAACTCAACAAACCTGCCGGCATCAGCGTGATTCGCCCTGACGACATTCGCAGCATGGTGTGGCCGCTGGCGGTGCGCAAGATCAACGGCATCGGCCCTAAAGCCAATAAAAAACTAGAGCAGTTCGGCATTCTTACCATCGGCGATCTGGCGCAGCGGGACGCGGCCTGGCTGATCGAACATTTCGGTCGCAGCTATGGCGCATGGATGCATGAAGCTGCGCATGGTCGCGATGAGCGTCCGGTGGTGACTTACAGTGAACCGAAGTCGATCAGTCGTGAGACCACATTCGAAGATGACCTGCATCCGGTGCATGACAAACCGCAGTTGACGAAGATATTCACCGATCTCTGTGTGCGGGTCGCCGGTGATCTGGAGCGCAAAGGTTACGTGGGCAAGACCATCGGCCTGAAAATCCGCTACGACAATTTTCATACCGTCACGCGCGACCTGACCATTGATATCCCGACGCAGGATGCAAAAATCATTCGCCGTGCTGCGGGCGAGTGCCTGAAACGGGTGCCGCTGGACCGGCGCATCCGCCTGCTCGGAGTACGCGTCGGGGCCTTGTCAAAACCCGGCATCGTTGCCGAAGTCCACGGGATGTCACTCTTCGACTGATTGCCCGCAGAACCGGCGATAATTCCGCGGCTTTCATTCAAACCCGGGGCAGTCATGAGTCTGACGGCACAACTGGCCAGCATCATCCGCAACACCACCTACGAGTCGCTTTCGGCTGCTGATGTTGCGACCGCGAAGCGTTTGATTGCCGACGGTGTTGCTGTGGCGGTCGCCGGTAGCGGTGAAGCGGCTCCGAAAATGTTTGCCGAGCATGTGCGCGAACAGGGTGGCCGCGAACTGTGCCCGGTGTGGGGCTTCGGTTTCAGGACTTCGCCGATACAGGCTGCGTATGCCAATGCGGTTTCGATGCACGTGCTCGATTTCGAGCCGATGTCGAGCCCTTCGACCCATGCGGTGTCGCCAACGGTTCCGGTGGCCTTTGCGCTGGCGCTGCGTGATGGTCTCAATGGCCGCGAACTGCTGACTGCCTGCGCCAAGGGTTTCGAGATGCAGGGGCGGCTGCTCGCCGCTGTGGATCACCGGCGCGAGAGTTCGAAGTTCCACGCGCCGGGTGTGGTCGGGCCGTTCGGCGCCGCGGTGGTGGCAGGGCACCTGCTTGATCTCGATGAATCACAACTCAATTACGCGCTGGCCGTTGCGGCATCGCGCAGCGGCGCGTTGCGCGCCAACATCGGTCACGGCGTGAAATGTACCCACTGCGGAAACGCCGCGGCTGCCGGACTGGAGGCCGCGATGCTGGCGAAGCGCGGGCTCACGGCGAATGCTGACATCCTTGCGCATCAGGATGGTTTTGTCGCCGCGTTTTTCCCGAAAGGCATTGATCGCGACATGCTGCTCGGTTACGGCAAACCCTTCCGCTTCAGCGATCCGGGCATGGCGATCAAGTTCTATCCGTCCAAATATCCGACGCATTTCGCCATCGGCGCGGCCTTGGATGTGCGCAAGCTGATTCCTGATCCGGCGCTGATCAACGCGGTCAATCTTGTTACACCGGCGATGCCGGACGTTGATCGTCCGGAGCCGGTGTCGGGGCTGGAAGGCAAATTCAGCTTCCAGTACACCGCCGCTGCCGCCTTGCTCGACGGCAAGGTCGGCATTGCTTCGTTCCACGAGCAACGCCGCTTCCGCGGCGATATGAAATCCATGCTGCGGCGGATGAAGGTCACGGTTGATTCTGCGTTGCCGACGGCATTCAACCGCATGCAGATCTCGATTGAAGTGACCCTGCATGACGGCACCGTACATCGCGCGACCTGTACGCGGCCACCGGGATTCTGGGGTGCGCCGCTGGATGTGGAGCAGCATCGTGCCAAGGTGGCCGACTGCCTGGCCGTGCGTCTGGATGCATCGCGCGCTGCGCGGGTGACCGAACTGCTGGAGTCTCTTGAAGCGCTGGATGCGGGGCGCGTTCTCGAACTCAGTGAACTGCTGATGTAACAAAACGGATCAGAGGCGGCGCGGCGCCGTGTTTGCACGCGGAGAACCTGCAGCGCGTTTTTGCTTGACAGTCGCTACGGTCTTTTCGGCCACGCCGATGCCGTAAATGAGTTCCTCAAGATCTTCGCGCAAATCCGCCGGCAGCGTCTGCCGCTGCAACCGTTTCATGCGTGCGTTGCGGTCGGGCAGTTCGAGCATGCCCGACAGGTACAGCAGCAGATCGTTGGGTGTGTATTGATTGCTGATGCGGGTGCGCGAAAAATCCGCCGGAATCTGCGGATAACCGTTGCGAACCGGATACAAGGCACGCAGCACAAAGCCAAGGCAACTGATGCAGTTGCCGCGCGGACCGTCGTCGAGGCAGTACGGCAGTCCGGCCTTGATCCAGCGGTCTACCCGTAAGGGCAGTTCGCGGCGAAGCGAAGCCATCGCGGCATCATCGGGAAATGGCCGCAGGCCGTAAAGATGCCAGACTTCGTAGATGCTCCCGCCGGCTTCGATTTCGCCGGCATCAATGAACGGTGAAACCGTGACGCCGAGTCCCGGGAATGACCAGGCGATGCGCTGATCGGCGAGTTCAATGCCGACCTGTACTTCGAGCGTCTCGTCGGGCATGCGCAGCAGAAAATAATGCACATAACCCGCTTGTCCGAAGGCTGTGCCGCTGACGGCGTGCAGCGGTCTGGCGGCGCGCGCAGTGGATGGCGCTGTGACAGCTTTGCTGGCCGGCTGGAGATTGCGCGATTGCAGTTTTGTCGCGGTCGGCACATTTGCAATCGCCAGGCCTGTGACCATCAGCAGCAATGCCGCAAGACATGTGCGGATTGTGTGAATGATGCCGGGGCGGATATGGCGGACCATGATGTATGGATTGTACGGACGCTTCAGTCCGCGTTGTGGTTGTCAATTAAAGGGGCGTGGTACAGCCATTGACGCGACTGCTCCTTTAGAATGCCCAGACCAAGGAGGGTTCCCAAATGGTCAAACTCGAATTCTTTGATCCGTCCGGCACGCTGGAGGTGACGCAGCCGTTTGCGCCGCGCATCGATACGCTCGCCGGCAAGCGCATCGGTTTTGTCAGCAACGAGCAGTGGCAGGCCTTCCGCATGCTGCCTCTGCTGCGCGACCTGCTCAAGGCGGATTTTCCGACGGCAGAACTGCTGCCAATCGACGCCTATCCGCAGGGCAACGTACTGATCCCGACCGAAGAGACTGCGGCACTGGTCAAAAAAAGCGGGGTCGACGCCGTCATTGTCGGCAACGCGGCCTGAGGGTCCTGCGCCACTGCTTGCGGCCGTGCTGTCGCGAGGATAGAAACGCTGGGCATCCCCACCGTCACGCTGACGCGTACGGATTTTGTCGGGGTCATGAAGAACGCCGTGTCGGGTCTGGGTCTTGCGCCCGATGCCGCGATGGTGACCTTCCCGATCGACATGTTCCTGCCGGGCAGCGACCTGTCGGCCATCACCGCGCGCAAAAACGAGTTCTACAACGGACTGATGAAATGGACGCCGGATTTTGCGCAGGCTGCCGGTGGCGAACTGCCGATGCTCAGCGTCGAGGGCAATACCTACGAAGACGCGCTGCAGAAGGCCAACAACCTGCTGATCACCAATCTGTGGGGTGATGGCCTGCCCGTATGGCCGGCGACGCGCGAGCGCGTGGAGTGGATGCTGCGCGGCTCCGCCTTGCCGCGCGACCATGTGCTCGGCAAGTTTCCGCCGCGCGGTGGCGTCACCACGGTCGAAACCTGCGCCATTGCGCTGGCGATGGCCGGCGGGCGCCCGGAATATCTGCCGGTGCTGCTGGCGGCCGTCGAGGCCTGCCTTGATCCGGATGCGCTGTTCGACCAGTTGCAGGCGACTTCGGGCAGTCCCTTCCCGGTGGTCATCGTCAACGGCCCGATCGCAAAAGACATCCGGCTCAATTCCGGCTTCGGCTGTCTGGGTCCTGATCCGCAACGGCCCGCCGGCGCCAGCATCGGCCGCGCGCTGCGCCTGTTGCAGCAGAACGTCGGCGGCGCGTTGCCCGGTGTGGGCACGATGGCGATCTTCGGCGCGATGCGCTACACCAATGCGGTTTTTGCAGAGGATGAACCCAGCCTGCCTGAAGGCTGGTTGCCGCATGGCACCCAGCGCCATGGTTTTGAACCGGGGACCAACTCGGTGTCGGTGTTTTTCGCCAGCGGCGTCAGCAATATCCGCCGCCGTGGCGCGAAAAAGGAAACGCCGGAAGAGGATGTCACCCAGGGTCTGCACCGCATGGCGGACTTCATGCGCACGCCGAATTTCGCCGCGCTCGCCGGATGGGAGAAGGGCACACCGGGCATGATGATGGTGTCGCCGGTGGTCGCCGGCATGATGGCGAAGCTGGGCTGGACGCCGCAGAAGCTGCGTGATTTTCTGTGGCAGCACTCGAAAATCCCGATGGAACAGATCAAACGTGCCGGCGGCCTGGCGTGGATCGAGATCGACGCCAATCCGCTGGCGCGCGAGAGCATCAAGCTTGATCCCTGGCCAATCGCGATGAAGCCGGACAACATCATTCTGGTGGTCGCCGGCGGCGACCACCCGACGCACAGCCAGTGGCTGCAGGCGCATTCGCCGGCGGTGGTGGGGCTACTCATCCGCACGCCGGAAACTTTTGACCGGCTGCTGGCGGAGTCGGATCGTGATCTGGGTTGTGGTTCAGAGGAGTGTCGAATCTGAACAAGGCGGCGGCACGTTGTGGCTCACATCAATGGCTGTGGGTTTTGACAGGCTTGTTTTCTGTACGAGTTGCCGCACAGTTAATTCAATACCGTTACAGACTTCCAGTACTGCCGCCTTTTGAGGATTTTCAGGGCAGTTCGCTGCCTTATGGACTTTTGCTGGGTTTTCAAATTTTTCTGCTTGCTCTAATGACGTGGACGTCTTGGTGTGTGCAGCAGGAAAGCCTCTTAGCTAGACCGAAACTCGGCAAGGCGTTGCGCATAGCCGGTTGGATTTATCTGTCGGGCTCGGTTATCCGGTTGATTACCGGTATTTTCTTGCTTGGGGAATATCGCTGGTTTCGTGCATGGATCCCCGGTGTTTTTCACATCGTGTTGGCGACGTTTGTTTTGCAGGCAGCCTGCTATCATTTACGCCCGACTTTTAAATCGCGACGCACGTGACCCGGGTTCTGCCCTATCTCTGGTATCCCCTCTTTTTCGGGGCGGCGATTGCTGCCTACGGATTGATGCTCGCTGCAGGCACCGCTCCGGCGATTGCCGTTTATCTGCCGATCGTGGCGACGGGTCTGGGCATTCTGCTGCTTGAATGGAAATTCCCCGAGCGCACTGACTGGCGGCCGCGCTGGGCCGATATTCGAGCGGATACTGCATTCATGGTAGTGGTGCAGATACTCGTGCCGCGCACGCTGGCGCTGCTGTTGTTGATCATGCTGGCAGATATGCAGCATGATCGGGTGCCGGGATTCTGGCCGCATCACTGGCCGGTGATCGTGCAGGTTCTGATAATGGTGCTGGCAGTGGATTTTGCGCGCTATTGGCTGCATCGCGCTTGCCACACCGTGACACCTCTTTGGAAATTGCACGAAGTTCATCACTCCCCGGATATCCTCTATGTGCTCAATGTCGGGCGCTTTCATCCGCTGGAGAAAGTACTGCATTTTGCGTTCGATACATTGCCTTTTGCGATGATCGGTGTTGCGCCTGAGGTGATCGCCGGGTATTTCCTCGCCTATTCTGTTAATGGCTTCTTCCAGCACAGTAACGTTCGGCTTCGCTATGGATTTCTAAATTATCTTGTGGGCAGTGCAGAAACCCATCGCTGGCACCATGCCCGGGATCCGAAGGTCGCACAGTGCAATTTTGGCAACACCACCATTGTCTGGGATTTGCTGTTCGGCACTTGGTTCCTGCCGCGCGATGGCCGCGAACTCGACATTGGCATTACCGATAGTACTTATCCGCGAGGATTCCTAGAGCAGATGTTTACCCCCTTCCGCACCGGAAACGGCATGGAGACCAGGCGCGGCTTGCGCCGACGGCTGGTCGACCTGGTGGTGGCGATGAGCCTTAGGCTGGCCCGTGCAGTGGAAGGGTACCGGTTGGTCGCGATGCTACACGATCCTATGCGAGAGCAGCGACATCTGTTGATGCGTTTGCTGCGGGAGAATGCGGGTACCACGTTCGGGCATCAGCATGGTTTTTCGGATATCAAAACCATTGAAGAATTCCGGGCACGCGTGCCAGTGTCGGATTTCGAGGCGTTGCGTCCTTACATCAGCGCCGAAATTGCATGCGGCGAGGCTGCGCTGACTCAAGAGGCGCCGTTGCGCTATTTACGTACCAGCGGCAGTACTGGCGAGCCCAAGGATGTGCCGCTGACCCTTATGCATTTGCGCCTCCTGCAACGGATTCACCGGCTGGCGCTGGCCTCGCAGCATCGTGCATGCCCGCAAGCCTTTAAGGGCAGTATTCTCGCTATCGTCAGTCCAAGGGAGGAGGGTCGACTTGCCAACAACAAACCCTATGGTTCGGCATCAGGTATCGTGTCTGGCAATACTCCGAAGCTGGTGCGTGAGAAATTCATACTGCCCCATGAAGTGCTTGCCATTGCGGACAGTCGACTTAAATACCTGACTATCATGAGGCTTGCGCTGGCTCAGCGCGATCTCAGCTACATCGGCTCGGCAAATCCCACCACGCTTCTCGCACTACTGCAGCTGTATTCGGAGCATCGGGATGCCTTGATCAACGATCTGCGCAATGGTGGATTTTTTCTGGCGCAGCGATTGCCTGATGAAGTCATGAAGGTGGTGCTTCCAAGGCTAGGTGCAGCACCCGCACGAGCTGCCGAGCTTGCCAGATTGCGCGATGCCGGCACGCCACCACGGCTGGCAGACCTGTGGCCGGCACTGCGCGGCGTGATGATGTGGACCTGCGGCGGGGCAGGAGTTGCGGCAGCGGCTGTGCGCCGCCAGCTTGAACCGGGCACGCGCGTACTCGAACTCGGTTACGTTGCCAGTGAATTTCGTGGCACGGTTACCCTTGGTCGTCGACCAGAAAGCGGTTTGCCGACGCTGTTTGCCCACTTTTTCGAATTTGTTGAGCGGGCGAGCTGGGATAGCGGTGCTCCAGAGTTTCTGACGCTTGATTCGCTGCGCAAGGGCGTTGACTACTACGTTATTGTGTCCACGCCGTCCGGGCTCTACCGCTATTTCATAAACGACATCGTACGTGTCACCGGCCACCTGCACCGCACCCCTTTGCTGAAGTTCGTGCAGAAGGGAAGGGGCGTGACCAGCATCACTGGCGAAAAACTTTATGAGGGCCAAGTGCTGAGTGCGGTTCAGGCTGTAGCAACGGTTCATGGCCTAGCAGTGCATTTCATCAAAATGCTCGCAGATGAGCAGTTACAGATGTATCGACTCTATCTCGAGGCTGACGCAATCAGTCTGCCAGACCCCACAACTTTTGGCGATGCAGTGGATAAGCGACTGCAGGGGCTCAATGTCGAATATGCGGCAAAGCGCGAGAGTGGGCGGCTTGCTCCGCTGTGCGCCTCATGGATAGTCCCGGGCTGTGCCGAAGCCTACAAGCAGTTCCGGATCGGACGCGGCCAACGGGAAGGCCAGTTCAAGCCGGCTGTGCTGGCTTATTTGCGAGAAAACGAGTTTGATTTCGAGAAACGGGTTATCCGTTGACGAAGTCCGATTTGATGATTGCCAGTCTCACGGCTTCCGTGCTCCGGATTCCTTTCCGCACTACTTTTCGCCACGCCTCCGCCGCACGCGACACTACACAGACGATCTGGGTTGAAGCACGCTCTGACTGCGGTTCAAGAGGGTATGGCGAGGGGTGTCCTCGGGAGTATGTCACGGGTGAGGATCTTGCCAGTGCTCGAGCGTTTCTCGAGGCATGGAGTGAGGACTTGCGCCAGTTGGTTACCGACATCGCCAGTTTGCGCAGCTGGGTCGCCGGGCATGCGGTGATTATCGACCGTCATCCTGCCGCGTGGACGGCGGCCGAGTGCGCGATTCTCGATTTGTTTGGTCGCGTTGCCGGATGCAGTGTCGAAGAACTTCTGGGGCTGCCGGAACTTTGTGGTGATTTTCAATATACCGCGGTGATCGGCGATGCGGAGCCGAAAGCTTTTTCGGCCCAACTCGAGCAGTATTGCAAGGCTGGATTTAATCGTTTCAAGATCAAGCTTTCGGGCGATGCGGTGCGTGACAGCTTGAAGGTCGCCGCACTTGTCGCAGCCGGTATTGCGCCGGAGGTGGTGCGGGTTGATGCCAACAACCTGTGGCCGGACGCGGATGCCGCGATTGATGCGCTGTCTGCGCTGGAATATCCCTGCTTTGCAGTGGAGGAACCTCTGATGCCGGGCGACTATGCAGGCATGTTGCGTATAGCTCAGGCATTGGACACACATATCATTCTTGACGAAAGCCTGCTGCGTTCGTCCCAGTTGAATGATCTTGGTGGTTTAGGCATGGCGTGTGTCGTGAATCTGCGGGTTTCCAAGATGGGGGGCGTGCTACGTTCTCTGGAGCTGTTGCAAGCATTGCGCGAACGAGAAATTCCAGTAATCGTCGGCGCGCATGTGGGCGAGAGCAGCGTATTAACCAGGGCTGCATTGACAGTAGCCGCTGCTGCTGGAGAGCATCTGCTGGCTCAGGAAGGTGCTTTTGGCATACATCTGTTGCAGCAAGATGTCGCCAAGCCACCACTGATGTTCGGGTCCGGCGGTGTGCTTTCTGTTGCTTCAGCCGGGCTTAAAGGCGGCGGCTGGGGACTTAATATTATTCAGGAAGGATTGGTTGGTAATGACGACGCGCCAGATTAGTTCGCAGCAACTGCGGAAAATGTTCGACGACGGTGGTGAAATCGCCGTGCTTGATGTGCGCGAGGAGGGTGTCTATTCCCGCGACGGCCACCTGCTGCGGGTATCGAACGTGGCGCTGAGCGTGCTTGAACTGCGCGTGCGCGCATTGCTGCCGCGGCTGGCAACGCGCATCGTGGTCTGTGATGGCGGCGAAGGGCTGGCGGATATTGCCGCGAAGAAGCTGGCCGCAGGCGGTTACAGCGATGTCAGCGTTCTGGAGGGCGGCACACCGGCGTGGAAAGCGAGCGGCGGGCGGCTTTATACCGGCGTTTATGTGCCGAGCAAGGCCTTCGGCGAATACATCCAGCATGAGGATGCGCCGCGCGAAGTCACCGCGACCGAACTCAACGACTGGATGAAATCCGGCAAGGACATGGTGGTGGTCGACAGCCGGCCGCTGGCGGAATTCAATCGCAACAGCATTCCCGGCGCCCATGATTGCCCCAGCGCGGAACTGCCATACCGCATGCCGGCCTTCGTGCGTTCGCCGGATACGACGGTGGTCGTCAACTGCGGCGGCCGTACGCGCAGCATCATCGGCGCGCAGGTGCTGATCAATGCCGGGTTTCCGAATCCGGTGTATGCGCTGAAGGACGGCACCCAGGGCTGGAAGCTCGCCGGTTTCCAGCTCAATCACGGTCGCAAGGAGGCCGTGCCGCTGCCATCGCAAAACGGGCTGGCGTGGTCGCAGCAGGCGGCCCAGCGGGTGGCGCAGCGTTTCGGTATTCGCCGCATTGATGCCGCAGGACTGCAGCAGTTGCGCGGCGATGCGAAGCGCACGCTGTATCTGCTCGATGTGCGCAATCCCGAAGAATTCGAGCAGGGCCATGTGCCGGGTGCGCAGTCCGCGCCCGGCGGACAACTGGTGCAGGCGACGGATACCTTCATCGCCGTGCGCCCCTCGGTGGTGGTGCTCACCGACAACGATGGCATTCGCGCGACCATGACCGCGGCGTGGATGGTGCAGATGGGGCATGACGAGGTCTATGTCCATGCGAGTGATGCGCAGACCGAGCGCGGTGAGGTCCCGCAGGTTTTGCTCGACGGTGCCAAGCCTTGTTCCGCGTCAGTCAGCGTTGCGGAGTTGAAGACTTTGCTGGCCGATGGCAAGGCGCAAGTCGTCGATTTCGCCACCAGCCTGCAATATCGCGAAGGCCACATTCCCGGCGCCTGGCATGCCATCCGTTCGCGTCTCGCGGCACAGTTGCCGAAAGTGCCGGCCGCGCCTTTGCTGGTATTCACCGCGTCCGAAGAAGCGTTGGCGCGATTGGCGGCGACGGATGCCGCGGCGTTGACGTCAACACCGGTCAAGGTGCTGACTGGCGGCAATGCCGCATGGAAAGCAGCGGGCGGTGCGTTCGAGCTTGGCGACGAGCGCATGACCGGCGCAGCCGAGGACCTGAGCTATCGCGCGCTGGACCGCAAGGAAAACGTCGAGCAGGCGATGCTTGAGTATCTGAAATGGGAAGTCGAACTGCTCGATGCGGTGACCGGTGATCCCGATTTCGGGTTCCGGCGGTTTCCAGCGACAGTCTAAATTTATCAATAAAAACAAATATTTTTATATTTCCCGAGGTGCGCCGCAGGGCGCGGATTGACCGCGGCGCTTGCCGCCGATATTCTATTTAGCAGAATATCGTTCTGTCAGACAGAACATTAGTCAATCCAAGGGAGGAATATCCATGAGCGCGATGCTGATGCGCGGCCTTGTCGCCGCAGCGGCCGGTTTGATGTGTTGCGGAAGCGTGTGGGCGCAGGGCGCCTATCCGACAAAGACGGTGACGCTGGTCGTGCCGTATTCGGCCGGCGGCAGCACCGACCTGATCACACGACTGATCGCGCGTGAACTGACCACGCAGATGGGGCGCCAGGTCGTCGTTGATAATCGCGTCGGTGGCGGTGGCGTGATCGGCTGGAGCAGCGTGGCGCGTTCACCTGCCGACGGTTACACCCTGCTGGCGACGGAGCTGTCGTTTACCATCGCGCCGGGCCTGCTGCCCAGCCTGCCCTTCGATGCGCGCAAGGGTTTTCAGCAGATCGTCACTGCAACCTCGGTGCCGCATGTACAGGTGGTGACACCCTCACTGCCGGTGAAGGATGTCAAAGGCCTGATTGCGCTGGCGAAGGCGCGGCCGGGCGAGCTCAATTTCGGTTCGGGCGGCGCCGGTACCAATACCCACCTCGGTTCGGAGCTGTTCAAGAGCGTCACCGGGACCAATATGGTGCACATCCCGTACAAGGGTGCGGGCGCAGTGCTGACCGATTTGATGGCGGGGCAGGTGCAGGTGCTGATTTCGGCGGCGCCGACGGTGCTGCCGTATATCAATGCAAAACGATTGCGCGCGCTGATGATCACCGATGACAAACGTTTTGCACCCTTGCCCGATGTGCCCACTGCGGTTGAACTGAATCAACCGAAGATGGTGATGAAGTTCTGGGTTGGTTATTCGGTGCCGGCCGGCACGCCGCAGCCGGTGGTGGAGCGGCTCAACAAGGAGGTCGTGACTGCGGTCAACGCGCCGGATGCGAAAAAACGCCTCGCTGAAATGGGTGTCGATCCGGTAGGCAACGGCATTGCCGAGGCGACGAAGCTGGTCAGCGACGAGATCGAGCGCTGGACCGCTGTGATCAAGGCCGCGGGTATCAAGGCGCAATAGTGGCAACAAAACAAAAGCCCGATGTTGAACCGGGCGGCGGCGTCGCCGCAGTCGAGCGCGCGCTGGCGATCCTCGATGCCTTCACCGAGCAGGATCGCAGCCTGACGCTGGCGGAAGTCGCCACTCGCACCGGTTTCTACAAAAGCACGATCCTGCGGCTGGCGGCTTCGCTGGAGAAGAAGGGCTACCTGATCCGCTTGGCTGATGGCGCCTGGCGCATGGGTGCGGCGGCGGCACGGCTGGGCGCGGTGTACCAGTCGGCCTTTGATCTGGGCGACATTGTCGAACCGGTCTTGCAGCAGGTCGTGGCGGAAACCGGCGAGACTGCGGCCTTTCATGTGCGCGACGGCAAGGTACGCATCAGCCTCTACCGCGTGGAATCGCCGCAGCGTATCCGCGATCATGTGCGCCAGGGCGAACATCTGCCGCTGGATCGCGGCGCGGGCGGCAAGGTGCTGGTCGCTTTCACCGGCGGCAAGGGTGAGGAGTCCGAACAGATCCGCCGCGACAAGCTTTGCGTCTCGCGCGGTGACCGCATCGCCGACCTCGGCGGCATTTCGGCGCCGGTATTCAGCGATGGCCTGAAACTCGTCGGTGCGCTGACGGTCAGCCTGCCGCTGTCGCGGTTTGACGAGACCGCAGTGAAAAAACACCGCAGTGTGGTCCTGACACACGCCGCAGCGTTAACGCGTGCGCTGGGCGGCGACGCCTCGATTTATCCAGCGGCTGCGCCGGTGCGCGGCCGCATCAAATCCTGAATGGAGCGTTTCATGAACAAAGACATCGACATCCTGATCAGCGAAGTGGGGCCGCGCGACGGCCTGCAGAACACCAAGGTGTTCATGCCGACCGAATACAAAAAGAAATGGATTACCGCAGCGGCGGCCGCAGGTTTGCGTGAAATCGAAGTGTGTTCCTTCGTGCCGCCGAAGCTGATTCCGCAGATGGCGGATGCCGCCGAAGTGGTGGCGCATGCACTGACCATTCCCGGACTGAATGTCGCGGCGCTTGCGCCGAACTTCCGCGGTGCGCAGGGTGCGATGGAAGCCGGTGTGCACAAGCTGACGCTGACCATTTCGGTGTCGAAGGCGCACAGCCTCGCCAATGTGCGGATGACGCCGGATGAAGCCATTGCCAGCGCCAAAAAAATCTGTGAATTCCGCGACAGCCTGCCCAAGGACAAACGCCCGATCATTGAATCCGGCCTGTCGACGGTATTCGGCTGCACGCTGGAAGGTGCGGTCAGCGAAGACGAAGTCGTGCGCATGGCTGTCGCTTCGGTCGAAGCCGGTTGCGATGAGGTCGGCCTTGCTGACACCACCGGTTACGCCAATCCCGAACAGATCCGCCGCGTGTTCAAAAAAGTTCGTGCCGCCATCGGCGACAAACTCTCCGGCGCGCATCTGCACAACACCCGCGGCCTCGGTCTCGCCAATGTCGTCGCCGCGCTGGAAGTCGGCGTCACCACATTCGACAGTTCGCTCGGCGGCCTTGGCGGCTGTCCCTTCGCGCCCGGCGCTTCCGGCAACATCGTCACCGAAGATCTGGTGTTCATGCTGGAGTCGATGGGCCTGCGCACCGGCATCAATATGGACAAGCTGCTGGCGATGCGCAGCATTCTCGAAGAAGGCATCCCCGGTGAACCGCTCTACGGTTATGTGCCGCTGGCGGGCGTGACCAAGGGTTTTGTGCCGGCGAGCCGTGGTTGAAAAAAAGATTCACCGCCAAGGCGCCAAGAGCGCCAAGAAATTCAAAATCAAAACCGAATCTGGTCGTTAAGGCCGAGTGTGCGCCTGGGTGATTGCTAGCAGCAGGGTTTGTTAAGGTTCGGTTTTCTTGGCGCTCTTGGCGCCTTGGCGGTAAAAGGTTTTTAAACACAAGCACACAAAAGGAAGTTCATGTCACAGCAACTACCTCTCCAAGGCATCCGCGTCATCGAGTTCTGCCATGTCGTCATGGGCCCGACCTGCGGGCTGGTGCTGGCCGACCTCGGTGCTGAAGTGATCAAGGTCGAGCCGCTTGATGGCGACCACACGCGCAAGCTGACCGCTTCGGGCGCCGGATTTTTCCCGACGTACAACCGCAATAAAAAAAGTATCGCGGTGGATCTGAAGTCGGAACAAGGCCGCGAGCTGGTGCTGAAACTGATCGCCAGCGCCGATGTGGTCACCGAAAACTTCCGCACAGGCGCGATGGACAAGCTGGGTTTTGGTTATGAGTCATTGAAAAAACTCAACCCGAAGCTGGTCTACTGCTCGCTGAAAGGCTTTTTGCCCGGCCCCTACGAACACCGCACTGGCCTCGATGAAGTGGTGCAGATGATGGGCGGTCTCGCTTACATGACCGGCGGCCGTTTCGGCCCACTGCGCGCCGGTGCCTCGGTGAATGATGTGATGGGCGGCGTGTTCGGCGCCGTGGCGATTCTCGCCGCGCTGAACCAGCGGCATGTGACCGGCGAAGGCCAGTATGTGCAAAGCGCGCTGTTTGAAAACAACGCCTTCCTGATGGGCCAGCACATGCTGGAGGGATTCGCCACCGGACAGCCGGTGAAGCCGATGCCCGACCGCATCCGTGCCTGGGCGCTGTATGACAACTTCAAGACCAAGGAAGGCGAGCTGGTGTTCGTCGGCGTGGTGACGGACACGCAGTGGAAGGTGTTCTGCGAATCTTTTGGACTGACCGAGCTGTTCAACGATCCCGCGCTGAAGACCAATCCGCAGCGCGTCGTGGCACGGCCGCGCATTCTGCCGATTGTCAGCGAGATTTTTTCAAAGATGGGCAAACAGGAGTTGATGGACCGTTGCGAGAAGCTGGGTCTGCCCTTCGCGCCGATCGCCAAGCCCGAAGACCTGTTCGAGGACAAACACCTCAATGCCTCGGGCGGGTTGACGCCGGTGACGCTGAACAACGGCGTCAAATCGAAGGTGCCGGTGCTGCCGATTGAAATGGACGGTCAGCGTTTCGGTACGCGGATCGACATTCCGCATGTGGGGGAGCACACGCGGGAGGTGCTGAAGTCGGTGGGTTATGGCGATGCGGAGGTCGAGAAAATGATCGGCAGCAAAGTCGTTGCAGCAGGTAAATGATAATGATTGTTTACGCTGCAGGCCGCTGCCAAAGGTAATGATGGCAGTCGAATAAGCCGAATCGAGTCGCAAAAGGACGTGCATCTGATCATGACATTTTCGATTCAACGACCGCCGAACTATGACACCTCGGCCCGACCGGGTTTTCGAGTAATAGGTGCACTGCTCCTCTTTGGCGTGGCTGTAATTTTTACCACGGGAGCTGCTCCTCTTTTTTCCGTTGCAGGAGGAATCATATCGTCGTGCGCGCAGGAAACGAGCGTGAAGAGTCGTTTGTTATGTGATTTAAGTGCTTCTCTGTTGGGCCTGCTTCCTGCGCCGGCTCAGGGACCTACACTGGGTCTTGCCACTATCGGAGTTTCTTTTGTTCTTTTGTTGTTTGCGTGGTTGCTTATCAAGCCACTAACAAAATTTAGCGACAAACCCGCTGATTCGAAAAATCAAAGTTAGCTATCAACCAGGCTCTTGTTCCGGTACAAAACAGCAGGCTTAAGGAATGGGGTCAGACACCATATAAATCTTGTTGCGTCAGTTACCGCTTGTACCAAGGGTGGTGGCCCTCGAGATCATCCGCTTCACCTCTGATGATGCGTGAATCGGAACAATTTCCACTTCCGGGTGTTTTGCCTTGAAGACCCGGAAGACTTCATCAGCAAATGCCTGCCCGACTGAGGCCACCCCGGAGAAATCCAGAACGACCACTTTGAATCGGTCGAACCGCGACAGAAGTCTCTTGGCCTGGGATCGCGACACCAGGTTGTCATCCCCGTAGCGCATCAGCTTGACGGGCACCACGGTCTTCGTGAAGCCGTAGTCGTCGTCCGAAGTGAATTTGTCGAAGACCTTCTTCAGGGTGCGTGCCGTGTGATTGTGCAGCACCATTCGAACCAGGGTGCCACCGCCGGCAGAGCTGGCCTGCAGGATCCAGTCTTCCCTGTCGTCGAAGTCGTGGGAGAAGTAGACCTCGCCCGACGAAATCACGAACTGGTCGAAAATTCGCGAGGAGAAGAAGATGCCCTCGCCGGAGTGATTCGCGGGATCGGTCGTGAACTTGCCCTTGGCGAGTTCGAGTACCGCATGCCTCTCGTCTTCAAGGTGCAGTGCAGCCTGAATTTTCTTGAATATCCCGACGCCATCGTCATAGATGTCGATGGTTGTTTTCGCTGCTGTTTTGTTCAGGGAAATCGAGACATGGCGTGCACCCGAGTGGTCGATCACGTTGTTGAACATTTCGGTGAATCCGTAGTGCCAGATGTACAGCACGTTCTCTGGTAGCTTGCCCAATTGCGGCTCGACGTTCCGCCTCCAAACGGCATCCTCCGCCAGCGATGGCCCGACTTCGTAGTGTTTGTTCCACTGCACCAAGGGGGCCAGCTGATAGCGTTTGCTTCTTGTCTGGCCGCTTTCGAGGACTGCACCCTCGGAAATCAGGCGTTGCAGGTGTTTGTGCACCGCTTGGCGGGTACAGGCAAATTTCTCCGCCGCAAAGCGGACTATGTCGGTTGGATGTTCCGCGAGATGCTCAATCAGGAACTTCCTGACCGATTCTCCGCCGGCCCGGATTTTGGTCATTATTTGCCAAGCAATTTGTCAACCATTCGGAATGTTATTGTCAACTTATGAATGGTTTTTGTCAACCAGATTGCCGCTGAGTCCTCAGCTTTTCGAGCCGCGCCTTCGTTGGCTGCCTTTGGGGTTTACGGTGTGGGGTCTGCAGATCAACACCCCGCCATTACCTTCCCCCACTTCGCATCAGGTCTGACTTTCAAAGGTTGCGGCGCGGCGGCGAGTGCGGTTCGCGTGGTCGAGGTGATGTTGAGCAGCACCGGCTTGCCGAACTCGGCTTCGAGGATCGGCACGGCATGGATGGCGAACCACAAGCCGCCGGGCAGCAGCAGGGCTTGGGCTTCCGGTGCAGCCGCGAGTGCGGCGCGACCGAGTTCCAACGCCAATTCATGATCGGCCAGCGGGCTCGAGACCTTGTTCTGATCCAGCGAGCGGCCCTGCGCGCGCAGTGACACGACTTCGATGCCGGCTTCCTTGAGATAGTTCGATAGCGCGGTGTTGACGTTTTCCGGCCAGCGCGTCGCCAGCGCCAGTTTGGTGACGCCGAAGTGCTGCAGCGTCGCGATATGCGCTTCGAGGTCGGTGTCGCAGGCGATGCCGGTGCGTTGCGCGCCTTCATCAAGGATTTCACGCATTTTTTTGCGGCCCAGAACGGAAGCGACCGGCACGCCGCTCAGTGAGATGCGGTCGACCTTTTTGTTCTTCAACCGGTCGAAGGCCTGCCACAGCGCCGGCAGTTCGGTTTCGACGGCGGCGAGGCTGTATTCCTTGAGGTTCAGTCCCGTGGTCACCAGCATCATGCCGTCCGGCGCGACGCGGTAGAACTGGTAGGCGTCCATGTCGGTGTAGAGGTGGGGAATGACATAACCGAGGGTAAGCCAGGGGCTGACGATGCTCATGTTCGCGGGTCCGTTGGGCAGAAAAGCCGTCATTATCCATGACTTGCCGTTTCGTCACCGGCAGCCCCCTGTTTTCGGCTATCCTCGCGCTTTGTTTTTTGATCACCTTCTTTTTTCATACTTATTCCGGAACCCCGCACCATGGCTCAGTACGTATTCACGATGAACCGGGTGGGCAAGATGGTGCCCCCCAAACGCCAGATCCTCAAAGACATCTCGTTGTCGTTTTTCCCCGGCGCCAAGATCGGCGTGCTCGGCGTCAACGGCTCGGGCAAATCCAGCCTGCTCAAGATCATGGCCGGCGTGGACAAGGAGTACGACGGCGAAGCGACGCCGATGCCGAACCTGAATATCGGTTTCCTGCAGCAGGAGCCGCAACTCAATCCCGAGCAGACCGTGCGCGAAGCGGTGGAAGAAGGCCTGGGCGAAGTGTTTAACGCGCAGAAAAAGCTCGATGAGATTTATGCCGCATACGCCGAGCCGGATGCGGATTTCGACAAACTTGCCGCCGAGCAGGCCAAGTACGAAGCGCTGCTGTCGAATGCCGGTTCCGACACCGAACACCAGCTGGAGATCGCTGCCGATGCGTTGCGCCTGCCGCCCTGGGACGCGAAGATCGACAAGCTGTCGGGTGGTGAGAAACGTCGCGTCGCGCTGTGCCGGTTGCTGCTGTCCAAACCCGACATGCTGTTGCTCGACGAACCGACCAACCATCTGGATGCGGAAAGCGTCGACTGGCTGGAGCAGTTTCTGCACCGCTTCCCGGGCACCGTTGTTGCGGTAACCCATGATCGTTATTTCCTCGACAATGCGGCCGAGTGGATTCTCGAACTGGACCGTGGTCACGGCATTCCGTGGAAGGGCAATTACAGCTCGTGGCTGGAACAGAAGGAAGACCGCCTGCAGAAGGAAGAAGCGACCGAGTCCGCGCGGCAGAAAGCGCTGAAAAAGGAGCTGGAGTGGGTGCGCCAGAACGCCAAGGGCCGGCAGGCGAAATCAAAGGCACGGATTGCACGCTTCGAAGAATTGTCGTCATTCGATTACCAGAAGCGCAACGAGACCCAGGAAATCTTCATTCCGGTGGCCGACCGGCTGGGCGAGCAGGTCATCGAATTCAAGGATGTGTCCAAGGGTTTCGGCGATCGTCTGCTGATCGACAAGCTGACGTTTTCAATTCCGCCGGGCGCGATTGTCGGTTTGATCGGCCCCAACGGTGCCGGTAAATCGACGCTGTTCAAGATGATTACCGGCAAGGACAAGCCGGATTCCGGCGAAGTGGTGATCGGTTCGACGGTCAAGCTGGCGGTGGTTGACCAGTCACGTGAATCGCTGCCCGACGACAAGACGGCCTGGGAAGCGATTTCTGGTGGGCTCGACATCATCAATGTCGGCAAATTCGAAATGCCCTCGCGCGCCTATCTCGGCCGCTTCAACTTCAAGGGCCAGGATCAGCAGAAAAAAGTCGGCACCTTGTCCGGCGGTGAACGCGGCCGCCTGCATCTGGCGCAGACCCTGCTGACCGGCGCCAACGTGCTGCTGCTCGACGAACCGTCCAATGACCTCGACGTCGAAACGCTGCGTGCGCTGGAAGATGCGCTGCTTGAATTTGCCGGCTGCGTGCTGGTGATCTCGCATGACCGCTGGTTTCTTGACCGCATCGCTACGCACATCCTCGCGGCGGAAGGTGATTCGCAGTGGACCTTCTTTGCCGGCAACTATCAGGAATACGAAGCCGACAAGCGCAAGCGTTTGGGTGAAGAGGGCGCCAAGCCGAAGCGGCTGCGTTACAAGCCACTGAAGCTGTGATTTCGTAAGTAATTGTTTTTATTAATAAATATTGCGCCCTCGGGCGCCATATTTATTTGCTGCGTTGATTTGCGGTTTCAGCCGCGTCCGGCATAAGGCATGTCGGTGGCCATCACCATCAGGTGATAGATGTTCACGTTGAGCGGCTGATTGGCCATGAACAACACCGACTTCGCGACATCGGTGACGTCGATCATCGATTCCGGCTTGATCGTGCCGTCGGCCTGTTTGACGCCCTTGGCCATGCGCGAGGCGAGTCCGGTCATTGCGTTGCCGACATCGACCTGGCAGCAGGCGATGTTGTATTTGCGACCGTCGAGCGAGATCGTGCGCGTCAGTCCGGAGATCGCGTGTTTGGTCGCGGTATAGGGCGCGGAGTCGGGACGCGGCGCATGCGCCGAGATCGAACCGTTGTTGATGATACGGCCGCCCTGCGGGTCCTGCGCCTTCATCATGCGAAAGGCGGCCTGTGCGCAAAGGAAGGAGCCGTTGAGGTTGGCATCAACCACGGATTTCCATTTGTCGTACGGCAGGTCTTCGAAGGGCACGCCCGGCGCGTTCTGTCCTGCGTTGTTGAACAGCATGTCAAGGCGGCCGAAACGTTTCTGTACTTTCTCGAACAATGCAGCGACCGCTTGTGGATCACCGACATCGGTGGCGACCGCGAGGCCGCGTGACGCATCGCTGCCGGCTTCAGCGAGTGCGGCGTCCAGTGCGTCCTGACGGCGGCCGGCGAAAGCGACGCTCCACCCGTCTTTCAGCAAGGCGTGCGCGGTGGCTTTGCCGATGCCGCTACCTGCGCCGGTGATCACGGCGATTTTCGATGTACTGCTCATGGGTATTCTCCTTCGGTTGTTGATTCAGCTGTCCGCGGCGATGCTGTAACAGTTACGTCCGCTGGATTTGGCTTTGTACATCTCCATATCTGCACGGGCGAGCAGCGCTGTGGCGTGATCGGCATGCAGCGGCGCGAATGCAACCCCGATGCTTGCACTGACCGCAACGTGCTGGTCTTCGCCGACATTCATCGGTTCGGTTATGGCCGCCATCAGTTTGGCCAGGATGGATTCGATGCTGCCGGTCTGGTGGAGATCTTCGAGCAGGATGACAAATTCGTCGCCGCCGAGTCGCGAGACCGTATCGGATTCACGGACAATGTCGCTGATACGTTTGGCGATTGTGACCAGCAGATCGTCGCCGACCGCGTGTCCGTGGTTGTCATTGATCGGTTTGAAATTGTCGAGGTCGATCAGCATCAGCGCAATGCTGTCGCCGGTACGGCGGGCGCGGGCGATGGCGCGCTCAATGCGGTCGTTGAGGAACATGCGATTGGAGAGGCCGGTGAGCGGGTCCTGCATCGCCAGCCGCCGCAGTTCATGCTCCTTCTCAAGCAGCTGGGAGTTCGCGGTTTCCAGTTCGTGGGTGCGTTCCGCGACCCGGCGTTCCAGCTCATGTTCGGACTTGCGCAGGGCTTCAACCATGTCGTTCTGGGCGCGGAGCGCGAGTTCAGTTGCCACTTCCTTTTCGCGGCGCATCACATTGAGGCGGTCAGCCAGGGCGAATGACAGCAGCAGCAACTCCAGCGCCGAGCCGATCTGCATTGCGTTGAAGGTGATCCACGTTGTCGGCAACCAGCCGAGGTTGCGCATGCCGAGCACGGCGGCGCCAAGCAGCAACAGGAACCATGCGATCAGAAAGTAGCGCGCCCCGGGATGGCCGCGGCGCAGGCAATGTATGCCGACTGCCACCGCAATGCCCGAGAACGACATGCCCATCAGCGAAACCGCGACAGCGATGATGCGGTAGGGAATCACCATTGCAGCCAGCGCGGTCAGGATGAAAACGATTATGCAGGCGACGATGGCGCGATCATGGACAGGCGCGGTTTCGCGGGTATTGAGGAAAATCCGCGTGAAGATTCCGCCAAAAATGCCAGATGCCATCATGCCGACCGGCAGGGCCAGATTGGCCCATTCCGGCCATTCAGGCCACAGGAACTGGTTAGTCAGCCCGTTCCAGGAGCCGAGCGCGACGGCCATGCTGGCCGTGAATGCGACATAGGCGAGGAAGGCGACGTCGCGTGTCGACAGGTAAAGCAGCAGGTTGTAGAGGCCCAGCGCGAGCAGCATGCCGTAATAGAGGCTGAGCAGGGTATATGTCGTGCGATCGTTGCGCGCGAGCGCATCGTGCTGCCATAGCGCAACCGGTATCGTCAGGTTGCCGCCGGAGGTGATGCGCAGGAAGATCATCTGTGATTTCCCCGGCGTGAGTGCGAGCGGAAATACATGATGGCGATGCGGATAGGGGCGCTCGGAAAACGGCAGCAGGTCGCCCGATACCAGTTTGTCGAAGCCGCCGTGGGGGCGAGGCACGTAGACCTCGATGCGGTCCAGCGATGAATAGCCGACTTCCAGCATCCAGCGTATTAATGCAGTGGCTTCAGGCTGCACTTGCAGACACAGCCACCATGCCGATGAGGAATATCCGAAGTTGATTTCCGACGAAGTGATTTTCGGCAGGGCCGGCTCAAAATTTTTCGCCAGCGCCGGGCTTGAAACATCTTCAATGCTCAACTTGCCCTTGGGGTCCTCCAGCACCATCAGTTCGGTGGCGACCGGGTAATGGCCGATCGCGGCATTGAGTACCAGCGGCTGGTGGGTGGCGCCGGCAGCGAATGTAGCCGAGAGCGTGATGAGTGCCAGCAGCGTCCTGAGGCAGCGCCAACCGATGGCGTCCCTTACCGTCATGAGATGCCCTATTTGACCCACGAATCGCGCAGGGTCACCGCACGGTTGAATACCGGTTTTCCCGGAGCCGAGTCGCCGGTATCGACGACGAAATAGCCGTGACGCTCAAACTGGAAACGTTCGCCGGGTTTGGCCGCAGCCAGTGCAGGCTCCACTTGGGCGGTGATGGTTCTGACGGAGTCAGGATTCAGGTCGAGCAGAAAATCGCGTCCGCCCGCGCCGGGATGCGCATCCTTGAACAGCCGGTCATAAAGGCGCACCTCGGTGGGCTGCGCGTGTGTGGCGCTGAGCCAGTGGATGTTGCCTTTGACCTTGACCGAGTCGGCGCCCGCCGTGCCGGACTTGGTTTCCGGGATGTATTCGCAATGCACCTCGGTTACACGTCCCGCATCGTCTTTTATGCAGCCCGTGCATTTGACGACATAGCCGTAACGCAGGCGCACGCTGTTGCCCGGGAACAGGCGGAAGAAACCTTTGGGTGGCTCTTCGGCAAAATCCTCGCGCTCGATCCACAGCTCGCGTGACAGCGGCAGCACGCGTTTGCCGAGGTCCGGTTTCTGCGGATGGTTGGGGGCAAAGCAGTCTTCCTGCTGCCCTTCGGGATAGTTGTCGATGATCAGTTTTACCGGATCGAGCACCGCGATGCGCCGCTCGGCGATTTCGTTCAAGTGCTCGCGCATGCAGTCTTCGAGCACCGAGTATTCGATCCACGAATCGGCTTTGGATACGCCGATGCGTTCGGCAAACAAACGGAAGCCTTCCGGCGTATAGCCGCGGCGCCGCGCGCCGGCCAGAGTCGGCAGGCGCGGGTCGTTCCATCCGGAGACGTGTTTTTCGTCGACCAGCTGGATCAGCTTGCGTTTGGAAAGCACGACGTAGGTCAGGTTCAGCCGCGCGAACTCAATCTGTTGCGGCAGCGGGCGCGCGAGCAGGCCGCCATCGGCGAGTTTGCCGAGCAGCCAGTCGTAAAACGGCCGCTGGTCTTCGAATTCCAGCGTGCAGATCGAATGGGTGATCTGCTCCAGCGCATCCTCGATCGGATGGGCGAATGTGTAGAGCGGATAGATGCACCAGGCATCGCCGGTGCGGTGGTGCGTCGCCTTACGGATGCGGTAGATCACCGGATCGCGCATATTGATATTGGGCGAGGCGATGTCGATTTTCGCGCGCAGCACCATCGCGCCGTCGGCATGTTTGCCTTCGCGCATTTCACGCAAGCGGGTCAGAGACTCGGCGGGTGGACGTTCACGCCACGGCCCCGGTTTGCCCGGTTCCGTCAGTGTGCCGCGGTTGGCGCGCATTTCTTCGGCGCTTTGTTCATCGACATAAGCGTGGCCGGCGCTGATCAGGTATTCCGCTGCCTCGTACATGTAATCGAAATAATCGCTGGCGAAATAACCGTTCGGCCCCCAGTCGAAACCCAGCCATTGCACGGCATCGCGGATGGAATCGACGTATTCCTGTTCTTCCTTCTCCGGATTGGTGTCGTCGAAACGCAGATGGCAGGCGCCGGCGTAATGCAGTGCGAGGCCGAAGTTCAGGCAGATCGATTTGGCATGACCGAGATGCAGGTAACCGTTGGGCTCCGGCGGAAAACGGGTGCGTATTTTCGCCGCATCAACAGGCGCACTGGCATGCACTCGCGCCGGACCGGGTTTGCCGCCCCAAGTACGGGTGGCGTATTTGCCGGCCGCCAGATCGGCGTCGATATGACTGCGGATGAAATTGGATGTTGACGCAACAGGTTCCGCGCCGGGTTTCGCGTTTTTCGCCATGCTTGAGGAGGGAGGTATTGCCGGTTAAAGCAGAAGATTAAAGTGGCATTTTAACCCGTGCCGACCAAGCGGGCTTCAGCGATTTGCCAGATACCGGGTCGGCAAAACGCGCTCACTGAAATCGCGTTCCTTGCGGGTCAAACGCCAGCCGCGTCCGGGTTTGTGGTTGGACACTACCTTGGCCAATTTGCCGTCAATGAAATGCAGCGCGACGCCGTCGTCCGCCGCATAACCTTCGGCAATCGCGCCACGGGCAACCATTTTGCGATAGGTCGGGCGGCGCATGGGTTCGCTGTTGTAGTGCGGGCAGTTGCTGCCCGGCAGAAAGCCCAGACAGTCGAGCGCGGTCAGCGGTCCGGCGATGGAGTCCGTAATGCCCTGTTCGAACCAGCAGATTGACCCCGCGCTCCAGCCGCCGAGCACGATGCCCTGCTCCCATGCTTTGCGAAGATGGATATCCAGACCCCAGTCGCGCCAGACGGCAAGCATGCTGCGCGTGTTGCCACCGCCGACAAAGACCGCATCCTGTCCGAGTACGAAGGATTCGAGATCACGTGGTGTACGCGCAAACAAAGGCAGGTGGGTCGGCTTGCAGTTGAACTGGCCGAAGCCGGCATAAAAACGCAGCCGCCCCGCATCGGCGTCGCCGTGGGCGGTGCCGATGAAGCAGACTTTGGGTTTGCGTTTGCCGGTTTGTTTGAGGAAATATTCGACCAGCAACAGGTTGTCGAGTTCGAGTGGCAGCGCGGCGCCACCGATGGCGATGATCTGTTTTTTCATGTCTACGAGCTTATCGCGTTACCGGAAATCGCAGAAGCATGCAGGGCTGTAGGGCCGTGAAAGCCCGGCTTCGCGTCATTGCTCGAGTTTGAACCCGGTGGCCTTGATCAGTTTGGCCCAGCGGTCTTTCTCCGACGCCAGCCATTTTCCCATTTCAGCGGGACTGTTGCCGATGGGATCGGCGCCCTGGCTCGATAATTTTTCCTTGATGTCCGGCGTGTGGATGATGCGGGCGATTTCAGTCTGCAGTCGCGCGACCAGTTCGGGTGGTGTTTTCGCTGGCGCGAGCACACCCTGCCAGGAACCGGTGACAAAACCTTCGAGTCCCTGTGTTTCGGCGACCACCGGTGTGTCCGGCAGCGTCGGAAAGCGTTTTTCGCTCGATACCGCGAGCAGTTTGAGGCGGCCGCTTTTGGTATGAGGCAGTGTCGCCAGCATGCCGTTGAACAGGATGTCGGCTTCGCCGGTGGTTGTGATCAGGATGTTGGCGAAGCCGCCTTTGGTGGGGATGTAAGCCCAGTTGATTCCTGTTCGATAGGCAAACATCAGACCCGCCATGTGGGGGGCGCCGCCAAGACCGGTGGCGTAGTTCAGTTTGCCGGGCCGGGCTTTGGCCAGCGCAATGACATCCTTGACGTTCCGCGCCGGCATGCTCGGGTGCGATGCCAGGATGTGAGGAGAGTAAGAGACCACCGTCACCGGGGCGAAGTCCTTGAGGATGTCAAAGGGCAGTTTCGGAAACAGGCTGGGGCTGATCGCCAGATTGCCGACATCCATCAGTACCAGCGTATAGGCGTCAGGCGCGGCGCGGGCAACCATGTCGGCGCCGATGTTGCCATTGGCACCGGGCCGGTTGTCGGGGAGCACCTGCTGACCCCAGGATTCGGTCAGCTTGGCACCGATCAGCCGCGTCAGGATGTCCGAGGTGCCCCCTGCAGGGAAGGGCACAATGATGCGGATGGGTTTTGCCGGATAGTTTTGTGCGACGGCTTGGCCGCAAAGAACTGTACTGATGGATGCCAACACTGAAGCGAGCAGTTTGAAGCGCATGGTCCCCTCCCTGGGTATATGGTTGAGCCCGCATTATTGGGTTGTCGGCGGGTCTCTACGCTTTGTCATGATAGCCCTGTTATCGGCTTGCAAGCGCGTAAAAAAGCCCGGCATGTGCCGGGCTTAATCCGATGCGGCTTGCCGCTGATTATTTTTTTGCGGGGCAGGTGTTGAGGCCGACCAGCATATACGCCGGGCACCAGCCCAGAGTACCGGTGAGCAAGGGAACGATGCCGATCAGGCCCCACCAGCGGGCAGGACCTTCAAGGATGAAAATCAGTGAGAGCAGGGCGAGTCCTGCGACGATACGTAATACCTTGTCGATGCCGCCTACGTTTGATTTCATGATGGGATCCTTTTGATTGCACATGGCACTTGCCATGAATGCATCCTAGGCCTTCGGGCGGGCGTCGTCTGTAACCCAGGTCACAAATATAAACTGTTGTTTTATTTAATATTTTTATCGCCGGTCAGGCGCGTAAGGCCATTGACGTCAATGATGTCGATCTGTTCACGGCTTAACTGTACCAACCCGCGGTCGGCAAAACTGCCGAGCAGTCGGCTGACGATTTCGCGCACGCTGCCGAGTTCATCGGCGATGGCCTGGTGAGTCGCGCGCAAGGTCGGCGCACGCGACAGCAACAGCGCTGCGAGGCGCTGGTCCAGGCGGTGAAAGGCGACTTCTTCAACCAGCAGCATCAGCTCGCTGAGACGTGCGCCAAATAACTCAAAGATATGCCGACGGAACGGTTCATGCCGTGCGAGCAGTTGTTCAAACAGCGGCAAGGGCACGGCGATCAGCAAGACTGCGGTTTCGGCGATGCCGGTGGCGGCATAGTCGATATGGCCGAGCAGGCAGCCGCTGGTGAGTACGCAACTCTCGCCGGGGGTGACACGATAAAGCAGGATCTCGCGTCCTTGCGCGCTGATTTTGGAGACGCGTATGGAGCCGTCGAGTACCAGCGGAAAGGCGGAGCATTGTGCACGCTCGTCAAACAGCCGGGTGCCCGCAGGCACCTGCAAGACCTTTGTTTCCTGCCGCAGGCGTTCAATGCAATCGGGTGGTGCGTCCCGCAGTGGCGGAAACAGCTGCAGGGCGCGTTCAATGGGATCGGAGTGGGGTTGCACGATATGCCGATTCTAGCTGACAGGCTGGAATTGAACGCTGCGTCGCGGCTCGGGCACGCAATCGGCTATGCTACGGGCCGCGATGAATACCATGGCATTTCAAACCCTGCGTGCACTGGCCGATGGCGCTTTCCATTCCGGCGAGGACATTGCGCGCACGCTTGGCGTGACGCGCAGCGCAGTCTGGTATGGCATCCGTGATATCAGTGGTGCCGGATTCACGATTGAAAAGGTGCGCGGACGCGGATACCGGCTTGCGCAGCCGCTTTCACTGCTGGATGCAGCCGTTGTGCAGTCCTTGCTTGCCGACACGCCGCTCGCAGTCGAAATCTGCGACACACTGGACTCAACCAACACCCGGCTGATGCAGCGGGCGGGGCCGGGGTCGTGCAGCGGCCTTGCGCTGGCCGCTGAAGTGCAGACGGCTGGGCGTGGCCGGCGCGGCCGGGTTTGGCATTCCGGACTGGGTCATACTCTGACTTTCTCGCTGCTCTGGCAGTTCGTGCAGGGCGCGCGCGAATTGGGCGGGCTCAGCCTTGCGGTCGGTGTGGGCCTGGTGCGCGCATTGCGCGCGGCGGGGGCGCATGCTGCGCAGTTGAAGTGGCCCAATGACGTCGTGCTTCCGGCCGGCAAACTGGCCGGCATCCTGATCGAAATGCAGGGTGATGTGCTCGGACCGAGCACAGCGGTGATCGGCGTGGGTGTCAATGTCCGGGAGGATGAAAGGGTGCTGGCTGCAGTTGACCAGCCGGTGACGGACCTGGAGTCGGCGGCCGGCAAAGCAATCGATCGCAACATTCTGCTGGCCGGTTTGCTGCGCGAACTGTCATCAGTCATTGAGGTATTTGCGCAGCAAGGATTCTGTGCTTTGCGGGCGGAGTGGCAGGAATTGCATGCACAGCAGGACCGGCCGGTACAGTTGCTGCTGCCGGATGGAAAAAACATTTCTGGCATCGCCCGCGGGGTAGCTGAAGATGGCGCGCTGCTGCTTGAAACAGCAACCGGCGTTTCGCGTTACCACAGCGGCGAAGTCAGCCTGCGCACTACCGGGGTCGCCGCATGAACATCCTGGCCATTGATATCGGCAATACCCGCATCAAATGGGGATGCGCGCAGCCGCCGGGCTGGCTGCGTCAGGGCTGGGTGGCCACAACCGCCCCCGCAGAGCTGGCACCGGCACTGGCGGCGCTGCCTCCACTGGACCGTATCGTGATTTCCAATGTGGCCGGTGACACGGTGAAGGCCAAGGTTGCCGGACTATTGCCGGCCGCACCCCTTCCGCAGTGGCTGGTCAGTGTGGAGCAGCAGTGCGGTGTGCGCAGCAGTTACGCTGATCCAGCGGCGCTGGGGCCTGATCGCTGGGCCGCCCTGATCGGTGCTTGGCATCTGACGCATGCTGCCTGCGTGGTGGTGAATGTCGGAACAACGATGACCGTCGATGCATTGAATGGCGAGGGGGTATTTCTCGGCGGCTGCATCATTCCCGGGGCTGCGCTGATGCGTGATGCGCTGGCCAGGGATACCGCCAATCTGGCATTGCGTGCGGGGGAGTTCCGTTATTTTCCCGACAACACCGGCGACGCCATTGCCAGCGGGGCAGTGAACGCACTGGCTGGCGCCGTTGAGCGGACGGTGCATTATTTGCAGGAAAGTACAGGGGTTGCACCGCGCGTGATGATTTCCGGCGGGGATGCGCCGCTGATCGAGGAACGACTTAACGCGCAGGTGACTGTTGTGGATAATCTGGTGCTGGAGGGGCTGCTGCAAATCGCGCAGCAGCCGGATTGATGGTTTGCCGATGAGACTACTGTTCCTGCTACTGCTGATTGTGAATCTGGGGTTCTTCGTCTATCACCATTATCTTGACGAACCCACGGATGCGGCTGCCCAGATTGCCGCCTTGCAGGTCAATCCCGAAAAAATCCGCATGGCCGCGGCGGCCGGGTCAGCGGTTGCTGCAACCCCCTCGATCACAGCAGCGCCTGCGGCCTGTGTGGAGTGGGGTGCGTTCACTGGTCCTGACGTGGCTCGTGCCGACGGAGCCTTGGCCGCATTGGCGCTGCCGGCGGACGTGTTGCAGCGCCGGGTTGCCGATATTGACGGTTACTGGGTGCACATGCCGGTGATGAAGACCAAGCCCGAAGTTGACCGCAAGCTGACTGAATTGAGGGGCCTTGGGGTCGCCGATTTTTATGTGGTGCAGGATGCGGGACCGTGGCGCAATGCCGTGTCTCTGGGCCTTTTCAAAAGCGAAGATGCGGCCAATGCCGAGCTTGAGCGCCTGCGTCAGCGAGGCGTACGTTCAGCAATGATCACGCGCCGTGAGAAATTTCTGAAGCAGGTGAGCTTCTATGTACGCGAGCCCAGTGCGGCGACGATTGCGCGGATTACCGAACTGCAGCGCGATTTTCCGGCCGCCGAGTTGAAGGCCGTGAATTGTCCGGTGGTGACCCCAGCGAAATCATAAAAATACTTTAAAAACAAATATTTAACTACATTCCAGCTCTTTAGTGAGTGCTTGCTCAGCGTGCTTCGGTGGCGCGAACTTTTTCCAGCAAGGCCGTGGTGGAGCGCTGATGGGCAAAAGCAATGGAGTGGACGCTGCCGCCCCAGCCCTGTACTTCGCGGGCGCCGACAATCGCATCCGGTTTCCAATCCCCGCCCTTAACCAGCACATCGGGTTTGACTGCAAGAATCAGTTCCAGCGGTGTGTCGGTTTCGAACCAGGTGACGCGGTCCACGCAGCCCAGCGCGGCAATGACTGCGGCGCGATCGACCAGCGTATTGACCGGGCGGTCGGCGCCTTTGCCGAGGCGTCGGGCTGAGGCATCACTGTTCAGCGCAACGATCAGGCTGGCGCCGAGTGCGCGGGCCTGGGCGAGATAGGTGACGTGGCCGCGGTGCAGGATGTCGAACACGCCGTTGGTGAAGACCAGCGGGCGCGGCAACTGGTCGACGTGTGCGGCAATGTCACCGGGGGCGATGATGTGCTGTTCAAATGCAGGGGTATCGTGCATGGGCGGCAGTCTACGCGGGCGCGCCCTCGCCGACAAACCCGGCAGGACTCAAGCCGCCGGAATTTCCTTGCGGAAGCGGTTGAGATCCTTCACCGATTCGAACTCGCGACTGAACAGCAGTGACAGGTTGCGCAGTATCACCGTCACCACCTTCTGTTCCCAATCACGGTCAAAGCGGATCTGCTCATCCAGCCAGCGCTCCAGCCATTCAGGATTGGGCAGGCGGCTTTGCACGGTGTCGTTGGGGAACAGGCTCTTGTTGACGTGCAGATTGGTCGGATGCAGCGGCTTGCCGCTGCGACCGGAACTGGCCATCAGCACGCCGACTTTTGCAAATGCGGTCCGCGCAGTGTCGCCAACGCTGGTCAGTGCACGTTTCATGTATTGCAGGTAGGCGCCGCCGTGACGGGCTTCGTCGCGTGAAATCAGGTGGTAGATGTGCTTGATCACCGGTTCGGTATGCCATTCCATCGCGCAGCGGTACCAGTGGTTGAGGCGGATTTCGCCGCAGAAATGCAGCATCAGCGTTTCCAGCGGCGGTGCCGGATCGAAGTCAAAGCGTACGGCCTGCAGTTCTTCCTGCGTCGGCACCAGTTCCGGGCGAAAGCGGCGCAGGTATTCCATCAGCACCAGCGAATGTTTCTGTTCCTCGTAGAACCATACCGACATGAAGGCCGAAAAATCGCTGTCGTGCTGGTTGTCGCGCAGGAACATTTCAGTGGCCGGCAGCGCGGCCCATTCGGTGATGGCGTTCATCTTGATGGTCATCGCCTGTTCATCCGTCAATTTGCTGCTGTCGAAGCGGTCCCATGGCACGTCACTGGCCAGACTCCAGCGGATCTGTTCCAGCGATTTGAAGATTTCCGGATACAGCATTTGTCCGGGGTTGATGAATTCCGGCGCGGCCGACATGGTGGGTTCCGGGGTTACGGGCATCTGCATTGTGGTCATCCTATTGTTTCCAGAATATTGCGGGCGCTGGCACGGATGGCGTCGCGTTCGACGGCATTCAGCCGTGACAAGTTGCGTGTCATCAGTGTGGTGCGCGGATTGCGCGCCAGCTGCTGTTCATGGCGATCAAGAAAATTCCAGTACAGCGTGTTGAACGGGCAGGCCTTGGATCCGGTTTTCAGCTTTACGTCATACCGGCAACTGCCGCAGTAATTGCTCATCCGGTTGATATAGGCGCCGGAGGCGATATAGGGCTTGCTGGTGAAGCGGCCGCCGTTGGCATACAGTGCCATGCCGGCCGTGTTGGGCAGTTCAACCCATTCGACGGCATCGACATACACCGCGAGATACCACTCGTGCACCGCTTGCGGTGAAATGCCCGCCAGCAGTGCGAAATTGCCAGTCACCATCAGACGCTGGATATGATGGGCGTAGCCGTGTTGAAGGGTCTGGCCGATGGTTTCGCGCATGCAGGTCATTGGCGTGTCGCCGGTCCAGTACCAGGCCGGCAAGGCGCGGTCGTGACTGAAATGATTGGCTTCGAGCAGCTCGGGCATGTCCAGCCAGTAGACGCCGCGGATGAATTCACGCCAGCCGAGAATCTGCCGCACGAAACCTTCGACGGCGGCGAGCGGGGCGCGTCCGTCGCGCCATGCCGCCACGGCGGCGGCGATGACTTCACGGGGATTCAGCAGTTTCAGGTTCAGCGCGGCCGACAGCAGCGAATGCCAGCCGAAGGGCATGCCGGTCCACATCGCGTCCTGATGCACGCCGAAACATGGCAGGCGATGTTGAACAAAATCCTGCAGCGCGCGCAATGCGTCGGCGCGTGTGACCGGCCAGTTGAAATCATCAAGGCTGCCCGGGTGTTCTGCAAACCGCTCGTGTACCAATGCGATGACCTCGCGGGTGATGGCATCGGGTACGAATTGCGGCGCCTGCGGCAGCGGACCCGGACCGGTTTTGGCGAAGCCGGCGCGATTGTCGCTGTCAAAGTTCCAGCGCCCGCCCGCGGGTTGACCGTCTTCCATCATTACGTCATGGCGGCGGCGCATTTCCCGGTAGAAAAACTCCATGCGCAATTCACGGCGGTTTTTTGACCATGCTGAAAACGCTTCACGGGTGCAAAGGAAATGGCTGTCGGTGCGGATCTCCAGCAATATGCCGGAATCAATGCAGACCTTTTCAATGTCCTGCTGCAGTCGGTATTCGCCGGGCTCGCAGACGATCAGCTTTTCCGGCTGGCATTGTGCAATGACGCAGGCCAGCCGCGCCGCGAGGGTGGTTTCAGCGTTGTTATTCAGCTGAAGGTACTGCAGCGGCAGATTGCGTGATCGTAAAGTTTCCGCGAAGTGACGCATTGCCGACAGGAACAGTGTGATGCGGGCCTTGTGGCTCCAGACATGGGTGGCCTCTCCTGCTGCCTCGATCATCAAGACGCAGTCGCGGCTGGGGTCAAGGCCGGTCAGCGCGGGATTCTCGGTGTCGAGCTGGTCACCCAGTACAAGGATGAGGTTGCGCATCGGATCAGCGGCTGCGGCGACAGCGCTCGGAACAGTATTTGACGACGTCCCAGACCTTGGCCCAGCGTTTGCGCCAGACCATGGGACGACCGCAAGCCGTGCAGGTTTTGAACGGCAGTTCCGATTTGCGCATGGTGTTTCGCCTTTGTGCGAATCAGCGGCGCGAGTGTTCGACGCGCCAGCGCTCCAGGGCGTAACGCATGTCGTCGAACGAACGCAGCAGCAGAACCCCGTCCGGAGACTTGCGCGCGCGTGCCAGTGCGCCGCCGCCGCCCCAGATTTCGACGTTTTCGGGAAGCAGCGTTCGCAATTCCGTCAGGCCGGCGAGTGCGGCGCTTTGGGTGACCGCACTGCTGAATGACAGGGCGACAATATCGACTTGATACGCCGGCGTTGCATTCTTGATGTCGATCACGGGCGTTTCTGTGCCTAGAGCAACGCAGGCTGCACCCTCTGCAGTGAGCACGGCTTCAACCATCAGCAGGCCGATGCGATGTTTTTCACCGGGTAGCGAGGTCAACAATACGCGCGGCGTCATGCCGCGGCTGGGCTGCGCGATGATCGCGTTGCGCAGGATATTCTGGATATGCTCCGAGTACAGGTGTTCGTCAAAAATGGCAACCCGGCCTGCAAGCCAGGCATCGCCGATCCAGTGATTCAGTGCGGTCACCGTTTCGGTGACGAACCGCAGCAATCCCTGCTTCATCAACGCCTGCAGCAGCGCGTTGCGGAATCCATCGACATCGTGGCGCAGCAGCAACTCCAGAATCGCGTCGATTTCCGGTGGTGGAGTCTGCTCGGGTGCGCGCGACGAAATCAGCTGAGTCAGTTCGGACACGCTGCGGTTGATGATTTTGCCCGGACGGTGGCCATAGTCGATCAGCAGGCGCAGCAACCGCAGTTTTTCCAGTTCCGGCAGCGAATACAGGCGCTCGTCATGCTGGTCGCGAAGCGGTTTCGGAAAACCATAACGTCGTTCCCAGACCCGCAACGTGTCCTTTGACAGGCCGGTGTCCCGTTCAACCGCCGCAATGTTGTAACAGGCTTCGTCAGAAGACCTTATTGGTGCGAGGGCATTGGTCATATGTCATGGACAAACATGGGTTTTATTGTTGAGAAATGGGAATTATCAGGAATTTTATGTATCTTTGACTAAGATATTATTGGACAAACATTGGACAAAGTCAACGCGTTGCCGCGTTGTAACCGCAGCCCTAGGCCCCGGGAATTCAGCGGACTCCGTGTCGTCAGGGTTCAGTGTTGAACCGGATGTCAAGCTCATTTCCCAACAGGAGACCTCATGAACGCCCCTGATCAATGGTTGCTGCCTGATGTCCAGGCCATCACCGACCGTCGCAACATCTACATCAATCAAGTCGGCGTTAAATCGCTGGTCCATCCGGTCCGGATTGAAGGCGCGGATGGCAGGGTTGTGGCTACCGTTGCCAACGTTGACATGACAGTCGGACTGCCGCCCGAGGTCAAGGGCACCCACATGTCGCGCTTTGTCGAAGTGCTGCAGCAGCATGAAGACGCACTGAATGCTGCCGGCTTTGCCGGACTGCTTGCGCGAATGATCAAACGGCTTGATGCCGATACCGGCATGATTGAAATGCGTTTTCCGTATTTCATCAGCAAACGCGCACCGGTTTCCGGCGTGTCCAGCCTGCTTGATTACAAGGTGATGTTGCGTGGCGAGCGCATGGCCACAGGCACGGTTTTCACCACGCAGGTATCGGCGCCAGCGACCAGCCTGTGTCCGTGCTCCAAGGAAATCTCCGAATACGGCGCGCATAACCAGCGCTCGCATATCACCATCACCGTCGAGGCCGACGAAACGCTGACCATTGAGGAAATCGCGGGTATCGCCGAACAGGAAGCCTCCTGCGAGGTGTACGGTCTGCTGAAGCGGCCTGACGAAAAATATGTCACCGAGCGTGCCTACGACAACCCGAAGTTTGTCGAAGACCTGGTGCGCGACATCGCGCTGCGACTGGATGCCGATGGTCGCGTGCGCAGCTACAAGGTCGAAGCCGAAAACTTCGAGTCCATTCACAATCACTCGGCCTATGCTCTGGTCGAGCGCGTCAAATAAACGCCGCCGTGAGCACCCAGTCGCGCGGCAAACGCATTGCCGTCATCGGTTCCGGTATCGCCGGGCTCTCGGCGGCGTGGCTGCTGTCGCGCGCCCACAAGGTCGCCTTGTTCGAGGCGAATGATTACCTCGGCGGACACACGCATACCGTTGATGTCACGCTCGACGGCATCACCGCGCCGGTGGATACCGGCTTTCTGGTATTCAACGAGCGCACCTATCCGAACCTGATTGCGTTGTTCGACCATCTGGGTGTGGCGTCGACGGCTAGTGACATGTCGTTTTCGGTGCGCCTGGCTGCGGAAGGCCTGGAGTGGGCGGGGAGCAATCTGGGCACCGTGTTCGCGCAACGCCGCAACCTGCTGCGGCCGGCGTTCTGGGGCATGCTGCGCGACATCCTGCGATTCAACCGCGAGGCCGGTGCACTGGCGCAGCAGCCGGTTGACTCCGCGCAATCGCTCGGAGAGTTCCTGGATGCGGGTCGTTATGGCCGCGCGTTCCGTGACTGGTATCTGCTGCCGATGGCCGGCGCAATCTGGTCCTGCCCGACGGCAACCATGCTGCAGTACCCGGCGCGAACTTTTTTTTCATTTTGCGCCAACCACGGTTTGCTCCAGGTCAGTGACCGTCCGCAATGGCGCACCGTGAACGGCGGGGCACGTCGCTATGTTGAAAAACTTGCCGCCGGTATCTCCGATATCCGCCTCGGTATGCCGGCGGAGCAGATCGTGCGCGATCCCCGTGGCGCGACCTTGCGCTGCGCGGGACGTGCGGCGGAACATTTTGATGCTGTGGTGCTGGCCTGCCACAGCGATCAGGCGCTGCGTCTGCTGGGCGACGCCGATGCCGTTGAGCGGCGGGTTCTCGGCGCCATCGCTTATCAGGACAACGATGTCGTGCTGCATACCGACGAACGTTTCCTGCCGCGCCGGCGTTCGGCGTGGTCGGCGTGGAATTATCACGCCGACGATGTCAGCGATGGCGGCCGGCCGGTGGGTGTCAGTTACCTGATCAACAAGCTGCAGCCTTTGCCGTTCTCACGACCGGTGATTGTGACGCTGAATCCGGCCGAAGAGCCGCGTGCGGAGTGCGTCATCGACCGTTATCGTTATGCCCATCCGGTATTCGATCTGGGCAGTATTGCCGCGCAGGCACGCTTGCCCGGCCTCCAGGGGCGCCATAACACCTGGTATTGCGGCGCGTGGACCGGTTACGGCTTTCACGAGGACGGGCTCAAGGCGGGTATAGCTGTCGCTGAGGCCTTCGGCGTGACGGTACCTTGGCTGGCGCAGCCCGAAGGATTGAAGGCTGCGGCATGAACGAAGCGGCTTCAGGCCTGCGTCTGTATTGCGGCGATGTGCTGCACCGGCGCCTTGCGCCGGCACTGCATGCCTTCCGTCACGGCGTGTTTTTCCTGCGTCTGCGCATTGATGGCATAGCGCCGGAGTTTCCGGCCTTATGTTCGCGTAATCGCTGGAATTTATTCAGCTTTCATGATGCCGATCACGGTCCGCGCGACGGCAGCCCGCTCGATCCGTGGATTCGTGGTCTTCTTGCGCAGCATGGCCTGGCCTGCGCTGACGGCGCGATCTGGCTGCAGGCCTTTCCACGCGTGCTGGGTTATGTGTTCAATCCCGTCAGTTTCTGGCTTTGTCACGACCGCAGCGGCGCTTTGCGCGCGGTGCTGGCCGAAGTGAGCAATACTTTTGGGGAACGCCACAACTATCTGGTTGCGCATGCCGATGCGCGGCCGATCGGTGCCGGTGACTGGCTGACGGCGCGCAAGGTTTTTCATGTCTCGCCTTTTTTTCCGGTCAGCGGCGAATACCGTTTCCGCTTCTCCGACCACACCGGTCGTTGTGTTTTCCGCATCGATTATGACGACGGCGAGGGTCATCAACTCACCACCAGCATCAGCGGCGCCGCGCAGCCGGCGACCACGGGCGCGCTGCTGCGCACTTTTTTCCGCTACCCGTGGATGACGCTGGGCGTGATGTTGCGCATCCACTGGCACGCACTACGTCTGTGGCTGAAGCGCGTGCCTTTTTTCCCGAAACCCCCGGCTCCTGCAGAGGACACCACGAGATGATCAACACCCTTGTACAACGTGCGCCGTTGAGCGCAGAACCATCAGCCGCGCGCTGGCTGTTTCGCCTGTTGGGGCAACTGCGCTGCGGAAAAATGTCCTTGCGCTGCCCGGATGGCCGCACGCTGGAATTTTCCGGTGCGCAACCCGGTCCGCACGCCACGCTGAGCCTTGCCGACTGGCAGGTATGCAAGGACATCCTCAGTCGAGGTGACATCGGTCTGGCGGAAGCTTATATCGCGGGCCGGGTCGCCAGCGATGATTTGACCCAGTTGCTGCTGCTGGCGGCGCTGAACGAGCAGGCGATCGAAGATGCCATCCATGGCCGCTGGTGGGCGACGCTGGTTTATCGGCTACGCCACTGGCTGCGTCCGAATACGCGTACTGGAAGCCGCAAAAACATCCACGCCCACTACGACCTCGGCAACGATTTTTACCGCCTGTGGCTGGACCCAACGATGACCTATTCGTCAGCGCTGTTCGAGAGCGATCTCACGCGCAAACTTGCCGATGCTCAATCCGCAAAGTACGCGCGTATTCTGCGCGAACTCGATGCGCAGCCTGGGCAGCACATTCTCGAGGTCGGATGCGGCTGGGGTGGATTTGCCGAGCATGCGGCCCGTGCCGGTTGCCGGGTCACCGGAATTACGATTTCCGAAGCGCAACTTGAATACGCGCAGCGCCGGATTGCCGCAGCCGGACTGCAGGATCGAGTGGAATTGAAATTGCAGGATTACCGCGATCTCGACGGGCAATTTGATCATGTGGTGTCGATCGAGATGTTCGAGGCCGTCGGTGAAAGCTACTGGCCCGGATATTTCAGCATGCTGCGCGACCGTCTCAAGCCTGACGGGCGCGCGCTGGTGCAGACTATCACTATTGCCGAAGCCAAGTTCGAACGTTATCGCAGCGGTACCGATTTCATCCAGCAATACATTTTCCCCGGCGGCATGCTGCCGTCACCGCGACGTTTCACCGAAGAGGCCTCCAGTCGCGGGCTTGTGTTGAAGGACATGCACGGATTCGGACTGGATTACGCCGAGACGCTGCACCGCTGGCATCAGGCGTTTGACTACGCGGCGCCAGACGTAAAGGCGCAGGGTTTTGATGACCGTTTCATGCGCACCTGGCGGTTTTATCTTGCGTATTGCGAGGCTGGTTTCCGCGCGCGTGCAACGGATGTGGTGCAGGCTGTTCTGGTGCATGCCTAAAACCATTTTCTGTGCGCTGGTGTTGCTGTGCGCAACCCCGGCCGCGGCGGTGAATGTGCCCGCAGAGCTGCCGCCGACGGTTTGCAGCGCGCTGGAAACCTGTCGAATGGTCGGCAAGGGACGACTGCGCTGGTGGGGATTTCACGTCTATGACGCTGCGCTGTGGTCCCGTGACGGGCGCTGGCGTGCGGACGCTCCCTATGTGCTCGACATCATTTACGCCCGCAACATCACGACCACTCAGCTGGCAGAGACCAGCATTGACGAAATAAGGCGGCTGGGTGTCAGCGATGAATCGAAGCTGGCCCGCTGGCAAGCGGCGATGCAGCGCACGTTTCCCGATGTCCAGTCCGGCAGCCGCCTGATCGGCGTGTACCGGCCGCAGCGTGGCGTACATTTTTATTCCGCCACGGCGTCCCTCGGCAGTATCGAAGATCCGGAATTTGCACGCCGTTTTTTCGGCATCTGGCTGGATCCGCGTACACAAAAGCCGGAATTGCGCGCAGCGTTGCTTGGCGGCGATGGCCGCGCTGACTAAATCCGCACTGGCCGCCTATGCAGCCGTTGGATTGCCGTTGGCGGCGACCGCCTTGCCGGTGCATGTGCAGGTGCCGAAGTTCTACGCGACTCTCGGCATGGATCTCGCAATGATCGGTTTTATTCTGTTGGCGGTTCGCCTGCTGGATGCGATCAGTGATCCCGTGCTCGGTGCTTTGGCTGACCGCGTTCCGGTCCGTTATGGCGGCCGCAAGCTGATGATCGGCGGCGCTGTGCCATTGCTCGCCGCAGGACTGTGGCTGTTGTTCAATCCGCCGGCCGATGCGGACCCGCTTGCGTTGTGGCTCGCAGCGACGCTTGTTCTCAGTTACCTCGGATTGAGTGCTGCAAGCATCGGTCACTTTGCCCTGGGCAGCGCACTGTCGCGGGATTACGCAGAGCGCACGCGAATTACCGCAGCGCGCGGCGCGGCCGCGCTGGCTGGTGTGCTGCTGGCTGCAGCGGTCCCTGAGCTGCTGGTGCAGCAGTATGGCGCGACCGAGGGTCTCGCATGGTTCGCTCTGGGATTTACCCCTTTATTGGCGGTCGCGGCGGCGATTACGCTGGTACGGGGACCATCCTCGCCGGTTACCTTGATATCCGCATCGTTGACCTGGGCGGGACTGGTGCAGCCGTTGCGCAATCGGAGGTTCCGCAGGCTCGCCGCAGTGTTTCTGGTCAATGGTGTTGCCGCAGCCATGCCGGCGACGCTGTTGCTGTTTTTTGCGGCAGACGTATTACGGCGGGCCGACCTCACCCCATTGTTTCTGGTGCTGTATTTCGTTGCTGGTGCTGCAGGCATGCCGGTTTGGGTGCGGCTTGCGGAGTGTGTCGGCAAGGTGCGTGCATGGCTCATCTCGATGGCGCTCGCGGTCGGTGCTTTTGTGTGGGCGTATTTTCTCGGGGCCGGCGATGCCGCGGCTTTTGCCGTGGTATGTGTGATTTCGGGGCTGGCTTTCGGCGCCGATCTCGCGCTGCCTGCTTCATTGCTGGCGGATGTGATTGATGACGATGAGGATTGCGGCCGACGTCCAGACGGCGTTTATTTCGGCATGTGGCACCTGCTGGAAAAACTGGCCCTTGCATTGGCTGCCGGCATTACCCTGCCGTTGCTGCAATGGCTGGGATATGCGCCGGGAATGCTAACAGAGGGAGGCGCTGCACTTTCTGTGGTTTATGCGCTGCTGCCCTGTGTGATCAAACTGGTGGCGGCATTACTGTTGTGGCTCGCGGTGTCCGACTCCTTGAATCAGATGGAATCAACCAAAGGAGAAGCAGCATGAGAAGCAGCATGAACAGATTCAGGGCTTTGCTTGTTGCGTTTGCCGTCATCATGGCTGGATGCGGCTCGGTGCAGGTCGAGCAGTATCGCGACGAAAGGCCGCCACTGGACTTGCAGCACTATTTCAACGGCACGATTGATGCATGGGGCATTTTCCAGGATCGCAGCGGCAAGGTGGTGAAACGTTTTACGGTTCGCATCGATGCCCGGTGGTCGGGCGACACCGGCATCCTGGATGAGCAATTTGAGTATTCTGACGGCAGCAAGAGCCGCCGGGTATGGACGCTGCAACGGCTGGATCAGCATCGTTTCCGCGGAACAGCGGATGACGTCGTGGGCGAGGCCTTCGGCGAACTTCGCGGCAATGCTTTGCGGTGGCAGTACACGTTGCGGCTGGATGTCGATGGCCGTACTTGGGAGGTTGATTTCGATGACTGGATGTATCTGATGGATGATCAGGTGATGCTCAACCGGTCGGTGATGAGCAAGTTCGGCGTGCGGCTCGGCGAGGTGATCCTGACCTTCCGCAAGCGATCATGAGCCTCAACCGGCCGATCAGTGACTGGCGCGGGATGCGTGTGTGGATTGTCGGTGCTTCCAGCGGCATCGGTGCAGGTTTGGCAAACGCCTTGCTGGCACGCGGGGCCCGTGTCGCGGTGTCTGCCCGGCGTACGGAGGAGCTCGAGCGTCTTGCTGAACCTCACGGTGCACAGGCGCTGGCGCTGCCGTTTGATGTGACTGATGACGCGGCGCCGGCTCCGGCGCTGCAGCGTATGCTCTCGACGTGGGGTGGTGTCGATCTGGTTGTATTGTGTTCAGGCAGCCATCAGCCGGTGCGGGCATGGGAACTGGAGTCCGCTGCGGCGCGCCGCCTGCTTGATGTCAATGTCAACGGCGTCATCAATTGCCTGCCGCCGGTGATCCGGCAGCTTCTGCAGCAGGGCAACGGTGGTGTTGCAGTGGTGTCCAGTGTCGCCGGTTATGGCGGCCTGCCTACCGCATTGGTCTACGGTGCAAGCAAGGCAGCGTTGATCAATCTTGCCGAGACGCTGTATCTGGATCTCGCGCCGCGCGGCATAGGGGTTTATGTGATCAATCCGGGATTCGTTAAAACGCCGCTGACTGACCGCAATACGTTTGCGATGCCGGCGCTGATCAGCGTCGAGACTGCGGCCGAAGCGATCATTTCAGGTTTTGCACGCGGCGATTTCGAGATTCATTTTCCGAAACGCTTCACGCTGTGGCTGAAACTGTTGCGCCTGCTGCCTTACCGCTGGTATTTCGCACTGGTACACAAGGGAACCGGCTTATGATGCGACCGCAGGTGGAGGCGCTGGTTGGCTTTTTTGAATCGCTGACGCGACAGTCAGTCAGTGATCTGCCGCGGTATTACGCGGCGGATTGCCGCTTCCGCGACCCGTTCAACGATGTACGCGGCATTGCTGCGCTCGCCGCGATATTCACACACATGTTCGATACGCTCGAATCGCCGCGATTTATCGTGCGTGAGCGCGTTGCCGACGGTGATCGTGTATTGCTGACCTGGGATTTCGAGTTTCGCTTCCGTAACTGGCGACCGCAGGTGACCCAGCGCATCCACGGCGCAAGCCTGATCATCTTCGACGGCGCCGGACTTGTGAGTGAACACCGTGACTATTGGGATGCAGCGGAAGAGCTGTACGAGAAGCTGCCGCTGATCGGCCCGCTGTTGCGCTGGTGCAAACGACAGGGGCGCCCGAAGGCGCCCCTGTAAATATTTTATTTTTAATAATATTTAATAAAAATCAATCCAGGTATTCAAATACCCGAACCACCTTGCTGACACCACCAGTGGTCCTTGCCACTTCAGTCGCATCGGTGGCTTCCTGCTTTTTAACCATGCCCAGCAGGTAAACGACGTTGGCCTCAGTGACGACCTTGACGTGTACAGGGCTGAATTTGTTGGCATCGACAAAACGCGCTTTCACCTTGGATGTGATGACTGAATCATTGGTTCGCGCCTGTACTGAGGCGTTGCCGCCGACCTTAAGTTCATTGAATACATTGCGCACGTTTTCGACAGCGCGTGTGATGCGTTCGGCGTCTGTTTTTGCAGCTTCGTTCGGTACTTCACCGGTCAGCAGAACGATGCGGTTGAAGCTGGTGACGTTGATGTGGGCGTCATTGACCTTTTCTTCGATGCGCGATGCGGCTTTCAATTCGATGCCCTGGTCTTCGGTAATGGTGCCGACGGTCCTGCGATCCTCAGCCACCATGATGCCGGTGGCGGCGGCACCGCCGATAGCAACTGCGGCACAGCCTGAAATGACAGGCAGCAGCGCGATACAGGTTAACGTGAGTAGTTTGCGCATCTATTCGACTCCCAAAAGTAAGCAATCAATGCCGTCACACAGGCAGTGTATCGACAGCAGGTGCACTTCCTGAATGCGAGCGGTGTTGGTTGCAGGCACACAGATATGCACGTCGTCAGGCCTCAGTATTTCGCCGATTTTTCCGCCGTTGCGACCAGTGAGTGCGACGACCCGCATGTCGCATTCGTGAGCGGCTGCAATTGCGGCCACGACGTTGGGTGAATTGCCGCTGGTGGAAATGGCCAGAAGCACGTCACCGGCACGGCCCAGCGCCCGCACCTGTTTCGAAAACACCTGGTTGTAATCGTAATCATTGGCGATTGAAGTCAGGGTCGAGGTGTCGGTACTCAGCGCCATTGCCGCGAGTCCTGGACGTTCGACCTCGAACCGGTTCAGCAGTTCCGCAGAAAAATGCTGTGCATCGGCCGCAGAGCCACCATTACCGCAGGAAAGGATTTTTCCGTCGGCCTGGAGGCACTGCACCATGCTTTGCACTGCGGCGGCGATGGGCGTGGCCAGCGCATCCATGCTCTGCAACTTGAGATGGGCGCTTTCCGAAAAGTGTTCGCTGATGCGGCTGATGAGATCCATGGTGCGAGTATTGTACCTGTAAAGAGTGATTCAACCAGCTAAGCCTCGAAGGCGTTGCGCAGCCATTCGATGCGTGGCGGATCCCCTGTCAGCAGCACCGCATCAAAACGGCAAGGGGGTGTGGATTTAAGTGTCGCCAGATAGTGACAGGCGGTTTTCAGCAGTTTTTCCCGCTTTGCGGCGGTGATGCTTGCCGCGGCGCCGCCGAAGGCGTTGCTTGCCCGGCTGCGGACTTCCACAAAAACAACGGTGTTGCCGTCGCGGGCAATCAGGTCGATTTCGCCGAAGCGGCAGCTGTAGTTGCGCGTGGAGATGGTCAGGCCTTCGCGGCGGAGGAATTCCGCCGCGAGAGATTCGCCGCGTTCACCGCGCGGGTTCATGCGTCGTCGGTTCGGCAAGTCGCGCACGGCCATCTACATAACGGCCAGCGCGCAGGCTGCGTTCAATGATGCCGTCCGGGCCCAATGTCAGTTCTCCGGTGACGCCGTCGAGTTTCAATTCGCGTGCCCCGGCGAGCAACAGTTGCGCAATGCGCCAGGCATCAATGCCCAGCGCATAAAGTCGCTCAATGTCGGCGGAGGCCGGTTGTGGGCGCGGGTAATTCATCACGGCCGGATGGTCGGTTTCAAGAAGCCACGGCATGTCGACGAAAGTGACGCTGGCGAGATCAAATGCAGCAAGCGCGCCGCGATCCCCCGCGTTGATACTGGATGTCGCGTAGGCGGGCATAGTGCCAAGGTAAGCCCTGACGGTGCGCGCCTCATCGTGATCGAGTGCTAGAAACACCATGTCTGCGTCAGCACGGATGGCGGTTTTCAGCCGGTTGGGGTCCGGCGGTATGGACTCTCCAAGTACGGTCCCGCCGAGGCGCGAGAATTCTGCTGAAAATGCGGATTGCGTGCGACGCTGCAGTGGATTTCCGCTGGTAATGATCTGCGCGCGGCGGCGGTTGTCACGATAAGCCAGTTGCGCTGCCTGCCGCGCCTCTCCCTCGACCTGCAGGCTCAGCATGTAGAGATTTCCGGGTGCACGACCTGTTTGATCGGGGATGTTCAGGGCGAGTGTGGGTACCGGTACGGGTTCTCCGAACGCGAGAGCGGTGACGCCGTCGCGCGTCAGTGGTCCGACCACGACTTTGGCGCCAGCGGCAATCGCGTCCCGGTAATTTTTGAGGGTTTCATCGACTGTTTCGCTAACCGGGTATTCACGCACCGGCAAAACGGTTTGATTCTGTGACCTGGCCGCAACCATGAAGCCGTCGCGCAATGCTGTGGCATGGCGCGCGAAGACCTTTGAGCGGGTGGGCAGCAAAAGCGCAATGTGCGGGGTAGGGGCGGTTGCCGCCGGTTTTTCCGCGACAGGTGCGGGTGTCGCCGCAGCTTCACTGGCCAATGCCGCAGGCGCTCCGTATAGTACGGGTGCCAGCGCAACGATGGTCAAGCAACGCAGCAGGCGAATATTCATCATGGAATCCGGCGACGGGAAACAGCGTGGGCATTTCAAGCAAACCAGCAACGGCGACATTATATGTAGTCGCAACCCCGATCGGTAATCTGGCGGATGTCACCTTGCGGGCGCTTGAGGTGTTGCGCGGGGTGGATGTCATTGCCGCCGAAGATACCCGGGTCACGGTACGGTTGCTCGATCGTCACGGTATTGCCGGCAAGTTGATTGCCGTCCATGAACATAATGAACGCGCATCGGCCGAGCGCATTGCCGGTATGCTGGGGGAAGGCAAGTCGGTTGCGCTCGTTACCGATGCGGGTACACCGGGGATCGCCGATCCCGGCACCTACGTTGTTGCCGCCGTAAGCGCCGCTGGTTACCCGGTAGTGCCTGTCCCGGGTCCCAATGCGGCGATCGCCGCACTGTCGGCGAGCGGTTTGGATACCAGCCGTTTCCTGTTTTGTGGGTTTTTGCAGGCACGCGCCACTGAGCGTCGCAAGGTTTTGACGGACCTTGCCGCCCAAACCGCTGTTCTGGTGTTCTATGAGGCGCCGCATCGCGTTGTCGATTGCGTGGCCGATCTGTGCGCCGTTTTGGGTGGTGAACGAGAGATTGTTCTTGCCCGTGAATTGACGAAAATCCATGAGGATATCCACCGTTGCCGGCTTGTCGACGCCGTGGCCTGGCTCGAAGCCGATGAAAATCACCGGCGGGGCGAATTCGTTCTGGTTGTTGCCGGTGCTGCTGAGGTCCGCAGTGATGCCGGGGCCGATATTGACGGCACCCTGAAGATACTGCTTGAGGAGTTGCCGCTGAAGCAGGCGGTCGCGCTTGCAGTGAAACTCACCGGCGGGAGTCGCAACATGCTTTATGAGCGTGCGCTAGTGCTGAAGGCCTCTACTTGAGGCCACCCTGGCGGATCAATGTGAGCAAGGTGAATTTACGCCGGGCTGTACAGCGTTTAACATCATGCCAATCATGAATTCCATCTCGATTACCCGCCCCGACGACTGGCATCTGCACTTGCGTGACGGCGCTGCGATGCGCGATGTTTTGCCGCATACCGCCACACGATTCGCCCGTGCAATCGTCATGCCCAACCTCAAGCCGCCGGTGACCACAACGGCACTGGCGCTGGCTTATCGCGAACGTATTGTCGCGGCGCTGCCGGCGGGCAGCGGGTTTGAGCCGCTGATGACCCTGTATCTGACCGACAAAACCCGACCGGAGGAAATTGCACTGGCCAGGCAGAGCGGCGCGGTCCTTGCGGTGAAGTATTACCCCGCAGGGGCCACGACCAATTCGGATTCCGGCGTCACCGCAATCGAGAAATGTTTTCCGGTGCTGGAGGCGATGGCGAATGCGGGCATGCCCTTGCTGGTGCACGGCGAAGTCACCGATGCTGCGGTCGATGTTTTTGACCGTGAGCGCGTGTTCATTGATCGCACGCTGGCGCCGCTGGTCGAGCGTTTCCCGGGTCTGAAGGTGGTGATGGAGCACATCACCACGCGAGAAGCGGCGCAGTTCGTCATGGCGGCGCCTCCGCGGGTCGCCGCAACAATTACCGCGCATCACCTGCTGATGAGCCGCAATGCGATGTTTGCCGGCGGTGTCCGGCCGCATCTGTACTGTCTGCCGATCCTCAAGCGCGAGATTCACCGTGAAGCCTTGATGGCGGCGGCGATCAGTGGCAATCCGAAATTCTTCCTCGGCACCGACAGCGCGCCGCATGCGCGGCACACCAAGGAGAACGATTGCGGCTGTGCTGGCATGTACACCGCGCATGCCGGTATCGAACTGTATGCCGAGGCGTTTGCTGCAGTGAATGCACTGGATCGCCTTGAAGGGTTTGCCAGTTTTTTTGGCGCGGATTATTACGGACTGCCGCGCAATACAGGGAAAATCACATTGGTGAAGGAGTCATGGGCAGTGCCAGGCAGCGTACCGTTCGGTCCCGATACGCTGGTGCCCTTGCGCGCCGGTGCGATGGTGGACTGGAAGATCGCCGGCGCTTGAAACCGCGCACGCCGCAAAGCATTCTCCCCGGCGGCGCAATGCCGACGGAACCCGATCCTGTTCACTACAGCAGCCTTGATCTTCCGCGCGGCGATCTGTGGGTCTTCACTTACGGTTCGCTGATGTGGGATCCGGGTATTCCGCATATTGCTGCTGAACCGGCATTGCTGCGTGGTTTTCACCGCGCATTCTGTATTTATTCCAGCCGCTATCGTGGCACCGTAAAAGCCCCCGGCCTCGTTCTGGGTCTTGATCCCGGCGGCGCGTGCAAAGGCATTGTTTACCGTATCGCTTCAGCGGACAAACCGGTTGCGCTGGAGGCGTTGTGGCAGCGCGAGATGCGCCGCGGCGTGTACCGGCCGCGGCTGATTCCAGTGTCGGCGCCGAATGGACGTCGAAATGCGCTGGCGTTTGTGGCCAACCGCACTCATGCCGGTTACGCCGGTCGGTTGGCGATTGATGATGCCGCTCGCATTATTGCGGGATGTTGCGGAGAGCGCGGACCGAATATCGATTACCTTGTCTATACGCTGCGTCATCTCGATGCGCTGGGCGTACACGATCATCACCTGCACCGGCTGCTTGAACTGGTGCGTGAATGCCAGTCGGGCAATGTGCGCTGACGGTGGTTTCTGCGGATGCGCAAATCCTGCGTGTTAACATCGACGATGAAGCTGGCCAGGCAGCCGCTGTGTGCGGAACAAACCGGACGGGGCAACCCGTACGTGCCGTGCATAGAGGAAAGTCCGGGCTCCACAGGGTAGGGTGACGGGTAACGCCCGTCCGCCGTGAGGCGAGGAATAGGGCCACAGAGACGAGTCCGCTGAACGGGCCGGAGTGTGGGTGCGGCAACGTGCTCATTGCTTGGTCAGTTCAGCGGGGTGAAACGCGGTAACCTCCACCCGGAGCAACACCGAATAGGCAAGCGTTGACGCGTCCCGCCGAGCTTGCGGGTAGGTGGCTAGAGCCGCACAGCAATGTGCGGCCCAGAGGAATGGCTGTCCACGACAGAACCCGGCTTAACGGCCAGCTTCACTTTTCCGCTTCGTTTTTCGACATTGTCGGGCGATGGCGACGGCCGAATTCCCCTAATTGCCTGATTTTTAAGCACTATTAGTTAATGCGCTACTTTCAGTACGCGCAATATCCTATTGTTTTAATTGAATTATTTCTTCGAGAAAAAATCATTAACCCAGACCTCAACAAGTGCGCGTAAGTCGTTGTCGTTAAAAAGGAATTTGGTAATTCGACACTTGACCTTGCTGCCCCGCTTATTTATAGTGGGACGAAGTGGTAAAAAGTGGGAGAAAAGCCACCGGAAGGGTCCGGCAGCGCTGTTTTCCCGCCTTGCAAGGGGGCGCGAGTGTTCCGCGGGGTCGCACAACTCAATCTCGACAGCAAAAGCAGGCTTGCCGTACCGGCACGCCATCGCGACACGCTGCTCGAACGTTGCGCGGGACATCTGGTCATCACCGCGGATGCTGATCGCTGTCTGCTGATCTACCCGCTGCCCGACTGGGAACTGATCCAGGAAAAACTCGAAGGTCTCTCGAACCTCGATCCACGTGTGCGTGAACTGCAGCGTCGATTAATCGGTTTTGCCGTCGATGTCGACATGGATGGTGCCGGCCGTGTGCTGATCACGCCGGAACTGCGCCGTTATGCGCAACTCGAAAAAAACGTGGTGCTGGTCGGTCAGGGAAAAAAATTCGAACTGTGGAATGACGAGCGCTGGACGCAGCTCATCGACAACGCCGGTGGTTTCGGCGCCGGTGGTCTGCCGACGGAGCTGGAGGATTTCTCCTTGTGACCAGCAGCGCGCATGTCGCGGTGCTCGCGCAGGAAGCCATTGAGGCATTGAACATCAGGTCGAGCGGCACTTATGTCGATTGCACGTATGGTCGGGGTGGCCACAGCCGTTTGATACTGGAGAAGCTGGGTGCGGATGGGCGGTTGATTGCGCTTGATCGAGATCCCGAGGCGGTGCAGGCCGCTGCGGCCTTGGATGATCCGCGGTTTGTGATCGTGCGTAGCGCGTTCAGTCAGGTGCGTGAGGTGTTGCAGAAACTTGATGTCGCAGGCGTTGATGGCTTGTTGCTTGATCTGGGTGTGTCGTCGCCGCAACTGGATGACGCTCGCCGCGGGTTCAGCTTCCGCAGCGACGCGCCGCTCGACATGCGCATGGATCCGGACCAGGGCCTCAGTGCGGCTGAGTGGCTTGCAACAGCAGAAGAATCGGAAATCAGGGAGGTCATCAGGAACCATGGCGAAGAACGGTTTGCTAAACAGATTGCAGCAGCGATTGTTGCGGCTCGGGCGCGGGGACCTGTTGACACCACACGAAAACTTGCCACGATCGTGGCAGATGCCGTTCCCACGCGCGAGCCACGCCAGGATCCGGCGACGCGCACGTTTCAAGCTCTACGGATTCACGTCAATCAGGAGCTTGAGGAGCTTTCGGTAGTGCTGCCGCAGTGCGTAGCCCTGCTCGGTGCGGGCGGACGGCTGGTGGTGATCAGTTTTCATTCCCTCGAAGACCGTATCGTCAAACGGTTCATGCGTGCGCAATCGCAGGCTGATGCGCTGCCGGCGCGCCTGCCGGTACGCGCCCGCGATTTGCCGCAACCGCGGATGCGGCTTGTTGGCCGCGCGGTGCGCGCAAGCGATCGCGAAACCGCAGCGAATCCGCGCGCGCGCAGCGCTGTGATGCGTGTTGCTGAACGTACGGAGGCCGTTGCGGCATGACCGCGCGCATTACCTTCCTGCTGCTTGCCGGGCTGGTTGTCTGTGCCATGGCCGTGGTCGCCTCCCAGCACAAGGCGCGAAAGCTCTATGTCGAGCTGCAGAAAGAGCAGGCGACTGCGAAACAGCTGGAAATTGAATGGGGACAGTTGCAGCTCGAGCAGGGCACCTGGTCCACGCATGCCCGTATCGAGCGCATCGCGACGCGTGAACTGAACATGCGCTTGCCTGTGGCCGGTCGTATCGAGGTGGTGCAGCCGTCCCGCGAGGGAGGGCGGCCTTGAAGGCCACGCTGAAACGTGATCCGACGCCCAGTCTGCCGAACTGGCGCGCCAACCTTTTGTTGCTGGTCATCGGTGCGTGGTTTATCGGGCTCACCGGGCGCGCCCTGTGGTTGCAGGCCCTCAATAATGATTTCCTGCAGGCCAAGGGCGAATCGCGTTATTCGCGTGTGATCGAAATCGGTGCGAGCCGCGGCATGATCGTCGATCGCCATAACGAGCCGCTGGCGATTTCCACACCGGTGGAATCCGTGGCGGCAAGTCCGGCGGACATCGAAGCCGAACCCGCCGATTTGCGCCGCCTTTCGCAGATGCTCGGCGTCGGCATGGACGATCTGCGCGGCAAACTTGCAGACACCAAGCGCGAGTTTGTCTATCTGAAGCGGCAATTGCCGCCGGAGCAGGCCGAGCGAGTCGTTCAGCTCGGAATCCCCGGGGTGTTTCTGCAGCGTGAGCACCGCCGCTATTACCCCGCGGGCGATGTGATGGCGCACATCATCGGCTTTACCGGTGTTGATGAAAAGGGCCAGGAGGCGCTGGAACTGGCCTATGAAGACCGGTTATCCGGCAAGCCTGGCAGCCGGCGCGTCATACGCGATCGCCTTGGCCGCATCGTCGAGGACGTTGAAAGCATTCGTGTGCCGCAGAACGGCGAAAAGCTCAAGCTGTCGATTGATGCGCGCATCCAGTATCTGGCGTTTCGCGAACTGAAAGATGCTGTGGCTGCGCATCGCGCTAAAGCCGGGGGCATTGTTGTGCTCGATGCTCACAACGGCGAAGTACTGGCGATGGCCAATCTGCCGACCTACAACCCGAACAGCCGCGGCAAAGTGGATGCGCAACGTACCCGCAACCGTGTTGTGACGGACCTTTTTGAGCCGGGATCCACACTCAAGCCTTTCACTGCGGCGGCGGCACTGGAGGCCGGCCTGTTCCAGGCCAGCACGGTGATCCAGACTGCGCCCGGCAGCATAACCATCGGCAAACGCACGATTCATGATGCGCATCCGCAGGGTGCCCTGACGGTTGCGCAAGTGATCCAGAAATCTTCCAACGTCGGTACCGCCAAGATGGGGCTGACGATGCCGTCGGAGATGTTGTGGAGCATGTTCAGCCGTGCTGGTTTCGGTACTCCGCCGCGCTCCGGTTTTCCCGGTGAAGTATCGGGACGGCTGCGCCCGCACGGCACCTGGAAACCGATTGAACAGGCAACGATGTCGTACGGCTATGGCATTTCGGTTTCGTTGATGCAACTGGCGCGGGCTTACACGATATTCGCATCCGATGGTGTTCTCTACCCGGTTACGTTGTTGAAACGCAACGGTCCGCCTGAAGGGGCGCAAGTTGTTTCCGCGCAAACCGCGCTGGCCGTGCGGCGCATGCTCGAAATGGCGGCGCAACCGGGCGGTACTGCGCCGGGGGCGCAGGTTGCGGGTTATACGGTGGCCGGCAAAACCGGGACCGCGCACAAACTCGAAGGCAAGGGTTATGCCACCAACCGCTATGTGGCTTCTTTTGTCGGTATGGCTCCGGCTTCGAAGCCGCGAATCATCATTGCGGTGATGATCGATGAGCCGTCGGCGGGTCAGCACTATGGCGGCGCGGTGGCGGCACCGGTATTCAGTCTGGTGGCCTCCGGGACGCTGCGCCTGTTGTCGGTTCCGCCGGATGCCCCGGGCAAGACCACCGTACTGGCGCCGGAAGAAGTGCCTGTCGTGCGGGAGGATGTATGACGGTCCACGTACCTGACATGCACGCGGTTCGGGCCCTGGGTGTACGCCGGATGACGGTGGACAGTCGTGCGGTGCAGCCGGGTGACACCTTCGTCGCCTACCCCGGCGAGTCACGTGATGGCCGCGACTTTATTGCGCAGGCGGTGCAGAACGGGGCCGGCTCCGTGTTGTGGGATGCGGATGGTTATGTATGGAATCGCCGCTTGCGCATACCGAATCTTGGCGTTGCCCATTTACGCAGCAACGCAGGTGTGATTGCCAGCGAGATCTACGGCAAACCCAGCGCCCGCTTGTGGACCATCGGTGTGACTGGCACCAATGGCAAGACCTCGTGCAGTCAGTGGATTGCAAGGGCGCTGACCAGAACGCGACGCAAGTGTGCCGTGGTTGGCACGCTGGGCAGCGGTTTTCCCGACCATCTGGATGCATTGGCCAACACCACGCCGGATGCGGTGACGTTGCATGCACGCATGAAAAAGTTTGTACGGGCGGGCGCCAAGGCTGTGTCGATGGAGGTCTCTTCCATCGGGCTGGATCAGGATCGCGTTGCCGGCGTCGAATTCGACGTCGCCATGCTGACCAATCTGACCCGCGACCATCTGGATTATCACGGCACGATGCGCCGCTACAAGGCGGCCAAGGCCCGGTTGTTCCGCTGTCCGACACTGAGTCACGCCGTGGTCAACCTGGACGACGCTTTCGGAAGTGAACTGGCGCAACGGTGGAAGCATCGCCGCAGCGCGCTGCTGGGTTACGGTTTCGACCGTCGCCGTGTCGGTCTTCGTGCGGCCTGTGTCGAAGGCCGCAACCTCCGTCTGGGACTGGATGGCATATCGTTCGACATCGCTTCACCATGGGGGCGCGCGACGCTGGAAAGCCGGTTGATCGGGCGTTTTAACGCCACCAACCTGCTGGGCTCGCTGGCAACGCTGCTGGCCAGCGATGTCGGTCTTGAGCAATCGGTGGCCGCGCTGCAGAAGGTTGCGCCGGTGCCGGGACGTACCGAACGCTACGGCGGCGGTCGTGCGCCGCTGGTCATTGTTGATTACGCGCATACGCCGGATGCCCTGGAAAAAGTGCTCGAAAGCCTGCGTGCCGCGGCCGGTGGAAAGGCTCGGCTGATCTGCGTATTCGGCTGTGGCGGTGATCGCGACCGCGGCAAGCGGCCGCTGATGGGCGAAGTCGCCTCGCGTCATGCTGATCAGTTGATCATTACCAGCGACAATCCGCGCAACGAAGATCCGGTTGAAATCATTGCGCAAATCGCCAGAGGCGTGCGCCGCAAGCATGAGCAGATCGTCGATCGGCGGCAGGCGGTCATCAGGGCTGTTGCCGAGGCCCGGCGCGGCGACATCGTTCTGGTTGCCGGTAAAGGCCATGAGCAGTATCAGGAAATTCGCGGTGTGCGCCGGCGCTTCAACGATGCCTCAGTGGTGCGTGCTGCATTGGCGGGGAGGGCGCGGTGATGACGTTGACCCAGGCCGCGACCGTACTGGGCGGCGAACTGCGTGGCGGTGACGTGCGCTTCCTGAATGTCTGCACCGACAGCCGCACCCTGAAGTCCGGCGATCTGTTCGTCGCCTTGCGCGGCGAACGGTATGACGGTCATGATTTTGTCGCGAAGGCTGCCGCTGCCGGCGCGGTTGCGGCGCTGGTTGATCGCGCCCATGCTCAGGCGGCACCGCTGCCTGTGGCTGCGGTGGATGACACGACGGTTGCCCTGGGGGCGCTCGCCGCACATTGGCGGCGGCAGTTCAGCATTCCGCTGATTGCGGTTGCCGGATCCAACGGCAAGACGACGGTCAAGGAAATGATCGCCGCCTGTCTGCGCGCGCATTATGGCGAAGAAGCGGTGCTGGCGACCCGCGGCAACCTGAACAATCACATCGGCTTGCCGCTGACGTTGCTGACATTGTGCGCCGCGCACCGTGTCGGTGTGGTGGAAGTGGGCATGAATCATCCCGGTGAGACCGCGGAACTGGCGCATATCGCTGCGCCGACTGTGGCCGTCATCAACAACGCGCAGCGCGAACATCAGGAATTCATGCGTTCCGTGGCCGATGTCGCCGCCGAGCATGCCAGTCTGGTCACGGCACTGCCTGCAGACGGCATCGCGGTCATCAATGCCGATGATGTTCATGCCGGTGTCTGGCGTACCGCTGCCGGAAACCGCACGGTACGTGATTTCGGTTTCGACGCGAAGGCTGCTGTCAGCGCAAGCTGCGAATTGCTGGCCGGCTCGTCACGTCTCAAAGTGCGTACACCGGAAAGCACGGTGGCATTTGATCTGCCTCTGGCCGGTGAACACAACGCACGTAATGCGCTCGCGGCCATTGCCGCAGCCACGGCGGGCGGCGCCGCCCTGGAGTCCTGCATCCGTGCGCTCAGCAGTTTTTCTGCGGTGAAAGGTCGATTGCAAATCAAGCGCGGCCTTCAAGGGGCGCACCTGATCGACGACACTTACAACGCCAATCCGGACTCGGTGCGCGCCGCCATCGACGTACTTGCCCGCGCGCCCGGCCGGAAATTGCTGGTGCTGGGTGATATGGGAGAGGTCGGAACCCAGGGCAGGGATTTCCACGTCGAAATCGGCAACTACGCGCGTGATCGCGGCATCGACGCGCTTTATGCGATGGGCGAGCTGGCGATACACGCCGTTCGTGCGTTCGGCGAAGGTGGGCGTCACTACGTGGCGATTGAAGCGCTGCTGGTAGATGTTGGCGCTGCGCTGGCGCCCCAGGTCACGGTGCTGGTCAAGGGGTCGCGTTTCATGCAGATGGAGCGTGTGGTGCGCAGTTTCGAAGATTCAGTGGCGGGAGCCTAGGCGATGCTGCTCGAATTCGCGCAATGGATGGAACAGTATGTCCGCGCATTCAACGTCTTCAGTTATCTGACGTTGCGCGCGGTGCTGGCCTGCCTGACCTCGCTGCTCATTTCCTTCATGATCGGCCCGACGCTGATTCGCAAACTGACTGCATACAAGATCGGTCAGGCGGTGCGCGATGACGGCCCGCAGACCCATTTGATCAAGGCCGGAACGCCGACCATGGGCGGTGCACTGATTCTGGTATCGATCATCGTGACCACGCTGCTGTGGGCCGACCTGCAGAACCGCTTTGTCTGGGTCGTGCTGTGCGTGACAGTCGGATTCGGCGCCATCGGCTGGGTGGATGACTACCGCAAGGTGGTGCATCGCAATCCGAAGGGACTTTCGGCAAAGGCGAAGTTTTTCTGGCAATCCGTCATCGGACTCGGTGCCGCGCTGTTCATCGCCTATTCGACCAATCTGCCGCAGCAGACGGCGTTTATTGTGCCGTTCTTCAAGCAGGTGGCGTATCCGCTGGGCGCGATCGGCTTCATCGTGATGACCTATTTCGTTATTGTCGGTACCAGCAATGCAGTAAACCTCACCGATGGCCTCGACGGCCTGGCGATCATGCCGACGGTGATGGTCGGCAGCGCGCTGGGTGTATTTGCCTACGTTGCCGGCAATGCGGTGTTTGCCAAGTATCTGGTGTTTCCGTATATCCCCGGCGCCGGTGAGCTGACGGTGATCTGCGGCGCGATTGCCGGCGCCGGCCTCGCTTTCCTCTGGTTCAACGCCTATCCGGCCGAAGTATTCATGGGTGATGTCGGCGCACTCGCGCTGGGCGCGGCGCTGGGTACGATCGCCGTCATTGTGAGGCAGGAGATCGTGCTGTTCATCATGGGTGGTGTTTTTGTAGTTGAAACGCTGTCGGTAATGCTGCAGGTGGCGTCATTCAAGCTCACCGGCAAGCGGATATTCCGCATGGCGCCGCTGCACCACCATTACGAACTGAAGGGTTGGAAAGAGAATCAGGTCGTCGTGCGTTTCTGGATCATCACGATGATGCTGGTGCTGGTGGGACTGTCGACATTGAAGCTGCGATGAGATGTTTACCGGAGCCCCGACACTTGCGAACGCTTTCCGCCATCATGGTGCCGGCAGCGATCAAGGTCTGCGGAGCATGGTCATTGCCAGTATCGCTGACGGAGGCATGCTGCTGATGCTCGTCCTTGATGGCGCTCGCGTGGTGGTGGTGGGCCTGGGTGATACCGGTCTGTCGCTGGCACGCTGGCTGCGGCGGCAGGGCGCGGTGGTCAGTGCGACCGACACCCGCATGTCGCCGCCGCAGGCTGCGGTGTTGCGACGTGATTTTCCTGACATGACGCTGGCACTGGGTGTTGAACCGGATGCGGCGATTGCCGGTAGCGACGCGATTGCAGTGAGCCCTGGTGTGGATCGTCGCACCGGCGCCATTGCGCAGGCGGCGCAGCGCGGCGTGCCTGTTGTCGGCGACGTTGAGTTGTTTGCACAGGCGCTGAAGCAACGTGGCGATCAAACGCCGGTCATTGCCATTACCGGTTCCAACGGCAAGAGCACCGTTACTGTCATGGCCGGAGAGATCTGCGCTGCAGCCGGGCTTCGTCCGGTGATTGCCGGCAACATCGGCCTGCCGGTGCTTGATGCATTGATCGGTGTCGACGAGGGCGCGGCGAAACCCGGTGCTTTTGTGTTGGAACTTTCGAGTTTCCAGCTCGAGAGTACCGATTCATTGCGGCCGTGCGCCGCCACCGTGCTGAACATTTCTGAAGATCACCTTGACCGCTACAGCGGTTTGCCGGAATACGCGGCCGCGAAGGCGCGGATTTTTGACGGTGACGGCGCGCAGGTGCTGAACCGCGATGATGCGCGGAGCATGGGCATGGCGCGTCCGGGTCGTTCGGTTGCCACCTTTGGTCTGGATGTACCTGGCAATGAACAGGACTGGGGTTTGTCCGCTCACGATCCCGGCGCGACTCTGCGGCGTGGTTCAAGGAGCATTGCCCCGGTGTCCGTGTTGCATGTTGCCGGACTTCACAACGCCGCGAATGCGCTCGCTGCAGGCGCGCTTTGTCGAGCGATCGGCGTGGACGACGAGGCGATTGCGAGGGGCTGGCAGACATTCGAGGGTTTGCCGCATCGTGTAAAAAATATAAATAAAATCAATAACATATGTTTTTACGACGATTCCAAGGGTACTAACGTAGGCGCCACTGTTGCAGCGCTGACGGGAATGCGCGAGCCCGTGGTGCTGATCGCTGGCGGCGATGGCAAGGGGCAGGACTTTGAACCTCTCGCTGCAGCTGCGCGCGGCCGTGCGCGCGCGGTGGTGCTGATCGGTCGTGACGCCCCGCAGATTGCGCAGGCCATGGGCGATGACGTGCCATTGATCCATGCCGCTGATATGGCGCAGGCCGTGGACTTGGCGTTTGAAGCGGCGCGTCCTGGCGACGCTGTGCTGCTGTCGCCAGCCTGTGCCAGCTACGACATGTTCCGCAATTATGTTCATCGCGCCGAGGTGTTTGCCGAAGCGGTCGCATCGCTGCAGCGGAGGTGCGTGTGAGTCAGTACTTCACCACCGTGAATCAGCGCAACGCCGGTGCCGAATACGATCAGAGTGTGATCTGGGTGACGGTGTTGCTGCTCTCGCTTGGACTGGTGATGGTGTACTCCGCCTCGATTGCCAGCGCCGAGGCCAGCCGCATGACCGGCAACAATGCAATTTATTACCTGACGCGGCACGCCATGTTCGTGGTTATCAGTTTGATTGCTGCGGCCATGGTGTTCCAGGTGCCTTTGCGGGTTTGGCAGCAGGCGGCACCGTTCCTGTTCCTCGCCGGTCTTGGTTTGCTGGCACTGGTGCTGGTGCCGGGCATCGGACGTGAAGTCAACGGCAGCCGGCGCTGGCTGTCGCTTTATGTTTTCAATCTGCAGCCTTCTGAACTGATGAAGCTTGCTGCGGTGCTGTACGCGGCTGACTACACCGTGCGCAAGGCGGCATTCATGCACAGCCTGCGCAAGGGCTTCCTGCCGATGTTCGGCGTGATGTTTCTGACCGGTGCCCTGTTGTTGCGCGAACCGGATTTCGGCGCTTTCGCTGTGATTACCGTGATCGCGATGGGCATCCTGTTCCTCGGCGGCATGAACTGGAGACTGTTTGCCGGGCTGATCGTGATGCTGGTGATCGGTTTCCTTCTGCTGATCTGGACCAGTCCTTACCGGATGCAGCGCGTGATCGGTTTCATGGATCCCTGGGCCGATCCTTACGGCAAGGGTTATCAGTTGTCGCATGCCTTGATTGCCTTCGGTCGCGGCGAATGGTTTGGCGTCGGGCTGGGTGCCAGCGTCGAGAAGCTGTTCTATCTGCCTGAAGCGCATACCGACTTCCTGCTCGCGGTTATCGCGGAAGAATTGGGATTCGTTGGCGTTCTGGCCATCGTGCTGTTGTTTTCGTGGCTGGTGTGGCGCGCTTTCGCCATTGGCCGGCGAGCGATTGAACTTGAACGCCCTTTTGCCGCATTGGTTGCAGAGGGCATCGGGCTGTGGATCGGCGTGCAGGTGATCATCAATATGGGCGTCAACATGGGTGTGTTGCCCACCAAGGGGCTGACACTGCCGCTGTTATCGTTTGGTGGCAGCGCCATTCTCGCGACTTGCTGCGCACTGGCGGTGTTGATGCGCGTGGATTGGGAGAACAGGCAGATCGCGCGGGGGTTCACGGTATGACCCGCACCCTGCTGGTAATGGCTGGCGGTACCGGAGGCCATATTTTTCCCGGATTGGCGGTTGCCGACGTCATGCGTGCTCGCGGCTGGAACGTGGTCTGGCTGGGCGCAAAAGGGGGAATGGAAGAACGGTTGGTGCCGCCTCGTGGATACACGACGGCGTGGATCAGTTTTGGCGGCGTCCGCGGCAAGGGACTGCTGCGCAAGCTGATACTGCCTGCGGCTTTGCTGATTGCATTCTGGCAAAGCGTTGTCGCGATTTTCCGTCATCGTCCTGATGTGGTGTTGGGAATGGGTGGTTACGCTGCATTTCCCGGCGGAATGATGGCTGCCTTGTTTGGAAAACCGCTGGTGATCCATGAGCAGAACGCGGTGCCCGGACTGGCGAATCGAGTGCTGGCCGGCGTTGCCGACCGCGTGCTGGCTGCATTTCCGGATGCATTTGAAGGTCGCGTTGATGTCATCTGGTCCGGCAATCCGGTGCGCACGGAGATCGTCAATCTCGCACCTCCTGAGGCGCGTTTTGCCAACCGCAGCGGTCCGTTGCGCGTGTTGATTGTCGGCGGGAGTCTGGGAGCACGCGCACTCAATGAAATCGTGCCGCTGGCACTGGCGCAACTCACTGCCGCAGAGCGGCCGGTGGTAATTCATCAGGCGGGGGCCGGGCATGTTGATGCGCTGCGGCGAATTTACAAGGAAGCCGGTGTAGATGCCGATGTCCTCGCGTTTGTCGATGACATGGCTGCCCGCTACGGCGAGGCCGACCTGATCATCTGCCGCGCTGGTGCAACAACCGTGACCGAGCTTGCCGTCGCTGGAGTGGGCAGCATTCTGGTGCCGTTTCCGCATGCAGTTGACGATCACCAGACACGCAACGCACGTTATCTTGCCGATCGTGGTGCGGCCTTGCTGATGCCCCAGCCAAACCTGACATCACAGTCCCTGGCCGATGTGCTGCGCGGCATGACGCGCGCGAAGCTTTTGGAAATGGCGCGCGCCGCGCGAGCGGTCGGCAAACCGGATGCAGCAAGCAAGGTCGCTGACATTTGCATGGAGCTCGCGCCGGCATGAGGTCGAATCTATGAGACCGCATCTATGAGACATAAGGTGCGCAACGTGCATTTCGTCGGCATCGGCGGCGCTGGCATGAGCGGCATTGCCGAGGTACTGCTCAATCTCGGTTATGCGGTCAGCGGCTCGGACCTCAGCGAAGGCAATGTGACGCGCCGCCTTGCCGGTCTCGGCGCCAAGGTCCGCATAGGGCACGCCGCGGAACATGTCAGCGACGCCGACGTCGTGGTGATCTCCAGTGCGGTCAAGGCGGACAACCCCGAGGTGCTGGCTGCGCGCGGTCGTCTGGTGCCGGTGGTGCCGCGGGCGTTGATGCTTGCCGAGTTGATGCGCCTCAAGCAGGGAATTGCGGTTGCCGGCACGCATGGCAAAACGACGACCACCAGTCTTGCGGCGAGCGTACTGGCCGAGGGCGGTCTGGACCCGACATTTGTGATTGGTGGCCGGCTGGAAAGTGCGGGCGCCAATGCGCGACTCGGTGACGGTGAATTCATTGTGGCCGAAGCGGACGAGTCCGATGCATCGTTCCTGCATCTGCAGCCGGTGATTTCGGTGGTGACCAACATCGACGCCGATCACATGGAGACCTACGACCATTCGCTCGACAAACTGAAGCAGGCGTTTGTCGACTTTGTCGAGCGCTTGCCATTCTACGGCGTGGCGGTGTTGTGCAATGACGATGTCAATGTGCGTTCGATCATGCCTCGACTGACCAAGACGGTTGTGACTTATGGCTTGTTGGAAGGCGCTCAGATTCGCGCCCATGCCGTCACTGCGGCCGCAGGGCAGATGCGTTTCCGCGTGCAGCGTACGAACGGCCGGCGACTGCCGGATCTGGACATCACGCTTAATCTGGCCGGCGTGCACAACGTGCTGAATGCGCTGGCGGCGATCGCCGTTGGCATGGAAGTCGGCGTGCCGGATGAAAAAATCGTCCGCGCGCTGGGCGAGTTCAAGGGGGTCGGCCGGCGTTTCCAGCGCTACGGCGCTGTTCCAATCGCTGCTGGTGGTTCGTTTGAATTGATCGATGACTACGGTCATCACCCGGTGGAGATGGCGGCGACCATTGCTGCTGCACGCGGCGCCTTCCCCGGCCGGCGCCTCGTGCTGGCGTTCCAGCCACACCGTTATACGCGGACCCGCGACTGCTTTGAGGATTTTGCGCGGGTGTTGTCGAGTGTGGATGCGCTGCTGCTGACCGAGGTGTATGCGGCCGGCGAATCACCGATCGTGGCGGCTGACGGCAGGGCGCTGGCGCGTGCGGTGCGAGTGCTGGGCAAGGTGGAGCCGGTGTTCGTCGAGCAGGTCTCGGAGCTGCCGGATGCAATCCGCAGTGCGGTGCGTCACGGCGATGTATTGCTGGCCATGGGCGCCGGTTCAATCGGCACCGTCGCGGGCAGGTTGGTGCAGGGCTGACATGAACATGAGCGAACAGCAACAGATATCAGCACAGGGACTACGCGGGGAACTGCGTAGCGACGAGTCGATGGCACGCCATGTCAGCTGGCGCGCCGGCGGTCGTGTGCGCCGAGCGTACACGCCGGCCGATCTTGAGGACATGGCACTGTTCCTGCGCGGATTGCCGGACGGCGAACCGGTCCATGTGGTCGGACTCGGCAGCAACCTGCTGGTTCGTGACGGCGGGCTTGACGGAACGGTGATATTCACGCACTGGGCGTTGCGCGGTCTTCAGGTGCTGCGCAGCGACAAGACTGGCGGCGAAATCCGTGCGCAGGCCGGCGTAGCCTGTCCGAAAGTGGCGCGCACGGCGGCCATCAATAATCTCGCTGGCGCCGAATTTCTCGCCGGTATCCCGGGCACCATTGGCGGTGCGCTGGCGATGAATGCCGGTTGTTATGGCGGGGAAACCTGGAATCTGGTGGCGCGTGTCGAAATCATCGACCGAGCGGGAACCCTCCATGTGCGCACGCCGCAGCAATACACCATCGGCTATCGCAGCGTGGAGCCGCGTTCCCATCAGATGTCCAGCACCACCGGCGCTTCCGCATACGAAAGCGGGCAGGAATGGTTTGTTGCGGCGACTTTCAGGTTGCTGCATGGCGACGGCGAGAAGTCTCGCGCAACGATCAAAAAACTGCTGGCGCAGCGCATTGCCGCGCAGCCGCTGGGTATACCCAATGCAGGATCGGTTTTCCGTAATCCGCCGGGCGACCATGCGGCACGGCTGATCGAGGCTTGCGGTCTGAAGGGGCGTCGCATCGGCGGCGCATCGATATCGGCAAAACACTCGAATTTCATCGTCAACAATGGCGGTGCAAGCGCGGCCGATATCGAGGCGCTGATCGAACTGGCGCAGCACACCGTGCAGCAGCAGTTCGGTGTCCATCTGGAGCGCGAAGTCCGCGTGATCGGAACGCCCGCATGAATAATCCCGGCAAAATCGCGGTGCTGTTCGGCGGGCGCAGCGCGGAGCGCGAGGTATCCCTGATGAGCGGCAGCAATGTGCTGAAAGCGTTGCAGCAGGCCGGTTTGGATGCACACGGTTTTGATCCGGCCGAACGCGAAATTTTCGAGCTCAAGCGCGATGGTTTTGCCCGCGTATTCATTGCCTTGCACGGCCGTTACGGTGAAGACGGTACGGTGCAGGGCGCACTGGAACTGATGGGTATCCCGTACACCGGCAGCGGTGTGATGGCATCGGCGCTGGCGATGGACAAAGTACGCACGAAAATGGTGTGGACCGCAGCCGGCATTCCGACACCACGTTTTGAGGTGGTGGACGCGGGCAGCGACTGGGCAGGCGTAGCAAAACGCCTTGGCCTGCCGCTGATCATCAAGCCGGCACGTGAAGGTTCCACGATCGGGCTGACCAAGGTCATCACGGCTGCGCAATTGCCTGCGGCTTATGCGCTGGCGTCGCGGCACGACCCGTTTGTGATGGCTGAAGAATTCATCGCCGGAGAAGAGCTGACCGCCGCTTTCCTCGGGGACCAGGCGCTGCCGCTGATCCGCATCGAGGCGCCGCAGGGTAACTACGATTATCAAAACAAATACTTCAGCGACGAAACAAAGTATCACTGCCCTTGCGAGTTACCCGAGGCTGAAGAGCTGCACATCCGCGCGCTGGTGATGAAAAGTGCGCAGGCGCTGGGCTGCACTGGTTGGGGGCGAGCCGATCTGATTCGTCGCGCTGACGGCAGCGTGCAGTTTCTGGAAATGAATACCTCGCCCGGAATGACCGGACACAGTCTGGTGCCGATGGCGGCACGCGAGGCCGGGTTGTCATTCGAGGCTCTCGTGTTGCGGATACTGGAGCTGGCCCATGTGGGATAAGCCAGCCGTTCTCAACCGCTTTTCCGATCTGCTGGTCGTGGCGGCACTGCTCGGTCTGTTGTATGGCGGCGCGGCGTGGGTAGTGCAGTTGCCGATATTCCCGATTACCGAGGTGCGTGTGGCTACTCCGCTGATGCATGTTACCCGCGAGCAGGTCGAGAGCATTGTGCGACGCGAGGTTCGCGGCAATTTCTTCACGCTGCATCTGTCTTCGACACGGCTGGCGTTCGAGAAATTGCCTTGGGTGCGGCGCGCGGATGTGCGCCGGCAATGGCCCGGTGCGCTTGAGGTGGTGCTTACCGAACATGTGCCGCTGGCGCGCTGGGGAAAGTCCGCCCTGGTGAATGTGCATGGCGAAGTTTTTGAGGCCGCATTTGACGGGACGCTCCCGGTGTTCAACGGGCCCGACGGATCGGCAAAGGAAATGGCCATCCAGTACGAGCACTTCAGGCGCAGCCTGGCGGAAATCGGAAAGGTTCCCGGCGAGGTCAATGTGTCGCCTCGTCGTGCCTGGCAGATTCGGCTCGACGACGGCATGACAGTCGATTTCGGCCGCGAAAAGGTTGAAGAGCGGTTGCGGCGTTTTGTATCGACTTATCCACGGACGATTGCCCGTATGACGCATCCGGTGGATCGCGTAGATCTGCGCTACGCCAACGGATTTGCTGCTCGGGTGCCGGGTTTGCCATCGGCCGTGGAAACCAAGCCGAAGCGCGGCGTTTAGTTCATCAGGGACAGGTTGGGATAAAGACGGACTATGAGTAAAAACAAGGAAAACAAGAAACTGGTGGTGGGCCTGGATATCGGCACATCGAAGATCGTTGCGATCGTCGCCGAACTCAAGCCAGAGGGCGGCTTCGAGATCATCGGTATGGGCAGCCATCCGTCGCGCGGTCTGAAAAAAGGCGTGGTGGTGAACATCGAGACCACGGTCAGCGCCATTCAGCGCGCACTGGAAGAGGCCGAGCTGATGGCCGATTGCAAGATCCGCGAGGTCTACACAGGCATCGCCGGCAATCACATCAAGAGCTTCAATTCGCAGGGCATGGTGGCGATCAAGGACAAGGAAGTCGCGCAACTGGACATCGATCGCGTGATCGAGACCGCGAAGGCGGTGCAGATCCCGAACGACCAGCAGATCCTCCATGTGCTCAACCAGGAATTCATCATCGACGGTCAAGAGGATGTGCGAGAACCCCTGGGCATGTCCGGCGTGCGTCTGGAGGTGAAAGTACACATCGTCACCGGTGCGGTGTCGGCGGCACAGAACATCATCAAGTGTGTGAGGCGCTGCGGACTTGAAGTCAACGACCTGATCCTGCAGCCATTGGCGTCTTCGGTGGCGGTGCTGTCGGAAGACGAAAAAGACCTTGGCGTATGTCTGGTCGATATCGGCGGCGGCACCACTGACATGGCGGTGTTCACCAACGGCGCGATCCGTCACACCGCAGTGATTCCAATCGCCGGTGATCAGATCACCAATGACATCGCGATGGCGCTGCGCACGCCGACCAAGGACGCCGAGGACATCAAGCAGCGCTTTGGTTGCGCGCTGTCGCAGCTCGCGGATCCGCAGGAAATGGTTGATGTGCCCGGCGTTGGTGATCGCGGTTCGCGTCAATTGTCGCGAAAGACGCTGTCCGAGGTCATCGAGCCGCGTGTTGAGGAACTTTACTCCCTTGTGCAGGCGGAACTGCGCCGCAGTGGTTATGAAGAACTGCTGTCGTCGGGCGTGGTGTTGACCGGCGGCTCGAGTTCAATGCAGGGCATGGTTGAGCTGGGCGAAGAAATTTTCCACATGCCGGTGCGCATCGGCATGCCGCAATACGCTGGGGGTCTTGCTGAAGTGGTGCGCAGCACGCGTTATGCAACCTGTATCGGTTTGTTGATGGCCGGGGCGGATGAGCATCGCCAGCGCGACGTCGCGCGCATGCATGTCAGCAGTTTCCAGCAAGTGGTGGACCGGATGAAAACGTGGTTTACGGGGAATTTCTGAATCAGGCGTGGATGACAGGTATTTGCAGTTCGAGGGATTTTTAATTTTGGTAGCGTGATTTTTCAACATTACTTTGTTTGCAGAAAAAGGAGACTCACATGATTGAACTGATTGATGCACAAGCGCAGGAAGCGGTAATCAAGGTGATCGGTGTTGGTGGTTGCGGCGGCAATGCGGTTGATCACATGATTGTGCAGGGCGTGCAGGGCGTGGAATTCATCTGCGCGAATACTGACGCCCAGGCGCTCAAGCGCAATCAGGCCAAGACGCAGATCCAGCTCGGCACCAATATCACCAAGGGTCTCGGTGCCGGCGCCAATCCGGAGATCGGCCGCCAGGCTGCACTGGAAGACCGTGAACGTATTGCTGAGATGATTTCCGGCGCCGACATGTTGTTCCTGACTGCGGGCATGGGCGGCGGCACCGGAACCGGCGCTGCGCCGGTGGTGGCGGAAATCGCCAAGGAGCTTGGCATCCTGACGGTCGCCGTGGTGACCAAGCCGTTTGCGTTCGAAGGCAAGCGGCAGCGGCTCGCGCAGGAGGGGCTTGATGCGCTGGCCCAGCATGTCGATTCGCTGATCGTGATTCCCAACGACAAGCTGATGCAGGTGCTGGGCAATTCGATCACGCTGGACGAAGCCTTCCGCGCTGCCAACGATGTGTTGCACGGTGCGGTTGCGGGTATTGCTGAAATCATCAGCTGCCCGGGCATGATCAATGTCGACTTTGCAGACGTTCGTACGGTGATGGGTGAGATGGGCATGGCGATGATGGGTTCGGCGAAAGCCGCCGGAACCGGACGCGCGCGTGAAGCGGCCGAACAGGCTGTGGCCTGCCCGCTGCTCGAGGACATCAATATCTCCGACGCGCGTGGCGTGCTGGTCAATATTTCAGCCAGCAAGTCGACGTTCCAGCTGCAGGAAATGTACGACGTCATGGAGACCATCAAGGCGTTTGCTGCGGAGTCGGCGACCGTCATTGTCGGCACCGTATACGACGACAGTCTGGAAGATGGGTTGCGCGTGACCATCGTTGCCACGGGGCTCGGCAAGCCCTTGGCGCGCCAGGCCTCGAAACCGATGATCGTGGTGTCCCAGAAGACCGGAACCGACAACATGGCGGTTTCCCCCGATGTTGACTACGGTGCCCTGGAGCAGCCAGCGGTGATTCGTCGCCGCAACCGGGACGCAACGATTGAGGCGATGCGCCAATCCGGTGTGGAAATGCTCGATATTCCCGCTTTTTTGCGCAAGCAGGCTGACTGAAAACAGTTGATTGAATGAAGGCGGTGTGCGTAAGTCGATGTGGGCGGGCTCGGGTGTTGCGGTGCGGCATCGTGGTAAAATCCAGGATCCGGCCGCATCGAGCCGTGGCTTATTATTGGCAAGAATCGTAGCGCTCGACTTAACGTGATCAAGCAACGCACATTGAAGAACGTGATCCGCGCCACCGGCGTGGGTCTGCACACGGGCGAAAAGGTCCATCTGACCTTGCGCCCGGCACTGCCGGATACGGGCATCGTATTCCGGCGGACGGATCTAGCGGAACCGGTCGACATCAAGGCCGATCCCTATGCGGTGCATGACACGCGCCTTTCGTCCTGTCTGGAAAAGGACGGCGCCCGTGTGCAAACGGTTGAACATCTGATGTCTGCACTCGCCGGTCTCGGCGTCGACAATGTCTGGATTGACGTCACGGCGCCGGAAGTGCCGATCATGGATGGCAGTGCGGGTCCGTTTGTGTTCCTGCTGCAGTCCGCCGGAATCGAAGAGCAGGATGTTCCGAAGAAATTCATCCGTATCCTGAAGCCGGTTGAAGTGCGCGACGGCGACAAGTGGGTGCGTTTCGAGCCTTACAACGGCTTCCGGCTGGAACTGGCCATCGACTATGCGCATCCGGTGTTTGATGCCAGCGCGCAGACCGTGGTTGTCGATTTCGCGTCGACGTCCTACGTCAAAGAGGTGGCTCGGGCGCGGACATTCGGTTTCATGCAGGATGTGGAAAGCATGCGTTCGCAGGGTCTGGCGCTCGGCGGCAGTCTCGACAACGCCATTGTCATGGATGAATACCGGGTCCTGAACAATGACGGCCTGCGTTACGACAACGAGTTCGTCAAACACAAGGTGCTGGACGCCATCGGCGATCTGTATCTGCTGGGGCACCCGCTGATCGGCGCGTTCAGCGGCCATAAATCCGGCCACGCGATGAATAATCGCCTGCTGCGCCAACTGCTGGAGCAGCCGCAGGCCTGGGAATACGTCAGCTTTGACCGCGTCGAAGACGCACCCGCCTTTCTCGCCTGGCAGCCCCAGGCCGCCTGAGGTCCGGGCGCACAGCCCTCACTGAACCATGCTGCTGCTACGCCTGATCGGGCTGATTGTGCTGATCACCATCGGTGTGTCGCTGGCGCTTTATGCCTGGCACCGGGAGCCCCGTTACCTGCGCTTTGCCTGGCGGGTATTTCTTGGCGCGATCGCTTTTGCCATGGTTCTGATGGCTTTTTACGCCGCGGAGCGTTTGCTGATGGTGGTTTGACTCGGCGGCTGTGTTAACCCCGCTCAGGCCTTGGCGCGCCGTCGCGCGGCGAATCGCGCCAGTGCGGCACTTAGACCGGGATCTTTGACACGCAGTGACAGTTTCTCAAAATTATCAATAGAATCAATGCTTAATGGCGGTTTCTCGGGCGCCGGTTTGGGCTTGCGCGCGGACTGGAAAACTTGAACTTGGATGTGAATTCCAGTAACCTCCGCCCTCTGTTTTTGCAGATTCTTCAGCAGTCGGGGCGCCAGTTGACGTAATTTGGCCGCGATTGCTCCGTTGTCTGCCGCTATCATCAGTATGCCGCCGCGGTCTCCGACCACACGGCTTGACGAAATGAATTCTGATGGTGCGCAGGCTTCATATAGCCGTTGCAGTGCAGCAATGCGTTGCAGGGTCCGATTGAGAGCTGATAAGCCCTTGGTGTTGCCGATCAGGGCGCTTAGTTTGCGGTTGGACATGGCGAAAAAGGGATGTTGACCATGAATATTATTCTGGTTTCCGAGAAACTGCCTCAAGCGCGGACCATTACTTTGGGCTGGCCGCACCTGATTGCTTCGGGTTTTGCGCTGTTCGGGCTGGTGATTTTGCTGGCCGGTGCGCTCAATTACGGGATTCTGCGTTTTGCTGCAGAACTGAACATTCCCTATGTGCGTGATGTGCTGGTTTCAATCCAGCGTCAGCAGCAGGAAAAAAACCAGTCTTACCTGCAGGATAACCTGAATGCCATGGCGGTCCGGCTTGGGCAGATGCAGGCGCAACTGCTGCGTCTGGAAACGCTGGGCGAGCGATTGGCCAAACTCGCCGGATTCAAGCCGCAGGACCTGATGTTCAACGAGGTTCCCGGCCGCGGCGGCGCACCTTCATCGATCCCCAGCCAGAATTTGTCGCTAGGTGATTTTACGCAGCAGATCGACCAGTTGACACGGCAGTTGGAAGATCGCAGCGATAAACTGGGCCTGCTGGAATCGATGTATACGCAGGAAAGCGCTCGCAAAAAACTGATACCGACCAAGCTGCCGGTCGAAGGCGGTTGGTACTCTTCCAACTTTGGCTGGCGCATTGATCCGTTCACCGGTCAGCGTGCATTCCACGAGGGCATCGACTTCATGGCCGAGGAAGGTACTCCCATCTTTTCAGCGGCTGCAGGGGTGGTCGTCTACGCCGAGTTTCACCCTCAATATGGTAATATGATTGAGATTGATCACGGCAATGATCTGATCTCGCGTTATGCACATGCGTCGAAGAAATATGTGAAAGTCGGCGATGTTGTTTTACGTGGAACACGGATCGCAGATGTTGGCCGGACCGGTCGCGCAACAGGTTCACATCTGCATTTTGAGGTGCGCCAGCGCGGTGCCGCATTGAACCCCGCGCGGTTTCTGCAGTTGCCCGGCTGATCAGCTGCACTAAACGCAAGAATTGCAGGGGGGTGGGGTTATCCCACCCCTTTTTTATTCGGGAAGTTCATGATTACCGGTTTATTGAAGAAAGTATTCGGCAGCCGCAATGAACGGTTGCTCAAACAATATCGGCGTACGGTTCGCGCGGTCAACGCGCTTGAACCGCAGATCGCGGCCCTGTCCGACGATCAGTTGCGTGCCAAGACCGATGAATTCCGCGAACGCATCCGCCAGGCCGTAGCGGCGCCGGAGTCCCAGGCTGACGCCGCAGGGCAATCTGCGGAAATCGAACGCCGTCGCCGCGCCGCTCTGGATGCACTGCTTCCGGAAGCGTTTGCCGTGGTGCGCGAAGCCGGCAAACGTGTGATGGGCATGCGCCATTTTGATGTGCAGCTGGTCGGCGGCATCGCGCTGCATAACGGCAAGATTTCCGAAATGCGAACCGGCGAGGGCAAGACATTGGTTGCCACGCTGCCGGCCTATCTCAATGCGCTTGCCGGAACCGGTGTGCATATTGTCACCGTGAACGACTACCTGGCGCAGCGCGATGCCGACTGGATGGGTCGCATCTACCGCTTCCTGGGGTTGACCGTCGGTGTCAATCTGTCGCAGATGGAGCACGACAAGAAGCAGGAAGCCTATCGTGCCGACATCACCTACGGTACCAACAACGAATTCGGTTTTGATTATCTTCGCGACAACATGGTTTACGAGTTGTCGGAGAAGGTGCAGCGCGGGTTGGCTTTTGCGATTGTCGATGAGGTCGACTCGATCCTGATCGACGAAGCGCGTACGCCGCTGATCATTTCCGGACAGGCCGAGGATACGACCGATCTTTACGTGCGCATGAACAGCGTTGCTCCCCAGCTGGTACGGCAGAAAGATGAGAAGGCGCCGGGCGACTATTGGGTTGATGAAAAGGGACATCAGGTTGTCCTGTCCGAGGACGGACATGAGCATGCCGAGGCATTGCTCTCGCAGGCTGGCATGCTGCCGGAGGGCGGCAGTCTTTACGATGCGACCAATATTTCGTTGATGCATCACCTGAACGCGGCTTTGCGCGCGCACAGTCTCTTCCACCGCGACCAGCAGTACGTCGTGCAGGACAACGAAATCATCATCGTTGACGAATTCACCGGGCGACTGATGCCGGGGCGGCGCTGGTCGGAAGGTCTTCATCAGGCGATTGAGGCGAAGGAAGGGGTGGAGATCCAGAAGGAAAACCAGACCCTCGCAACAATCACCTTCCAGAACTATTTCCGCATGTACGGCAAGCTGGCCGGCATGACCGGAACGGCAGATACCGAAGCCTATGAGTTCCAGCAGATCTATGGACTGGAAACAGTTGTCATTCCCACGCACCATCCCATGATCCGCGATGACCGCATGGACCAGGTGTTCCGCACATCGCGGGAAAAGTACCAGGCCATCATCAACGACATCCGCGGTTGCCACGAACGCGGTCAGCCGGTTCTGGTGGGCACGACTTCAATCGAGAATTCCGAATATATTTCCGGAATCCTGCAGAAAGAGAAGCTGCCGCACAATGTCCTGAACGCGAAGCAGCATGCCCGTGAAGCGGAAATCATCACGCAGGCAGGGCGGCCGCAGGTCATTACCATCGCCACCAATATGGCCGGTCGTGGCACGGATATCGTGCTGGGCGGCAATCCGGAACCGGAAATCAACCGCGTCCTGGCGGATGAAAGCCTTGACCCTGCCGCGCGCGAGAAGCGTGTTGCCGAACTGCGCGCCGAATGGCAGCAACGTCATGACCAGGTGCTGAAAGCCGGCGGTCTGCATATCATTGGTACCGAGCGCCATGAGTCGCGGCGGATCGACAACCAGTTGCGTGGCCGCGCCGGCCGGCAGGGCGATGCAGGATCCAGCCGCTTCTATCTGGCACTCGATGATGCGCTGCTGCGCATTTTCGCTTCGGATCGTGTTGCCTCGATCATGGAGCGGCTGAAAATGCCGGACGGCGAGGCGATTGAACATCCCTGGGTGACGCGGTCGATCGAGAATGCGCAGCGCAAGGTTGAGGCACGCAACTTCGACATGCGCAAACACCTCCTCGAGTACGATGATGTCGCCAACGACCAGCGCAAGGTCATTTATCAGCAGCGCAACGACCTGCTCGATAGTTCGGACATTTCAACAACGATTTCGGCGATGCGTGCCGATGTGATCGTTGGGCATGTGGCGACCCACGTTCCCCCCGGCAGTCTCGAAGAGCAGTGGGATATTCCGGGGCTGGAGACGGTGCTGCGCGGGGAATTGGGACTGGAACTGCCGATCCAGCAATGGCTGAAAGACAGCCCGGAACTGGAAGAGGCGGCTCTGCGTGATCGTGTGATTGAAGCGGCGCACGCGCGTTACGCAGAAAAGACCGGTTCGGTCGATCAGGCAGCGATGCGCCAGTATGAACGGGCCATCATGCTGCAGAGCGTCGATTCACACTGGCGCGAGCACCTGTCGGCGCTGGATCATCTGCGGCAGGGCATTCACCTGCGCGGATACGCGCAGAAGAACCCGACCCAGGAATACAAGCGTGAGGCGTTTGAGTTGTTCTCGCTGCTGCTCGACATGATCAAAACCGATGTCACCCGCACGCTTATGACTGTGCAGATCCGCAGTGCCGAGGAATTGCGTGCAGCCGAGGAGCATGAGGCGCTGCAGAACGTGCAATACCAGCACGCAGCGGCGCCGGACGAAGCGGCTGTAGCTGAAGTTGCTGAAACAGCTGCGCTGCCGGATGATCAGGGTGAAGCCCTGCAACCTTTCGTGCGCGGCGGTCAAAAGGTCGGCCGTAATGATCCCTGCCCCTGCGGTTCGGGCAAAAAGTACAAGCAGTGCCACGGAAAGCTGAGCTGAGTAGGGGAGCACGTCATGCCCGTCAATCTGAAACCGCCGGATCCCAAAACGTTATTGCCGGTCGCCGGCGTCAGACTCGGCATTGCCCAGGCGGGGATCCGCAAAGCCGGCCGCAAGGATCTGCTGTTGATCAGTCTTGATGAAGGCGCCCATGTGGCTGGCGTATTCACACAGAACCGCTTCTGTGCCGCACCCGTCGTGGTATCGCGTCAGCATCTGTCGATGATTGACCCCGGGAAAGGAGTGCGCGCACTGGTGATCAACACCGGCGTAGCCAACGCCGGTACCGGCGCTGAAGGTCTGTCCCGTGCGCGGCAGACTTGCAACGATGCGGCGCAATTGCTTGGTTGCACGGCGGCACAGGTGTTGCCGTTTTCAACCGGCGTGATCATGGAACCGTTGCCGGTCGACCGCATCAGCGCGGGCCTGCCGCAGTGTATTGCCGCCCTCAAGGCGGATGCCTGGGCGGACGCTGCAGAAGCCATCATGACCACCGACACAGTACCGAAAGCGGTGTCGCGGCAGTTTCCCGTGGGCGGTGTGACCATCACCATCAGCGGTGTCGCCAAGGGTGCCGGCATGATCCATCCCGGGATGGCGACGATGCTCGGATTTGTCGCCACCGATGCGAAGGTGAGTCAGCCGCTGCTCAAGGCCGCCGTGGCCTACGCAGCACAGCATTCGTTCAACGCGATTACCGTCGATGGCGACACGTCGACCAACGACAGTTTCATGCTGATCGCCACCGGCAAGGCGGCGATGACCGAAATCACTGATGCGAAGAGCCCGGAGTACGCGGCGTTTCGTGATGCAGTGACGGCGGTGGCGACGACGCTGGCGCAAGCGATCGTGCGAGACGGTGAAGGCGCGACCAAGTTCATCACCATCAAGGTGGAAGCGGGACGCAACGAAGACGAATGCCGCAAGGTCGCCTTCGCGATTGCCCATTCGCCGCTGATCAAGACGGCATTTTTTGCGTCCGACCCGAATCTCGGGCGGATACTGGCTGCTATCGGTTACGCCGGCATTGCGGACCTCGAAGTCGACGGTGTCGAACTGTATCTGGACGATGTGCTGGTGGCCGAGCGTGGCGGACGCAGCCCGTCTTATGAAGAAGCCCAGGGCCAGCGGGTGATGAAGCAGGCGGAGATCACCGTGCGCGTCGTGCTCAATCGCGGCCGCGCCATGACGACGGTCTGGACCTGTGACCTGTCGCATGACTATGTCAGCATCAATGCTGACTACAGAAGCTAAAAAATAATTTAAAAACAATAGGTTATGAAGAACTCTCGACCTGCGGGCCCGTCATCTGACCTGGCTGGGCTGCTGGGACGCGCGGAGTCCGTGCTGGCGCGTCTGGAGCAGGTGCTGCCGGCAGCGGCGGCGACTGTGGACTGGAAGGCGTCGATCGCATTCCGCTGGCGGCGCAAGGGCGAGCGGGTTTCGCTCGAGCCCATCCATCAGGTTCATCACATTGATCTTCGCGACCTTCATGGTATCGATGATCAGAAAAAACAGGTCGAGCAGAACACGCGACAGTTTGTCGAAGGCCTTCCCGCCAACAACGTGCTGCTGACCGGTGCGCGCGGCACCGGCAAGTCGTCACTGGTGAAGGCGCTGCTGAACAAATATGCATCACGTGGCTTGCGCCTGATCGAAGTCGAGAAGCGCGACCTCACCGATCTGCCGGACATTGTTGAATTGATTCATGCCCGGCCTGAGCGCTTCGTGCTGTATTGCGATGATCTGTCATTCGAGGCGGATGAGCACGGCTACAAGGCACTGAAAGTGGTACTTGACGGTTCCGTTGCCGCAGCGTCCGAGAACTGCCTGGTTTATGCCACGTCGAACCGCCGTCACCTGATGCCGGAATTCATGAACGAGAATCTTGAATACCAGCATGTCGGTGAAGAGATTCATCCGGGTGAAACCAGTGAAGAGAAAGTTTCACTGTCGGAGCGTTTTGGTTTGTGGGTGTCGTTCCATTCCTTCGATCAGGACGAATACCTGAGCATCGTCCGCGTCTGGCTGGAACACTTCAAGGTGCCCGGTCTGAAAAGCGCCGAAGTCGAGCACGCAGCACTGCAATGGGCGCTGACCCGCGGCTCGCGCAGCGGCCGGGTGGCCTGGCAGTTTGCCCGTGACTGGGCCGGCCGCACGCGCCTCGCGCGGCGCAAATAAATTCCATGAGTGTGTCCCCGGCACGTCGCCGCATTGCGGTTGTCGCGGCGGTGCTGCAGCAGCCCGACGGGCGCTTTCTTCTGGCACAACGACCGCAGGGCAAGGTCTATGCCGGCTACTGGGAGTTTCCGGGCGGCAAGGTCGAACCCGGCGAGACGCCGCTGCAGGCCCTGGTCCGCGAACTGCATGAGGAACTCGGCATCGACGTCACTGCAGCCTACCCTTGGCTGATCCGCGAATTCGATTACGAACACGCAGACGTCAGACTGCATTTTTTCCGTGTCCGCGGCTGGCGCGGTGAGCTGCATGGCCGCGAGTTGCAGGCGTTTGCGTGGCAGCGCATTGATGCGATTGATGTATCGCCGCTGCTGCCGGCAAATGGTCCAATCCTCAGCGCACTGGCCATTCCCGAAACCTATGGCATTACCGGATTTTCCGCTTCCGAGCAGTCACTGGCGCTTGCTGCCGTCGATGCTGCTTTGCATCGCGGTCTGCGGCTGATCCAGGTGCGCGGCAAGGACTGGCCTGCAGAAGCGTTTGCCCGCTACGCAGGGGAAATCGTGGCCCGTACCCGTGCTGCCGGTGCGCGCGTGCTGATCAATGCTGATGTTGAATTCGCGCAGCGTTGCGGCGCCGATGGCGTGCATTTGACGTCACAGCAATTGCAAACGCTGGTAACGCGGCCGCCGCTGGCGCTGGTCGGCGCCTCCTGTCACGGTGTGGATGAACTGCGCCGCGCCGAAGCGCTCGGCGCTGATTTTGCGGTGTTCGGCCCGGTGTTGCCGACGCCAACTCATCCGGATGCGCCGTTGCTGGGCTGGCCGGGTTTTGCTGCAGGTGTCGCTGAGACACGGATCCCGGTTTTCGCACTGGGCGGTTTGCAGGAAAAGGACCGTGCACAGGCACTGGTCAATGGCGCGCACGGGCTGGCGATGATCCGCGGCGCCTGGATGCCGGCTACCTCGCCCGACTAGTTCGGCCTGAAATCGGGGTTTGCCGTCGGCAGTTCCTCGGATTCGTCGTTCTCGATGACCGGTACGCGATAACTTTCGCTTGCCCATGCGCCGAGATCAATCATCTTGCAGCGCTCGGAGCAGAACGGGCGGAAGCGGTTTTCAGGATTCCATTCGATGCTTGCACCGCATTGCGGGCAGGCGACAATTCTTCCAGCCATGGTTCAGAGATTGCAGAAGGTCAGTTCAAATTCGACGTCGGATTCAGACGCCTTCGGACGCTGCATGCCTTCCTGGGTGGTGAAGCGGATGTTCAGCGCATATTTGTTGGCGCTGATTTCCGGAACGCAGGCATAGTCATCGTTCAGTCCGATGCGCAGCATTTGCGCCATACGACCGGCCATCATCTGCTGGTAAACGCCCTGCTGGGCGATCTGCGCGGTGGTTTTACCGCTTTCGCGGAGCAGCCGCAGCACGATGCCGATGGCATCGCGGGTCGGCAGGAACGGCGCCAGCCACTGCTGCAAATCGTGGCGTCGGACATCGGATGCCTGCTGCAGCCAATAGTGATAGGAGGGCAGGTCGAACTCGCAGACACCGCCGGGTATCGCCGTACGCTGCTTGATGCTCATCAGCCATTCGTTTTCGCGAAGTTCCCGACCGACCTTGCCGGATGCCTGGAACAGCCGTGACGATGACTGGTCGATCTGCCACAACACGTTTTCCAGCGCTTCTTCGGATATGTCGGGGTTGTCGCGCAGCGCTTCCAGTACCTGTTTCTGGCGTTCGAGTTCCTGCAGCAGATCTGATTTGAGGTCGGCACGGCTCGCAACTTCGAGGATTTCGAATATCAGAAGCAAGGCGACATGATGCTCTTCGCCATCATTTTTGCCGACAAAGTAGTCGATGCGCTCGAACAGATCCTCAAGTCGCAGCAGGGTCCGCACGCGCTCGCTTAATGGATGCTCGTAGACAATCACGCCCTGTGCGCTCGATGGAGTTGGATAAGAATGCAGTTGCCGGAGTATCGGACAAAAAGCAGAAAAAATAAAGGCTTAATGCACCGTGTCAGGGCGTATTCCCGGGAGTGCCCGTCGTCATTTTGGCCAGATTCAGGTAGCGCTCGTGGAGTGTGGCGACCTGCTGGCGCAGCGCGGGCAAATCGCCGTCGTTATGCAGCACATCATCGGCGAGGTCGAGGCGTTGCTGGCGCGGCAATTGTGCAGCCATGATCGCGCGCACGGCCTCAGCGGAAAGTCCGCTTCGCTGCATCGTGCGCCTGATCTGAACGGATTCATCACAATCAATGACCAGTACCCGCTGCACCAGGTCGGGGTAGCCGGCAGACTCGAGCAGCAACGGAACGACCAGCAGGACATAGGGTGTCGCTGACGCGGCAACCCGGCGCCGCGCTTCCGCACGAATCATCGGATGCAGAATGCCTTCCAGAATCTTGCGTTGCGAAGGATCGGCAAAGGCGATCTCGCGCATGGCGTTGCGGTCGAGGCCGCCGTCAGCAGCGACAGTCCTGTTGCCGAAGGCGGTGATGATTGCGGGCATGGCTTGTCCGCCGGTGCGGGTCAGCTCGTGTGCAATATCGTCGGTATCGATGATATCGGCCCCAAACCCTGCGAAAAGTGCAGCGGCGCTTGATTTGCCCGATCCGATACCGCCGGTGACGCCGACGCAGTACGCCATCAGAGCGGGCCGAGATAAGCCCGGGTCAGGGCAGGGCCGTAAAGCATGGCAATCATTCCGGCGATCGCCAGATAAGGGCCGAAGGGAATCGGCACGCTGCGTTCCCTGCCGGCAAAAGCAATCATACCGATGCCGATCACGGCGCCGACCAGTGATGAAAGCAGTATGGTCAATGGCAGCATGGTCCAGCCCAGCCAGGCGCCGATGGCCGCGAGCAGTTTGAAGTCGCCGTAACCCATACCTTCCTTGCCGGTGGCCCATTTGAAGACCCAGTACACCGACCACAGCGACAGGTAGCCGGCGACCGCACCGATCACTGCCGACGACAGGGAAACATAAGTGTTGTCGATGTTGAACAGCAGTCCCAGCCAGAGCAGGGGGAGGGTGATGCTGTCCGGCAGGTAGAAGGTATCGAGGTCAATAAACGTCAGTGCGATCATCGACCAGGTGAAGATCAGGGCTCCGGCGGCGGCGATGACGAAGCCGAAATGCCAGGCGACAAATCCGGAGAGGATTCCGGTCAGCAGTTCGACTGCGGGATAGCGGCGCGAGATGCGCGTCCCGCAACCGGCGCATTTGCCGCGCAGCGCGAGCCAACTGATGACCGGTATGTTTTGCAGTGCGGTGATGCGATGTCCGCACGATGGACATGCGGAACGCGGTACCAAGAGGTTGTATTGCTCGGTCGTCGGGGCTTCCTGCCCGGACAGTTCAGCGCATTCGGCGCGCCAGTTGCGCTCCATTATCTTGGGCAGGCGGTGGATCACGACGTTCAGGAAGCTGCCGATGCACAGGCCGAACAGAGCGGCACACACGGCAAATACGGCGGGATTGGACAAGGCGTTGATCATGGATGCGGCCAGCAGTCGGTAGGCGTGGTCGGTTCGCAACACTGGGCGCGCGCCGTGCCGGAGCCGGCGCGGTTTGAAGCCCTTGTTTTAAACCGCAGATCCGAGTTTGAAAATCGGCAGATACATGGCAATCACCATGCCGCCGATCAGCGTGCCAAGAACGACCATGATCATCGGCTCCATCAGGCTCGACAGCGCCTCGACAGTATCGTCAACCTCCTGTTCGAAGAAGTCGGCAACCTTGCCCAGCATCGCATCCAGCGAGCCGGCCTCCTCACCGATCATCGCCATCTGGATCACCATGTTGGGGAAGACTTCTGTGCCCTGCATTGAGGACGTCAGGCTTGACCCGGTCGAGACTTCGGACTGGATCTTTTTGGTGGCCACGTAATACACATAGTTGCCCGATGCACCGGCAACAGAGCCCAGCGCTTCAACCAGCGGCACACCAGCGGCAAACATCGTCGCCAGGGTGCGAGTCCAGCGCGCGATGGAAGACTTGCGGATCAGGTCGCCGAACACCGGGATTTTCAGAACCAGACGATCCATGAACATCTGCATTTTCACCGAACGTTTCCAGGTCCAGAAAAAGGCATAAATGCTGGCGCCCATGCTGCCGAACAGGATGAACCAGTTTGCAACAACGAAGTCCGATATCGCCATCACGATCAGCGTAGGCGTCGGAAGATCTGCGCCGAAACTCTTGAACACTTCCTTGAACGCCGGAATCACGAAAATCATGATGATTGCGGTGATTACAACCGCGACGACGATGATCGCGATCGGGTAGAACAGCGCCGACTTGATCTTGGCCTTGATGCCGAGGATCTTTTCCTTATAGGTCGCGAGACGGTCGAGCAGGCTTTCCAGAATACCGGCGGCTTCGCCGGCGCCAACCAGATTGCAGAACAGCGCATCAAAGTGAAGCGGGTGTTTTTCAAAGGCCTGCTTGAGGTTCATGCCTGTTTCAACATCGGCCTTGATCGTCATCAGCAGGCGTGCCACAGCCGGGTTGGCGTGGCCCTTGCCGACAATGTCAAAGGCCTGCAGCAGTGGGACACCGGACTTCATCATCGTCGCCAATTGACGGGTAAACAGGGTGATGTCCTTTTCGGAAACCGAGCCCCCTTTGCCTAGGCGTTGCTTTTTGACCTCGGTAACCTTGATGCCCTGGCGGCGGAGTACCGCATTGACTTGTGCTTCGCCACTGGCCTGCATTTCGCCCCGTACGGTTTTCCCGGCGCGATCCTGCCCGACCCAACGGTAGGTGACTTCTACGATATCCGGCTTACGAGCGGCAGCGGCTGTGGCCATGGCGAGCCTCCAAAATCTCTCAAGGAACCAATAAGTTACAAGCGGTTATTCATGGAATGATGCCTTTACTGGCCCCCTTTGTAAAGGCGATACCGCACACTCCCACAGGCCTGCTCAGGGCTTGGGTGGTGCGAATACCCGCACACTTTTGATCACCCGGTCCTGGGTTTGCACGATTTCGAGGGGATGGCCGGCGATACGCACGCTGGTATTGGGTTCCGGAATGTCCTGCATGTGTTCGAGGATCAAACCATTAAGCGTCTTGGGGCCGTCCAGTGGAAAGTTGAAGCCCAGCTTGCGATTGATTTCACGCAGAAGCATGCTGCCTTCGATGACAAAGCTGCCGTCAGGTTGCGGGTGCAGCCCGCGCGCCATCAACGGCGATTGCGTGGTGAACTCGCCGATGATTTCCTCCAGGATATCCTCTAGTGTCACCAGCCCCATGATTTCACCGTATTCATCGACAACAAGACTGACGCCGTTCGCGTGTTCCTGGAAATTCTGTATCTGTGCCAGCAACGGGGTGGCGGAGGGCACAAAGTGGGCCTCGCGGATCATGTCACGCAGGGTTTCCACGGTCAGTTCATCGCGCTGGATCAGCGTCAGCGCATGCCGCACTCGGAGCGTGCCGACGACATTGTCGAACTGGTCCCGGTAGGCCACCACGCGCCGGTGATGTGCGGTCGATAACTGCTGGATGATTTCCTCAATGGGCAGATCGAGATTGATGCCTTCGATCTGGTTGCGTGGAACCATGACATCGTCCACCGTGATGGCGCCGATTTCCAGCAGGTTGAGCAGCACCGATGCGTGTTTTTTCGGGAGTACATTCGATGATTCGAGGACGATGGTGCGGATTTCATCGATGGACAGCGGCTGGGACCCGGACTCTTGCGGCTGCAGGCGCAGGATTCTCAGGGCAACCCCGAGAACCGCATCGGTGGATTTTGTCAGCAGATGCACGAAGGGCGCTGTTGTCCATGCGAGAACCCGCATCGGCCATGCCACGAAACGCGAAATGTTCTCGGCGCTGTGCTGGCCGAGTCGCTTCGGCACAATCTCGCCGACTACGATCGATACATAGGTCACCACGACCACCACGATCGCCGTGGCGGTAATGTTCGCGGTTTTGTGTTCCAGACCCTGGGTTTGCAGCCAGCGGGCGAAGGGCTCGGCAAGGATTGCTTCGCCGACAATACCGTTAAGCAGCCCGATCGAAGTGATGCCGATCTGTACTGTCGATAGGAAACGCGTCGGGTCGGAGCTGAGCTTGATTGCGGCGGCGGCAAGTTTGTCGCCGCGCTGTGCCAGTGTGGACAGTTTGGACTGGCGTGCGGTCAGCAGAGCGACTTCCGACATGGCAAAGGCGCCATTAAGAAGTATCAGGCAGGCGAGAATCAGGATTTCCATTTTTTTGTCTACCTCGAGAAACGAAACCGGCGTGTGGGCCGGCCAGGTCAGCTGCGACCGAGCAGTACTTCCAGAACGAATTTGCTGCCCAGATAGGCAAGCACCAGAAGCAGGAATCCGGCGAGTGTCCAGCGTACGGCGACACGGCCGCGCCAGCCGCGAAAATGGCGCCCCAGAAGCAGCGCCGCAAACACGATCCACGAGACGAAACCGAATATGGTTTTGTGATTGAGGCGTGCCGCCTTGCCGAAGACTTCTTCCGAAAAAAACACGCCGCTGATCAGGGTCAGCGTCAGCATCGCAAATCCAGCCCAGATGATCCGGAACAGCAGTGTCTCCATCGTCAGCAGTGGAGGCAGGCGGTGCAACCCGGAGGGCAGGGAACCCATGTGCAGGCGTCGTTCCAGCATTGCCATCAGCAGCACGTGAAGCGAGGCGATGGTAAACAGGCTATAGGCTGCCATCGACATCAGTATGTGAAGCTTGAATGCCAGCAGTTCGGTATTTGGCAGCGGTTTTGCTTCAGGCAGCAACGCCGGCAGAAAGGCCGCGATTGCCGCCGCAGGCATGATCAGTGCCTGAAGACCCTCGAGCCGATAGAACAGGCTGCCCAGCCAGTAGATGAGTACAGTCAGTCCAAGAATCGCTGAAATTGCGTCACCGACGCCGATCCGCAGCGTATTGCCGGCAAACATCACACTGAACAGAACTGTGCCGTGCACGGTAAGCGTAACCAATACTGCAGCTCGTTCGGCGAGGCTGCGCAAGGTTGTGCTTTCCGGCGCTGCGGATGACCAGTGCAGCCGCCAGAAGTAGAAGGCCATGGCCGCATAAAGGAGCGCGCTGGCGAGATACGGTAAAATTGCCTGCATGTATCCAGTTTACCTTAAGCCATGTTCGACAACCTGACCGGCCGCCTAGCGAAAGTTGTCAAGACGCTGCGCGGCGAGGCGCGGCTGACCGAAGCCAACACCCAGGATGCGCTGCGCGAAGTGAGGATGGCGCTGCTGGAGGCCGATGTGGCCTTGCCCGTCGTGAAGGCTTTTATCGATCGCATTCGCGAAAAGGCCGTCGGCGAGGAAGTGGTCGGCAGCCTGACGCCCGGCCAGGCGCTGGTGGGCGTCGTTCATCGCGAGCTGATCGCGCTGATGGGCGAGCACAGCGAATCGCTGAACCTTGCGGTGCAGCCGCCGGCAGTGATTTTGATGGCCGGTCTGCAGGGTGCGGGCAAAACGACGACCGCCGGCAAACTGGCGCGCTGGTTGCGTACCGAGCAGAAGAAAAAAGTCTTGCTCGCCAGTTGCGACGTCTATCGCCCGGCGGCCATCGAGCAGTTGAAAGTGCTGGCGGGGCAGGTCGAAGCGGATTTCCACCCGGTTGCCGATGGCGAAAAGCCGGTGGATATCGCGAAGCGGGCGCTGGAGTACGCGCGCACCCATTACCACGACGTACTGATTGTTGATACCGCCGGCCGGCTCGCGATCGACGAGGCGATGATGCAGGAAATCCGCGAACTGCATGCTGTGGTGCATCCGATCGAAACGCTGTTTGTAGTCGACGCGATGCAAGGCCAGGATGCGGTGAATGTTGCTAAGGCCTTCGGTGAGGCGCTGCCGCTCACTGGCGTCATCCTGACCAAGCTCGACGGCGATTCACGTGGCGGTGCCGCGTTGTCGGTGCGTCATGTCACCGGCAAGCCGATCAAGTTCGCCGGCACCGGCGAAAAAGTCACGGGACTCGAGGCTTTTCATCCTGACCGCATGGCGTCGCGCATCCTCGGCATGGGCGATGTGCTGTCGCTGATCGAGGATGTGACCAAATCGGTGGATCGTGTCGAGGCTGAAAAGCTCGCACGCAAGGTCAAGTCCGGCAAGGGTTTCGATCTTGAAGATTTCAAGCAGCAGGTGGCTCAGATGCGCAAGATGGGCGGCGTCAGTGCGCTGATGGACAAGCTGCCAGCGCATCTCGCGCAGGCTGCGGCGCAGGGCGCGCCGCAGATGGAAGACAAGGCGATACGCCGCCTTGAAGGCATCATCAATTCGATGACGCGGCTGGAGCGCGCCAAGCCGGAACTGATCAAGGCATCGCGCAAGCGGCGCATTGCCGCCGGCGCCGGGGTAACGGTTCAGGAAGTGAACCGCTTGCTCAACCAGTTCGAGCAGACCCAGAAAATGATGAAAATGGTCGCCAAGGGCGGCATGGCGAAAATGATGCGCTCGATGAAGGGCATGTTCCCGGGCATGCGCTGAGCATCCCCGAGGGGACTTTCGCCTATTTCAAGCTGAAGCCCTGGCGCCGGATATAGGCGCCGAAATCCGCGCGTTCTGGCTCGGCATACTGCCGGGCCTTGTCTTCCGACCAGCCGTAAAATTCTGCGGCACCGAATTGCTTGATACGCCGCTGCTTCCCGTAAGGATGGTTGGCATGGCGCCGCTGGTCGTAGCGGTCCACGTTTTCGCGCAGCCGAGTTTCGTCGTAACGATCGGTGTGCACGGTGACGTCAAGCGACAGCCTCGGACTGATATGGCCGGCCGCCGCCGGATAACCCACGCATAAACCGGCGATCGGGAACACGCCCTCGGGCAATTCCAGTTCCCTGCTCACGGTGTCGATGGCATTGCGGATGGCGCTGATTGGACAGGTGCCGAGGCCGGCGGCTTCAGCAGCGCTGATGAAGTTCATCATCACGATGCCCGCATCGACTGCCGCATTCATGAAGTGATCGAGGTGCTCGTTGGCAAAGGGCTTGCCGCGCCATTCGCCAATGTGGCGGATCCGCCGGTTGTTGCCGCAGAACACCAGAAACACTGGCGCGTCGAGAATCCACGGCATTTCGGTGAGATGGGCGACGATGCGCTGGCGTTTTGCGGGGTCGGCGACATGAATGATGTCAGCCTGCTGCAGGTCGCTCTTTGTTGGGGCAGACAGCGCGCAGGCACACAGCAGCCGCAAAAGGTCGGGGCTGACCGGGTCAGGGCTATAGCGACGCAGGGAGCGGTGCTCGGCAATACGTGCAAGCTCGGTAATGCCGGTTTGGTCTGGATTGAGTTGAATATCCAAGCCGTAGCGGGTCTTCAGGGCGGCACCGATGCGTTCGGAGGGTGTTTTTGCTGGGTTATTCATAAATTTATTTAAAAACAATTAGTTATGTCGATTCTTGTTGTGGTTGCGAAATTCGGTGGTATTTGTCGCCATCGTGATTAAACGTTGCCTCGAAGGGGCAAAGTACCGTAAAATCCGCCCCTTTCGACTTTTTCAGTCACCGGGAAATCCGTCATGGTGGTGGTCCGTTTAGCTCGTGGTGGCGCCAAGAAGCGCCCGTTTTTCAATCTCGTCGTTGCCGATTCGCGCTTCGCTCGCGACGGCCGCTTTATCGAGCGCCTGGGGTTTTACGATCCCAAAGCGCCGGAAGGCCGCGAACGTCTGCGTATCAACAGTGAGCGCCTCGCTTTCTGGCAAGGCAAGGGTGCGCAACTGTCGGACACAGTCACCCGTCTCGTCAAGCAGGCTGGTGCCCAAAAAGCAGCTGCCTGAGCAGTCGGTCGCTGAACGGCTGGTAGTGATGGGGCGTGTAGTTGCGCCCTATGGTGTCAATGGCTGGGTCAAGGTTCAGCCGTTTACGCAGGAAAGCCGGGGGTTGCTCGATTATTCGTCGTGGCAAGTCGGACGCGAAGGCGCCTGGCAGCTGCGAACCGTGGAGTCGGCCAAAGTGCATGGCGCCGCGGTGGTTGCAAAGCTGGCCGGTATCGCGGATCGCGATCAGGCGGCGGTACTGCAGGGAATGCGTGTCGCGATATCGCGCGATCAGTTTCCTGCGGCGGCATCCGGAGAGTTTTACTGGACTGATCTGATCGGGCTGCGGGTGGTCAATACGTCCGGGTTCGAACTGGGTACCGTGTCCCGGGTTTTTGAAACCGGTGCCAATGATGTGCTGGTGGTGGATGGCGAGCGCGAACGGTTGTTGCCTTTCATCGAGACGGTGATCCGGCAAGTGGATATTGCCGGAGGCAGGATTACCGTTGACTGGGAAGCAGATTACTGATGTTGCAGTTTGATGTGGTTACGCTGTTTCCGGCGATGTTCGATGCGGTAACCGAATCGGGAGTTACCGGCCGTGCACGGGAGCGCGGGCTGTATCAGTTTGTGGCGTGGAATCCGCGGGATTTCACGAAGAATGTGCACCGCACCGTTGACGACCGACCTTACGGCGGGGGCCCCGGGATGGTGATGATGGCGGAACCTCTGGATCGGGCGCTGGCAGCAGCGCGGCAACGGCAGGTGAGTGCAGGTGTAGAGCGGCCACGGGTCGTGCATCTGACGCCGCAGGGAAGATTGCTGGACCACGCGCTGGTTGCAGAGTTGGCGCATGAGCAGGGGCTGATACTGCTGGCCGGACGCTACGAAGGAGTGGATGAGCGTCTGATTGAGCGTCAGGCTATCGAGGAAATCTCGATTGGCGATTACGTATTGAGCGGCGGTGAACTGGCCGCGATGGTGTTGATGGACAGTGTGGTGCGGCAGTTGCCCGGGGCTTTGGGTGATGCCGAATCCGCCAGCCAGGATTCGTTTGTTGACGGCCTGCTGGACCACCCGCACTACACCCGCCCGGAAGTGTATGAGGGCGCGGCGGTGCCGGAGGTGCTGTTGTCGGGCAACCACGCGGGAATCACGCGCTGGCGTTTGAAGCAGTCGCTGGGACGCACCTGGCAGCGACGGCCGGATTTGCTGGAACAACGGGTGTTGACCGCGGAAGAGCGGGCACTGCTCGATGAGTATCGCCGTGAACATAACAGCGGCAGGGTTTAACCGCGAACGCCATGATGGCGGACGCAATCAAGTTTGAGGGAGTCAAGAGATGAACGTCATACAGCAGCTGGAACAGGAAGAAATGAAGCGTCTGGGCCGCAAGACTCCGGAGTTTGTTGCCGGTGATACGGTCATCGTCAACGTCAACGTGGTCGAGGGCGAACGCAAGCGCGTCCAGGCTTATGAAGGTGTTGTCATCGCCAAGCGCAACAGGGGCATCAACTCCTCGTTCATTGTGCGCAAGATTTCCTCCGGCGAGGGCGTCGAGCGGACATTCCAGACCTACTCACCTTCGATCGCCAGCATCGAAGTGAAGCGTCGCGGTGATGTCGGCCGTTCGAAGCTTTACTACCTGCGCGGCCTGTCAGGGAAGGCGGCGCGCATCAAGGAAAAACTCACCGTCAGCACGGCGGTGGTTGCCGAGGTTGAAGCAGAAGCCGCACCGGCTGAGAAGTAAGCAATTTTGTGTTTCGGAAAAGGCGGCTGCGGCCGCCTTTTTCTTTGCCTGTTTCTTCCTCAGCAATTGCGGCCCCAGCCTTCTGCGCCTGCGCGCCGCTACAATTAAGCATGACTCTGAAACTGAAACGCCTGACAGCCGTTCTTGGCCTTGCCGCGTCAGTGACGGTGGGGATGAACTCATCGATGGCCCATGCTGCCGACGAAGTGGCCGCTACGCGCAGGCTTGCGGAAGCCGGCGCAGTCCAACTCGCGCTGCAGCGTCTGGATGTACTGCAACCGGCAGCGGTTGCTGCGCCAGTTACCAAAGGGGCTTCTTCCGGGACCGGCTGGACTGAGTGGGAGCGTCTGCGCTTGCTATTGCTGGCATCCGGCGGATCACACGCAATGCTGCTGCAGCGTGTCGCCGCAATGCCCCCGGGGGTAGATGCGGCAGCTGCCGCAGAGTTTCATGCTGTTGCGGCTCGTTCGGCATTGGCCATCGGGCGCGGCGCTGCGGCACGCGATCAGGCAGCACGCGCGTTGTGGGGCTCAGGCATGGACGCGGCGAATTTGCGCGAGCTTCGCCTCCTGGTGATCCGCAGTCTGTTTAATGACGGTCAGGCGGACGAAGCCTATCGCAGCATGTTGCGGTTCCAGCAGGATTACCGACCGCTTGATGCCGCGGTCGCGATGCAATTTGTTGACGGTCTTCTGGATCTGAGGCGGGTCCAGGAAGCTTTGAACTGGTTGTCCCTGCTGGATGAACGTAGCCCGACGAAATTGCGCCTGCGTCTGCATACCGGTTTGTTGACCCCGGCTGAGGTCGTGACACTAGTCCGGGCCGGCATCGCACGCAGCGAAGACACTGCATGGTGGCGGGTATTGCAGGAAGCCGGAGAGAAACTGCCGGCGACTGCAATGAAAATCGAGGCCCAGGAGCAGTTGCTTGACCGCCCGAATGCGCCAGCTGCAGATGGATCGCGGTTGTGGGAGGCTTATCTTGCTTATGCGCGCAGTGCGGCGAATACCCATCAATTGCTGGCCGGGGACGAGGGCAGCTGGCTCGAGTTTGCACTGAAAAACAAAGAGGGCGAGCCGGTCGTGGCGCGCGCTTATTTTGCTTACCTAGCACGCGAGGGACGCGGAGAATCACTGCGTCGCACTGCACAGGCGCAGCTCGCGTCCAGCTTGATGGGATCACGTCTGCCGCGCTCGGCATTGGCATTATTCGATGCATGGCCCGGCGATCCGGCGTCGCTGTCGGCGGACACACGTTATCAACTGGGCGGCGCGGCGGAGGCGCTGCAGCAGCATGCGCGCGCGTTGCAGTACCGGCAGGGATTGCCGGCGCCCGAGGGAACTGCTCCCGCCGTCTGGGATCTGCGCATGGCAGGGCTGGCGCTGCGCGCCGGTCGTGGCGATGTAGTTACAGCCATCACCCGGCAATTGGCGGCCGCCAATACGCCGATTCCCTTAGTGCAATTGCCGGAGTGGATCACGTTGACGGCACAGCTCGCTGATCACGGGCTGCCCGCCGAGACGCAGTTGATGGCGGGGCGGATTACCCCGCATGCCGATGCTGCGCAGGGGCGCCTGTTGCTGGCCGCAACGGCGCGCGCCTTGGAGTCCGCTAGCCAACCCTTGCTGGCCGCTGAATATCAACTGCGCCTGGCTTTAAACGCGCCACAACCCGAGGCGGCCGCGGAGTCCCGGCTGCGCGCGGGCCTTAATCTGGCGCGGGGCGGACTGCGCGAAGATGCCCGCGTGCAGTTTGAATGGGTGCTGAAAAATGCGCGCGATCCGGCGCAGATTGCGGTGGCGAGGCGGGAACTCGGGTTCTAGTCAATAACGCCGTGTTCAGCGCGCGGCGCTTTTCCACAGGTCGCTCAGATATTCGTGGTCGGCGGTATTGATCCAGCTGCGGCGGTATTCCACCGGAGTGTCGTTGTAGGTGTAGGCGACGCGGCGGATCTGCAGCGCAGGTTGGTCGATGCGCATGCCGAGTATGGCCGCGATGTCCGCAGGTGGATGCGCAGCCGATAGCCGTTCGCTGATACGAACGACGTTGACGCCGTATCGCGCCTGATAAAGCCCGTAAATTGTGCCTTCGCGGTTGCGGAACGTGGATTCGTCGAGACGAGAAAACCGTTCAGTCGGCACCGTGATGTCGTCCAGCACCACTGGTTTTCCGGCCAACTTCAGCAGATTGCGCACCCGCGCCACGCGGCTGCCGCGGGTAAGACCGAACTGGCTTTCGTCGTCGGCATCGGCGCGCTCCTTGCGAAAGCCCAGCAATTCGGAGACCGGGAATTCGCGGCTGCCATCCTTGCCGACGAAATGGAAAAAATAGAACAACGTGCGGTCTTCGGTGTGGGTTGCGACAAAAGTGCCGCGGCCCTGCTGGCGCACGAGGATGCGGCCGGCCACCAGTTCGTCAATCGCCCGGCGGATGGTGCCGATGGACACCTTGAACTGCCGCGCCAGCTGCGATTCGCTGGGGATGGCTTCGCCCGGTTTCCATTCGCCGGCGGCCAGCGCACGGGTGATTTGCCACTGCACCTCACGGTAAAGCGGGGCGGCGGCGAGGTTGTCAGTGATGCGGGTGGGGGTGTCCATGGCGGCGCGCGGCAGTCTATCACGCACTTGGCAGATTCATATAGGTCATATAGTTGACCTGCCGAAAGCCGCGGGGTTAGCATCACCGGCCCTGCATATCCGTTTTCATTCCGGCTGCATATCCCCCAGCGTTCATCCAGGAGGCAAAATGATTCACTTGTTGGTACACGACAAAAAGGACACGGTCGGCGTGGCCGTCATCGAAGGCATCAAGGCCGGTCAGGAGATGATCGGCTGGGTCATGGAAGACGATTCCACGATCAAGGTGAAGGCACTCAACGACATCCCGATCGGTCACAAGGCTGCGCTGCGCGAGATCAAAAAAGGCGACACCATCATCAAATACGGTTTTGACATCGGCAAGGCAGTGGCTGACATCAAGCTCGGCGAGCACGCCCACGTGCACAACATCAAAACCAAACGTTGGTAAAAGACGCTTGGTAAAAACGGGCTGTCAGCCCGGCACGACCTCGAACCCGATTCCGATACGGAGAAACAAATGATCAACAGCAAAACCACATTCATGGGCTACCGCCGCGAGAACGGCCGCGTTGGCGTCCGCAACCACGTCCTGATCCTGCCGGTGGACGATCTGTCCAATGCTGCCGCTGAAGCCGTGGCCAACAACATCAAGGGCGCGATTGCGATCCCGCATCCTTATGGCCGGCTGCAGTTCGGCGCCGATCTGGACCTGCATTTCCGCACCATCATCGGCGCAGGCGCCAATCCCAATGTCGCCGCCGTGGTGGTGATCTGCATTGAAGAAGGCTGGGCAAAGAAGGTGGTCGATGGCATCGCCAAGACCGGCAAACCGGTTACCGGCTTCGGCATCGAACTCCATGGCGACCACGACACCATCATGCGTGCTTCGAAAGTGGCCAAGGAATATGTGCAATGGGCGTCCGAACTGCAGCGTGTCGAATGCCCGATCAGCGACCTGTGGGTGTCGACCAAGTGCGGTGAGTCCGACACGACTTCGGGTTGTGGTTCCAACCCGACTGTCGGCAGTGCCTTCGACAAGCTCGAACCGCTGGGTGTGACCATGTGTTTCGGTGAAACCACCGAAATCACCGGCGGCGAGAATATTGTTGCCGATCGTTGCGCAACTCCGGAAGTGCGCAAGGAATTCATGCGGATGTTTGATCGGTACCAGGAAATCGTCGAGAAAAACAAAACCAGCGACTTGTCCGATTCGCAGCCGACCAAGGGCAATATCGCCGGCGGTCTGACCACGATCGAGGAAAAGGCGCTGGGCAACATTCAGAAAATCGGCAAAAAGTGCAAGGTCATCGGCGTGCTCGACAAGGCCGAAGAGCCGACCAAGCCCGGCCTGTGGTTCATGGACTCGTCGTCCGCCGCGGCGGAAATGGTGACGCTGTGCGCCGCATCCGGTTACGTGGTGCATCTGTTCCCGACCGGCCAGGGCAACGTCATCGGCAATCCGATCGTGCCGGTGGTGAAACTGACGGCTAATCCGCGCACCGTGCGCACGATGAGCGAACACGTCGACTACGACTGCTCGGGCCTGTTGCAGCGCGAGAAGAACCTCGACCAGACTGGCGATGAACTGATCGAAGTCATGCTGCGCACATGCAACGGTCGCCTGACGGCCGCCGAAGCACTGGGCCATCGCGAGTTTGTGCTGACCCGCCTGTACGAAAGCGCCTAAACCAACAGGCCGCAAGGAGTCCGTGATCCGGCTGCAATGCACAGTGTTGCGTTGCGGTCGTTCGCGGATTCTGCGCGGCCGTTGTTTTTTCTGAACGGAAGATTCTGTACATGACCTCAATGCGCGGCGCCGACATTCTGGCGCGTTCGCTGGCCGCAGCCGGATTGACCCGGGTATTTTCGCTGTCCGGCAATCACATCATGCCGATCTACGATGCGGCGATCGAAGCGAAGCTGGCCATTACCCACGTGCGTTACGAAGGCGCTGCCGTACACATGGCTGATGCCTGGGCGCGCCTCACCGGCGAACCGGGGATCGTCATGCTGACCGGCGGCCCGGGGCACGCCAATGGTGTGGGTGCGCTGTATACCGCCCTGGCTTCCGAATCACCGCTGGTGTTGTTGTCAGGACACGCGCCGCTGAACGAACTCGGGCGCGGCTCATTTCAGGAAATGCGCCAGGCCGATATCGCGGCGCCGCTGGTGAAGGCGTCGTGGACCGCATCCAGCGCTGAATCGCTGGGTGCCGATATTGCCAAGGCCTGTCGCATCGCGCGATCCGGCCGACCGGGACCGGTGCATCTGAGCCTGCCCTTTGATGTGCTGGAAGCCAGGGTAGAGGACGGCGAAAAGGCGCTGGCGACGGTCGCCCAGTTTGCGCCGATGGAACATGCATTGGAAAGCAAGACCGCAGCGTCGTTGGCGGCATTGTTGCAGTCCGCGGCACGACCGCTGATTCTGCTCGGCCCGGTGATGTCGCATGCGCCGGTTTCTGCATTGGTCAAACAGCTGGCTGAGGCCACCGGCATCCCCGCGCTGTGCATGGAAAGCCCGCGTGGCGTCAATGACCCCTCGCTGGGCGCTTTTGCCGGCGTGCTCGCGAAAGCCGACCTGGTGGTGCTGCTCGGCAAACAACCGGATTTCACGCTGCGCTTCGGCAAAACGCCGGCGGTGGCGGCCGATTGCAAATTCGTGGTGATTGATCCGGAAAATGAAGTACTGCAGCGTTCGGTGAAGAATCTCGGCGCAGCGCGCGTGGCCCTGTCGGCGCAGGCCGATTCGGTGGCCGCGGTGCGCGCCCTGATCAAAAGCGCGTCGCGCAAGGCGGGGCAGGGCTGGTTTGAAGAAGTTGCTGCCGCGGTGGCCATGCGTCCGGCAGCGTGGCGCGACATCAACAGCGGCGATGCCGGTCCGGTGCATCCGGTCGAACTCGGCCGCGCGGTGCAGGAAGCGCTCGGCAATGCGGCGGATGCGGTGTTTGTCGCCGACGGCGGAGAAATCGGTCAGTGGGCGCAGGCTTGCATCAGTGCGCCGACCCGCATCATCAACGGCCCCGGGGGATCGATCGGCAGCGGCGTGCCGTTTGCCTTTGCGGCGCGGATGGCGCGGCCGAAGGCACCGGTTGTAGCGGTGATGGGCGACGGTGCTTTCGGCTTTCACCTGATGGAGTTTGATACCGCGGCGCGCTCGGGCGTATCGATGGTGGTCGTGGTCGGCAATGATTCCTGCTGGAACGCGGAACACCAGATCCAGTTGCGCACTTATGGCAAGGAACGCGCACATGGTTGCGAACTCGCCAGCGGCACGCGTTATGATCTGGCGGTCGCGGCGCTGGGTGGCCATGGCGAGCTGGTAACCCGTGCAGCAGAACTGCGGCCGGCCCTGCAGCGGGCGCTGGCCAGCGGCAAACCGGCCTGCGTCAACGTGATGATCCAGTGTCTGCCGGCACCGACGGTGACGGCGGCGACGACCGGCGGCGCGCACTGAATCAAAGTCGAACAGTAGTCTTACGGAATCCTGCGTATGGAAAATCTTCAGGTCAGAATCTGGCGCGGCAAAGAGAACGGCGGCTTCCAGGAATTCGAGGTGCCGCGGCAGGAAAGCCAGACCGTACTCGATGTGGTCACCTACGTGCAGCGCAAATGCGATCCGACGCTGTCCTATCGCTTCGCCTGCCGCGTCGGCGTTTGCGGCTCCTGTGCGATGACGGTCAACGGCGTATCGCGCTGGACCTGTCGCACCCATGTCGACAAGGTAGCCGACGAAAACAAGGTCGAGATCGCGCCGTTGCGCAACCTGCCGGTGATCAAGGATCTGGTCACCGACATGAGCGAGTTTTTCGACAAGTGGGCCAAGGCGCGCGGTCGGTTTACCGGCAGCACAACGCGCAAGGATGAATTTGCGCGAGTCTCTCCTGAATCCAAGGAACGCAAACGCGTCGATGCCGGCATCGAATGCATCGGCTGCGGTGTGTGTTACAGCGCCTGCGATGTAGTGACCTGGAACAAGGATTATCTCGGCCCCGCTGCGCTCAATCGCGCCTGGACGCTGGTGAACGATGTGCGTGATACGGCGCGCGCGGAACGCCTTGCGGCGGTTGCCGGTGATGCCGGTTGCCATGCCTGCCACACTCACTTGAACTGCACTGAGCGTTGTCCCAAGGGGTTGTCGCCGACCGCCGGCATTGCCGGATTGAAACGGGCAGTGTTGGCGGCTACGCTATCCGGTGAGATATAAATAAATGTTAATAATCAATTACTTATATTTAATCCGCGGAGAGGATTGCAGCGCATGAGCCGGCGTAGCGAAGTGCTGCTGTGGGGGGCGCAACGGATCAGCGCGATGGTGCTCGCGGTCTGCGTTGTCGTGCATCTGATCACGATGATCTATGCGGTGCGCAGCGGCTTGAGCGGTGCCGAGATTCTCGGGCGTACCCAAGGTAACGTTGGCTGGTTCATGTTCTATGCCGTTTTTGTGGCCGCTGTTTCAGTGCATGCGCCGATCGGCCTGCGCACGATACTCGCCGAAACCTTCAATTGGCGCGGTCAAAGCGCCAATGTGTTTGCAGCGGTTGTCGGCCTGAGCCTGGCGATGTGGGGTCTGCGTGCGGTGATGGCGGTATTCGGCGGGGCGCCCTCATGAAAAACGATTTTCGCGCGCGCAATCATCCTGCATATTGGGCGTTTATCGTTCACCGTGTGTCGGGCCTGCTGCTGACGTTCTTCCTGCCTTTGCATTTCTGGGCGCTGGGCCAGGCTTTTCATGGTGCGACCGGACTGGATCGATTTCTCGAATGGACGCAGAACCCGCTGGTGAAGTTTGCCGAAACCGGCCTGGTATTGCTGCTGTCCGCGCATATGGCCGGCGGCGTGCGTCTGCTGATGATGGAGTTTCTTGACTGGCGCGAATGGCAGAAAACGCTGCTCGCGACAGCGGCCGGTGTATCGCTTGTGGTCATGCTGGCTTTCCTTTTGAATCTTGTCTGATTGACGTACGGGGTGCATTCAAATGAAAAAGAACAAACCGAAGAAGCCGAATATCCTGCTGATCCTGGTGGATGACCTGCGCTTCGATGAATTCGGCGCGGGCGGCCACCCTTACATGAAAACGCCGAATATCGACCGGATTGCCCATGAAGGCGTGATGTTTGACCGCGCATTCCATACCACGTCGATCTGCTCACCCAACCGTGCGTCGATACTGACCGGACAATACGCCAGCCGCCACGGCATCATCGACAACGTTGCGCGCGACTTGGCCAGCCACCGCCTGCCGAACTATCACCTTGAACTGCAACGTCTCGGATACGAGACGGCACACATCGGCAAATGGCATATGGGCAACGACGGCAAGCCGCGCCCCGGTTACGATTTCTGGGTGGCCTATGACGGCCACGGCAATCTCTACGATCCCAAGCTCAACGAAAACGGTAAATACGTACAGCACAAAGGTTATGTCACCGACATCATGAACACCATGGCGGTGGACTGGATCAAGAGCAAAAGCCGACGCAAGGGCAAGAACGCCGACAAACCCTGGTCACTGTGGTTTGCGCACAAGGCGGTGCATCCGGATGCCGAACAGGCCGCGGATGGTTCCTTCCGCATGGACGGCTACCGCCCGGCCAAGCGCCACGAAAATCTGTACAAAGGCTGCGTGTTTCCGAAAAAGCCGAACATGCAGAAGCCCACCGAGTTCCTCAAGCACAAGCCGGTGTGGGCTGAAGCGGTGGAGCTGCGCAAGACCGAAGCTTCGAAAATCATGCACGACGCCATTCACTCCGGTAAACAGGAGGAGATCCGCCTACGGGCGGCTATGATGGCTGCCGTGGATGAAGGTGTCGGCATGTTGTTCAAGGCGCTGGAGGAAACCGGCGAACTCGACAACACGGTAATCCTGTTCCTCGGCGACAACGGCTACTTTTTCGGCGAGCACGGGCTCGGCCCCGAGCGTCGATTCCCCTATGAGGAAGGTATCCGCGCCCCGCTGACCATACGCTGGCCGAAATCGATCAAGGCTGGCAAGCGGGTGAACGACCTGGTGATTTTGCAGGACATCGCCCCGACGCTGCTTGAAATTGCCGGCGGCAAACCCGGAGAGCATATTCAGGGGCGTTCTCTGCTGCCGGTGATTCGCGGCAAGCGCGCCGGCTGGCGCAAGTCCTTCCTCGTCGAATACTGGGCGGAAAACGCCTATCCCTGGCTGGTCGGCATGAGTTTCAGGGCCATTCGTACCGGTCGTTACAAATATATTCACTGGGTCAATCGTGCGCGTAATGGCGAGCTCGACGAACTCTATGACCTGGAGAAGGACCCTTACGAGCTGATCAACGTGGCAAAGAAACCGGCTTACGCGGCAGTGCGCAAACAAATGACCCGGGAGCTGCGTGTGCTGGCCGCAGAGGCGCTGGGACTGTAGCGCGGTCCGGCTTGCCGCGTTCGGGCGCGTGGGGTATCGTGAATCGGGCAAACCATAATATGTTGTCAATCACTGGAGGAGAAAATCATGCGTGAGATCTCGCGGATTTTGGTGGCAGTAGGATTGTGCGCATCAACTGCGGTTGCAGCACAGGATTTCCCGAACAAACCGGTTCGCATCATCGTTCCTTTTTCGGCGGGCGGAGCGACCGATATCGTTACCCGGGTTGTTTCACAGAAACTGACCGAGCTATGGGGGCAGACCATCGTCGTCGACAATCGTGCCGGCGCCGGCGGCAATATCGGTGCGGATCTTGCTGCAAAATCTCCTGCGGACGGCTACACCATATTCATGACTTCGGGGTCCATCGTTACTGCAAATCAACATATGTACCGCAAACTGTCGTACGACGCGGCCAAGGATCTGGTCGCCGTAACCAATGTCGCCAGTGGTCCGCAGGCCATCGTCGTTAATCCGAACTTTGCCGCAATGACAGTCAAGGATCTGATCAACATGGCGAAGGCAAAACCGGACAGCGTCACTTTCGGTTCCGCGGGTGTCGGCACACAAACGCATCTTGCCGGGGAAAATTTCATCGCATCCGCAGGACTGAACGTAACGCACATCCCGTACAAGGGCGAAGCTCCTGCGATCGCCGACTTGCTGGGCGGACAAATCCAGTTCGTGACCCCGAACCTGTCGGCCGCCATCGTGCATGTCCGTTCCAAGCGCTTGCGTGCATTGGGCGTGACCAGTCCGACCCGCTCTAAGCAGTTGCCAGACGTGCCCGCGGTTGCCGAGACGCTCCCGGGTTTCGAGAACCTCGGCTGGTTTGGTTTCATGGTGCCGACTGGCACACCACAAGCGGTGGTGGCCAAGATTCATCGTGACACGGTCGCTGCCCTGAAAGACCCAGTAATTGCCAAACGGTTTGAGGATTTGGGAATGGTTCCGGTGGGTAATTCGTCGGTGGAGTTTGCCAAGGCCATCAAGGCGGAAAGCGTGCATTGGGCCAAGGTTATCAAGGAGCGGAAGCTCCAGGTGAACTGATCGTTGCCGGTGCCGGTGCGCAATGCCCCGGCACCGTTTTTCAATAGTTTGAAGGTGGTCTTGTGAAGGTCGAACTCACTCAGGTGGAAGAAGCGTGCAAGGAACTGTATATCCGCGCGCTCAAAATGTTGCCGCCGGACATCAAACAGGGTTTTCAGCAGCTTGATCGCGCGGAAACCAATGCCACTGGCAAAGCCATCCTCGGCACCATGATCCGCAACATCAAGGTGGCAGAGGACAATACCAACCTGTTGTGTCAGGACACCGGTATTCCGATTTACAACGTGGTGATCGGCAGCGGCATTGAGGTTGACGGTCATGCACTGAAACAGGCGATCGTCAGCGGCTGCACCCGCGCTACCCAGGAACATCCGCTGCGTTCCTCGGTGGTTCATCCGACCACGCGCAAGAATCTGCATACCTCCGGCGGTCGTCATGTGCCGGTGATCAATATCGATTTTTCGCCGCAGGCCGAGACGCTGTCGATCGAGATGATCCCCAAAGGTTCGGGTTCGGAGAACAATTCCTGGCTGAAAATGGCGATACCTGCCGACGGCATCGACGCAATCAAGACCTTTGTCATCGACTGTGTGCTGGAGGCCGGTGGCAAGAGCTGTCCGCCGGTGATCGTCGGTGTCGGCGTCGGCGGCACAGCCGATTTGTGCGTGCATCTGTCGAAGGTGGCTGCGACGCGGCCGCTGGGCAGCCAATGCGAAGATCCCGAGGGCGCGAAGCTTGAGGCCGAACTCAGCGCCGTGGTCAACAAACTGGGCGTTGGTGCGCAAGGCCTCGGTGGCGATTCCACCGCATTTGCAGTGCATGTCGAAACGGCAGCCACGCACATCACCATGAATCCCGTTGCGGTCAATATGCAGTGCCATTCGGCACGGCGCGCGCGGGCGACTTTCACGCCGCAAGGCCTCAGTTACGGTTACTGATCGACGGATACAGACATGGCGCATTACGAACTCAACATGCCGGTGACGGAGGAGCAGGTCCGCAAACTGCGCATCAACGATACCGTCACCCTGAACCAGACGCTGTACGGCATTCGCGATGCCACGCAGATTCACATGTTCGACCACGGCCGCAAGACGCGTTTCGACCTGAACGGACATGCGGTGGTGCATACCGCACCCAACGTCAAATGGGTAGGTGAAACCAAAGCACATCCGTCGGGCTATGCACCGATCTGCATCGGCACCACCACCAGTGCGCGCATGGAGCGCTTCACCCGCCCGCTGATGGAGCAATACGGCGTGCGCATCATCATCGGCAAGGGCGGATTGTTTGCGGCTTCAGCCAAGGCTTTCTCCGATATCGGAGGTGTTTATCTGGCGATCATCGGCGGCACCGCGGCGCTGGAAACGACCTGGATCGAACAGATCGAAGAAGTTGATCTCGACGACCTCAACCCAGAATCGCTGTGGAAATTCCGCATCAAGGGCTTCGGTCCGCTGCTGGTCGCGATGGATTCCCACGGTGGCAGTCTCTATACCGCGGTCAATGCTGCGGCCAAGGACCAGCGCGCCAGCGTGCTGGCCGCGCTGGGCGTTAAATCCTGAACTTCAAACCCGTTTGCCACAGAGGACACAGAGATCACAGAGAAAACCCGGGGCATGACCTGCAGTTCTCTGTGTCCTCTGTGAACTCTGTGGCCAAGTTTTTGACTTTATGAAAACCATCAAAACCGACATCCTGATACTGGGTTCCGGCGGCGCCGGCCTGTTCGCTGCGCTGCATGCCCATCAGCACAATCCCGATCTGTCCATCACCGTTGCGGTCAAAGGCCTGCTTGGCAAAAGCGGCTGCACGCGCATGGTGCAGGGCGGTTACAACGTCGCGCTTGCGGAAGGTGATTCCGTCGAGCGCCATTTCATGGACACCATCGAGGGCGGCAAGTGGCTGCCGGACCAGGATCTGGCCTGGACGCTGGTTGAAACGGCGGTCGAGCGTATCCATGAGCTGGAAAACGAACTCGGCTGTTTCTTCGACCGCAATCCCGACGGCACGATTCACCAGAAGGCCTTCGCCGGACAGACTTTTGATCGCACCGTGCACAAGGGCGACCTGACCGGCATCGAGATCATCAACCGGCTCGCCGAGCAGGTCTGGGCGCGCGGCATCAACCGGCTGGAAGAGCATCGCGCCGTCGAGTTCATAAAGAACAAGGACAGTTCAGCGATTTCCGGCGTGCTGATGATCGACATGCGCAGCGGCGAGTTCACCTTCGTGCAGGCGCAGGCCGTGTTGCTGGCCACCGGCGGCGGTCCGACGATGTACAAATACCACACGCCTTCAGGCGACAAGAGCTGTGACGGCATGGCGATGGCGATGCGCGCGGGGCTGCAACTGCGCGACATGGAGATGGTACAGTTCCACCCGACCGGATTGATTGCCGGCATGGACACACGCATCACCGGTACCATCATCGAGGAAGGTCTGCGCGGCGCCGGCGGCTACCTGCTCAACGGCGACGGCGAGCGCTTCATGCACAAGTACGACCCGCGCAACGAGCGCGCTACGCGCGACATCGTCAGCCGCGGCATGTTCGAGGAAATGCGGGCAGGCCGTGTTGGCCCGCGCGGCGGTCTCTATATCACCATGCGCCATCTTGATCCGGTGATGGTGCGCAAGGAATTCAAGGGCATGGTCGAGCGCTGTGCCGACTGCGGCTTTGACTTGGTCGGCGGACTGGCTGACGTGGTGCCGACTGCGCACTATATGATGGGTGGCGTGGTGTTCAAAACCGATTGCACCACCGATCTGCCCGGCCTTTTTGTCGCTGGCGAGGATTCAGGCGGTGTACACGGCGCGAACCGGCTTGGTGGCAACGGCGTGGCAAACTCCACGGTGTTCGGCGGCATTGCCGGCGATGTGATGCCGGGCTGGGTCAAGAACAACGGCGAGTACCGCGCGCCGGATCAGGATGCGATCGACGCCGCGATGGCCCGTTGCCAGGCGCCGCTGTCGCGCAAAGGTGGCGACATGAATGCGATCCGTGAACAGCTCTACAACGTGATGTGGGATGACGTCGGCATTGTTCGCGATGCCGCCTCGCTGATCCGGGCCGAGGGGCAACTCGATGAACTCGATGCCCAGCTCGATGCGGTGGGTGTCAACGGCTCGACACTGGCCTTCAATCTGACCTGGCATGACTGGCTCAACCTGAAGAATCTGGTCATGGTGTCGAAATCGATCCGTTTTGCCGCGATGGCTCGTGAAGACTCCCGTGGCGCACACTTCCGCGCCGACCACCCGGAGGTACGTGATCTTGAGAATTCGCGTTACACCTGCGTCGGCTGGCAGGATGGGCGTTTCAACATTGAAACGCGGCCGGTCAAATTCACCCGGGTCAAACCCGGCGAGTCGCTGCTGACGGCAGGCTGATTCAGCAGCTTCATCTGTTGTTTGATTTTTCCGGGCTGGCGGGAGAGACTGCCGGTCCGGTATTGCCCGACATTACAAACACAACACACCGAGGAGGCTCCATGGACCGTTCCATTTCACTTGGCATCGCTCTGGCTGTCGCAACCGCAGCATTTGCCGCGCCTGTTTTTGCACAGGAATTTCCTGCGCGCAGCATCCGCATGGTGCTGCCCTTCCCGGCGGGCGGCGGCAGTGATCTGGTGGCGCGCATCATCGCGCAGAAATTTTCGCAGCAGCTGGGCCAGCAGGTCGTGGTCGACAATCGCGCCGGTGCCAGCGGCAATATCGCCGCCGACATCGTCGCCAAGGCCCCCGGCGATGGATACACGGTATTCTTTGCCAATTCCTCGATCTCGATCAGTCCTGCGATCTACAAGAAACTGAGCTTTGATCCGGTCAGGGACTTTGCTGCGATTTCGATGGCTTCGTCGTATCCTTTCGCGCTGGTGGCGCATCCCGCGCTGCCGGTGAAAAGTGTCAAGGACCTCGTGGCACTGGCCAAAGGCAAGCCGAACTCTCTCGATTATTCGTCGGCAGGCACCGGCACCATGTCGCATATGGCGATGGAAATGCTGCGCGTCAAAACCGGTACACGGATTACACATCTGCCATACAAGGGTGCCGCACCGGCCACGGTTGCGCTGCTCACCGGTGAATCGCAGGTGGCCTTTGTGGTGATGCCGGTGGCCGCGCCGCATATCCGCAACAACCGCCTGCGCGGACTCGGCGTCGCCGACAATGTGCGGTCGAAGGTTGTTCCGGAAGTCCCGACCATGGAAGAAGCCGGCGTCAAAGGTCATCTCGCCGTGCAATGGAACGGGTTGTTCGTGCCGGTGAAAACACCGCAGGCGGTACAGGACAAGTTGTACAAGGAATGGGTTGCTGCTGTGAAGTCGCCTGAAGTGGTGCAGCGCATCCGAGCCGAAGGAGCTGAGCCAAGCGGCAACACGCCGGCGGAATTTGCGGCGTTTTTCAAGGCCGAGACTGCCAAATGGGCGGATGTGGCTAAGCAATCCGGTACCAAAGTCGACTGATCCCATGCCTGTAATATCGATTGCCGAATTGACCGAACTTGCCGCGCGTGCGCTGAAACGCGCAGGCGCGTCGAAATCCATGGCCGAGACTACCGCGCAGGCCTTGGTTGCAGCCGAAGCGGAGGGACTGTCAGGCCACGGCCTGTCCCGCGTTGCGCTGTACGCGCAACATCTGCGCGAGGGGCGTGCTGACGGCAAGGCGAAGCCGAAAGTCATCCGCAAAAACGGCGCCACCTGCCTGATCGATGCCGGCGGCGGCTTGGCGTTTCCTGCAGCGGCTCTCGCGGTCAATGAAGCGATCAAACGCGCCAAAAAATACGGCGTGGCATTTGTCGGCGTGACCAACAGTCATCATTTCGGTGCAGCCGCTTATCACCTGGCTGCAATTGCCGACGCCGGCATGACCGGCATCGCGCTGACCAACTCCCCGTCGGCGATCAATGCCTGGGGCGGCAGCAAGGCGTTTTTCGGTACTAATCCGATCGCGGCAATTTTTCCGCGCAAAAATGCGCAGCCGATTGTTATTGACCTCTCGCTGACTGAAGTCACCCGCGGCAAGATCATGCTCTACGCCAAGGAAGGCAAGCCGATTCCGCTGGGGTGGGCGGTCGATCGCGACGGTAATGCCACGACCAGCGCGCAGGCGGCGCTCACCGGCAGCCTGACAGCGATTGGCGGTGTCAAGGGCACTGCGCTGGCGCTGATGGTTGAGGCGTTATGCGTCGCGTTGACGGGCGCCGCGCTGAGTTGTGAAAACGATTCGTACTTCGAGCCCGGAAACAAGCCGAGGATCGGCCACGCGCTGATTGTCATCAATCCCGGCGCACTGGCTGGCGCTGAAACGTATTTCTCGCGTATCGAGGACATGGTCAAACAAATGCTCGCCGACGCCGGTGTGCGCCTTCCGGGCGCGCGCCGCCATCAGGCGGTGGCGAAAGCACAGGCCGAGGGCATCGCTCTTGCGGACACGCTGCACCAGGAGTTGCTGAAACTCGCCGGGCGTAGCCGCAAGAGTTGAAATAAGTATTTGTTTTTAAAAGATATTTTTATGATCGCGAAGATGCCGTTCGCGGCTGCGACAACGCCCCCGTCCCTGCTGCGTTGTTATCCATCACCATGAACGCTGACACCGATACACGCCCGCTGCAACTGTTGCGCACGGTATTCGGCCATCCCGCATTCCGCGGCGCGCAGCAGGACATCGTCACACATGTCGCCGGTGGCGGTGACGCACTGGTGCTGATGCCTACCGGCGGCGGCAAATCGCTGTGTTACCAGTTGCCAGCCTTGCTGCGCGACGGCACCGCACTGGTGGTGTCGCCGCTGATTGCATTGATGCAGGATCAGGTGGCTGCGCTGAAGCAGCTCGGCATACGTGCTGCCTTCCTCAATTCAACGCTCGATGGCCGCGAAGTCAATGCGCGCGAAAAAGCGCTGCGCAATGGCGAACTCGATCTGCTGTATGTCGCACCGGAACGACTGATGATGCCGCGGATGCTCGATTGCTTGGCTGAGTCGAAGATTGCTCTGTTTGCGATTGACGAAGCGCACTGTGTGTCACAGTGGGGTCATGATTTCCGTCCCGAATATCTGCAACTGTCGGTGCTGCATGAACGTTTTCCGGATGTGCCGCGCATTGCGCTCACGGCAACGGCTGATCCGCAGACTCGCGAAGAAATCATCCGCCGTCTCGCACTGGATGACGCCCGCATATTCATTTCCAGCTTCGACCGGCCGAACATCCGCTACACGATCGTTGACAAGCAGGATGCGCGCAACCAGCTGCTGCGTTTCATCCGTGATGAACATCCCGGCGAGGCGGGCATCGTCTATTGCCTGTCGCGCAAAAAGGTCGACGAGACGTCGACATGGCTGGTCAGTCACGGTGTACGCGCGCTGTCGTACCACGCAGGCATGGATGCCGCATCCCGCGCTGATCATCAAAACCGATTCCAGCGTGAAGAGGGTGTGGTGGTGGTCGCGACCATTGCCTTCGGTATGGGCATCGACAAACCCGACGTGCGTTTTGTTGCGCATCTGGATCTGCCGAAAAGCATCGAAGGTTATTACCAGGAGACCGGCCGTGCCGGACGTGACGGCTCGCCAGCCGACGCGTGGATGGCCTATGGCCTCGGCGACGTCGTGCAGCAGCGGCGCATGATCGACCAGTCCGAGGGCAGCGAGGAGTACCGGCGGGTGCTGGTGGTCAAGCTGGATGCACTGCTTGGACTTTGCGAGACCGCCGGTTGCCGGCGGGTACGACTCCTCGATTATTTCGGTGAAGCCAGCACGCCCTGCGGCAACTGCGATACCTGCCTTGAGCCCCCGCAGACCTGGAACGCCACCGAAGCTGCACGCAAAGCCTTGTCATGCATTTATCGCACTGGTCAGCGTTTCGGTGCAGTGCACTTGATTGACGTATTGCGCGGTCGCAGCACCGAACGTACGGCGCAATGGGGCCATGAGCAGCTCAACGTCTTTGGTATCGGTGCTGATCTTGATGAGCCATCATGGCGCAATGTATTTCGCCAACTGGTTGCTCTGGGGTATGCCGCGCCGGATCACGATGCGTTCGGCGCACTGAAGCTGACCGACGCCAGCCGCCCGGTGTTGAAGGGTGAACAGTCTGTGGAGATGCGCCACCAGCTGCCGCGCAGGAGCAAGGCCGGCAAAGCGCGGGGTGCTGCAACCGCAGGTTTGTCCAATGCCGATGCCGGTTTACTGGAACAACTCAAGTCATGGCGGTTGGAGCAGGCGCGAGAACAGTCGGTGCCGGCCTATGTGATTCTCCACGACCGCACGCTGGCCGAAATTGCAGCATTGCGCCCCCGGGATATGGATGCGCTGGCGACCATCAGCGGTATTGGTGCCAAAAAGCTTGAACGGTATGGAGCCGCATTGCTGACGCTGGTCGAGGCATGACGTTGGTGAAGGTCTGAGTCGGCGTGGTGCGTCGCACCAAAATGCCGGGCTGTCAATTTCAAAGTGAGTATTGGCATTTGTTGCGGTCGCACGGTAACGTATGCACCGTCATTTTGAGAACGCGGTCCAAAAGGGGGAGTCATGAAAATTGCCGTTGCAGCTTGTGCGCTGGTGACGTTGGTGCTCGGCAGTACGTCAGTGCTGGCGCAGAACGTGAAAATTACACCAATCGGTTCGCATCCCGGAGAACTCTGCGCGAATGATCGCGCAATGGTTTTCGAAGATCCTACCGGTGTCCGCTTTCTTTACGATCCCGCGCACAATGTGACCGGCGGTGATGATCCGCGTCTGGGCACGATTCATCTCGTGCTGCTCTCCCACATGCACGGCGATCATGTCGGCGACCAGAAGTTGAGGGAGCCGGGGGCGGGAAGCTGCGCCAACTCGGCAAGGGTGCCAGCGCCCCATTCGACAACTGCGGAAGTTGCAGCAGCGAAGAATGCCGGGCTGGTGATGACCCGCGCCATGAGTGGATTCGTCGGCAACAAGATCCAGATGATCCGCAGCGGCAAGCCGATCGGTTTCTGTCCGCAAACCGGTGGCGCCACGACGGTGCCGGTTGCCACGATATGCGCCTCCCAGACCGATCTTGGCGGTGTTTTTGTTGCAAAGACGGCTGATGCGTCAAAGGGCGTGGAGATCTCGATCATTTATGCCTCGCACGTCAACAACGCGCCGCCTGCATTGTTGTCGGAGGCGCAGCGCGCATTGATGAAGGCTGACGGATCCATTGTCGAATATGGTCCTGCGACAGGTTTCGTCGTCAAGTTTACCAACGGACTGACGGCTTACCTCACTGGGGATACCGGCATTCATTCCGAGATGAAAACGGTTGTGAAGGAGTTTCACAAAGCCAATCTGACCGTGCTAAATCTCGGGCCGAATCCGGGCATTTTCTATTCTGGCGGACACGCCATCAATGAGCTGATCCAGCCTGCTTCGGTGATCCTCACGCATCCGAACGAGCCGGTTACCGAGGGCGGGGCACTCCGGCCGGCTTCGCGTACGGCGGCGTTCATCAAGCTGCTCAAACCGCCTTCACACCTGGCCATCAGCGGCCGCACGATGGAGTTCGATGGTCAGGGCAAATGCGTATCGGGTTGCAACCCCTGAACAGTTGAAGTGAAATCGTCGAGGCCGCGCCGTCAGGCGATGCCTTCGACGATGCGCAGGTCGCGCTCGACGGCGCCGCCTTCCAGTTCCTTCAGCGCCGCCTGATAGGCCTGTGTGTCATGTGCGGCCAGTGCCAGCGCAAGGTTGTCGAATTCGATGACCACGACGCGTTGCTGGATGCCGGCCTCGTACACCCGGGCAGCCATGCCACGAACCAGAAAACGTCCGCCGCTGGCCTGCACTGCAGACGGTGCGACGGCGGCATAACGGGCAAAGGCATCCGGTTTGTGGATCGCACGGTAGCTGACGACCCAATAGGCTTTGGCCATTTTGTTCCCCTCAGGTTTTGTGTTCTTCAGCAATGATACAGCGGCTGTTTCATTCGTGGATCAGCCGGACCGTGAGGGCTAATGCCGTTACCATAATCCGGAATATCCGCTGAAGCGCTTGCTCGCTGAGTGTATGTTGCTGTTACAGCATTGGCACCTGACAAATAATAATTTCTTGCACTGATGCCGCTATTTCAGGAGGAGCGTAAGAATGGCTATCACCATAGTTCCCGTGACACCGGATTTTGTGGCCGAGGTCGGCGATGTCGATTTGTCGAAGCCGCTGTCCAGCGAGGATTTTGGCGCGATCAAACTGGCTTTCTGGAAATACGCAGTGCTGGTATTTCCGCAGCAAAAGCTTACGCAGGAACAGCAACTGGCCTTCGCCGGGTTGTTCGGGCCCATTGAGAACGAGCGTACGCTGGATCCCAAAGCCACACCGTCGCGGTTCAGTGGCGCGTTTTCCGATATTTCCAATCTCTCCGCCGACGGCAAGATCTGGGGCGAAACCAGTCGTCAGCGCATGTACAAGGCCGGAAACCGGCTATGGCATACCGACAGTTCGTTCAAGCGTCTGCCCAGCATCTGCTCGCTGCTGTATTCGGAAACGGTTGCGCCCATCGGCGGCCACACCGAGTTTGCCGACCAGCGTGCGGCCTACGATGCTTTGCCAGCGGCCGGCAAACAAAAGCTGCAGGGGCTGGTGGTTGAGCACTGGATTGCCACCTCGCGCCGGCGTAACGGGTTCATGGAATTCACCGAAGAGGAGCAGAAGCGGCTGCCACCAGTACCGCAGATGCTGGTGCGCACGATTCCCCAGAATAAAAGGAAATCACTGTTTGTCGCCTCCCACGCGGGCCGCATCTGGGGCATGCCGGATGTCGAGGGACGCGCTCTGATTGATGAGCTCATCGCGCATGTTACCCAGCGCCAGTTTGTCTATACCCATCGCTGGCGGCCGCACGAACTGGTGATGTGGGACAACCGCTGCACCATGCACCGCGGCACCGATTTTGATGACTTGCGCTGGGTCCGCGACATGCGCCGCGTCACGGTCAGCGACGTCGCAAACTCCTGCGAGCAGGAAAGCGTGCCGATGCCGGAGCCGTTGCCCGCCTGATTACGAATTCTCTGCAGTCAGGCAAACGTTTTGTGCAACCGGACTGTCACGAAGGAAAAAAAATCCCCGCCGCAGCGGGGGTAAGCTCTCCTCGCTTTGGTCGTCGTTCTTAGTCGACGCAGAATTTGGTGACGGCGACAGGCTCTTTCGCGTCCTTGCCTTCCCAGAACATCAACTTGGGATTCAGGCCTTTCTGGGTGAGGTAGGCCTGCACATTGCGGGCACGTTCCTCGTCGAGGTTGGTTTTACCGTCATCGACTTCCGTGCGATCAGAATGGCCGGTGATGATGATTGAATTGACGGCGGTCGGGCGCGGATCTTTTTTGTTGCCTTTGTTGATCAGGTTGATGACTTTGTCAAATTCAGCCTTGCCGCCGTCTTTGAGCGTGGCATTGCCGTAGTCAAACGATGAATCACCCTGGGCCAGAGCTTTATAGAGCACGTTGTCGCGTCCAGGTTTTGCGCCGGGTTTGGCCGGTGGTTTGACCTTGCTTCCGGTGATTTCAACTGCAACCCGACGGTTCGGTTGCAGACAACTGACCAATTCCGGGCTGGCAGCACAACCGGTAAGCAGCGCCGCGAGCGTAACGGCGCCAAGATGCAATGGTTTCATTCGGATTCCTCCTCGCGATTATTTATTGATATGCCCAGCACAGAGCGAGCTGCGCCTGAAAGTGATTCTAGACCGCAAGGAGGGAGTATGACAATTAATTTTGACGTTCAGTACCAAATGTATGCATTACGCTTCCATAAGATGGAATTAAGTGCGCGTGCCTGCCCAAACCCTTGGTTTGAAGGCATGAATAAGGCCGTGGCAAATGCTCAGCGCTGATACGGGGCGCGATCACACAGAACAAAAAGGCGGGATTCAGCCCAGTGTTAAGCCGTCAAAGCTCCGGGCGTCCATCAGCTGCTTGCTGGAAACCTCGGCAATGGTGTTGGTGCCGAGCATGGCCATGTCGCGATCCACTTCGTCACGCAGCAACCGGATGGCATGGCTGACGCCGGTTTCACCGGCAACGGCTGCTGCATACAGCATGGGTCGACCGACGAACACAAACTTCGCACCGAGCGCCAGCGCTTTCAGCACATCGGTGCCGCGACGGAAGCCGCTGTCGATCAACACCGGCATGTCACCGGCGGCGGCGACAATCCCCGGCAGCACACGCAGCGGAGAGGTCGCCGAATCGAGCTGGCGGCCGCCGTGGTTGGACACGATGATGCCGTCGGCACCCTGTTCGCGGGCGATTAGGGCATCTTCCTTGGCGAGAATGCCCTTGATGAGAAGTTTGCCTTTCCATAACCGGCGCATCAGTGCGACATGATCCCAGTTCAAGTGATCGCGGTTTGCGCGTTCGCGTATGGCGGTGCTGGAAACAAGAGGCGTGCGTTTCCCCATGTTTTCGAAGTGCGGCATGCCAGTGCTGAAATAGGTGCGCAATGCAGTGCCGAAAAGCCAGCGCGGATGTGACAGGCATTGCAGCGCCAAGCGCAGGCTTGGCCGCAGCGGTGCGTTGTAGCCGTTGCGCACATTGTTTTCCCGGTTGGAGCCCACGGGAATATCCACCGTCAGCACCAGTGTGTCGTAGCCGGCTTTAGTGACCCGTTCGACCAGCTCGGTAATCGCCTGATCTTCGCCTGGCAGATAGGCCTGGAACCAAGTGTGCTGAGGGCTTGCCGCACGAACTTTTTCCAGTGGCGTCAGTGACGCGCCGCTCAGGATCATCGGGATGTTGTTTGCCTGGGCTGCACGGGCCAGTGACAGATCACCTTCAAAGCCGGCGAGCGAGGTGCCGCCCATCGGTGCAATGCCGAAGGGCGAATCATAGCTGCGGCCGAAAAGCTCGGTTTTCTGCGAACGCTGCGACACACCGACCAGCATGCGCGGAATCAACGCCAGGTCATCGAATACCGTGCGGTTCCAGTCCAGAGTGACGTTGCGTTCGACGCCACCGGAGACATAACCGTAGATCGGTCGCGGAATGTAACGTCGAGCGGGCGCTTCGAAATCTTCCAGCGCGAGCATCATGCGCAACGCGGGCGGCGCGTTGGCGCTGGTGATCTGTGGTGTGCCACGATCACCGGAGGACAGGGGTTTTTGCTGGACGTTCGGCATGGCGGTATCGCTTTCCTGCGGTTGCGGAGGCGCCATGATAGCGTCAACAACCACAGGCGCACCCGCGAAAGTCCACGTATTCGTCATGCCCCCCCGGAGGAGGCGTCAGCGTTTCTCGGCGGTGACCCTGCCCTGTGCGTTGACATAGACGCGGTAACGGTTGCCGTCACTGCAGGTTGCGAGATGATCGCGCTCCCCCTGTGAAGTGATGCTGACCACTTGGCCGCAGGGCAGACCGAGCAGTGCGATGGACGCGGTGAGATCTTTCGCGAGCGGGCTGGTATCCGCAGCCAGGGCCGGCGCGGCGCCGCCACCTGCGAGGATTAGGGCAAGCAAAATATATTTCATGTGATGCATTGGAAATCGGAACATGGCGGCATTTTTTCGTCAGAGTTTTGCAAATTTTACGGGATCAGTCAGCACGCTCCAGATGGCTTCGCGGGAATTGATGATTGCGCCGGCGAGCGCCGGATCGCCATCTTTCAGCAGACCATGAACTTTGGCGAGCAGTTGTTCATAGTTCTGTCGTAGTTGCGGGATCGTCATGCCGCCTCGGCCTTCATAGTGCGCGCGGAAGCGGTTAAGCAGATCATCGACCTGATTCTTCAGGGTGAGTTTGGTGAATACGCCAATCGCCGGCGTATCTTTCAGACGTTGTTCGAGCGTATCAATGGCCAACGGAAGGGGGGCTGGCGCCGCACTTTGCGGTTTTGGCGCTGGCGTGGGCGTTGCCACCGGTTTTACCGGCACTTTGATGACAGGTTTTGCAGCCTTCGGAGCTTCGCTGTTTGACGCGGCCGCAATCACCGGCGCTACCGGTGCGGGAGTTTCCGGTTTTACTGGTGCAGCGGGCGTCACGGTGTTTGTCGTTACGGCGGCAGTGGGCTTGTTGTCCGGGGGTTGCGTTGCGGGGTCGGGGCTGACAGCGGCAGGTGTTGTGGCGACAGCAGGTTTGTCCTCCGGCTGCGACGGTGAAGTCACGACGCAGCCAGCGTTGAGCAGCAGCACGCCAGTCAGCGTGATTTTGTAAAGAATTTGTGTTTCCTTGATCATTGTTATTCAACGCATGACGATTGACTAGGTTGTCTTGCAAGATTCGAACACGGTACTGCTACATGGTTCCCCGCGCGGCCATTCCAGTATCATGGATGCTCTACCCCAAAAAGCGGATTATCTTGGAAAACCGTGAATTCATGCTGCGTGACGATCATGTGCGCCTTTGTGATCTGCTGAAACTGGCAGGCGTTACTGAAAGTGGCGGTCGCGGCAAGCAGCTCGTTGCCGCCGGTGCGGTGACGGTTGATGGTCTGCCCGAGAGCCGGAAAACGGCCAAGATCCGCGCCGGACAGCAAGTCGAGTGCCAGGGCGTGCGTATCCAGGTTAGAGCGCCGGAACAAAGGAGCCGCCATGGATGAATCCCGTCTTGCCGAAATCGAAATCAAGCTGAGCTTCAACGAAGATCTGCTGGAAGCGCTCAATCACACGGTGGCGCAACAGCAGCAGCGCATCACCGATCTTGAGCAACTGGTACGTGACCTGCGGCTACAATTGTTGCGCAGTCTGCCACCCGATTCCGATGCTCCAGCCCACGAAATCCCGCCACATTATTAGGCATTCGAGAACTCCAGATGAACAAGACTGAAAACATGGCCCCGCTGCCGCGTGCCGAACCCCGGGATCTGGGGTTTGCACCCGACCGGCTGCCGCGTATTGCGGCAGCATTGAATGCCGAGATTGCACGCAACGCGCTGCCCGGGGCGGTGTTGATGATTGCGCGTCGCGGCAAGCTCGGTTATTGCGAAACTTTTGGTCATCTCGATCCGGCTGCGGATTCGGCGATGCCGGTTGATGCGATGTTCAGCATTGCGTCGATGACCAAGCCGCTGGTAACTGTTGGGGCTCTGATGTTGTGTGAGGAAGGGCGCTTGGCCATCAATCAACCGGTGCGCCATTATCTGCCGCAACTCTCGGGCATGCGTGTCAATCCACCGCAGTGCGATGGCGCCCCGGGCGCTCCCACTGAAGCTGCGCTGCGTGAAATGACCGTCGAAGACCTGATGCGTCATACCGCCGGTCTCAGTTACGGCCGGGGCGACAAGGCGCTTTATGCACGCTACCCTTTTTCCTCCGACATCGCTTCGAGTAAATGGACAGGATCCGAATTCCTCGCGCAGCTTGCTGCGCTGCCGCTGCATTACCAGCCGGGCTCCCGGTGGGAATACAGTCTGGGTCTGGACGTGCTGGGGCTGGTGATTGAAGCGGTTGCCGGAATGCCGCTTTCGCGTTTTCTGGACGAACGTTTGTTCCGACCGTTGGGCATGTGTGATACCGCGTTCACCGTGCCCGCCGATCAGGTGGTGCGTTACGCAAAAGCGCTGGCGCTGGACCCGGTCACGGGAGAACCACAGACCTTGCGTGATGGCACCACGCCGCACAAGTTCGATTGTGGCGGCGGCTGCGCCGTATCGACGGCGGCTGATTATCTGCGTTTTGCTCAGATGCTTCTGAACCGCGGTGAACTGGATGGTGTGCGGGTGTTATCTCGCAAAAGCATTGAGTTCATGACCAGCGACCATCTTGGTCCGGAGGTGGATCTGGGCAAACTTAACGATTACCCGAATATCCGTGGTTATGGTTTTGGTCTTGGTGTCGCAGTGAGACGCAGCGCTGGCCGTGGTGGCATGCCGGGTAGTGCCGGGGAGTTTCACTGGGCAGGATCCACCGGCACGTATTTCTGGGTGGATCCTTCCGAGGAACTGGTAACGGTGTTCATGGCCCACGCACCGGGGGCTATTCGCTATTACCACCGCCAGCTCTTGCATGCCTTGGTGCTCCAGGCCTTGGCCTAGGTCACGCAAAATCAACGGCTTGGCCGCTTTTTGTACGCTAAGCTGTTGTTTTAATTGAAGGTTGCAGCGTACAGTGCGATAATACCCCCCATGAATGATTCGCAACCACCCCAATCTCCCGTTTCACCACGCCAGCGCATGCAGGAGTTGCTGGCCATCCCCGACCGCAATCGGACCGATGCTGAGTGGGACGAACTCAACGAACTCGAAATCGCGCTCGCTTCGGGCAACCGCCCCGGCGCGCCTGATCCCCAGCAACGCCGCAGCATGGGCGTGATGACCAGCGGTCAGCAGCCCAAAATGGGCGGTGGACGACCGCAGGGCAAGAACCAAGGCGGCGGCGGTGGTGGAGGTGGCGGCAAGAAATTCCACAAACGTCCCGGCAAGCGTCGGGGCGGTGGTGGAGGCGGCGGCGGGAACGGGAATGCCGGCGGTGGCGGACCACAACAGACGCCGCAATAATCCACAGCATGATTTCCAGGGGCCGCGCGAATTGCGCGGCCTTGTTGTTTCTGCACCCCATCCATCCGGAGTCCGCGATCATGACCATGAAGCCGACAGAACTGCAAAAATACAATGCGCTGAAAATCGTCAACAAGATGAAAAAGGCGGGAACCCCTGATCGTTTCGGCGGGGCCGCCACTGCGGTGCCTGATCGTCGGGAACAGCGTCGCCTTGATCAGGCCGCTGGGCTGATCCCGTTTGCCGTCAAACTCAACCGCGATCTTGTTGCACAGGTCAACGCGCTCGCGCAGACACGCAAGGTTCCGGTCAACGAAGTGGTTGCCGAACTGCTGCAGGCGGCTTTAAAAAAATAGAAGGCGGTTAAGGGATCAGCGAACGTTCGTTGCAGAGCCCGTTTTGCGACGCTCGGACTCGTATTCGTCATAAGTCGGCCGGTGGGGAACCGGTTGCCCTGATGGCGCAGGACGGCTCATTGCATCCTGCTGCTGGATGCCTTCGTAAACACCGCGCGAACTGCAGCCGGCGATCATTCCGGCCGCAAGAATCATTAGAACAATCACGGGCAATCGGTTAATGGAGTGGCTAGTGCGCGCCGCCTGCCGGCAGTTCCGCCAGTTCAATCAGGCAGTTTTCAGTGGCTGACGGATCAAGGAAGGCGATACGGCAGCCGGCGTGGCCGATGCGGGGCACCTGGTCGAGCAAAGGTATGCCCTTGGCTTTCAGCTCTGCCAGTGCTTCATCGATGTTTTCGACTTCAAGGCAGACGTGGTTGAGCCCACCCTTGCCTTCGGCAATCATTTTGGCATGCTTGCTGTCAGGCTGCAGGCCGGCGATCAACTCGACCATCGAATCGCCGACAGGGTAAAGCGCCAGCCGCCGCGTGGCGTTGTCCTCGGTGCCGCCCAGCTTGATGCCGAAACAGCCTTCCCACAATTTGCGGCTGGCCTCGACGTCGCGGACGACAATGCCGACATGTTCAATGCGTTTGACTTTCATGGCCTCCCCCTTGTTGAGTTCAGACCGGCATCATGCGCCTGACAATTTCAGGATTCAAGCCCGCACCCGAAACGCTGACCCGGTGTAACATCAGGCGATTGTTCAATTTCCGACCATCATGATTGCAAAAACATCGTCGGCGCCCCAGTGGCGTTCCTCAGTGCCGCTGTACAAGCATCTCGGCTTCCATCTTGACGGTCTTGAGGACGGTCGTTCGCAGGTAAGGCTTTCATTCCAGCCCCATCTCGGCAACAGCCGCGGCGAGGTTCACGGCGGAACGGTTGCTGCAATCATCGATGCCGCGATGTCCCAGGCCGTACGCTCGCTTGTTGACCTGGAAATGGGCGTGGCGACGATGACCATGACGCTCAATTACCTGGCGCCGGCGAAAGGCGAGATCATCTGCAAGGGCAGCGTGACCAAGCGCGGTCGAAGCGTGATGTTTACCGAGGCCGAGGTCTATGGCGAGGATGGTGTGCTGGCCTGCAAGGCCAGCGCCAACTACCGCATTCTGCCCAAAACGGTTTACGACAAAAAATCCCAAGTTTGAACGGAGGCACTGCATGAACACCGCAATGCGTCAGGTCAGCGACCTGGCTTTTTTACTGCTCATGGCCATCTGTGCGATGCCGGCTGCCGCCGCACAACAGAAGACTGCCGATCCCGCCCCCGGGTTTCCCAATCGGCCGCTGCGCTTGATTGTTCCTTTCGCGCCGCAAGGCCCGAATGACCAGCTGGCGCGCATGGTCGGTATCAAACTGTCCGAAACCTGGGGACAGCAGGTCGTCGTCGACAATCGTCCCGGAGGCGGTACGGTGATCGGCACTGAACTCGCTGTGCGCGCGCCGGCTGATGGCCATACCATGCTGATGATTTCGCTGAGCACTGCAGTCAATCCGATGCTGCAGAAGAAACTGCCATACAACACGGTCAAGGACCTCCAGCCGCTGGTCAATCTCGCCTTCTCGCCGAATCTGCTGGTGACCCACCCTGGGGTTGCTGCCAGTACCGTTTCGCAATTGCTGGCGCTGGCCAAAGCCAAGCCGGGGAGCATTATTTATGCTTCAGGCGGCAATGGTTCGACGACGCACCTCGCCGCCGAACTGCTGGCCAATATGGGCGGCGTGAAAATGACCCATGTGCCGTACAAGGGTGCTAACCCGGCGACGCTGGATCTGCTGGGCGGGCGCGTGTCCTGCATGTTCGGGACGATTCTGCCAACGCTGCCGCATGTCAAGGCCGGCAAGTTGCGCGCGCTGGGCGTCAGTTCGCCCAAACGAGTCGCTGCCTTGCCCGAAGTGCCGGCGATTGCTGAAACACTTCCGGGTTTCGAGGCGGTGTCGTTCTATGGTGTTGCCGTGCCCTCGGGGGTGCCGAAACCGGTGATGGCGAAGCTCAATGCCGAGATCGTCCGCATCATTACCGCGCCGGATGCCCGCGAACAGTTGCGCTTGCAGGGGGCCGACGCGGTGGGTGATACCCAGGAAGAATTCACTGCGTTCTTCAATACCCAGATGACCAAATGGGCAAAACTGATTCGCGAGGCCAGCATTCAGCCCGAGTGAACCCGATGCGGCTCAGAAAGACCTGCTGTGCTTAAGTGCCGCGAAGGAGCGCCCGAATCATGGGCGATCCGGTTTTACAGGATGAATGCGACTACCAGACGCGCAGTTTTATTTGCATGGCCAGCGCACCGTCAAGCCGATCCGGAATGGTCGGAACAAACAGGAAATTGATACCGACCATTTTGTATTCCACTGACAGCACCGGAAGCGCTGCTGGGAACCAGCCGCCGTCCCGGTAGCGCGGATAACCGTCGAAGGCCCCCAGCGTAATGCCCGCTGCGATGTGAATTCCAGCCGGTTGCCAGTGCAGCGGACGCCATTGATAGGCGGCATAGTGGCTGCGCGCCCCATCACTGTTGATGAATGTTCCACCCATCAGGCCGTGGTTCTCTTTGAGCCAGATTTCGGCACCAAAGCCGACGTTGTTTTCGCGAAAATTCTTGTCGCGATCGAAGTGATGTGAGTAGCTGCCTGCATTCAGCCACACCTGCGGCGACGTTTCGGCTGCAAGGGCTTGCGCATGAACGCTGCCGGTCCATGCCAGCGCAGTGGCGGTCAGCAGCGTTCCAACAGCACGGCGAAATCGGCAGGACTTCGCGGGATTCGTTTTCAAGTTTGGGTTGGTCCGCTGCGGAAACTCAGAATGGCCAGGCTGCCGATGGCCATGATCAACAGCACGGCGATGATGCCGAGTTGCCAGACCGGCCCGCAGTCGCCGATGGGTAGCTGATTGGACGAGCAGGCTTGGACGTAATTGAGAACAAAATTTTCGTTATTCATGAAATGCGTTTGGAATTGAGATACTCGGTGCGGATATTGTCAGTGCGGCAGGCGCCCAAGTAAAGCCCGTTGTCATCGGTACCCGGGGGTTGCGTGAGGCGGTATCATTGCAACTGCAAAGAGCTTTTTCGAGGCCGGAGCGTTTTCCCGTCATTAAAAATGCAATATTCAAGGCATATGATCCCCCACATGAGATTTCCATCCCACCCCCGCTGTGCCGTGCTCGGCATTTGCCGCCGTACCCTGACCCTGTTCGGGTTGGCTCCCCTGATTCTGCTCGCTGCATTCTCGACCAGTGTATCGGCGCAGGCGTTTCCCTCGAAACCCATTCGTCTGGTGGTGCCAGCTGCCCCTGGTGGCGGTACGGATGTGCTCGCGCGGCTGCTGAGCCCCGAGTTGACCAAACAATTCGGCCAGCAGATCGTTATTGAAAATCGTGCTGGCGGCGCGACCATGATCGGTACCGAGTTCGTCGCACGTTCGGTGCCGGATGGCCATACGCTGGTCATCGCGACGACGCCGCACGCGATCAATCCGACTCTCTACAAGAAAGTGCCGTTTGATCCGATCAAGGATTTCACGATGATCAGCCAGCTTGGTTTGACCACCACCGTGCTGGTCGTGCACCCGTCGCTGCCGGTCAACAACGTCAAGGAATTCATCGCGCTGGCCAAAGCGCGGCCGGGTCAGCTGACAGCGGGTACGGCTGCCGGCAACTCCGCCTACCTTGCGGTTGAAATGATCAAGACCATGGCTCAGATCGACGCGGTGAATATTCCCTACAAAGGGGCTGGTCAGGCATTGACGGATCTGATCGCCGGCCATATCCAGTTCCAGGTGAATACGCTGCTCGCGGCGAAACCGTTCATCGATTCAGGTCGTCTGCGTGCGATTGGTGTGTGCAGCGCCAAACGTACGGCGTCGCTACCCAATGTGCAGGCTATCGGCGAAACCCTGAAAGGTTTCGAGACCAGCGGCTGGTATGCATTGCTGGGTCCGGCAGGCATTCCGCGCGAGACCACGCTGCGCATTCATGATGGCTTCGCCAAGGCGCTGCGCACCCCGGAAATCACCAAACGACTTGCTGTACAGGGCGTGGATGTTCTCGCAGGCACACCGGATGAACTTGCGAAGGTGATGCCGGCTGAACTCAAAAAGTGGGGTGATGTAGTCAAGTCGTCGGGTGCTACGCCGGGCTGATGCGCGGTCGCTGGGGTGCATCAGAATTCCCGGTATTTTTCGTTTGCCAGCAGGCGGATGATTTCCGCACGAACTTCAATGATGTCGTCTTCGCGCAGCGGTTCCAGATTGCCCATCTCCCTGCGGAAATCCTCACGCGTCGGCGGAAACGCCAGCGCGTGCCCCCAGGGTTGCAGCGTTGCGTCGCGCGCTCGGCCGTAAAGATGCACATGCAGTTCGGCACGCCAGTTGCCGTTGTCCTGGTAATTGATGCGACCGATGTCGATGCCCTTGCGCGTGAGCACCGTTTTCATCGCTTCGCCGCCAACCATGGTCAGTTTGACCAGTTCGATCGCCTGTTCGCGTGTCAGTTGCGTACGGTCTTCAACTGCAACCTTGGGGTCGATGACAATGTGTCCGCCGTCAGCGCGCGACACATGCGGCTGGTCCAGGGTGCGCAGCACGAAGTGCTGCGCCTCGTAAATCACCGCCACGTTATTTTTTCAGCGACGGCAGTGGAAGCGGCGTACCCTCCGGCAGCGGCGTGCCATCGACGTTCAGGCACATCGACACCAGACTGTAGAAACCGTTGACCGAAATGATGTCAACTACGCCGCGCTCACCGAAACGTGCAACGGCTTTTGCATACAGTTCGTCGCTGACAGTCTGGGTTTCGTGGAGCGCGACCGAGAATTCATAGACCAGTGTCTCGTCGGCATCCATGCCGGCCGGCTGCCTGCCCTGCGCGATGTCTTCGGCGATTTCCGGATTGAGCCCGCCTTCCAGCGCCAGTTTGTGATGGGCAAACCACTCGTACTGCGAGGTCCAGTGCCGTGCTGTGACGAGGATGGCAAGTTCGTTGAGCTTGCCGGCGATGGAACTGCGGAAGCGGATCTCCTCGCCGAGCTGCTGCACCAGATTGCCGATGCCCGGGCTGCGCAGCCAGACATTGAACGGTCCGCCCAGCGGGCCCGGCTTCGATGCGCCGGAACTCGCGAGCTTGGCGCGTGGACCGGATTTGATGGCTTCGGTGAGAGCCTGCTGTTCCTTCGTCAGTTGGTCGGTCGGGATCAGCTTGAATCGGCGGTTATCAGTGCTCATCGGATGCCTTTAATAATATTGTTTAAAAACAATTACTTGAAATCAATTCCCAAAGGAATTAATCCTTCAGCGTAAATCCCAGTCCCGGCGCTGCGGCAACATGGATCTGGCCATCCCTGAATTCCGGATGCGTGGCGAAGCGGGTGCGTAGCGCGGCGTGCGCACCATGCACTTCAAGCATGCCACCGTGCGCGTGGCCGGCCATCGCCGGCAGATTCGCTGCTTCATAACCGCCGGCGCCGGTGACCGGCACGCCATGCGCTTCGGCCAGCGCGAGGATGCGCAGCATTGCACTCAGGCCGCCGCAAAATGCCGCATTGGGTTGCACGATGTCGAGCGCACCACAGGCGAGCACGTCACGGAACCACGCGACGGACTGGATCATCTGGCCTGACGCAAGCGGAATGGAAATCGTGCGGCGCAATTCGGCCAGCGACGGAATGTCATTGCCGCGCAGCGGTTCCTCGAAAAACGCGATGTCGCAATCGGCGACCAGCGTCGCCAGCCGTTTGGCTTCGGCCACCGTGTACGCGCAGTTGGCGTCAAGCATCAGCGGCGCGCGGCCGATGGCGGCCCGCACCGCACGGATGCGTTGGGCATCCTCGGTGATGCTGCGTCCGGCGCCGACAAGGATTTTTGCGCCATGAAATCCGGCAGAGAGTGCGGTGGTGCAGGCGTGTATCAGTTCGGTTTCCGTGAATGCGGGGAGACCTACAGTGGCATAAGCGGGCACGGCGACGCGCGCCCCGCCGATCAGTCGCGCGACCGGCAGGCTGAGTTGTTTGCCCTTGATGTCCCACAGCGCGAGATCCAGCGCGGACATCGCAGATACAAATACGCCAGTCGATTGCCGCGGATTGAATTTTTTTGCCAGTGTTGCCGTCACGGCCTCGATGTCCAGCGGATCAAGACCTTTGGCTGTTGCAGCAAAGCCCCCGTTAAGAAGGTGCGCGACCTCGGCGGAAAGAAATCGGCCGGTGACGCCCATGCCGGTGAGGCCTTCGGTCGTGGTGATCTTGCAACGTACATAGGTCAGGCTTTCCTGCCCGGCATAGGCGTCGGCGGCGCGTTCGGGCTTGATGTGTTCGACAGCGGCTTCGATGCCGGTGATCTGCATGGCGGATTCGATCAATAGAGGGGACGCCGGAGTTTACCCGTCTGCGCTGCCGGCTGGAATGGGCAATCCGGGCGCTTTGCGGCGGTTCGCCGGCCGGGCGGCTGTGGTCCAGTCCTGTTTATACTGTAAGGGCAGGGTCACTGTGCCGGACCGAAAAAAAGAAACATCAGCAAGTACCCGACAGCAAACAGGGTGAGGATCTTTGTCTCCAAATAAAAACGAAGCCGTTGCAGGAGAGCATCACGCGCCCCATGGCGCGGCGTTGCGCAAACTGGCTGGAGATATTTCGGGCGGCTTTGCCGCCACGCTGATTGCGATTCCCCATGCCATGGGGCTGGGACTGCTTGCGTTCGCTGCGCTTGGTACTGCCTGGGCACCGGTAGGCGTGGTCGCCGGGTTGCTGTCAGTGGTCGTCGGCAGCTTTGTATCGGGTGTGATTCCTTCTGGCAGTTGCATGATGATGGGCACACGGACTTCGGTGACCATGGTGTTTGCCGGCATTCTCGCTGCGCTGGCAGCACATCCGCAACTGCAGACACCACAGGGACCAGATGTGCCGCAGTTGCTTACTTTGGCTTTTATTGCAGTGTTCCTGTCCGGGTTGTTTCAGTTGGGGTTTGGCGTGCTGCGGCTGGGGCGCGCCATCAAATTCGTGCCTTACCCGGTGCTCGCCGGGTTCATGAACGGCATTGCCATTCTGATGATTGTTTCGCAGGTCGGGCCGATGCTGGGTGCCGATGCAAGCCCGTCTTTGCAGGCGCTGCTGAATGATGCCAACCTCATCCGGCCCGCCAGTCTGCTGGTCACCGCAGTCGTTGTCGCTGTGATTTTTCTGGCCCCGCGCGTGACCCGAAAAGTGCCGGTCATGCTTTGCGGCCTGCTGGTCGGAGTGCCCTTGCATTACCTGCTGGCGTGGCTGTCGCCCGGCATTGTTGGTCCGTTGGTAGGTGAAATGCCGATGACGGATTTTGCGCCGCGCGAACTGGTATCCATGCTGCATCTTTCCGTGCGTGATGATTTTGCTGATTGGCTGGCCTTCCTGCTGCCCAGCGCTCTGCTGCTGGCGGCGGTGGCGTCGCTGGACGGTTTGCTGGCAGCCGTGGTGGTTGATCCGGTGACCCGCAGCCGGCATGACAGCGACCGGTTGTTGAAGGCGCAGGGTGCGGCGGCGGCTCTCGCGGCGGCTTTTGGCGCCGTTCCGCCGGCTGCCAGTACACATACCCGTGCCGCAGGATTTTTGAGCGGCGGAAGAACCCGGTGGTGCTCGCTGTTTCACGCCTTGTTCATGTTGCTGTCGCTGTTTGTGCTGGGGCCACTGATCGCGCAGATTCCGGTGGCCGCGCTCGCCGGGGTCATCATCTATACCGCCCTGACCCTGGTTGACCGCTGGACGCGTGATCTTGTTCATCGACTCGGTGCTGAGGGTGCGGAACGTCGCGAAATCCTGCTCAATCTGGCTGTTGTGGCTGGCGTCACCCTGTCGATGCTGGTATTGAATCTGATGGCGGCTTTTGCGGTCGGCATCGCCGCCGCGGTGTTTCTGTTGCTTATCAAGCTGAGCGGTTCACCGGTGCGCCGTGTGCTCGACGGCACGGTGCGCGCGTCGCTGAAAATCCGCAGTCCGGAAGAGCGTGCGATGTTGCGTCCGCAGGGCAGGCAGATCCGCATTTTCGAACTTGAAGGAGCTATTTTCTTCGGTACGGCAGATCGACTGCAGATGGACGTCGAAAACCTGCCCGATGAAGTTCGTTTTGTGATTTTTGATTTCCGCCGGGTGACCGAAGTCGATGCCAGCGGCGTGCGGGCGCTTGAAACGATTTGTCACATGACCGACCGCCGCAACATGATGGTGCTGCTCAGCCACCTGGGCCGTGACGCCGGACAGGGCGGTTACCTGCGCGCGATGGGGCTCGCTGCGGTTGTTGCCGCGGAACACTGGTTCATCGATCTGGATCGTGCGCTGGAGTGGACGGAGGACCAGTTGCTCGAGCGTGATCGGTTTGAAGATGCTCCGGAACTCCAGCTTCGGGACATGTCGCTGTTTGACGGGTTTGATACCGCCGAAATGGCCACGCTGGGGGCATACGTTCTGCGGCATGAACTGATGCACGGTGACGTTGTCTTCAAGGAGGGCGATGCTGGCGACCGGGTTTATCTGATCGCGCGCGGGTCAGTCAGCATCAAGCTGCAATTGGCAGATGAAGGGCGGGCGCGACGGCTCGCCACATTTATGCCCGGCGTGTTTTTCGGCGAGATGGCGATGCTCGAAGGCGAGCCCCGCTCCGCCGACGCGTTTGCCAAGGGCGAACAAGTCGTGCTGTATTCATTGGGTGCTGATGAGCTTGCGCGCATTGTGCAGGAGCACCCGCAACTCGGAATGAAGCTGTTCCGGAATCTGGGACGTGAACTGGCAACTCGATTGCGGATTACCAGCGGGGCTTTGCGCGCCCTTGAATGACGGTTGTACCTGCGACAGTGGCGCTTCAGTTAGTCAGGGGAGATGGTTACAGGCTGGCTGCTGCAGCTGATGCGGCATTCGAGAATTTCACCGCATTTGCGGCGGCCTGTGTGGCGGTAACGGTTGCCGCGGTTGCGGCGCTGGAAATCCGCTGCACCGTTTCTTCGGATTGATGTTCGACGGCAACCACTGCTGCTGAAGCCGAGGCCGCGGCCGCGGCTGCGGCTTCAGTGGCTGCTTCTGCCGCAGCGTGGGCTGCGCCGGCTGCAGACTGGGCCGCAGACGCAACATCATGTTCTGCAGCGTCCTTCGCCGCCTTGGCGGCTTTGCCTGCAGCAGTTTCGGAATTCTGCGCCGAGCGGGCGGCTTTCTGGGCGGCGACGACGGAATGATTGGTGACCGCGGTCAGTGAACCCATCGCCGTGTTGTAGCGGTCGTTGACGATGACATAACCCTGACGCAGGTTGATCAGTTCTTTTTCAATACTGACAACCCTGGCGTAAAGCGTGTCGTTCATTTCACTCATCATTTACCTTTCCCTGGCGGACCACGGTCTTGTCCCGCTGGCTGCCAAGATATCGATGGCCTGGTTATGATTTTGTGAGTTTACCGGGCGGGGCACATTGAGTTAGCTCAATCCGGTACGGTATCGGCGGTGCGCGGGCTGATTTACAATGGGCGGCCAGCTGTAAACCCTATGCCCCCAAAAAACACACGAGGAATCCATGCCTACATTATCCCTGATTGGCCGAGCGCTGATCATGTCTGCGTGCATCGCGCCAACCATTACACTGGCCGCGGTTGCCACCGAAGATCCCGCCAAATATCCGAGTAAAGCAATACGGTTTGTGGTTCCGTTTCCGCCCGGCGGAGGCAACGATACCATTGCCCGACTGGTCGGGCAGCAGATGGCCGCGTCCATGGGGCAGCAGGTGTTGATAGATAACCGGCCAGGCGCGGCTGGAGCGCTTGGCGCGCAAGTGGCGGCCTCGGCACCTGCCGATGGCTACACCATTTTTCTTGCGGGCGTTGGCAGCCACGGGCTCAATCCCAATCTGCGCAAGAAATTGCCTTATGACCCGATCAAGGACTTTGACGCGATCAGTCTGATTGCCTCCGCGCCGCTGCTGGTGGTTGTGCATCCGTCGTTGCCGGTAAAAAACGTGAAAGAACTGATTGCTCTGGCCAAAGCCAAACCCGGCGTAATCAATTACGCATCCAATGGCGCGGGTGGATCCTCACACATGGCCGTTGAACTATTTGACATGGTGGCCGGGACCAGGATGACGCATGTACCTTATAAAGGTCTGGCGCCCGCGTTGACCGAACTTCTGTCAGGTGAAGTGCAGGTGATGTTTTCAAGCGCAGTGGCGATGCTGCCGCAGGTGAAGGCGGGCAAGCTGCGCGCTATCGCGATGACCGGCGCCAAACGTTCGCCGGCGATCCCCGATGTTCCGACGGTTGCTGAGTCCGGACTGAAAGGATATGAAACCGGTTCGTGGTACGGCGTGGTGGCGCCGGCAGGTACTCCCAGATACGCCATCGACAAACTGTCTTCCGAAGTCATTCGCATCACCAAGTCTCCAGCCGTTACCAACAAGCTGGTTGATGAGGCGGTGATTCCGGTGGGCAGCACGCCGGCCGAGTTCACGGCCTACATCAAGTCCGAAATTGCCCGTTGGGGCAAGGTGATCAAGCAGGCGGGGCTAAAGATCGAATAATTGATTGCCGGCGCCGGCGTTACTGCAGCGATGGATCCGGTTCGTCGTCCCTGATCGTGGCGAGCGCCATGGCCAGCACCTCAAGCCCGTCGGCGACATGTTCAGCCTGCGCCTCGGTCAGGCCTTTGCTTTCCAGCAGGTCGATGTTTTCGTCCAGCGGCAGCTGACCGTGCAGGCGCTGGAAATGCGCAACCTGCAGTGCGAGCAGACGAGCAGCGGCGATCAGCGCGTCTCGGGACGCATCGTTTATCATCCTGTCAGTCAGTGTCGACAGTTTTGCGAGTCGACCGTATCCAGTGAGATCCAGCATGGTGAGGGTCCTGTGGTTGTGCTCGGTGCTGGCGGCCCTGCCGCCATCGGGAATGGCCCAGACTTTAGCCCCGGCCCCGGGCGCCGTCCATGACGCGGCGAGGATGAATCCGAAAATGGAAGGTTTTTTCAGAACGCTCCAGCGTCCGGATACGCCTAACCACTGGCTGGTCGCGCCCATTGATTTCGCCGTCAGGCCCGATGCGGCGGCGCCGGTTTTCGCGGTTCCGGCTGCTGCAGTGCACGCGTCATTGCGGACGGTCATCCACCAGACGAAGGGCGCCGTGATCCATGGCGAAACCGTCGACGGCCTGCATGTCGTGGTGACGTCGGCGATATTCGGTTTCAAGGACGATGTCCGTGTCCACGTCATTGAGCTGTCATCGCAGCAATCGACCTTGGCCATTTATTCGGCGTCCCGCGTCGGGTACTGGGATATGGGTACCAACCGGCGACGCGTCGAGGACTGGCTGGTTCGCCTCCGGATCGCAATTTCTGCCCCTAAACCCTGATCGCGCGATCGCGTCGCGGGAGAACATCATGGCAGCCAACAATGACCGCTTGAACAAAATAATCCTTGAAGCGCGGCGCGCTGCGGACAAACGGGAAAGCGGTTACCGTGCGCAGGCGCTGAAATTGTATCCGTGGGTGTGCGGTCGCTGTGCCCGCAGCTTTACCCATGCCAATCTGCAACTGCTGGAAGTGCATCACAAAAATGGCAACCACGACGACAACCCTTCCGACGGCAGCAACTGGGAATTGCTTTGCACGTATTGCCACGAGCACGAACATTCGAAGATCAAGGACGGCGCTGGACGTACTGCCGTGATTGATGAACTGCCAGCGGCGACGTTCAATCCGTTTGCCGACCTCAGGGCGAAGCTTGAAGCGAAAAAGTCCGGCAGCGACGATTAAGGGCGCCGCCTGACCGGTCTTCAGGGCAATTGATATCCGGTCTCACGGAACAGGCGCAGGCAGGCGGTAACGACCTGGTGATCGTAGAGCGTTCCGCTGCCCATTTCGATTTCTTCGAGCGCGGCTTTGACTCCTCTCGAGGGCCGGTAGGGGCGATGCGAACACATGGCCTCGACGACATCGGCTACGGCAAGGATGCGTGCCTCGAGCAAAATGGAATCGCCTTTAAGGCCTTGCGGATAACCACTGCCGTCCATGCGTTCATGGTGCTGCAGGGCGGCCTCGGCAACCGGCCACGGGAATTCAACCTTGTGCAGGACGTCGTAGCTTGCTCTGGCATGGGCTTTCACCAGCTCGAACTCCGGCGCGGTCAATTTTGCGGGCCTTGAAAGTATTTCCGCAGGGACGCTGATCTTGCCGATGTCATACAGGAAGCCGGCGACCCGCAGGCCTTCCTGCCGGTGCGCATCGAAACCCAGCTGCACGCCGATCGCCGCCGCGAGATCCGCGGCGCGGCGCTGATGACCGGCATTGAAGGGGTCGCGGAGTTCTCCAAGGTTGGTTGCGACTTCAACTGCGCTCATGAATACCTTTTCGAGGCGGTCGATATAACGCTGCTGGGTTACACGATTGTCCTCTTCGGCCTTCATGCGACTGTCAACGGCATCGTCGATCAGTTCGCGGACTGTCGCAATTTCCGTGATGGTGATCGGCGCCACCCCGGCGGGCGGGTTTTCCGTCAACGCACGGACTGCAGTACGCAGACGCCGGCTGGCATACGCGCCGCCGATGACCCCGATCAGTGCCGCGCCGATGACCATCAAGGCCAGGATGAAGGCCGAATTCACCAGCAGTGACTGATGTGTCGCCGTGGGAATTTCGAGAACGATTGTCCACGGCGCCAGTTCCAGCTTTTCTTTGAATCGTTCTGCAACGCCTGCTTCAAGGGCGGCAATCGTATCAGCGGAAGCCTTGCGTGCAATCAGTTCGCCCTCGCCGTCGCGCAAGGACAACGCCCATCCTTCAGGCACTTCGATGTCGTCAAGGCGCGCCTTGAGTTGGGCTGTTTCCAGCGTCGCGATCAATGTGAGAGGATTTTTCTCGCGACGACCGATGGGTACTGCAATCGCCACCAGCGGTTGCGCGGCGATCGGCCCGTAGAAAATATCGCCGACCGCGGGTTTTCCGGTTTGCAATGCTTTCGGCAGGGCAGCATTGCTGCGTGGCTGCGGCAGTTTCGGTAGTGGTGCACCATCCGGCAGTCGCGAATTGAACAGCATGTTCAATTCGCTGTCGGCGAGGACGATATGCGCGTCGAAGCTTTTATGAAACGCCTGCGCGACCTGGTGAAAATGCCGGTTGTTCCGCATATCCTCGTCCGAATGCGCAATTGCCACCATGTTCAAGGCACGGATGCGCGCGCTCAGGTACCGATCGACCACAGTCGCAGTATTTTTGGCGAGACGGTTGGCTGTGAATTCATTCTGCGTATGGATCTGGCGTACATGGTCGAACGCCAGATAAGCCGACAGCATGATCAGCGGTAACACACACAGCCAGATCAGCCGGGTCAGGAACCGGTTCAGGGGCATGATTACCTTCCACTGTACTTGTTCTGTTAGCGGTATAGGAACTATGCCGGCGCCGTGATTTTGCGAACGCAGGTCTACCCACTCCGAATTCATCTTAGGTGTGACGGAGCTAGAGGCACAAGTAATTTCTGAATGATTGTTGGTGCGGAGGAGGCTGTCAAAATGAATTTGCCTGTTCTGCCATTGCGGGTTTGATGACTTACAATGGCCTGCGTTTTCTCATCATTCAATCAATCATTCATTCATTCATCAGATTTCCTGCATGTTAACCATTTCCGATCAGCTGGGCGCGTATGCGGCCAGCCTTGAATACGAAGATTTGCCGCCAGCCGTCGTTCATCAAGCAAAGCGCATGATTGTCGATACGCTGGGCTGCGCGCTGGGCGGTTACGACAGCGAACCGACGCGTATCGCGCTGGAGCTGGCCGCGACGGTGACAAGCACAGAAGCGGCAACCATTTTGTGCACAGGACAGCAGACCAGTCCGGATCTTGCGGTGTTCGCCAACGGCGTGATGATCCGCTACCTCGATTACAACGACGGTTACATCGGTCGTGAAGCGGGGCATCCCAGCGACAGCATTGCGGCGTTGCTGTCTGCGGCTGAAATCGGCAAGGCTGACGGGCGCGAACTGATTGTCGCGACAGTAATCGCCTACGAGATGTTCTGCCGCATGTGTGACATCGTGAATTTCAAGCCGATGGGTTTTGATCACACCACCATCGGTGCGATGGCCAGCGTGCTGGGGGCCGCACGGCTGATGAAATTGAATCCTGAGCAGATTTCAACGGCGCTCAGCATCACGGTTGCCGCCAACGTGGCGCTGTACCAGACGCGCATCGGCAATGTGTCCATGTGGAAGGGCTGCGCTTATGCCAACGCCAGCCGTAACGCGATCTTTTTTGCGCAGATGGCGAAACGCGGCATGACTGGTCCGTCGCCGGTTTTTGAAGGGCGTGGCGGTTATTTTGTTGCGGTGACCCGAAAGCCGTTCGAATTGGCGCCGTTCGGCAGCAAGGACAACCCGTCATTCAGGATCATGGATTGCCTGATCAAACGATTCCCACTCGGGCAATATTCCCAGTCGGTGGTGCAGGCGGCGCTGGAAGCGCGCGAGCGGGTGAAAAACATCGATGCCATCGCCGAAATTCATGTGCGCACCTTGCACACCGCAATTGAAATGATGGCGGGCGACCCCGACAAGTGGAGGCCGGCCAATCGCGAAACTGCAGACCACAGCATGCCCTATACCGCGGGCGTCGCGCTCATGTATGGCTCGGTGGATATCCCTTACTTCGATGCCCCCTATCTGCACGACCCTGCGCTGCTTGAACTGGTGAGCAGGATCCACTGCACGGTGTCCGAAGAAGCCAACAGCCGCGAACCCGAAGCCATGCTTTGTGACATGGATGTCGTGCTGAAGAACGGGAAACGTGAAACGATCCGCGTCGAATACCATCGCGGACACCCGAAAAATCCGATGTCGGATGCCGAAATCGAAGAGAAATTCCGCGCGCTGGCCGGCACGCAGATGCCGGCGACGCAAGCCGATGCGCTGTTGAAACAATTGTGGGCGCTCGACACCTTGCCGACCATAAATTCCCTGTTCGACCTTACCTGCATCAGGAGTTAAAAACATGTTTAAAATCAAATATTTATTATCATCGCTAATCTTGGCGATGCTCGGCACCCTTGCACCCTTGTTGCTTGGCGCTTCAGCGCAGGCTGCCGCAGGAGATGAATATCCTGCAAGACCGGTGCGTCTGCTGGTACCCAATCCGCCCGGGGGCGGCAGCGACGCCGTGGCTCGCATCCTCGCGCAGAAGCTTGGCGAACGCATGAACCAGCAGTTCGTTGTCGACAATCGAGCGGGTGGCGGCGGCATCATTGCCAATGAAACTGTTGCGCGCGCCAACCCCGATGGTTACACCTTGCTGCTGGCGTTCATCGGTCCGGTGGCGATCAGCCCTGCGCTGACCAAAGTGCCTTATGACTCGGTAAAGGATTTCTCTCCGGTCGCTTTGGTTGCCGCCGGTCAGTACATGCTCGTGCTGCATCCTTCGGTGCCGGCGAAATCGCTGAAGGACTTTGTCGCATACGCAAAAGCCAATCCCGGCAAGATCAATTACGCCTCGGCCGGCAACGGCTCGCCGCTGCATCTTGCGGCGGAGCTGTTCAAGGCACGCGCCGGCGTCAACATGGTACATGTGCCATACAAAGGCGGCGGTCCGGCGACTGCAGCCATTCTTGCCGGTGAAGTGCAGGCGGTGTTCGGCAGCCTCACTTCAGTGGTGCCGCAGATCAAGGCGGGCAAACTCACGCCGATCGGTGTCACCGGCTCCAAACGCTCGACGCTGGCCCCCGAATTCGCAACCATTGCCGAGCTTGGTTATGCCGGCTTCGAGATGACGTCCTGGTATGGTGTGCTGCTGCCGGCAAAATCGCCATCGGCAGTGACCGCGAAACTCAATGCCGGCATCAATGAAGCATTGCGCTCGAAAGATGTGATCGACAGTCTGAAGCGCCAGGGATTGGATGCCACCGGCGGCACACCCGAAGCGTTTTCCGCGCACATCAAGTCCGAGCTTGAGAAATGGGCCAGGGTGGTGAAGGACGCAGGCATCAAGGCGGATTAACCGACCAGCATGAATTCCGGCAGGCGCCCAAACAAAAACCCCGCAGCTGCGGGGTTTTTGTTTGCCAAGGGAGCAGCCACACACTGATTCCCATGGCCGCCGCAATCAGGAACGCAACTAAACCATCGCCGGGGCGCCAATGCGGTCATGTGCTTTGCGGTGCCCGGGAATGACGTTTTGTTCCGGCAGGCATTGTTCGATCTCGTTATTCTTTTTTTCGTTCAGTGAATGCAGTCGGATCAAAGCCTCGCCGTATATGTAGAGGGCCTGTTTCATGACTGAACTTTTGTCTTCGGCATTTGAAGAAGTGGCATCCAGTTCAATCATCAACTGCCGGAATCGTGCCCTCAGGTCGTTGATTCCGGTGATCGGTTGAGTCGCCATATGCCCGATGCGGTTGGCACCGGATTGCAGCGTTTCCAGGTAGCCGGCAAACAGGGAATAAATCTGCTGATCTGAATCAGAGTTGCGAATCGCGCTGTGTATCATCTTCGTCCTCGTACACGAAGTTGGCCGGTCGGGCGCTCTGTCGGGTGACATTCCAGGTTGCCCGCTATGTTCGACCACGATACTGATTGCCGACTCAAGGAACATCGGACGTCACAACTAATTTTCGTAGTATGTTCATCCCGCGCCGCAGCAGGGTTTATGCAAGACAGCGCAGGGACGGAGGGATCCAAAAACAAACCCCGCCGTGGCGGGGTTTGTGCAGAGCTTGATACGTTATGCGGCTTGTTGTTTCCGGCGCCGTCCGACCCAGCCCATCAAGCCAAGGCCAAGGCCCATCATTGCGTAGATTTCGGGTTCGGGAACGGCGGGGGTGAAGTTTACGCCGACCACGTAATCATCCCAGTCGCCGAGGGTGGATGCGCCGGCGCTGTCGTTGTAGCCGATCACATATTGATAGTTACCGGCAGCCAGGCCGCTGCTGACGGTCATGTTGGTGCCGATCAGGCCGATCGAGGTGCCACTCGCCCAGGTGCCGCCGTTGATCGCGAACTTGCCGGTGTTGCCTTCAAACTTGAAGCTCACGGCGCCGGTGGTATCGACAAAAGCGCTGGCCTGCGTGCCGATCGGATTTTCCGTCAGCATCTGCGTGGCGCCAATGGTCAGGTAAAACTTGTTGTTGTAGCCGGACTCCTGGCCGAGGTAGGTGAACGTGATGGTTCCCGTTTCGTTGGTTTCCAGTGCACCGAGACCCAGGGATGTGCCCACCGCATAAAAGGGCAGCGTGTTGACGTTGAACGCTTCCGTGCGGGTCGCCGTCGATAACTGATTGAACGATAGTCCTGCATTCGCAAGGCTGGAGAATGCAAGCAGGGCAACAGCCAGAATTCCACGTTTCATGGTTGAACCTTTTCAAAAAAACAGGGGTATCGCAGGGCGAACCCGATCAAATTTCCACGTCACTATCATCGGGGCAGGGCTGATCGCAGTCCATGCGCCAACCATCCTGTTTTTGATGGCTGAATCCTCCTGTCTAAAACCCCTTAATTATTAATGTCTTGGCGTCTGGAGTCGAAGGTTGCCGGTGATTCTCAGTCCACCTTGATATTGGCGGCTTTTACCACCTTGGCCCATTTCGCGACTTCGCTGCGAATGTATTTGCCGAGTTCTTCCGGTGTGCCGCCTTCCGGGTCCACGCCGGCTTTGGTCAGAAAATCGCGGATGCCCGGGTCAGCCAGCACCTTGCGAAACTCTTCATTCAGCCGTGCGATGACGTTTTGCGGTGTGGCACGTGGCGCCAGCATGCCGTACCACACGCCGGAGTCGTAACCCGGCACACCGGATTCAGAAACGGTCGGTACATTGGGCATGCTGCTGACGCGTTTGGTGGTGCTCACGGCGATCGCGCGCAGGCGGCCGGCTCCAATATGGCCCGCTGAAGCAATCGGTGTTGCGAACAGCAGCTGTGCCTGACCGGAGATGGTGTCCACCAGCGCCGGCCCGCCGCCCTTGTAGGGAACATGCACGAGTTTGATGCCGGTCATGTTGTTGAGCAGTTCGGTTGCGAGGTGCGCCCCTGAACCATTGCCGGAAGAAGCGTACAGAATTTCGTTCGGGCGCTTCTTGGCGATACTGATCACGTCCTTCATCGTTTTTGCCGGAAATGATGGATGCGCCACCAGCAGATAGGCACCATTGGCGAGCAGTGTGACCGGCTCGAAGTCCTTGATCGGGTCGTAAGGGATTTTCTGGTACAGCGCAGGGTTCACCGCGAGCTGTGCGGTGAGTCCCATGACGATGGTGTAGCCGTCGGGTGCGGCGCGCGCCGCGGTTTCCATTCCGATGTTGCCGCCGGCACCGCCTCGATTGTCTACGATCACCTGCTGTCCGATGTTCTCGGACATTTTGCGTGCGACCGGCCGCGCGATGGTGTCGCTGCCGCCGCCGGGGGGGTAGGGCAGTATCAGGCGGATCGATTTGCCCGGAAACGTCTGCGCCAGCACCGGGGAGGCGGTCGCCGCGATGGCGACTGCGGCAGCCAGTAACGGCAGGCAGCGGAATGATTTCATGATGATTCCTCCTTTATCCTTATTTATATTCAAAGTGGTTGGTTCAGATGCGGCCTTCGTGAGAACTGACGGCAACGAGCGCGCGCGCGTTGCTGCGATTGCTCCAGGCATGGCGCACGCCTTTGAGCAGTGCGACTTCTCCGGCCTTGAACGCGACTTCCTCATTATCCAGCAATAACACCAGTTCACCCTCCAGAACCACACAATAGTCAAAGGTCGCAGTTTTTTGCAGATAGGGATGTTTCGCCCCTGCATGCCATGCACAGGCATTTGGCGAACCCATGCGGGCAAAGAATCCCCTGACATCCTGTTCCGTGACCTTGCCCTGCCATGCCGAGTCCGGCGGCAATATGTCCACGCGGAAAGTGGTCCCGCCATTTTTCGGCTCCATTGTCCGCGGCAAGTGCAATGTTTCGTAGACGATTTTTGCCGGACAGCTGTCAGTGACCCACATGCGTTGTGATGCGAAACCGGGTCGCGCGGGATCAATCAGAACGTCGGGGCAGGGCCCGTCGCTGACGATCACGCTTTTGCCGTCGCCCGGACGGTCAATGGTGACGATGCGGCGGCTGAGTTTGATGCCGGGGGACGGTGCGGCAGGCGGCAGTGGTTTGTCATTACCCACGGCATTGCCGTTGCCGCCGGGAAAATCCGCGCCGATCATGTCGAATGCCATTTGCGCGTCGGTGGGATAGGCCCATTCATGCCAGGCGCCGACCTGAATCACGATATCACCGGGCCGCATCAGCACCGTGCCTTCATCAAGTCGCAGTTCGCGGTTGCCGTTGAGCATCATGCCGTAGTCCACCGTCTGCGTTTTGTGCATGGACGATGTGTACAGGCTGTTGCCGCCGCGGTCCCAGGTTCCGGTCGTGCCGGGCCGCAGCTTGGGCGGATGATGGGGAATGACTTCCGGATCCTGCGCTGGATCATAGTTGGCGGGTCGGCCGACGCTCTGCACCACGCGCATGTGACCGCCCCGTGGTTCGCCGGGGAATTTGTATTTCAGCAGGCTTTCGTCGGTTGTGCCGCCCAGCGCCATCGGCGAATCATTCCAGACCCACAAATCGGTGTGTCCGCGTCCGGCCGACATGGATGACGGATGCGAGTTCGGCGCTGAACCGTCGATCAGCACGGTGGATTGATTTTGCGCATTGTTGCCGGCGACCAGGCGCCGGATGGGTTTGAGGGAGGACATGGTTTCGCTTTCAGAAATGTTCGGTCGGTGTCGTGGCCAGCATGATATTCAATTCCCGGGGGTGGGGCGATGCCACTGCTCAGCATGCGGAACAGGGGGCTGCGGATCACCGATTTTCAATGCTTCGGCAGCCTTCGCATTTATCGTGGCGTTTGCGGGCGGAATGCCATTACCCTAGCGACTTTTCCGCCGAAATCCGTATTTCCCTGAAAGCCAACCCCATGACCAAGACATTTGCACAACGCATTGCCGCAATGAACGCAATGTACAAACTGCCTGCCAGTGAAAGTCCAGTCCTGCCGGATGACGTCGCCAGTCGTCTGACCAAGTTCAAGGCCACGCTGATGGATGAAGTGCATGAAATCGACGAAATCGTTGCTCTGGCGCAGAAAGGCGCAGCGCCGGCTGACATTCTGGTGGCCATTGCTGACCTGCTCGGTGACGTGATCGTGTATTGCCGTTCCGAGGCGCTCAAGTACGGCCTGCCACTGGAGGCGGTGCTGGATATCATCATGGACAGCAATGAAAGCAAACTCGGGGCCGACGGCAAACCGATTTACGATGCCAACGGCAAATTCCTCAAGGGACCGAACTACTGGAAGCCCGAACCCAGGATCAAGGCCTTGCTCGAACAGCGAGCAAGCCGCTGAATGCGTTAGAGACATGAACAATACCCAAGGCCAGGCGCCGGCCTACTCGGCGCTCACCCGTATCTACACGCGGCTGTATCGCTACAACCACCTGGGCGCCATTGTCGGATGGGATCGCAATTCGATGATGCCGCCCAAAGGCAATGATGCCCGCGCTGCGGCCGAAGCCGAACTCTATGCACTGATCCACCGTACCCGTACCGATCCGCAATTGAAGGCATGGCTCGATGCCGCGGAACATGAGCCGCTGGACGATCTTGCCCGTGCGAACCTGCGCGAGATGAGGCGCGACTGGCGTGATGCCAATGCCTTGCCCGAGTCATTGGTTGAAGCCAAAACTCTGGCGGGTGCCCGTTGCGAACACGCTTGGCGCAGCCAGCGTCCGGCCAATGACTGGAAGGGTTTTCTCGAAAATTTCCGTGAAGTCGTCAAGCTTGCCCGTCAGGAGGCGCAACTGCTGGCGGACGATACAGGTCTTTCGCGTTACGACGCGTTGATGGATCGTTTTGAGCCGGGTGTGCGTGCCGCCGACATCGACCGCATTTTCGGCGATGTCCGGCAATGGTTGCCCGGGCTGATCACGCGGGCGCTGGAAAAACAGGCCAAAGAAAAAGTCGTTACACCGGTCGGACCATTTCCGGTTGCGGCGCAGCGTGTGCTGAACCAGGAGGTGATGACACTGCTCGGTTTTGATTTTTCTGCAGGGCGGCTTGATGAAAGTACGCATCCGTTCAGCGGCGGCGTTCCCGAAGATGTGCGCCTGACCACGCGTTATCACGAAGGCGATTTCACGCGCAGCCTGCTCGGCACCATTCACGAAACCGGGCATGCGCGTTATGAACAGAATCTGCCCCGCGACTGGCTGGGCCAGCCGGTGGGTACGGCGCGTTCCTACGGCCTGCACGAAAGCCAGAGCCTGTCCTTTGAAATGCAGCTGGCACGCAGTCGTGCATTTGTCGGTGTGCTGGCGCCGTTGCTCGTCAAACACTTTGGCGATCAGCCCGCGTTCGACCCCGACAACCTATACCGGCTGTGGACGCGTGTGAAGCGCGGCCATATTCGGGTCGATGCCGACGAAGTGACTTATCCGGCGCATGTCATCCTGCGCTACGAGATCGAACGTGCGTTGGTGGAAGGCGATATCGAAGCCGATGACATTCCGGCGCTGTGGGACGAAAAAATGCAGGCGCTGCTCGGCATCGACACGCGCGGCAACTACAAGGACGGCTGTCTGCAGGACGTGCACTGGACGGAAGGCGCCTTCGGTTATTTCCCCAGCTACACGCTTGGCGCGATGTATGCCGCGCAGTGGTTTGCAGTGATACGTCGGCAGACTCCGGACCTTGATGCCCGCATCGCCCGGGGCGACCTCGCGCCGGTGTTCGAATGGCTGCGCGGCAACATCTGGTCACAGGCCAGTGTCTGGGAAACGCCGGAGCTGGTGCGTCGCACCAGCGGTGAAGCGCTCAATCCGGCGCACTTCCGCAAACATCTGGAAACCCGGTATCCGGGACTTTAACCCGGGGATGCCTACCGCATCCGCAGCCCGGGGATATCATTTTGTTGCGGCGACCGTATCCCTGCCGGACTTGGCCCGCTTTGAATCATGGTAGCTTTGCGGAGCTTTAGGGAAAACCGCGCCATTCGCCGGAAGACTGGGGGGCACATCTTGAAAAACGGATATATCGCTGCGGCTGTGGTTTCGACATTACTGGTTACCGCCATCGCTGTTGCCGCTACAGATGTTTTTCGTCATCCCGTCAAGCTGCGCGAGGTCAGTTCGGCTTTGTGGTCCGAGCCGTACAAAGGGGTAACGACCAACGGCAAAGTTGTACCCGAATTGTTCGCGCTGGCTCAGACCGGTGTTTCCACCGCTCCGGCAACAAAGGCTGCCACTGCATTTGTGGCCAGCCTCAATGAAACACAGCGCAGGAAGACATTGTTTTCAGTGGAAGACAGCGAATGGCGACAGTGGGACAACCGTCATTTCGCGATGCGCCAGGGCATGGGTTTTTTCGAGATGAGCGAAGCCCAGCGCAAACTCGCGATTGATCTGTTGCGCGAAAGCCTCAGTGCCAAAGGGCTCAAGGTGACCCGTGACATCATGAACCTCAATGGTACGCTGGGTGAAATGACCGGCAACTTCGAGGAATACGGCGAGTGGTTCTACTGGATCACCATCATGGGCGAGCCCGGCGGCAGCGCACCCTGGGGCTGGCAACTGGATGGGCATCACGTGATCATCAATTACTTCGTGCTGGGTGATCAGGTCGTGATGACGCCGGTGTTCATGGGCTCGGAACCGGTCAAGGCCGAGGGTGGAAAGTTCAAGGGCACGGAGGTCCTGCAAAGTGAACAGGACAAGGGGCTTGCATTGATGCGCTCTCTCAGCGCCGCTCAGCAGGTTTCAGCGCGCATCCGCAAGGACAAGTCCGGTGAGGATCTTCTGAGTGCGGCTTACAAGGACAATCTGGTGATGGATTACGCCGGTATTCGCGCCAGCGAGATGACCGAGGCGCAGAAGACGCAATTGCTGAATGTGGTAGCAGACTATGTCAATAACATGAAAGAAGGCCACGCCAAGATCAGGATGGCCGAGGTGCTCAAGCATATCAACGACACCTATTTTGGCTGGATCGGCGGCACAGAAGCAGACGCCGTGTTTTATTACCGCATCCAGAGCCCGGTGATCCTGATCGAATTTGACCATCAGCGACCGATCGCGCTGGCCAGGTCAAATGTTCCGACCCGTCAGCATATTCATACCATGGTGCGCACGCCCAACGGCAATGATTACGGCAAGGACCTGCTGCGCCAGCATCACCAGAAGCACAAGCATTGATGCGGTCCTTGCCGGCCACCGTTTGAGGGCGCGTTATGATGTGGAAACGGTAACTGTCCATACCGGGCAAGACAGGGGTTATTGAAATGCGCCGCAAGAAAACACCCATCATCATCGATGTCGAAGCCTCAGGCTTCGGCAACGGCAGCTACCCGATCGAAGTTGGCGTAGCGCTCGACGATGACACCAAGTTCTGTTCGCTGATTCATCCCGCACCCGACTGGGAGCACTGGGACGAGGCGGCGGAAAAAGTGCATCGCATCGCGCGCGACATCCTTGAAACCTACGGCAAGCCCTTGCAGGAAGTTGCGGAGCACCTCAATCAACTGCTTGAGGGCAAGACGCTTTATACAGATGCCTGGGTGGTGGACAAGCCGTGGCTGACCACGCTGTTCTATGAGGCCAAAATGGAAATGAAATTCAGCGTCAGCCCGCTGGAAATGATTCTCTCCGAAGATCAGATGGCGCGATGGCACGAAACCAAGGACAGGATACTGGCCGGCGTCGAGACGCATCGCCATCGCGCAAGTTTCGATGCCTGGCTCATTCAGGAAACCTTCAGGCAGACGCTGGAAGCTGCGCCGGCCTGACTTTGCCTTGGCTGGGCCTGTTTCAGCCTGGCAATGACTCAGCGGTTTCGGTCATTGACGCGTCCTGGGTTTATGCTGATTTTCCGGCGCCCCTTCCAGCGGCAGTCGCCGGCTCACGGACTGCTTGGAAAAGCGCAGTGTGTGAGTTGCCAGCAGTGTTTCGGCGAGAAAGCAGATCAGCGCGCAGGCGAAGCAGGCGATTCCGCCGAGAAAACTCCAGCGCACGAAATTGTCAGTGACCGAGTTCATTGTGACATCAAGGAAGAGACCTGCCACCGTCAGGCCGATGAACAGTGCGCAGAACACCAGGAATCCGATTGACCAGTTGACGACGCTGCCGCGCAGTCCGAGTCGGCGCAGCTCCCAGTAGGCGGCGTCTTCGTTCTTGATGCGTTGCGTATCGAGACGTTCCTCGATCCAGCGGGCCCGGTCAATGATGCGGGAGAGTCTTGTGGCCAGTGCGCCGATCATGGCGGCGACCGCAGTCAGCATGAACACTGGGGCGACAGCTGATTGAATGCCGTGAACAATGGTTGAATTCATGGGAGCCCTCCGGAAATTGTGGAATTGTATCGACGCCGTTCGCTGCACGGTTGATCACGGCATGGGGTGGCCGCTATTGTCGGAACGGGCTGTTACAGCCGTATGATCAATGCCGTGCGGTTTCTTCGCAAGCGCGAGGGCGTTTTGCTGCGTGTGCCCCACGGCAAGGCCCGGGATTTCAAGAGGGATCCGGCGAGCCTTGATGGGGGATGACGAACGGGCGATGCAGCGTTCTGAATGTCAGGTGATTTACCAGCGCTGCAGTCCAGCAAATCAGGCCGGTCCACAGCACATGGCTGGGGTAATGCGCACCACGCAATACCTGAGTGACCCCACAGACCAGACCAAACAAGAGCATCAGGTAAAACATCCGCCGGCCTTTTTCTCGCTGCGCTGCAGAAGCGGAAAGCAGTCCGGGCAAGGCGAGCGCAAGAAACGCAAAGCCCGCAGAGGCATGACCGCTGGGGAAACAACGCCCCGGTCCGTCATCACCAATGCCCCATGCCCAGTGGGATACATAACGTGCCATTCCGCCGAACTCGGTCAAGTCCCATGGACAACTGGTCAGGCTGAAATGCTTGATTAAACTGATGGCGAGCAGCGCCGCAGTCACGCCGCTGAACATTTCCATTCGCTGGAGGCGTGAAGTGGCGCGCATGAATCCAAAAGGTTGCCAGATTGCGATGATCAGCGCGAAATAACACAGCACTGAAACAGTGTGCAGTCCATCGTGCAGCACGATACGCAGCCACCAGTCATGCCGCAGTTCGAATCCGTGCCGGTCTGCCAGAAGGCTCATGATCTGCAGGTCAGCACCGCTCCATTCCCAGAGCAGGATGCAGCCGAGCCAGAGTCCGGTGATCAGCCGTGGCGCAGTTAAGGCAAAAAAAGTCGTTCCGGTCTCGTTGACCGTAGCCGCATGCCTGCTCATGGCATGGCGGTCAGATCACCAGCACCCAGACCAGTACTGCGATCACGATGCTGAGAAAAACCGCCGCACTGCCCAAATCCTTGGCACGGCCGAGAAGCGTGTGGGCATCCGGACTGACGGCATCACAAAGCGCCTCCAGTCCGGAGTTCAGCAACTCCACCACCCAGACCAGAAGGATGGCGCCGATCAGCAGGGCCATGCGCCATTTTTCGGTGACAAGCCATGGTACTGCGGCTATCAACGGTACGCCCACGATCACTTCCTGGCGGAACGCCGCTTCGTGCCGCCACGCAGCGCTTAGTCCGGCGATGGTGTATCGCATCGCCGGCAGGAGGCGTCCGAGCCCGCCGGGGCTTTTCATGACGGCGCTCCGGTTCTTTCAATTCGAGAACCCGCAAATTCCTTGTGCAATGTGGTCATGTCGGCGGCACCAATCCGGCCTGGTTCAGGATGTCCTTTTCGGGACGGTAAGTCGAGGATTGCATTTCAAAAAACCCCAGCATGGTGTGAAAGACATTGTCATGCGAAAGCGGAACCCTGCTTTTTTCTTGCAGCGCAGGGGTGTTTGCCGCATGGAATCTCGAGCCAAACCACATTATTGCAGGCACATGCAGTTGTGCTTCTGGCGCGAAGGTTTTGGGCAAACCGTGAAGGTAGAGGCCGTTTTCACCGAGTGATTCGCCATGATCGCTGACATAGAACAGCGCCGTTTCGAATCGGCTGTCGTTTTTCCGCAGCAGATCAATCGCCTTTGCCAGGAAGTGGTCGGTATAAAGAATGGCATTGTCATAAGCATTGATGATTTCCTCGCGACTGCAAAGGCTGAGATCGCTTTCCCGGCAGGCGGGTTTGAATTTTTCAAATGCCGGCGGATAGCGCTTGTAATAAGCAGGGCCGTGATTTCCCATCTGGTGCAGAACGATCAGGATGTCGCCCCGGGGATGCAGGTCAATATAGTCCTGCAATCCCGCGAGCATGCCTTCGTCCCGGCATTCGCTGTCGCAGAGCGGATTCGTTTTTGGGGAACGATAATCTTCGAATTGCACGCGGTTGGCGACCCCCTTGGAATCGGAGTTGTTGTCACGCCAGAGTACGTTCACTCCGCCGCGCTGCAAGACGTCGAGCAGATTTTCCTGCTTGTTGATTTCCAGTGTGCTCTTGGTTTCGCCGTCCAGCATGAACATGCACGGCACCGAAACCGCGGTCGATGTGCCGCAGGCCTTGAAACTGGAAAAACTGATGACATTCTTCTGGCGCAGGCGCGGATTGGTGTCGCGGCCATAACCGTTCAGCGAAAAGTGATCCGCGCGCGCAGTTTCGCCGACGACCAGGATGACCAGTTCACGGCTGATATCGGTGACCGGAATCCTGGCGTCGGCGCCGACGGTGGCAATGGGGCTGATGGATACCGACTGGAAGGACTGCTTGGCGAATTTGATGCCTGAGTGGAGAAAATAGACCGGATTCGCACGCTGCCGCAGTTCCTTGTGCTCGCGCAAAAACGATGCATAAAAACTGCCGAACAGCAGCACCGTGCCGATTACCAGCAGCAGCGTTGCGCCCGCCAGCTTCAGGCGCGCAACGGTCTCCTTCTGCCAGCCCCGCCACTGTAATGGTACCCAGGCCACGGCAAGCGCGGGGGCGATGCCGAGCAGGCCGAAATAGGCCAGCAGCCTGAAGTTGAACAGATCCAGCGCTTCCGCCGTATTGGTATGCGCGGCGTTGCGCAGCATGTCGTCGCTGATGATCACGCCGTAGCTGTCCATGAAATACGCAGCCAGTGAAGACAGCAGCAGGATGGTGATCAGAAAAGGTTTTGTGCTGCGTTTGAAACATAGCAGCCCCAGCACCAGCACCGTTACGCCACCGATCACCAAGGCCAGCGACAGTACTGCTGGCGCCTGGCCACCGCTCAGCGAATAGGTTTGCAGCACATTGGCCACCAATGTGTTATTGCCGAACGCCAACAGAAAGGCGGTGACCGCAACAATCAGCGTGTTGCCGGTAAGGCCGCGCCTGGAGGTTTTTGAGGGTTCCTGCATGGATGTGCCTTGTGTCTGTATCACGGGTGATCTGGCGATTCGGTGAGAACGCCAGCAATACCTGCACTACGGCTGCCGGCATGTCTGAAACGAGGCATTCGCAGTGTTTTATCTCGATACGATTGGATGAAGCATACAAAGCTGTTCGTGAAGAATAAGTTAAGCGCAGGCTGCATTGCCGGGCTGTGCTCATGACGTCAAACCTCAACAGCCCAAACGTTTGTAAATCAGGTGCAATGCCCGACTGCAGGATGAAGTGTTGCTGGATGGAGACAGTCAGACACTGGGGAAATATTGTAAGTTATTGTTTTTATTGAATAAAATTACTGGTCTGATTTGTGCATTCATAGGGTCAATGGCGCGTCGATCACAAGGAGCCTGACCATGAATATCCTGCGTTATCCGCATCTGCTGGTGGCCGTGATTTCAGGGTTGGTCATTTTGCCGGTACAGGCCATCGCAGCACCTGAGCCCCTGCAGACACGCTTTGTCAGGGACTTCAGCAGTTTTTCCGGTTCCGAAGCCAATGCGCAAAGTCTCTACATCGGCCTCAAGCACGGCACACGCATCACCCTCGCAGCGCCATCCGCAACAACCAGCGGCGGCAGCATCGCCACACCGGTTGTGCAATTTGATCCGCCGACCCGACCGATGGGCAACGGCAATGTGTTCATCTGCGTCGCGCTGGCGAAGCAGCAACTGGCGAACTACGGCATCACCGAGCCGACGCCGCAGCAACTGCAGGCTGCGCTGACCAGCGGCACCATACAGCCTTCCGGCAGCACGAAGCCGGTTGTGCTGAAAGGCATCCTGGTGCAGCGCTCTGACGGCATGGGCTGGGGCAGCATTGCCAAAAAGGCCGGCATGAACATGCGTCGGGCGGGCCGCAGGAATTCCGTGTACTCGCCTGTACCGGTCGCGGCACGCGCGACGGGCGGTGCGGTCAGTACCGGATTTAATACACATGATCACCCTGAAGTGCGAGCCGGCAGGCCCGGACATTCATCCGTCGGTCCGCAGGTGCAAGGTAAGGTCCAGATCAGGCAATAAACCGCCAGCGCCCTTCCCGATGCTGATTCCGCAAAAGCCTCAGTGCTTGCGCCGGCTTTCTTTGATGATTTCCTGGCGTACGTCGGTGATTTCGAGCGCCCGGGAGTTGTGTATTCCGCTGCAGTGGTCGTTGCGCGGACAGTTGGTGCTGCGCGGGCAGATCACACGGGCGGGTCGCAGCAGCGCATCCTCCACCCAGGCAATGTTAAGCACCCGCGCCACCGCGCGGAGGGCTTCGGCGGCGGCATGGGGGATTTTGCCTTCGCCGTGATGGCGCACGCATTGCTCAGTGATTTCCGCGACCAGGCTGTCGGCCTCCGCGGTGTGTGAACGCAGCGCCGGTACCAGGTCGATACCCACCGACAGCACATGCGGATTGCCCGCCATGTCCGCGGTGCGCCGCGAATGGCAGCAATACAACATCGAGTGTTCGCCGTCCCGCAACACCGAAATCTGCGATCCGCGATCAGGTCCGCGGCTTTCATCAAGCATGCGAAAAACCGCCCAGTTCGGACATGGATCGGTGACCTGCGCCATATTGCCCCAGGGCAGCGGGATGCCGTTGCCGCGATACACCGCGCGCAGGTATCCGGGCGGATAGGCGTCGAAGAAATGCCAGTACGGGTAGGGCGACACCTTGGTCATGCGCCGCATCACCGCCGCCGGCGTGAGCTGGATTTTTTCGCCGGCTTCGATGCGGTACGACTCGCGGGTCAGAAAGCGCCGGAACGGCACCTTGGGGCAGAGCAGTGCGCCGGCAAAAAAACTGCACTCGAAATCGCGCCACGCGTGGAGCACATCCTGCGGGCTCATGCCGCCGCTGATGCCGCTGACACCTTCCGGACTGCCGCCCATTTCGCCGCCGGTGGCGTGCGTAGCCTTCAATCCGTCGCCGCCGTGCAGGATTTTGTGGCCGAGGTGTGACGCCAGATCGAACTTCAATCGTGCCGGATCTGATTCCAGCGAACGGTTGAGGTAAATGGTGTTCGGTGCTTCATAGAAGGAGCGCACCATGCTGCGCAGTTCGCGGTCGTTGTCGCGCGCCAGCACGGGTTTGCGCTCAAACCAGTGCAGCTTCAGCCCGTGGTGTTTGCACAGCGCTGTCAGGTCATCGACATCGAGCGGGAATTTGCGCCTGCCGACATTTTCCGCGGCGCGTTCAAGATCGGGAAAATCATTGCGCGACATTTCCTGATGTGACCGGATCAGCAGGTGTGCGAACTGCCGTCCCGTGGTACCGGTTTGTGCCAGCAGTTCGGGGATCGCTGCCTGCAACAGCTCCTTGGAGAACAGGAATGCCGGTTCCAGCGGCACGCTGGCAGCGCCGCCGCTGCGCTGCTGTGCAACCGCAACTTCCGTTTCCGGATTGTTGTCGAGAAACCATTCCGGCGCGCGCTGGAACAGCGCCGACAGCAGATCAAGCACATCGGCCGAAGGCACGCGTTTGCCGCTCTCGATCATGCTCAGGTAGGAGACCGAAGGGGCTTTTTCCGGATCCTGCTGAATGCAGCGCGCCGAGAGTTCCTCCAGCGTAAGCCCGTTTCTTTTGCGCAATGCACGCAGCTTGGTGCCGAGGAAATGACTCTGGCGGGTGTGTTGGCTCATCGCGGCGACGCCTTCCGGCAACTGGATTTTTGTGAAATTAACATTGTGAAATTTCTATTGTCAAATTTTTCACTAGTTTAACCTATGATGCACCGCAAGACGGCGTGGCAGAGGCCGTAAACCGCGTGGATACAGAGGGAGGTTCACATGCAATACAACATTCTGATACTTGGCGCGTCCTACGGCTCGCTGCTCGGCACCAAGCTGCTGATGGCCGGTCATCGGGTATCGCTGGTTTGTACTGCGCCGACCGCCAGCCTGATCAACCGCGAGGGCACCCGGGTGCGTTTTCCGCTGCGTGAGCGGACACAGCCGGTCGAGATTGCGTCGCGTGATCTGCCGGGACAACTGACCGCGCTTACTCCTGAAGAAGCCGACCCGCAGCATTACGATCTGATCGTGCTCGGCATGCAGGAAGCGCAGTACGGCACCCAGGGTGTGCGCGAACTGATGCGGCGCATCGCGCGTTCGCGCAAACCCTGCCTGGCGATCATGAACATGCCGCCGCTGACTTACCTGCGCCGCCTTCCGGGAATTGCGGTCGATGCATTGAAAGGCAGTTATACCGACCCGTCGGTGTGGGACGGTTTTGATCCGGCACTGATGACGCTGGCCAGTCCCGATCCGCAGGCGTTTCGTCCGCCGGAGTCACAGAAGAACGTCCTGCAGGTGGGTTTACCGACCAATTTCAAGGCGGCGCGATTCGAGTCCGAAGAAACCACCGCCATCCTGCGCCGGCTGGAATCCGACATTGATGCCGCACGTTACACGCTGGACGGCGAATCACTGGAAATCCCGGTGCGGCTGAAAGTGCACGAATCCGTTTTTGTGCCGCTCGCGAAATGGCCGATGCTGATCGCCGGCAACTATCGCTGCATCCGTCAGCACGACATGATCCCCATTCGCGAGGCGGTGCACGGCGACATCGACGAGTCGCGCCATGTCTACGAATGGGTATCGGGTCTTTGTACCGGGCTCGGAGCCGATGCCGGCGACCTGGTGCCGTTTGAGAAGTACGCCGGCGCCGCCAGCGGTCTGGGCAAGCCGTCGTCGGCCGCACGGGCGCTTTTCGGCGGTGCCGAACATATCGAGCGCGTCGACAGTCTGGTGCGGCGCATCGCCCGCCAGCGCGGGCTGGAGTGCCATGAGTTGCATGAGATCGTCAGGCTGGTTGATGAACGGCTGGAAAGAAATCGTGACAGGAATGACGAACCGGCCTTCGGCTTTACGCCGGAGCCCAGCATGGTTTAAGGGGGAAGGGCCGGCATTGCTGCCGGTGGTCGGAGAAACGCCAAACGCCTGACGTGCGGCGGGAAAAACGGGGCTTGCAGCCCCGTTTTTCTATTGTCGCTGCCGGTCTTTTCGAAGCACTGAATCCATTGCACAGCCGGCTAACAAGCATCCTGCCGTTCGCTCTGCCCGGAAACCGTTTCAGGCGGGTGTCTGCACCCGCTTGGCGTTAAGATGGCCTACGCCTGCAGGTTCGGGCGGAGCCTCACGGGAGGTCATCATGGAATGGCTCAACATGCTGGGAAGCCACGCAGTGCGGCTGTGGCTTGCGCAGGCGGCGGTCATTTTCTTTCTGGTCAGCGGCGCGGCCCTTCTGGCCTTTGGCATCAGCCTGATCATCAACAGCGCAGCCGCTTTGCGCCTCATCGGCAAGATGAACCACTGGGTATCGTTTCGCGCAGCGACCAGATCCATTGAAGTGCCGCGTGATACCCGGTCGATCGTCCTTCGATACCGCTATGCCTTTGCTGTGGTGTTTGTTGCCGGTGGCTTGTTTGTGCTCCATGGATTGCTGACGCAATTCAACACCCGTGCGGCGATTACGCTGCTCGGACTCCAGGTGATCAATCCGCGTGCGGCGGATTGGCTGGCCGACAGCCTGCGCTGGGCGCTTGTGCTCGGCAATGCGCTCGCCGTTGTTGCCGGCATCATGCTGGCGTTTTTTCCGGCAAGCGTTTCCGCGCTTGAAGCGCTTGGGGGAAAATGGATTTCATCGCGTCAGGCGACCAAGGGTGCAAACGACATGCACATGAAGATGGACGGCTGGGTGGCAATTCATCCACGCGAATCCGGCGGCATCATTGTCCTCGTTGCGCTGGTGATGATCGGCATTTTCGGGATGATGGCGTCAAAAGTCTGGTGATGGTGCTTTGTCGCGCCGGCTTGCGTCGGTGTTGTAACCCGCAGTTACCTTTGTAACGATCACTTACACAACAGCGGGGAACGACCCCGCAGCGCTCCGACTCTGATTGAACAGAGCCACCCATGGCGGGTGGACATCACGTTGTTCAAACTTGTCGGAGAAAACAATGAACAAAATCATCATCAGTGCATTGGTCGCTGCCGGATTTGCAACTGTCGCGCCCTTGACCATGGCGCAACCCGCAGGTCAGGTGCCAGGTGCGGGGCAAGGCCATCATGGCCAGCGTTTCAGTCATGACAAAAAGGCGTTCAGCCTGCCGAGCGAGCGTGTCGAAGCACGTCTGTCCTATATCAAGACTGCGCTGAAAATCACCGATGCGCAGCAATCGCAGTGGGACGCTTTTGCCGGCGTGATGCGCAAGCAGGCGAAAGAAGCCGATGTACGTGTCGAAGGGCGTCGCGCAAAAATGGCCGCCAATGAGACGGGCAAGCGCCCGACGGCAATCAATCGCCTTGAGCGCCGGCAGGAACACATGGCGCTGGCGGCAACGCGGATCGGTGAACGTCTCGCGGTGCAGAAACCCCTCTATGCCGCACTGACTCCCGAACAGCAACAGATCGCGGACAAGGTCCTCGCCGGTCATGCCGGCAACCGCGGCGGTAAACGCGGTGGTCATCACGGCGGCCACGGCCGGGCCTGAAGCAGTAGTCGTTGAACGGCGACAAACAGGGAAAGGGCCGGTGCAAGCCGGCTCTTTTTTCTGCGTTGTCAGGTGATTGAACGCTTGCACCCGCCTGCATGCACAACACCCCCATTAACAAACTCTTACAAAAATGATGGGCTCGCTGCACATGAAGTCGTGTCAGAGTTCATGAGGAGATTGCCAACATGAATAAGACATACCGTGTGTTGTTTATTGCATCGGCGCTGACGGCATTGGGCGGCTGCATCGCCGTGCCGGCACAGCCGGGCTATTACGAACCAGCACCTGTTGTTTACGTGCCGGCACCGGTGATTTACGGCCCGCCGGTTTATTACGGCCCATCCATCAGTTTTGGTTTCTACCGAGGGTGGGGCGGTCATGGCGGCCATGGTTATCGCGGGGGACGTGGTCATGGCCATCGTTAATTTCCGGATTCTTACTGCCATGCGGCGTGCGTTGATCGGTCTTTCACTGTTGCTCGGCTCCATGACCGCCGCAGCGCCTGCACTGGGCGAAGTCAGCGTCGCGATTGCTATCCCCGGCGTGAGTATCGGTATTGATCAGCCGGTCTATCCGGAACTCATTCCGATACCCGGTTACCCCGTGTATTACGCACCGCAGGCGCACGCAAACCTGTTTTTTTATGATGGTCTCTACTGGGTCTATCACGCAGATCGCTGGTACTCGAGTGCCTGGTATAACGGGCCCTGGGATCTGGTGGATCCCTATTACGTACCGCTGTTCGTGTTGCGGGTGCCGGTACGCTACTACGTATATCCGCCACCACATTTCCACGGTTGGGTGATATGGGCGCCGCCGCGCTGGGACATTCATTGGGGACCGCGCTGGGCGCAGCATCGGCATGGTTGGGATCACTGGGATCGTCGCGTGTCATGGCATGCCGCGCCGCCGCCGTTATACCAGAGGCATTTCTCCGGTGACCGCTACCCGCGGCGTGAATACCAGCATGCGCTGCGTGACGAGCATTATCGTTACCAGCCGCGCGATGCCGCAGTGCGTCCGCGTTATTTCAAGGAACATTCCGCGTTGCAGGCGCCCGTTCGTGTCGAGCCACCGCGCCGTTACGAACTGCAACAGGAGAGAAGTGCCGCTCCTGTGCAGGCTGTGCCGCAAGCGCGCAATCCTGCGGATTTTGAACAAGGCCGCGCATCGCCGCGTGGTGCAGAGCAGCGTGAGCACGGTGACCGTCGCCATCGCGAGCGGGCCGCGCCGCCGGTCCAGGGCGGCCATGTTGTACAGAATCCTCAACCGGCACATCGACCGCGTGAAAACCTGCAGCGCCACACTCCAGTTCAGGCGGCGCCGCAAATGCAGCAGCCCCAGACCTTCAGCCAGCAACCTGCCGTGCAGCAACGGCAGGCCATGAGATATGAAACAGATCGCCGCGTGCAACACGAGCCGCGGATGCGACCGTACCGGGAACGGGAGCCGCAAGGACGCGGCAACGATCAACAGCGCGTCCGATAACAGGCGCTCATGACTGTTGCGGTGAATCAAACGGGTCAGATGGCCCCGTTTTCTTTTATGTCTGCCGATAGTTGCCACAGTTGTGGCCAGGCAGAATGTCCTGCGGCCGGTTCAGCGCTGCGCTGCCGGCGCCTCGAAAAAGAATTCCCGCATCATGAATTCTTCAAGCCCCGAATTATCCCGGGCTCGGGCGGACAGCGTGATGGTTCGTCCCAGACGCTGCGACATCCAGAGGAAATCTTCCTGCGCATTTTCGCGAATGATGGAGATCATCCTGCGGACCACGGCAACACGGATGTCGCTGTTGTCGCCCCGGCGCACATTAATCAGCTGTTTGGTGTTGCGGTTGATATTGTTGTTCCAGCCGTAGAAGATGAATTCTGCATGGTCGGAACTCAGGCTTTCGATCTGGAACATGCCGCCGCCCTGTCTCGGGTCGTAGCCGAAAGTGCGTTCGCGCGTCGAACCGAGATTGCCGGCAATAATGCGCTGCCTGCGGGCCTCCTCATCTTCAACCGGAGCGACTGCGGGTGTTGAGGGTGCTGCGGCGCCCCGGGCACGCCTTCGCGCTTCGATGTAGGCATCCAGATCGCCTTCAACTGCGGGGCGGGGCGGAGGCGCCGGAACCGGCGCGGTTGTTGATGGTGCGGCCGGTGCCGGCTTGTTCAATGCGATGACTGGCGGCGCAGGTCGCGGAGGCGGTGGGGTTTTCGGTCGTCGCTCCAGTTGCGCGGATGGGGATGGTGATCGCGACGAGTGTGGCGGGACTGGGATCGCGGGTGCATTTGGCGGCGCCGGCGGCATCAGCCGCAATGACAATGCGCTGCGGGCCTGCGGGTCTTCGCCCGACGGCGGTAGCAGGAGCATTTTTTCCGGTTGCGGCGAGCCCATCAAGGCCGCAACGTGCAGAAGGATCGACAACGCAATGGCCACCCAGATCCTGGGCACCACCACGCCATCGATTTTGCTGCGGTGTTCGTCGATCCGGTCGTTCATCAATCCGTTGTTGCCTTGCCATGCAGGGGATTCCCGGACGACCCGTCAAAGCGGCCAGGCGCGATAAGTCTGCACAATATATCGCGTCCCGCCACCTTGAATTGCATTAATTCGCCGCTTGCAGGCGGGGCGGCGAGCCCTGGACTTCAAGCGCCGAAGGTGTAGCGGCTGCCGACGTTGGAGTAGACCACCTTGTCAGGCATGTTCTGGCGCAGCATGTCGATGAAGCGTTCACCGGTGCAGTGCATCGGCACGATCACGTCGGGGTTGATGGCCTGCAGTTCCTTCAGCGTGTGTTGAAGGTATTCCGGGTTTGCCGGTCCAAGGTGGAAGCCGCCCATCACCGCATGCACCTTGTCCACGTTCGCTGCCTTCATCGCGCTGCGTACGGTGTTGATGATGCCGGTGTGGCCACAAGACGAGATCACCACCAGGCCCTTGCCTTTGACGATGTAGCAAGTGGCGTGTTCATCGGGGTGGCTGTCCTTCACCAGCTTGCCTGAGCGTTCGGCTTCGCTGAAATGGTCATCCACCACCAGAGAGCCGCCGGTGACCTCCTCGAATGACGTGCGCTCGATGTAACCCGAGGTGAAGGCGCCGTCGAGCGCCTGCGGTTTCGGGCAGCACATCGGCATCACCTTCTGCGCTTCGAGGGCGGCACGATCCAGCGTGCACCACTCCAGCGTCTCACCGCCTTCCTTGACCCACTTGGTGCGGAATACCGTTTCGCCGCCGACATACAGCGCGATGTCGTCGCGCATCTGTCCGCGATGCTGCTTGACGAAACCCTGCAACCCCCCGAAATGGTCGAGGTGACCGTGGCTGAGGATCAGGCCGTTGATCTTGCCCGGTTCAATGCCCAGCAACTCGAAATTGCGGTTGATGATTTCAGGCGTGTAGCCGAAGTCGAGCACGTACTGCGCCTTGGCGCCGTTCATCTCCGAAGCCAGATGCAGCGAAAGACCCCATTCGCAGGCGAAGGTGCTCTCCGGGCGGCCGGTGATGCGTCCAACATGTTCAATCTTCACATGCGGATGTGCCATGCGCGGCAGGAAGCGTTCGTAGCGGGAATCAACCAGCACACGCACCGTCAAGGCGTCGACTACCGGCGGGGTAAAGAGATTCGTGGCATTCATTGCAACCGTCCTCCTCGTAAGGTGTTGAGCTTGTAAAACCGGATCAACTGGATGATGCAATCGTAGCACTCCACCCTGTTGCAACCGAGCATCGACTTTATTGGCGGGATTGTTCTGCGCATGTTCGCAGCATGGTTCCGGGTGATTTTTGGCATGCCGCTCCATGCAGTATTGCTTGAAGGTGTTGAGCGCGGGGGAGCATGGTTAATCGATGCTGGTTCGATGCAGCATTTTCAAACACTATTGATTTACATGACATAGTTTATTGAATCACTGTTTCAATATTGCGCCGCGCAAAAACCATGATGAGGGCTTGGGAAATCCCGGTCCCGAAATATTTTGACTACATGTGTATGCGCGCATATAGTCATACACGAAAAATTTCCATGGCGAATAGGGTGAAGCATGAGTGAAATTGACGAAATTTTTGAGGAGGTCGCTGAATATTTTTCGGTGATGTCGGAACCCTCGCGCCTGAAAATCATTCATGCAATCTGTCAGTCCGAGAGAACCGTTTCAGACATTGTTGAGGTCACCGGTTCGACGCAGTCGAATATTTCTCGACATCTGGGCCTGATGCACCGACATGGTTTGTTGACAAGACGCCGGGAAGGCAACCAGATTTTTTATCGCATGGCTGACGACACCATGATCGAGTTGTGCCGATCCGCTTGCAACAAAATCGCAACAACAATCGATGACCGTCGTCCGTTAAAGCGTCAATTTGCAAACCTTATTCCGCCAGTGGCAAAAAGTCGCCAGAAGAATGAAAAATAAAGTCAGCATCCAGAGTGGGCAGGTGCGCCCCGCACCGGAGGATCGGCGGGGATTCCTGAAAAAATCACTTTCCCTTACGGGAGGGGCTGTAGCTGCTTTGGCAGGTGCCAGTGCCGCAAGAGCGCAGGGGGACCCGGCCATTCTCAAATTGCCCCCGCACTCCACGGGATTGGGCCAGCCGGTTGCTGCACGCGGTTATGGCATGCCCTCCGAATTTGAAAAAAACCTGCAACGCCGCGAAAGCCCCGGATTGACCAGGGCCGCACAATCTTCAGTCGCTTTTGCACCCTTGCAGGGCCTGTTCGGCATCATCACGCCTAACGGTCTGCATTTCGAACGCCACCACCAGGGCTGGTGGGACATTGATCCGCGCCAGCACCGGCTGATGATTCATGGCCTAGTTCGTGAATCGCGCATTTACACGATGGACGACCTGATGCGGCTGCCATCGGTTTCCCGGATTCATTTCATTGAATGCGGGGCCAATACCGGGATGGAGTGGGGCAATGTCGCCGTTCCCACGGTTCAATATACGCACGGCATGCTGTCCTGTTGCGAGTTCACCGGCGTTCCGCTGTCGAAACTGCTGGAGCATTGCGGCGCCGACACAAAAAAGGGCCGTTACGTCCTTGCTGAAGGCGCTGACGGATCAGGCCTGACCCGTACGATCGGCATGGACCGTGCTCTGGATGACGTGATCGTCGCCTGGGGCATGAACGGCGAATTCCTGCGCCCGGAGAATGGCTACCCCCTCAGGCTCGTTGTGCCGGGTGTGCAGGGTGTGTCATGGGTCAAATGGTTGCGGCGGCTAGAAGTCGGTGACAAACCCTGGGACACGCGTGAAGAGACCCTGCATTACATCGATTTGATGCCTGATGGATTGCATAGGCAATATTCATCGGTGCAGGAGTGCAAATCCGTCATTACGACGCCCTCTGGCGGCCAGGTTCTGCTGAACAAGGGGCAATACAACGTGACCGGCCTGGCATGGTCCGGCCGCGGCCGGGTTCGGCGTGTTGATGTGTCTTTTGATGGCGGCCGCAACTGGAAAGAGGCGCGTCTCGAAAATCCGGTTCTGCCCAAGGCGCTGACGCGTTTCAATATCGACTGGGTCTGGAACGGCGGTCCCGCAATACTGCAGAGCCGAGCAATTGACGATACCGGTTATGTCCAGCCGAAGATCGCGCAGTTACGTGCGGTTCGCGGCACCCGTTCGATCTATCACAACAACGCGATCCAGTCATGGCTGGTGGCGGCCAACGGGGAAGTTTCCAATGTCCAGGTTGAATAACGCGCGGGCTCTTGTCTTCGCGTTTGCTGCCGGCATTTGTATGCAGGCGGCTGCGCAAACAACCAAGCCGCTGTACCCCGGTGTTGGCCGTGCTGCCACGCCCGCAGAAGTTGCCGCATGGGATATTGATGTTCGCGGTGATTTAATGGGATTACCTCCAGGATCAGGCAGCGTCGCCAAGGGCGAAGCACTATGGGAAGCCAAATGCACTTCCTGTCACGGCAGTTTCGGCGAATCCAACCAGATGTTCCCGCCGCTCATCGGCGGCATCACCCCCGAAGACATCAAGAACGGCCGTGTTGCCGCGCTGGCCAAGGCTGGAGAGCAGCGGAGCACGGTGATGAAGCTGTCGCGTATTTCAACGCTGTGGGACTACATCAACCGGGCCATGCCCTGGAATGCCCCAAAATCCCTGTCCGCCGACGAGGTTTATGCGCTCACTGCCTACCTGCTCAACCAGGGCAACATCGTTCCTGAGAGTTTTGTGCTTTCCGACAAGAACATGGCTGAAGTGCAGGCGCGGCTGCCCAATCGCAATGGACTTACCCGGAATCACGGTCTTTGGGATACGCGAGGAAGGCCAGACGTGAACGCAAAGGCCTGCATGAAAAACTGCGGTCCCGAACCCCGAATCACCTCGAAACTGCCCGACCACGCCCGTGGTTCGCATGGCGACCTCGCTGAGCAGAATCGCCTCATCGGGCCCGTACGCGCTGTCGGTCTTGGCGGCAGTGCGACAGTGTCCGCCGCGGCGCCGGTTATGGCAGCAACTGCGTCCACCGATCCTGCGCAAGTGCTGGCCGAAAAATCCGGCTGCATGGCCTGTCACAATGCGAAGCAGCGCGTCATTGGCCCGGCGTTTGCCGAAATTGCCACCAAATATCGGGCCGACAGCGGAGCCGAGGTCAAGCTGATGACCAAAGTAAAATCCGGCGGACAAGGCGTATGGGGTAATGTGCCGATGCCGCCGTTTGCAAATTTGCAGGACCAGGACCTGCGCACACTCGTGCGCTGGATACTTAAGACCGAGTAAACCGGAGGAACCATGAATCATTCACGCAGAAAAGCGATCAAAACGGGTGGCGGCTTGCTGGCCATGCTGTTCGCAGCAGGCATTCTCAAGCCCGGGGATGCGCTGGCCCAGGCCGATGCATTTTCAATGAAAACTTTGGCTGAGGCGATGCGCGCGATTGGCGCCCAGAATCCAGCGGCTTCGGACGCCATCATCATCAAGGCGCCGGCAATTGCCGAGAACGGCGCTGTAGTGCCGGTCGCAGTCGAGAGCAAATTGCCCGGCACGGAATCGATTACGCTGATGGTGGAAAAAAACCCGACGCCCCTCGTCGCCAGTTTCGGAATCCCGGCGGGCACCACGGGCAGTGTTTCAACCCGGGTGAAGATGGGCCAGACTTCCGATGTCTATGCATTGGTCAAGGCTGACGGCAAGTTTTACATGGCCAAAAAAGAAATCAAGATCACCCTCGGCGGCTGCGGCGGCTGACCCCACAAGGAGATAAACATGGCAGATCCGATGAGAATTCGTGCAACGGCACGCGATGGTGCGGTAAACGTCAAAGTCCTGATGAGCCACGAAATGGAAACCGGGCAGCGCAAGGATTCATCAGGCAAACTGATTCCCGCGCATTACATCCGTAGCGTCAGTGCCACGCACCAGGGCAAGACCGTTCTGACTGCGCAATGGGGGCCGGCGGTTTCAAAAAACCCCTACCTCGAGTTCGATTTCAAAGGGGGCCAGAAAGGTGAAAAGGTCGTTGTCACCTGGGAGGACAACAAAGGTGATAAGCGCACTGATGAAGGGGTTATCAATTGATTGATGGATAACCGGTTCTTGCGGACAATGTTTTAAGTAACTGATCCAGATAAAAAGATCATATTTAAAGTTGCCATGTGCCTGCATGTAACTTGCGAGTGACTGGTGCGAAGGCAAGGGCTGGCGAGATTGCATCGACAGTTCCATCAATAACAGTGAGGAGACAATGATGACCAGATTAATTGGCATTACTGCGTTGTTGGGGGCGATATTCGTGTCCAGCGCCCATGCGCAAAACACCACGCTCGACGAAATCGCCCGCTACCGCGCGCAATTGCAGGACGGCAACCCCGCCGAACTGTGGGAGGCCCGCGGCGAAGACATGTGGAAACAGAAGCGCGGACCCAAGCAGGTGTCGCTGGAGCAATGCGACCTTGGCAAGGGGCGCGGCGTGGTCAAAGGTGCCTATGCCGAATTGCCGCGCTATTTCTCCGATGTCGACAAGGTGATGGACCTTGAGAGCCGGCTCCTGCACTGCATGGTCACTTTGCAGGGATTCAGTCGTGCCGATGCCACCAAACGTGTATTCGGCTCGGGCAGCAATCGTTCCGACTACGAAGCCCTCGCGGCCTGGGTCACCTCGGAATCCAAGGGCGTGGTCATGAAAGTGTCCCTTAATCACCCGAAAATGCAGGAGGCCTACGATCTGGGTGAAAAGGCGTTCTACTTCCGTGGAGGACCGCATGATTTTTCATGCGCCACGTGTCATGCGGAGGACAACAAACGCATCCGGCTGCAGGATCTGCCCAATCTCACGCAGAAAAAAGGCGCACAACAGGGTTATACGACCTGGCCGGCATACCGCGTGTCGCAGGGTGAATTGCGCACATTCCAGTGGCGGCTCAATGACTGTTTCCGCCAGCAGCGCTTCCCTGAACTGGTTTTCGCCTCCGAACTTTCGGTCGCGCTGACTGCATTTCTTGCTTACAACGCCAATGGCGCCGCTTTTAATGCGCCGGCCATCAAACGCTAAGGAGATGATCATCATGAAACTGGCACATTGGGCATTGCCTGCAGCCGTCATCTCCGGCCTTGTTGCAGCCGGGTGCGCGACGGCACCCCGTGAAATGCAACCGGTCACCGCTGCTGATTTGACCATCATCAAGGCCTCATTCAAGGAACGCGGGCAAGCCAAGCTCGACAGACTCGATCAGGACCAGGCGCAGAAGCTGTGCAGTCATCCGGCGTCGGAAAAGTTGCCGAGGCCGGTTGCTGCAGGTATCGAAAAAGCCAACATGGCGATGATCAAATATCCCGCCGACGGCAAGCTGATGGGTGACTGGAAGGCCGGTGAACGCATAGCGCAGACGGGGGTCGGCAAGCAGTTTTCCGACAATCCAAAGAATCCTGCTGGCGGTAACTGTTATGCATGTCACCACCTGACCAAAAGCGAAATCTCATTCGGCACCATCGGACCGAGCCTCTACAACTTCGGCAAGCTGCGTGGCGGCGCCACACCCGAGATGCAGCGTTATACCTACGGCCGTATTTACAACCCGCAGGCTTTTTCGGCCTGCTCGAACATGCCGAGGTTCGGCCACAACGACATTCTGACCGAGCAGCAGATCAAGGATGTCACGGCGTTGCTGCTCGATCCGAATTCGCCGGTGAATCAGTGAACCGCAGGGAGTTCCTGGGTGCGCTGGCGGCTGCGGCCGCCTGCGGCGTCCCTCTTGACGCCGCACGTGCCCAGGTTGCACAGGCGCTCTACAATCCGCCGCGCTTCGGCAACGTCAGCCTGCTGCATTTCACCGACTGCCACGCGCAACTGCTCCCGATCTACTTCCGTGAGCCCAGCGCCAACATCGGCGTCGGTGAAGCTTCAGGCCGCCTGCCGCATCTGGTCGGCGAACATCTCCTGAAAAGCGCCGGCATTGCACCGGGAACTGCTGAAGCACATGCATTTACCTATCTCGACTTTGCCGCCGCTGCCAAGCGTTACGGCAAGGTCGGCGGCTTTGCTCACCTCGCGACACTGGTGAAACGCCTGCGCGAGAGCCGGCCCGGAGCGCTGCTGCTTGATGGCGGCGATACCTGGCAGGGTTCCGCCACCTCGTTGTGGACCCAGGGCCGCGACATGATTGAAGCCTGCCAGCAACTGGGCGTGGATATCATGACGGCGCATTGGGAGTTCACCTACGGCGACAAGCGCGTACAGGACGCGATCAAGTCCCTGGGGCGAATCGAATTTGTTGCGCAAAACGTCAAGACCGCCGATTTCGGCGACCCGGTATTCAAGCCTTATGTGATGCGTGAGATGAACGGCGTACCCGTGGCCATCATCGGCCAGGCCTTTCCGTACACTCCGATCGCCAACCCGCGTCACTTCGTGCCGGAATGGACCTTCGGCATTCAGGAGACGGAACTGCAGGCCGTCGTCAACGAAGCGCGCAGCAAGGGCGCACGCGCCGTGGTGCTGCTTTCGCATAACGGCATGGACGTCGACGTCAAACTGGCCAGTCGCGTGCGAGGCATTGACGCGATCATGGGTGGTCATACCCACGATGGTGTTCCCGTACCTGTCGTTGTCAGCAATGCCGGCGGCAAGACCATCGTCACCAACGCCGGTTCCAACGGAAAATTCCTTGCCCTGCTCGACCTCGACGTGAACAGCAGCGGTGTCGCCGATTATCGCTACCGGTTGCTCCCCGTATTCTCCAATCTGCTGTCCGCCGATCAGCAGATGCAGTCCCTGATCGAGCGCGTACGCGCCCCATATGCGGCCAAGCTGAACGAACCGCTGGCGGTCACTGAAGGTCTGCTCTATCGGCGCGGCAACTTCAACGGCACTTTCGACCAACTGATCCTCGACGCCCTGATGGCCGTCAAAGGCGCCGAGATCGCATTCTCGCCGGGATTCCGCTGGGGCACGACGCTGCTGCCGGGGCAGACCATCCTGCGCGAGCACCTGATGGACCAGACTGCGATCACCTATCCCAGCGTGACCGTCAATGAAATAACCGGCACCGACATCAAGGCCATTCTTGAAGATGTCAGTGACAATCTGTTCAATCCCGATCCGTATTTGCAGCAGGGTGGCGACATGGTGCGCGTTGGCGGCATGACCTATGCCTGCAATCCCACAGCGGCAATCGGCAAACGCATCGACGACATGCGACTGAACGGCAAGCCGATTGAAGCGGGGCGGCGCTACAAGGTTGCCGGCTGGGCACCCGTTGCCGCAGGCGCGACCGGCGAACCGGTATGGGATGTCGTCGAGCGGTACCTTAAAGACACCAAGGCCATCAAGCCGCGCGCCCCCAACCTGCCGCGGCTCATCGGCATGAGCAGCAACCAGGGACTGGCGTGAGAAGCATCTGGCTCGCCGTACTGACCTCCATGCTGGTACTCGCGGCCTTGCCGGCGAGTGCGCTTGACGCCATCCGCATCGCACCCAGTGTCTACTATATTCGCGGCGAGGCCGGCGTACCGTCGCCGGTCAATCGCGGTCACACTTCCAATGCAGGGTTTGTCGTTACCAGTGAAGGTGTCGTTGTGTTTGATGCGCTGGGCACACCCGTGCTCGGCAAGGAATTCATCGACGCGATCCGCAAGGTGACGACGCAGCCGATCCGCCGCGTCATCATCAGCCACTATCACGCCGATCATTTTTACGGCCTGCCGCCGTTCAAGGATATCGGCGCGGAAATCTGGGCCCACCCCGCTGCCGGGAGCTACCTGAATTCCGAAGCCTCAAGGCAGAGGCTGGCCGAGCGCCAGTCCAGCCTTGCGCCCTGGGTGGATAAGAGCATGCGACTGATACCGGCTGACCGCTGGATCGACAAGGACACCTCGTTCAAGCTTGGCGGCCACAGCTTCCGCGTTTTTCCCGTCGGGCCGGCCCATACCCCGGAAGATCTGGCCATGTTGGTGGAAGAGGAAAACGTGCTGTTCGTCGGCGACCTGATGTTCGCGGGGCGGCTGCCTTTTGTCGGCGATGCCGACAGCAAATCGTGGATATCCGCGATCGACCGCATCATCCAGTTCAATCCCAAAATCATGGTGGGCGGCCATGGCGGCGTATCAACCAACGCCTCTGCCGACCTCCGGCTGACCCGCGAATATCTGGTTTACCTGCGGCAGAAAATGGGTGCCGCCGCCGATGATCTCGAGGATTTCGAAGTGGCCTACAAAAAGACCGACTGGTCGCGCTTCTCGCATCTGCCGGCGTTCAACGAAGCCAACCGGCGCAACGCCTACAACACTTATATCCGCATCCAGGGAGGCGACAAATGAACAATCGACTGAAGCAGGCGGCATCGGCAATCGGGGCGCTGCTCATCCTGATTGCCGGTGGTTGTGCGGGCACTGGCGGCACGACCGGCGGTTCTGTTGCTGAAGACAAGGTGGTATATCACATCAATGGCGGCCTTGAGCAGGCGACCAACGGCTTGCGCAACGTACGCAATCATCTGGAGATCAATCCCAAAGCCAGAATTGTCGTGGTCACCCATGCCCAAGGCATTGATTTCCTGATGCGGGACAAGAAGGATGTCAATGGCAACCCCTACGAAGTAACGGTTCAGGATCTGAAAAGCCAGGGCGTACGATTCGATGTCTGCCTGATCACCCTGCGCAACCGCAATCTCGACAAAAGCCAGTTCATCGAAGAGTCGACGTTCGTTCCTTCCGGCGTTGCCGAAATCACCCGACTGCAACAGCGCGAGGGTTATGCCTACCTCAGGCCATGACCAGTGACACCGCTTCAGTATTGAAAACGGCGCCCGCGGGCGCCGTTGTTGTTTCCGTGGAACAAATAGCCACCGTGCCGGTCAATGGCTGGCACCGGTGATACGGACGTCTTTGTTGATAGGCCATCGCCGGCGCATGCATTCCTGTTCGGCATGCAGATCATGCCGCTTGTTAATCGGGATGACGGAAAGACCATGAAAATCGCAGTGTGGGTGATCTTCAGTATCGTGACACTGCTGTGGACGGCGGGCACATTCATCGCGGTCAAACTCACGCAGTGGGGAACGACCGTGCTGGCCGGCGGCAATATCGATCCGCTGAGCCGCGGCGTGGCCGAATGGCCATTGCCGCAGGGGCTGCCGCTGTGGCTGGACCCGGCGATGATCCAGACCCTGCAGCAATATGCGCTGCTGTCGCTGGAGTCTTTGCGCGACGCCATGCCCTATATGAGCATGCTGATGGGCTGGCTGGTACCACTGATCTGGGGTGTGTGGGGTTTTGGTGTGATCTGCTTACTCGCGCTGGCGATTGCTGCGCACTGGTTGACCACAAGGCATACCCCGGCCACAGTTTGAGTCATGGCTGCCCGCACAAAAACGGCGTCCTGAGGTGCCGTTTTCTTTGGCGCGCGGGTGATGCGTGCGCCGCTTACCTCCAGCAAGCTGATAATCTCCCGCCTTGCCGGATTCGTGCTTTTATTCAAACAACAACGCAGTGCGGAGGCTTCAATTGAAAACCATCGACATCCATGCCCACATCGTTCCCGATTCGATGTGGCGCGCCATTGAATCCAAACAGGACTGGCACGGCTTCCGCCACGAGCCGGGCGAGGGTTTCGGCACCATGTTTGCCAATAGCCAGCGCACCGAGTTTTCTTCAAAGAAGCTGCGCTATACGCTGGAAGAACGAATCCGTGACATGGATGAGCAGAAGGTGGATGTGCAGGTGCTGTCGATCCATACGCCTTTTGTCGGTTATCACCTCGAACCGCAGCAGGGCCTCGCACTCGCGCAGGACTTCAATGACGAGCTGTCTTCAACGGTGCGCCGCGCCAACGGCCGCCTCGCCGGCTTTGCCACTTTGCCGGTTCAGGTCGTTGGCCTCGCCATTGCCGAACTCGAACGCGCAGTCACCAAGCTGGGCCTCAAGGGCGCTTCACTCGACACCAGCGTCAACGGCCTGCAATGGGACGAGCCGGCCTTCCTGCCTTTTTTCAAGGCGGCTGAGCAGCTCGGCGCCGTGCTGTTCTATCACCCGCAGCCGCGCAACAACTTTCTCGTCGAACGCATCAAGCGCCACGGGCTCAACAACAGCCTCGGCGTGATTCTCGATGACGCCATCGTCACCGCGATCCTGCTCGCCGGCGGCGTGCTTGAGAAATGCCCCGACCTCAAGATCTGCATCGCCCACGGCGGCGGCCCGGCCTGCATGACGATGAGCCGCATCGACAAGAACTGGCATGACCGCCCCAATACCCGAGGCACGCAGAAACCGCCGGGCAGCTACCTCAACAAGCTGTATTACGATACCGTCGTCGGCGACGAAACCACGCTGCGCTTCCTGATCGATCGCGTCGGCGTTGACCGCGTGGTGATGGGCAGCGACTGGCCCTTTGTGCCCTGGCACCCGTCGCCGGTGAAATGGCTGCAGGACCGCGAAACGCTCAGCGCGGATGAAAAGGAAAAAATCCTCTGGAAGAATCTTTCCGCGCTGCTCGATATCCGCTGATTGCCGGCCTGACGTCGTGTGTCAAACAAAAAACCCGGCGATTGCCGGGTTTTGTTTTGAGGCAGGCGCTGTTTCAGGCTGCAGCTTGTTTCCGGCGACGGCCGATCACGTTGATCAGCCCGAGCCCGGCCAGCAGCATCGCATAGACCTCCGGTTCCGGAACCGGGGTCGCAAATGTTCCGGAGAACGCAAAGTCAAAGGATTGCCCGTTGCCCATGTCCCGGAGTTTCATGAATGCGTCGAACTCGACGCCCTCAAGGGATGCGCCGGTCGCCAGCAGGTCAGCCGGCACACTGCCGGGGAGAAAGAACGTCAGGCCCAGAAAACCCACATTGCTGTCGTTTGAAAATACATTCGGAAGCGGTGACTGGAAGAAATCGCCGAAACTGAGCGCAGCCCCCTGTGATGCCAGCACATTGCCGACATGGGTCCAGTTTCGCAGCGCGCTTACCGAGTTGCCATTGGAGAGCGAGATGTCGACAGGGCTGTTTTCGTAAATGTACTTGATGCCTTCACCGCCGCCGATGGCCACGACACTGTTGGTATCGAAGCTGATGCTGCCGCTGACCGTTGCACCGTAAAACGACGGACTGGAGAACGGAATAAAGAGAGACGGTGGATACAGCCCGGTGCCGGTGAAGTTGTAGGTGACCTGTGCGGCGCCAGCAATGCCGCAGAAGAAGGTCAGGGCTGTAAATACGCCGCTGGTGATTGCGCGGTTGAACAATGTGCGCATGCCGGCTCCCTGTTGATTTATTGGAATAAGTTGAACGACTTTATATATTGATATGGGATCGGACAATCACTGGTACCAATCAGGTGCAATGGGAGATTCCGGCTATGTCCGTCATTTCATATCCTCCGGCCCGTACCGGCCTCACATTGAGGGATCGGGACCCGGCCCCCGCAAAAAACCCGGCATGCGCTGGGTTTTTGTTGATGTGCAGTAACGCCCGCGCGGTCGATCGTTTATTGCATCCGGTCCTGGACTTGGCGATGGCCTCGCGCGCACAGGCTTCGTCGAGATGGCCGCCGGGGGCGGCGCATTTACACCGAGCAGACGGGCTTCACTTCCGAGAACAGCCGTACTGTCCGCTTATTCCACGCGGATATTCGCCTCGCGGATCACCTTGCCCCACTTGTCCATGTCGGCGCGCACGAAGGTGCTGAACTCCGCCGGGGTGCTGGTCGCCGGAACCAGACCGCTGGCCGCGAGGTGTTTTTGCACCTCGGGTGCCTGCATGAACTTCGCGACTTCGGTACTGATCCGCTGCTGAATCTCCGGCCGCACACCCGCCGGCGCAAACAGGCCGTACCAGGTGTTGATCACCAACTCGGGCATACCGGCCTCTGTCGTGGTTGGCACCCCGGGCAGTGTCGGTACCCGCTCCGGCACCAGCACCGCCAGCCCGCGCAGCCGGCCGCTGTTGATGAAGGGGATGGTCGCGGGCACGGTCACCATCACCATCTCCGCTTCGCCGCCGAGGATGTGGGTCAGCGCGATGCTTGCGCCCTTGTACGGCACATGCAGGATGTCCACCTTTGCCAATGACTTGAACAGTTCACCTGCGAGGTGATTCGACGAACCGACGCCGCCCGAACCGAAACTCAGCTTGCCTGGATGCGCTTTCGCCAGCTTCACCAGCTCGTTGATGTTTTTTGCCGGCACCGACGGATGAATCACGAACACATTGGGCACCGTCGACAGCATTGATACCGGTGCGAAGTCGCGCAACGTGTCGTAGCCGAGTTTCTTGTAAAGGCTGGGGCTGATCACCAGTGACGGGCTGGTCAGTAGCAGCGTGTGACCATCGGCCGGTGATTTTGCGGCAAGTTCTGCTGCAAGGTTGCCGCCGGCGCCGGGCCGGAAATCGGCCACCACCGGCTGGCCAAGTGCAGCGCCGAGCTTTTCCGAAACGAGGAGGCCGAGGATCTGCGAAGCGCCGGTCGGGAATGCAACGATCAGGCGCACGTTTTTATCGGGATATTTTTGCGCCGCGGCCGGCAGCGCACAGGCAGCAACAGACAAGGCCAGGCAAAACAGCGTTTTTGCGACAGACATTGCAGATCTCCTTCCACGTTGGACAGTGCCCTGCGTGTTGCGAACCTGCTCAAGCTGAATTTTCAGGGCGCCACGGTTACCGTCTTTCCGAACAGTTGCATGAATTCGACCGCCGGCACATGCAGCTTGCCGTTCACGTTCTGCACCGGAACCGACAGCATGCGTGAATCGATGCGCGGATCGTTCGCCGCGACCCGTGTCTTGCCGTCAATAGTATCGCCGGCATGTATGCTGCCGCCCACGCGCAGGAAACGCTCGCCGGGTTTGATGTTTACCGCGACCTTGTTGTAGGTGACGGTCTTCACTGAAACCAGATCCGCCGGCTTCTGGTTGTACGCATGGACGTCATACACGCGGAAATCCGCAGGGCCGTAGATAGTCGCGAGGTCGTCGAGAGAAACCATCAGTTTGCCGTTCTGGCTGGATGGCACGGTGGCCAGTTTGATGGTTGACGAGGCGGCACCATTGACGACAGTCGCCGTGGCGCTTCCAGCCGCCAGCCGCACTGAAGTGACGTTTTTGGGAGGCGTCCTGTCGAGCGCACGCTCGAAGAAATCGAAGGTCATCTCATAAAGCGAGGCCGGGCCGTACGAATGATGGCCGTTTTCAACAGTCACGGCCGTCACGTTGCGCATCACGTTTTTGACGTTCTGCTCGTACCACGGCTGGCAGGAGTTTCTCGGGTTGCCCGCATAAAACACCGTCACGTCTGCCGCAAAACAGGACAGCAGCGTCGGCATGTCGGCAAGAAATCCCTTGATGCGGTCTGCAAACGGCTTGCTGCTGCCGGGCGCGGTGGGCGCCATCGCCTTGAACAACTGCCCGTGGCGCAGCACGAAATTCATCGAGCCTGCGGCTCCTGCTGAATTGCCGAAAACGAACATGCGCTGCGGATCGATGTTGTAACGCTGCTTTACGAGATCGAGCGTATGCAGCATGGCCTGTTCACCGGGGCCGCTTCCCCAGACCGGGTTGCGCGTCCAGCCGTTGGGCGACAACACGATGTAGTTGTAGCGGTCGGCGTAATCCTCGAACAGTGTGACGCCCGGAATCGGTGCGGGCTGGTTCTTCAGATGGTCGTTCGGCCGCTCGAAAGGCGCGTTTTCATTGCCGGTGCCCCCGTGCAGCATGAAGGTGAACTTGCTCGCCGCATTCGGGTTGTAGTTTTTCGGCACGTAAAGACGGTAGGGCAGGATGCGGTCAACTCCCATCACGGCGTTGATATCCTTGCCGTCGGCGTCGGCCTTGCCGGTGTAAACGTTGATATCGCCGAAGTAATACGCAAACCACAGATTCCCCGTCTTGATCGAGCCGTCGAGCAGCCCGTTCATGGTCTTCACGCGCGCAGGAGTGATCGGCGTGTTCGGCAGCCCGCGACCGGCGTACTCCGGCTTGAAGAGATCATCCCGGGTATCCTGCGGGCCGACATGACTCACCGCAAGGTAGTCGCCGGCATCGCTGGTGATAGTCTTGCCCAGCGATTGCATGAAACTCGCCACGGGTACGTAAATTCGCCCGTCACGCTGCACCGGGGCCACGGTCAGTGTCGCAGGCCGCCCCGGGTGCGTCGCCGCAGCCGGTGACTGATTGATCACGTTGCGGTCATTCACCGTCTTGTGCACGGCCTGCGAAATCATCGCCCCCGTCTGCGCCAGCGCGTAACGGCCTTCCCATGCGATTTTGGTGTATTCGAGCTTCGGTGCGCGCGAGCCGGAACCGGCCGCCACATGCTTGCGGAAAAAATGATGCTGCACCGTAAAGCGCTGGTTTGCCGCATCCACCGTATAGCTGAAATAGGGTGCGTAGATCTTGCGCAGATCCGCCAGCGCCACCATCAGCACGCCGTCCTGCATGAAAGGTTTGTGGTCGAGCTCGTAGCGCACCATCGCCTCGGCGTTGTTGTAACGCAGAGACGGATCAAAGGGATAGAACGTGTCGAAGAACACCGTCTGCCGGTGCGCCTCGCGCGTATTGAACAGCACCGAGTTCTTGTCGTAGGAGTAATCGAGATAACCGGTGATCGGGCGGCTGTCCTGCTCAAGCGCCGTCGGCGTCGTCGCGCAGCCCGCCAGCAACAGCACGCTGCACAGCACTGCGGTCGCCCATGCCCGGTTGAACACGAACGCCACCCACTGGCCGGTTTGCCTGATCATCAAAGCCTCCTCTATACCGGATCGCGTAGCATTGGGCGCGGCGACGGTCACGACACGGACGGGATGCCGGTGCAGGACCGGCACGGATTTTTGTTTTTCTGCGTCTGCAGTCTAGCGCACACTTTGTCGCATGGGAGGAACACCACGAAGACGTCCATCATTCGTCACGGCCATTCAAAGAATGGCGCACGCCCGGGGCAGGCTTGGTATTCTTGATTTCAGCGGCCGGTTCCGTCTCCTGAATTCCTGGCGGTGCTGGAAACAAAACATCAATAAAACAAGTGTTTATGTGATCCCGGGTCCCGCTGATACCCGCAGATGAACACGCTTCACGAACCAGGAGAACCCATGTCCCATGACCACGCAGTCTCCGGCAGCTGCCTCTGCGGCGCTGTCCGTTTCGAAATCAGCCCGCCGTCGCTGATGTTCAAGTACTGCCACTGCACGCGCTGCCGCAAAACTACCGGCACCGCACACGCCGCGAACCTGTTCCTGCCCGCGGGGCAGTTCAAATGGCTGGCCGGCGAATCAATGCTGCGCCACTTCGATCTGCCGGGTGCCAAACGTTTTGCGCTGAATTTCTGCACCCAGTGCGGCACGCGCATGCCGCACAAGGTCACCGGCACCGAGAACATGCTGGTGCCTGCCGGCACGCTCGACGACACGCCGGACCTCCGGCCCGACAGCAACATTTTCTGGGCCTCGAAGGCCGGTTGGTACGTCGAAACACCGGCGCTGCCGAAGTTCGACGAATACGGCAAATAGGCTTTCGCCCGGCGCAATGATGTTGGCCGGGCGCCGGTCAGGCCGTGTCCGATTGTTTTAATGTAATGAGCGGGCGGGATACTGCGACTCATCACTTGCAGAGTCGCCTGCCGCCTGCATTGCCAAACACCTGAACCGGAGACCGCCATGCCCTCGTCCGCCGTCCGTTTTCCCGGCGCCCTTGGCGCCGAACTCGCCGCCCGATTGGATGCGCCGCTGCTGCCGCCGCGCGCTTACGCCTTGTTCGCGCACTGCTTCACCTGCTTCAAGGACAGCAAGGCCGCGAGTTTCATCAGCAGCGCGCTCACCGAACACGGCATCGCAGTGCTGCGTTTCGATTTCACCGGGCTCGGCGCGAGTGACGGTGATTTCGCCAACACCGGATTCAGCTCCAATGTCGCCGACCTTGTGGCCGCAGCCGACTGGCTGCGCGCCAACCACGGCGCGCCATCGATACTCATTGGCCACAGCCTCGGCGGCGCCGCGGTGCTGGCGGCGGCAGGGCGCATTCCTGAAGCGCGCGCAGTGGCGACGCTGGGTGCGCCGTACGAACCGGCGCATGTGAAGGGCATGCTCAAATCCTCGGTTGCCGAAATCGAGGCGCAGGGCGAAGCCGAAGTCGAACTTGCCGGGCGGCGCTTTCGCATCCGCCGTGAATTCCTCGCCGACCTCGATGCACAGCCGCAGCACGAGGCGATTGCGAAACTGCGTCGAGCGTTGCTGGTGATGCATTCCCCCGTTGATGACACCGTGCCGATCGACAACGCCACCGGCATTTTTGTCGCGGCCAAACACCCGAAGAGTTTTGTCTCGCTCGACACCGCCGACCACCTGCTGACGCGGCGCGATGACGCGCGTTACGCCGCGGCCGTGCTCGCCGCCTGGGCCGGCCGTTTTGTGCCGCTGGACGATCCGCACCGCATTGCGGGCGAGGCCGGCGAAGTGGTAGTTGCCGAAACGCGCGAAGGCAAATTCACCCAGACCATCGCCGCCGCCGGCCACGCGCTGCGCGCCGACGAGCCGCAATCAGTGGGCGGTCTCGGCTCCGCGCCCGGTCCATACGATCTGATGCTCGCCGGGCTCGGCGCCTGCACCTCAATGACCATCCGCATGTATGCCGATCTGAAAAAGCTGCCGCTGGAACGCGTCTCCGTGCGCCTCAGGCATGAAAAAATCCATGCTGCCGACTGCGCTGACTGCGAAACCAAAGAGGGCAAGATCGACCGCATCGACCGGATCGTCACTCTGGAAGGCAGTCTCGACGCCGCGCAACGCGCGAAACTGATGGAGATCGCCGACAAATGTCCCGTTCACCGCACGCTGCACGGCGAGGTGCAGGTCGTGACACGGACCGCATGAGCTGCTGCATATTTTCATCCACGTAACCGGAACTCCCCGATGAAACCGATCAAGTCCTACCGCAACCCCGCCTTCATGAACAGCGACGAAGCGCGGCCATTGCGCATCCTCGCCGAATACCTTGAACCCGAACGCCGTCTCGCCAAACACGGCATTGAAGACACGCTGGTGTTTTTCGGCTCGGCGAGGCTGAAGGAAGGTTCGGTGTATTACGAAGCCGCACGGCAGATCGCTTTTCGCATGACCCAGTGGTCAAAAAGCCTCAGCACCGATGACCAGCGCCGTTTTGTCGTCTGCACCGGCGGCGGACCGGGCATCATGGAAGCCGCCAACCGCGGCGCGTCCGAAGCGCGCGGACGCAACGTCGGCATGACCATCTCGTTGCCGCATGAAGAATCGGCCAACCCGTACATCACGCGCGAGCTGTCTTTTCATTTTCATTATTTTTTCATGCGCAAGTTCTGGCTTGCCTACATGGCGAAGGCCATTCTCGTTTTTCCCGGTGGTTTCGGCACGCTCGATGAATTGTTTGAAATGCTCACGCTGAAACAAACGCACCGTATGCAAAAACCGATGCCGGTGGTGCTGTTCGGCAACGACTACTGGCGCGAAGTGATCAACTTCGACGCACTGGTGCGCCACGGCACCATTGATGCAAAGGATGTTGAGCTGGTCCACCGTACCGACTCGGTGGACGAAGCCTGCGAGTGGCTGATGAAGCATCTGACCGAGGAGGCGCTGGGCAAACCGGGGGCGATGCTCTGAAGCGCCGCCCCGGCGGGCTTACGAAGGCGGCGCGCAGCCGAGGGCAAGCGCCTGCAGAACATCGCCTGTCCTGGCGTTCTGCACGAATGCCGCCACCGCCAGATCGCGCAGTTTCCAACCCGGATTTACTGCGAAGTGGTGTGTCAGCGACGCCTTGCCCTGTGCATTGACCGGCAGCGGGCCGGCAATGTCGCGCACCACAAAATCATGCGCCAGGAGCTTGCCGCGGTTTTCGCCGGCTTTGACGGCGGTGGTGAGCCTGTTCTCGTAGAGTGCAAGCCAGGTCTGTGCCAGAGGCTGTTCGCCCGCATCAATCGTTGCACTGCCGTTTACTGACACGCCGTCCGGCGCCATGTTCAATGCCAGCTGCAATGAGGCCCGTGGTTTCTCCCGCTGGAGTTCCGCGATGCGTTCGCCGAAGTCGTCGCGAACAACGCCGCGGCGATAATCACGCCCATTCAGCGTGAACTGCGGCGTATATACCACCCGCGACTGACTGCGAGAAGCAATGTGGCGCTGGCGTTCAGTGAAACGCTTTTGTGCAAACGGATCGACCCAGCCGAGGTAATTCCAGTAATCGACATGAAACGCCAGCGCGATCACGCGATCATTGCCGTAACCACGCGCCGGCAAGCTGCTTAGCCAGCGGTCGGCCGGCGGGCAACTGTCACAACCTTCGGAGGTGTACAGCTCGAGCAGCGGTAAGCGGCGCTCACCACTGACAGCGGTGCATTGTGCGGCGGCAGCGATGGCAGGCATCGACATCAGGAGGCTCAACGCAAACAAAGGCAGACGATTCATTGTTACTGTGGGTCGATGTTCTGCCGGCTTCCTTACATCGGCGGTTTCCCTTTGCAGTAAAAAATACAATAAAATCAATTAGATACAAGGCTATCCACTATCATGCCGTGTCGAATTTTTGTGTTCGAGGCCAATCGAAGGCCAGACGTCAGCGTTATAAGCGCAATCAGTACGTTATGTTTGCGCTGGTACCGCGGCGCCAGTGATCTGACATCCAAAACAATTGCCCGGAGGAGAGAAAACATCATGAACCACAGAATCGGCATCATCCTGCTGTCGCTGTTCATCGCGATGCTCACCGCTACCGTCCACGCACAAAATTTCCCGACGCGTCCGATGCGCGTGCTGGTGCCGCTCGCCGCAGGCGGCGGCATGGACAGCGTCTCGCGCAACATCTCGGGCAGTTTTGCCGAGGCGTTCGGGCAGAGCGTCGTTGTCGATAACCGTCCCGGCGCCGGCAGCCTGGTCGCGCTCGGCACATTGGCCGACGCCGCGCCTGATGGTCATACCCTGATGATGATCAGTGCCACCACCGTGATTTACCCGCTGCTCTACAAATCCCCGCTTGATGCGGCGCGTGATTTTGCGCCGGTGTCGCAGGTGACCGCGCAGGGTTATGTGCTGGTGGTGCATCCGTCGCTGCCGGCGAAATCGGCGCTCGAACTGGTGCAATACGCCAAGGCCAACCCCGACAAACTCACCTACAGCTCATCCGGCATCGGCAGCCCGATCCACATGACCACCGAACTGTTCCAGATCGCCACCGGAACAAAAATGATCCACGTGCCCTACAAAGGCATGGGCGCCGCTTATGCCGACCTCGTCGGCGGACGCATCAGCCTGTCATTCGCCACCATCATTTCCGGGCAGCAACACATCAAGGCCGGACGCCTGCGCGCACTCGGCGTATCCATGGGCAAACGCGCCCCGGCAATGCCCGAGACGCCGACCATGGCCGAGGCCGGCATCCCCGGCGTGGTGGTGGTCAACTGGTACGGCCTGATCGCGCCCAAGGCCGTGCCTCCGGCCATCATCAACAAGATCGCCACCGAAACCGCGAAGGCGGTAAAAGCGCCGGCGATGGAAAAACACCTGATCGCCGACGGCTCCGAAGGCGTGGGTTCAACGCCGGCGGAATTCACCGCACACATCAAGGCAGAAAGCGAGCAGTGGAAGCGCGTGATCAAGCAGGGCGGGATCAAGGCGCAATAGGCGGTTCCGGCACTCACCTGCAGAAACGGCGCCCGCGGGCGCCGTTTTTTCCGATGCGGAGCAGCCGCCTGCTCTTATTGCGTCTTGATCCCCGCCTTGGTGATGACCTCGGCGTACTTGGCCACCTCGCGTTTGAGCAAGGCGGTCAATTCCTCCGGCGTGCTCGCCACCGGGTCGAGCACCTCGCGGCGATAGAAGTCGATCACTTCCTTTGCCTCCAGCGCCTTCTTGACCTGGGCGTTGAGCGTGCTGACCACGATGGCTGGCGTTTTTGCCGGTACCAGCACGATGTACCACTGGTCGGTGACAAAACCGGGGAAGAAGTTGTTCATCGGCGGCAGGTCCGGATTCCACGAGGAGGGTTTCTCGGTGGTCACCGCCAGAGGCCGCACGCGGTTGGCCTTGATGTGCGGCATGAACGACGTCGGCGTGTTGATCACCATGTCCACTTCGCCGGTGGCCAGTCCCACGGCCGAGGGTCCGCCGCCCTTGTACTGGATGATCTCGCTTTTGCTCTTGGTGTACTGCTTGAACATCTCGGCCGAGATGTGGCTGGTGGTGCCTGCGCCGTTGGCGCCGATGTTGAGTCCGCGCGACGATGCTTTCACCAGCGTCAACAACTCCTTCACCGAGCGTGCGGGCACGCTCGGGTGAACTGCCACCACCAGCGGCGAACTGGCAACCCAGGTCACCGGGTCAAAATCCTTCAGCAAATCGAAGCGCATGGCCTGCTTCTGTAACGTGACATTGAGCGCGACCGATGCCGTCGTCATCAGCACGGTGTAGCCGTCCGGCGCTGATTTCGCGGCAACCTCCGCGCCGATCAGACCGCCCGCGCCGGGACGGTTCTCCACCAGCACGGGCTGTCCCAGACTCTGGCGCATGCGATCCGCAATCAGCCGGCCCTGCAGATCGGTGCCGCCGCCGGTGGCGAAGGGCACGATCAGGCGCACCGGTTTTTCGGGATAAGCCGCCGCCGCATTACCGGCCCAGCCCAGGGTCAGCATCAACGACAATGTGATGGGTCCTGCAAAGCCTGTGTGTTGCATGAAACGTCTCCTCGCAATGAATGGTTTTGGTTTTTTTTGCTGTCGCCAAATGCTAGTCCTTTTGCCGGGACGTGTCGTTGACCACTTGGCCGTGATTTCGCGCAGGCCATCCGTGACGCGGCGTGCTGCGGCGGGGCAGAGCACATCAGGCCGGGCAAGGGAATATTGATAATGTTTTTAAATTCATTTATTTACGCTTGCCGCCCCGGCCGCAGCCCGCACGCCTGATCCGCGGGATAATGCGGCCTGCTGAACGGAACACATCTTGCCCCCTCTCCGAACACGCCTGTTCACGCAGGCCCTGCTCATTGCCAGTCTGTTGTGCTGCGCCCAGGCGCAGGCGGCAGCGCGCCACGTCCACCTGCCGTATCCCGGCGGCAAGGTGGATGTCTATTCCGAGGCCGCGCAATGCGTGATCGTGGTCGAGGGCCCGCTCGACCGGGGCTCGGCCAAATCAGTATCGGATGCCTTCCGCCTGCTGCGGCCTTCGGAATGCGAGCAGCGGATTGTCGTCTTCAACTCCGCAGGCGGCACGCCGAACATTGCCTACAGCTACGCCGAGCTGATCCGCAAGAACGGCTTCGATACCGAAGTGGCGAAGCAGGGCCTGTGCTCCTCGGCCTGCACCTATGCCTTTCTCGGCGGCAATCGCCGTTTCATTGATGACAAGGCCCGCTTCGGCGTGCACCAGCACACGCGCAAGGGCGTCTGCACGCCCGTGCTGACTGAAGAAGAAGACCGCCGGCTGCGTCGCATTGCGGAGCCGGCCATGCCGGCGCCGGCCATCGACCGCTTCATCGAATTGATTGCCGCCACCGACTGCCGCACGATGGCCTTCCTTTCGCATGAAGTGCTGAACGAGCTCTCGATCGCCAACGCCCGGCAGACGCGGGTCAGTGCTGCGATCCAGAGCGCCATCGAAGCCCGTGCACTGCAGGAAGTCGCTGCGCTGAGGGCCACCGCCAGCGGTCCCTGGGTCCGTGCGGCCGGTGACAGCGCGCTGACCGTGTTCACGCGCAACGCCGCCGAGCCGCCGGCCGGCGGCAAGCCGATGATCTGGGGCCTGGTCAACCATGCCGCAGACCGCATGCACCGGCAGGCCGGGGAGCACTACCGCTCATTTGAAGCGCTGAATGAAGCCGACTGCGAGAAACAGACGCTGACCATAATCCTCGGCGTCTATACCCGGGAAGCGATGGGAGAGGGACGCATCGTCTGGAAAACCGGAAGACTGGCGCCCACGCCGGTCAAGCCGAACACGCCGGCTGCCGTTTATTACAGGCTCGCATGCGGGGAAGCAGTAATGTAACGAGGGTGGCGCGACGAATCGTGCTGCACCGCAGCTTGCGCCGCTGTCAAACCGGTTGTTTGGCACCGGTTTTCTCGCCCTGAAGCGCCTACTGTTTTTCCGGAGCCGCGCATGTGGGCTATGATGTCTCTGCAGCACCCATAAAAAACCGTTCACCGGAGGAGATATGTCGAGAGCCTTTTTGCGCGCGGCGTTTGTGTGTGCCGCCGTTCTTGCTGCAACAGCCGCAGCCCCTGTCGCGGCCCAGCAGTTCCCCAACAAAATCCTGCGCGTCATCAATCCCAACGCGCCCGGCGGCAACAGCGACGTGCTGTTCCGGCTGCTCGCCCCCAAGATGGGCGAAGTGCTCGGCCACCAGCTCGTCATCGACTACCGGCCCGGCGCCGGTGGCAACATCGGCACGGAGATGGTCGCGCGCGCCGCCCCAGACGGCTACACCACGCTGATCGCGGCCGCGAGTTTTTTGATCAACCCCTCGCTGCTGAAGAACATCCCCTTCGATGCCGAGAAAGACTTTACCCCGCTCGGCATCATTGTCGATATCCCGGCCGGGCTTGCCGTACATCCCTCGCTCCCGGTGAAGACCGTGCAGGACCTCGTCAACCTCGCCAAAAAACGTCCGGGCGACCTCAACTTCTCCAGCTCCGGCCAGGGCGCGCTGGGACACCTCTCGGGCGCGCTGCTCAATGCCTCCACCGGCATCAAGACCGTGCACATCCCCTATAAAGGCGCGGGCCCGTCGATCGTCGATCTTGTCGCCGGCCATGTGCAGTTCTCATTCGTCAGCATCCCGGCGATCACCGGCCACCTGCAAAGCGGACGGCTGCGCATGATCGCGCAGTGCGGCGAGAAACGTTTTGTGTCCTTCCCCGACATTCCGACCATGGTTGAATCGGGCGTGAAGGACTACGTCATCACCAGCCCCTTCAGCTACCTCGGACCCGCAGGCATGGCGCAGCCGGTCGCGAAGCGGCTCAACGACGCACTGCGCGCTGCACTCACCGATCCGCAAAACAACAAGACGCTGATCGAGCGCGGCGCATTGCCTGTCGGCAACACGCCGGCGGAACACGCAGCGCAGATCAAATCCGAAATCGCCAAGTGGAAAAAAGTGGCGGCTGCGGCGGGGTTGAAACCGCAGTAAGGTGCAGCGCCAGCGTGTGGCCGGGAAGCGCCATCCTCAACCCGGCCCGGAATCCACGGCGTCAACAAACGGTAATCAACATGGTCGTTCGCACTTCGACAAGCTCAGGGCGAGCGGTCATGTTGTTGCGCGCAGAAACAGGTGCGATCAGGCTTCGACGGACTCGTTACGCAGCCTCAAGCCTGGTGCCTTGCATGCTTTGTTTAATGCCGTTGTGAAACACCGATTACGCAATCCCCGCAAACACCGCCAGTGAGCGATTGACCTTCAGCATCGCGGCGTCATCAAGGTGGCCGATCACAGCGCCGACCCGCTCACGCGGTACGGTCACGATCTTGTCGATCTGGATTTGCGAAATGTTGCGCAGCCCGTTGTCCGGTCCGGGATCCACCGTGATGCGGAAGATCGGCGCATTGCGCAGCTCGCTTGTTACCAGACACAAGGCCACGCTGGGCAGCTCGTCGAACAGGTCCGACTGAATCACCAGCGCCGGTCGCGGCTTGCCGTAATCGCCGGGCGCGGCTACGGTGACCAGATCACCGCGCCGCATCGTCGGTCCATGCCGCAGCCTGGCTGATGAATTCCAGCGCTTCGGTTTCCGCCGCATCGCCGCGCAACAGCGCCGACTGGCGGCGGCATTCGGCTGCGAATACCGGCGAGCGTGTGTCGGGCACCCAGAGCTGGACCAGCCGCAGGCCCGAGGCGCGCTGCCGCACGCGATACTTTTTCATGCGTTCGTTGACTTCCATGGCGTCTCCGTAACATGTTACGCGGCCATGTTATGCCTGCGGAAGGATCGCCGCAAGTTTCCGGGGCGGGATTGCTGCTCCGGAGAATAATTATAACTATTTGATTAAATTGATTATTATTGGTGAATCGGCAAGCCGTCATTGGCGCGTTGCCGCCAACCGCACCGTCGCTCAGAAATACCCGAGCACGCCCCACCACAGGCTGCCCACCACCACCAACAGCAGCATATTCACCAGGCTCATCACGAAGCCGGTGATCCACCATTCGTTCAGCGTGGTGTAGCCCGAGCCGAAAATGATCGGCGAGGTGCCGGTCGCGTAGTGCGTCAGCGACATCATCAGCGATGACGAAAAGGCGAGGATCAGCGCGAACAGCATCGGCGGCGCGCCGAGTGCCACGCCCGCGGTGAAAAAGGCCGCGAACATCGCGGTGATGTGCGCCGTGGTGCTGGCAAAGAAGTAGTGCGCGTAGAAGTACACCGCGACAAGGATCGCGCAGGCGCCGATCCAGCCGAGTCCGAGTCCGCCGATCGCATCCTTGATGGTCTGCGAGAACCAGGTGATCAAGCCGAGCTTGCCGAGGAACGTCGCCATCATCACCAGTGCGGCGAACCAGATCAGCGTATCCCAGGCGCTTTTCGCCTTCAGCACATCCTCCCACTCCAGCACGCCGGTGAGCAGCAGCAGCGACAACCCGACCCAGGCCGTGGTGGTGGCGTCGAGGTTCAGCGCCGGCCCGAAAATCATCGCCGGCACGCCGGCCCACATCAGCAGCATCAGGCCGAGCACGGACAGCGTCAGTTTCTCCGCGGGTTTCATCGGGCCCATTTCCGTGAGCTCCGACCGTGCGAGGTCGCGCGCATTGGGCGTCTTGCGGATTTCCGGCGGGTAGATCAAAAAGATTACCAGCGGCATCACCAGCAGCATCGCCAGCCCCGGCAGCAGCGCCGCCATCGCCCACTGCGCCCAGGTGATCTTGATCTCCAGATTGGTGGCCTTGGCCACCAGATCCACGATCAGCGGATTGGGCGCCGTCGCGGTGATGAACATCGCCGAAGTGATCGGGTTGGTGTTGTAGTTCACCAGCGCGAGGTAGCGGCCGATTTTTTTCGAGGTGCCCTGATCCGGACTGGAACCGAAGGCATCCGCGATCGAACGCATGATCGGGTGGATGATCGCGCCGCCTCGCGCGGTGTTGCTCGGCGTCACTGGTGCAATGACCAACTCGGAAAACACCAGGCTGTAGCCCACGCCCAGCGAACTCTTGCCGAACAGTGAAATGAAATAAAAGCCGATGCGGGTGCCGAGGCCCGTCTTGGTCAGCGCCACCGAGATCATCACCGCGACGGCGATCAGCCAGATCAGCGGATTGGCAAAGCCGCTCAGCGCATCGGCGATTGCCGCGGAAGGCTTGCCCGGATTGGTGACTTCGGTAATCGCCACCAGCGAGATCGCGATGATCGACAGCGCCCCGATCGGCATTGCCTTGCCGATGATCGCGGCGATGGTCGCCACAAACAGCGCCAACAGATGCCAGGCCTCCGGCTTGACCTGGGCCGGCGCCGGAATCACAAACCAGATCAGCAGGCCGATGCCGATGGCGATGGCAGAGGGAATCAGCTTGGGACGGGAGGATTCGGTCATGGCAAGTCCTTGTCTAGTACAACTGCTTTTTTCGGGGGGCCGGGCTGTATCCGCTCCGAAGATTGTACGCAGTGTCCCGCCCAAATCAATGGTGGCGCAACGCTGGTGGCTGAAATGCCGCAGGCCAAAGTGTTACAGTTTGCCGCAGCATCGTGACAAGATGGCTTTCGCATCCCAACTATCCGAGGACGACACCATGATGAATAACAATTCGATCAACCGTTCATTAACGGTCATGTGCCTGCTGGCCGCGGCCGCAACGCCTGCGATCGCGCAGACCGCCTACCCCGAACGCGCGCTGCGACTGATCGTGCCTTTTGCCGCGGGCAGCGCGACTGACTCTTCGGCACGGATATTCAGCGTGCAGATGGCCAGCCAGATCGGGCAGCAGATCATCGTCGACAACCGCGCGGGTGCGGGCGGCGCCATCGGCATGCAGGCGCTGGCCAAGTCCGCGCCCGACGGTTACACCATCGCCTATGCCGGCGCCGGTCCGCTCGCCATCAACCGCAGCATGTCGTCGAATTTGCCGTATGACGTCGAGAAGGAAATCCAGGCCATTTCGCAGGCGATCACCTCGCCGCTGCTGCTCGCGGTTTCGCCGACCTTGCCGGTCAAGAGCGTCAAGGAAATGATCGCGCTGGCCAAAGCGCGTCCCAACCAGATGTCCTTCGGCTCGGCCGGCAACGGCACCGTCGGTCATCTGGCCGGAGAGTATTTCAAGGCCCTGAGCAAGACCGACATCCTGCATGTGCCGTACAAGGGCGGCGCGCAGGCCGCCGTCGACACCATGTCGGGGTTTGTGCAGTTTCTGTTTGACCCGACCAGCAGCCTGGCCCCGCACGTCACCAGCGGCCGCCTGCGCGGCCTGGCCGTCACCGGACCCAAGCGCATCAAGGCCTTTGCCAATCTGCCGACGGTGGCCGAATCCGGCCTGCCCGGCTACGAAGTCACCACCTGGGGCGGCATCATCGGCCCGGCCGGCATACCGAAGAACATCGTCGCCCGCCTCAGTGACGAAGTGCAGAAAGCCGCCAAGTCGACTGCGGTGATCGAACGTTACGCCGCGCTCGGATCAGAGCCGCTCGGTACCACGCCGGAGCATTTCACCGAGTTCATTCGCAAGGAATATCTGAAGTGGGCTGAAGTCATCAAACGCGCGGGGCTGAAACAGCAGTAACCGCGCGCAACCCGCGACGTCGCGGGCGGACTCAGTGCATGGCCACAAACCGGCCCATGCGCACTGCGGTCTGCCCGCGATAGAGCCGCTTCGACGGCATCACCAGCACGCAGTCGTCGTAAGGCGTGCGCACTTCGCGTTCACCGTCCCAGCCGATCAGCGTGCCGGCCTCCTTGACGATCTCCAGCCCGGTGAACACACGCGCGAAACGGAAGGCATCGGCGGTGATGGTCACCGGATGCGTGACTTCCACCGTTTTCTGCGCGGGCGGCGTGTCGGCAAATCGGAAGGGGCCGTGTTCAGGATCGATGACGCCGAAGCGCGCCAGAAATCGCAGCGTCGTCTCGCGCGCCACATCGACAGTGTGTTTGGCCCAGTGCTGACCGCATTCGACCAGCAGCGCGTTCTTCGCGCTGGCCGCATCACCGAAAGCCGCGTAGTCGCGCATGCGCCGGCCGGCCGCGTGCCCGGCATCACAGACTGCCAGCGCCGGATAACCCACCTCCGCGGCAAGGATGCGCCCCTTCTCCAGCGGCCCGGCAAGCACCAGCGGGTCCGAGGGATGCTGCATCGAGTGGATGTCGAGCAGCAGGTCGGCGGTATCCACCAGCGGGCGGATCACCCGCGCGCGGCGCAGGTCGGGGGTGTTGCGCGGGCCGTCGAGCACCTCGGCGGTCCACACCCGGTTGAAATCTTCCTCGACCCAGCGCGAGGCTTCGGGATTCGCAAGGTCAAAACGTTCGAACGCTTCGATATTGCAGAACAGCAGCGTCAGTTTGCCGTGCAGCGGGCGGATACCGGCGCGAAACAGTTCGTCGAGCACGATCGCGCCGCAGATCTCATTGCCGTGGGCCAGCGCGGTGATCATCACATGCGGCCCCGGTTTGCCGCTGTCGATGGTGGTGGCGTAGTCGATGCCGGTGTTGCCCTTGCGATAAGGACTGATGTCCGGAGCGGTGATTTCGACGGTATAGGCGTTGGGGTCGGTCATGATGGGGGCAGTCTCAGGTTGAAGGTGACAGCGGGCGGGCCGCTGCGCCGAGTGTAGCTCAGGCCGGCGTGCCGAACTCGCGGCGGCAAACTTCCGCCAGTGTTGCAACACCCTGATTGATTTCCTCATGGCTCAGGTTGGCAAAACACAGGCGCATGCGGTTTTTTGCCTGTGCCTTGTTCACTGACCACTCCGGCCCCGGGTTGATCGCCACACCGGCGGCCTGCGCCAGCGGGAACAGCTTCAGCGCATCCACGTGGTCCGGCAGCTTCACCCACAAAAAAATCCCGCCCTGCGGATCATCGAATTGCGCTGCGTCGCCGAAATGTTCGCGCAGCGCTTCCATCAGCGTCACCAGCTTGGCGCGCAGACTCTTGCGCAGCACCGGCACATGTTTCGCGAAATGCGCCGTGCAGTATTCCGCCAGCACCATCTGCTCCAGCGCACCGGAGCCGGCATCGGTCTTGATCGCAAGCATGCGCGACAGGATGGTCCACGGCGCCACGATATAACCCACGCGCAGCGCCGGCGCGATGGTCTTCGAGAACGAGCCGATGTAAATCACATTGCCCCGATCGCTCAGCGCATGCAGCGCGGGCGGGCGCTCGCCCGACCAGCTCAGGTCGGCATAACAATCATCCTCGAATACCGGCACGCCGTAGTCCGCGGCGAGTTTCAGCAGAGCCTGCCGCCGTTCAAGCGGCATGATGGTGGCGGTCGGGTTCTGCACGGTGGGGATGGTGTAGATGTATTTGGGGCGGACGCCCTTTGATTTCAGATCGGCCAAAGCATTCGCCAGCGCATCAATGCGCAATCCGTCGCGGTCGAGCGGAATGCCTACCGGCGTCACGCCCAGTTTGAGCAGGCGATTGATCGAACCCTGATAACAGTCCTCTTCGATGATTACGGTGTCTCCGCGCGTGAGCAGCGTGTTGTTGACCAGGTCCAGCGCCTGCAGCGAGCCCGAAGTGATCAGGATGTCGTCGGCGCTGCAGTGCATGCCGGCATCACGCTTGAGCTTCACCGCCAGAAAATCGCGCAGCGCGCGATAACCCTGCGGACCGCTGTTGAGGCCATAGGTCGACAGCGTGCGCCCCTCGCGCCGCAGCACCGCATCGGCCGCCGCGATCAGCCCGTCGAGCGGCAACGCATCCGGATCATTGTTGCCACCGGTGAAATCGAATTTGACGCGGCCGTTCCAGCGCGCGGCGGCGGGCGGCAGGGCTGCGGGAAAAAGCGGGGTGAAATCGAAGGGGGCAGTTGTCATGGCCATCCTGATTTGTGCTTGTTTTTATGGCGATTAAGACTTGCTGATGTCGCTGCGGACTCTTGGGAGCGGTATTGCTGGCATGAAGATTATCATGGCCCCTGAATGGCACTCTCAAGCGCGACTGAATTTGAATGGTTGCTGAAGCAATGAAGCAATCGACTTCGCCGCAATTTCAGCGGGGTCAATATATGAACGTTGTCGCTGCATCCCGGGATGGGTTAGATTCTGCCATTGCCAGCATGACTGCCCCGGCTTTGCCTGAATGTGGACGGTGGTTTTCCTGGCAATCAAAAAGAGCCCGGTGCAATAAAGAAAAGCGGGCCGAAGTTGGCATGTCATTTCCAACGATATATATGCCGGAGGAGAGTCATGAAACCGATAAAAATCGCCGCCTGGGCTGCGTTGTCACTGATCTGTGCAGCAACCGCAACAGCCCAAACTTTTCCCTCAAAACCCATTCGACTGATTTCGCCTTATCCACCGGGCGGCGGCACTGATGCGACCGCGCGGATCATCTCGCAAGCCCTGGGCGACCAGATGGGGCAGCAGGTGGTGGTCGACAGCCGCGGTGGCGCGAGCGGGCGGATTGGTACCGAGCTTGCCGCAAAGTCTGCACCGGACGGCTATACGCTGGTGCTCGGCAATGTCGCACCGCTGGCCATTCTTCCGGGCTCAGGCACGAAGCTGACCTACGACCCGATTACCAGCTTTACCCCCATCAGTCTGTTGGCCAGGTCCGATTACGTATTGACGGTGCATCCCTCACTCCCGGTGCGCTCGGCCAAAGAACTCATCGCGCTTGCAAAGTCCAAACCCGAGCAATTGACTTACGCCTCCAGCGGCAATCTGGGCGGCCCACATCTTGCCGGCGAGATGATCAATCTGATGGCCAAGGTCAAGATCATTCATGTCCCATACAAGGGCAATGGCCCGGCCGCCGTTGCGGTGCTGACCGGCGAAAGCACGATGATGTTCGGAAGCGGGCCTTCCGTGGTGCCGCATGTCAAGGCAGGCAAGATGCGCATACTCGCAACGACCGGTCTGAAGCCTTCGATCAAAGGCGTGCCAACCCTGAGCGAGCTGCTGCCGGGGTTTGAGGTGACGCAGTGGTACGGAATCCTGGTGCCTGCCGGCGTGCCGAAAGACATTGTTGATCGCCTGAATGCAGAGATCGTCAAGGCCATTGCAACACCGAAAGTGGCTGAAACGCTGGTAAGGCTCGGAACCGAGCCTGTTTCAAATACGCCGGCCGAGTTCGCCGCCTTCATCAAGTCGGAAGGCGATAAATGGGGCAAGGTCATCAAAGCCGCGGGCATCAAGGGTGATTGATTCCTGACCATGGAGCGTTCCGGAAAATCCGAAGTCATTGACGAGTTCGAGTTTTTTCTCGGAAAACAATGGTCCGATGGTTTACCGGTGGTGACGCCCACCGAGGAACGTGTGCAGTGGATGCTCAGCGGTACCCGGCGCGATCCCGCGGAACCGGTCGGCAACATTCCACCGGCGATGGAGCCCGCCACCGTACGCACCGTCGCCATTCACGCGCTGATGGCCGGCTGCAAACCGGAGTATCTGCCCGTGGTGCTGGGCGGCATTTCACTGATGCTCCGCGAAGAGTTCAATCTCAACGGCGTGCAGGGCACCATGCATGGCGTCGCGCCGCTGATGATCGTCAACGGCCCGTACGCGAAAAAAATCGGCCTGCACGGCGGCAACGGCTGTTTCGGACCGGGATTCCGCGCGAACGCGACGATCGGACGCGCGATCCGCCTGATGCTGACCAATCTCGGCGGCGGCATTCCGGGCGTGGGGTCGGCCACGGTGTTCTCCACGCCCTTGCGCTATACCGCCTGCCTCACCGAGAACGCCGAGCGGAGCCCCTGGCCCAGTCTGGCCGAAACGCGGGGTTACGAGGCCGGCGATGATGTCATTACCTGTGCCATGGTGGAGAGCCCGCGGCTCTGTTACGACGACGTGAGCCAGGATCCGGAGCGGCTGCTGACCGGAATCGCCGATGGCATGGCGGCCATGAGCTCATGGAATATGCACGTGCGTTCAGACATGGTGGTGGCCATGGGGCCGGAACAGGCGACGATATGCGCCAAGACCGGCATGAGCCACGCCGACGTTCATCAAAAGCTTTGTGAAATGGCCGGACGTCGTGTGGGCGATCTCAGGCGCGGCGGAAACTGGCGCCGCGAACGTGCTTTGAAAATCAATGTGAACCCGGATGACGATGATGGCTTCGTGCCGGTGATCAAGGACAAACGCGATCTGCATCTGGTTGTGGCCGGCGGCTGGGGGCCATTGACGGCTGTCTGTCATGGCTGGGGCGGCGGAAGCCGCGCGGTGCATGGCCTTTATTCGATCTGAATCATCGATGATTTTCAAACATTGAACTTGCCGTTGAACATCATTGCTGTTGAACATTAAATCCGGGAGCCTGAATTGGCTGAAGCCGTAGACGAGTTTGAGTTTTTCCTGAACAAGCAGTGGTCCGACGGCTTGCCGGTGGTCACGCCGACTGAAGCACGGGTGCAGGCCATGCTCAAGGCGACGCGCCGTGATCCCGACGAGGTGATCGGCAACATTCCGCCGGCGATGGAGCAGGCAACCGTCAGGACCGTCGCGATCCACGCGCTGATGGCCGGCTGCAAGCCGGAGTATCTGCCGGTGGTGCTGGGCGGCATTTCCCTGATGCTGCGGGAAGAATTCAACATGAATGGCGTTCAGGGCACCATGCATGGCGTCGCGCCGCTGATGATCGTCAATGGGCCTTATGCGAAAAAAATCGGCATCCATGGCGAGAATGGTTGCTTCGGACCGAGCTTCAGGGCGAATGCCACCATCGGACGCGCCATCCGCCTGATGATGCTTAACCTCGGCGGCGGCATTGCCGGCATCGGATCAGCCACCATCTTTTCCACGCCCTTGCGTTACACCGCCTGCATCACCGAGAACACCAGCCAGAGCCCCTGGGAAACCCTCGCGGTTTCAAAGGGGTATGCCGAAACCGACAATGTCATTACCTGCGCGATGGTGGAAAGCCCGCGGCTGTGTTTTGACGACGTCAGCCAGGAACCGGACCGTCTGCTCAACGGCATCGCCGATTCCATGGTGGCCATGGGATCCTGGAATATGCACGCGCGTTCCGACATGGTGGTGGCCATGGGCCCCCAGCACGCGACAATATGTTCGAAGGCCGGCATGAGCCGTGCCGATGTTCATGCGCGGCTGTGCCGGATCGCCGGTCGCAAAGTTCGCGATCTCAAAAACGGCGGCAACTGGCGGCGGGAGCGCGCGCTGGGCTTCCCGATCAAGGTCGATCCGGATGATGATGATTTTTTCATCCCGGCCATCAAGGAAGCCGATGACCTGCAGCTGATGGTTGCCGGCGGCTGGGGCCCGTGCACGGCGATCTGCCACGGTTGGAGCGGCGGCAGCAAGGCGGTCCACGGCAAATACGAAATCTGAGTTGAACGAATCACAACGGAGGCAATGATGGCGAATGACCTGGGATTTATTGATCCGACTGCCGGCGGCGGCAAAGCCGCTGTGGCTCTGGCCCCCCGGCCGATGGACCTGGCCGGCAAGGTGGTGGGTTTGCTCGACAACACCAAGGAACAGGGCACCCTGATTCTCGAAACCATCGGCAAGGCACTGCAGGAGAAATATGGTGTCGCGAAAGTCGTCCTGCGCGCCAAGGAGCACTATTCCAAACCGGCGACCGGCGCCCTGATCGATGAAATGGCCCAAGAGGTGCAGGTGGCGATTGCCGCCGTCGGTGGATGAGGGTCCTGTACGTTGTGCAGTGTGCACGACACCATCGAATTCGAAAAACGCGGGATACCGGCAACGGTTGTGATCACGCAGGCGTTCAAGAACGCTGCGGTATTCCAGTTCAAGGGCAAGGGCATGGACGGGCATCCCTATATCGAGATGCCGCACCCGATCAGCAACCTGAAGCCCGAGGAAATGCGCGAACTGACGCTCAGCTATGTGGATCAGCTGGTCAGGCAGATAACCGCTTGATTGACTATCAATCCTCAGTCAGCGCAACCCTTTGAATTCAGGGTGTGCTGGCTGAGGATTGCGGCGCGAAAAATCAGGCCAGCGCGCCAGCGCGGGCGACCAGGCCGGCATCCGGCAGATTTTCAAGATCCCAGCACAGTTCGATCAGTTTTTGCTGCCGGCCCTTGTCGAGAATGCCGTCAGTGAGATCGACAAACTTGGCCTCCAGGTCGTGGTCGCTCATCGGGTGCTCCAGGGACCCCACCGGATGTTTGACCATCCGCTCAAGCGTTCGGCCATCCTTCAGCGTGATCATCACGTGAGCCTGCGCCCAGCTCAGGGACTCATCGACGGTGGCGTGGACACGGCTGCGAATCCCGGCCACCACCGGATCATTCACGCAGGCATCACTGAACTGCGCCTCGCCGCCCGCACCCTCGCATAACGCTGCGGCGGCGGCGTGATAGACGCTGAATTTGCCTTCAAGGCCGGTGCGGGGTTCGGTTTTTCCCGTGAGCTCCAGCACGATCTTCCCGACCTTGAGATCGATCCGGTCGATCATTTCCGGCGTCAGCCCGTATTCGCTGCGCAGTTGCATGCAGCCGTCGATCGCGCCGTGTACGACCAGGCCGCAGGCGAAGGGCTTGTACATATTGCGCATCAGCTCGAACGATCGACCCCATGGCGCAACAATCGGCGCGGGATCAAATCGGGTGGACAGCACATGCCCGAAACCCCGGGGTGCCTCGATGGCCTTCTCGGAACTGGTGAAACCGTTTGCCGCGAGGAATGCCGCATGCAGCCCGTTCTGGGCGGCGCGCCCCGGGTGCAGGCATTTGCACATCGAGCCGAACATTTCGCGCAGCCCCGAGGCCTGCGTCGCCGCGATGCCCAGCGCCCATGCCATGCGCTGCTGATCGAGGCCGAGGATCTTGCCGGCCGCCGCAGCGGCGCCGAGCACGCCGACCGTGCCGGTGATATGCCAACCCACATCGTAATGATCCGGCACGACGGCAAGCCCGACCCGGCACTCGACTTCAACACCGGTCACGAAGGCGTGAATGACGTCGGCCCCGGTTAGGCCTTTTAATTCGGCCAGCGCCAGCAGTGCCGGCCACACCGGCGCGCTGGGATGGATCGCTTCGACATGCGTATCGTCGAAATCGAGCACATGCGAGCTGATGCCGTTGAGCAGCGCGGCATTCAGGATATCCAGCTTTTCCGTGCGGCCGAGGATGCTGGCCTGGGCGGGTCCGGCAAACGGCAGCACGGCGCCGAGCGCGTTCACCGCGGTCGGGTGCGAGGCGCCGCCAATCGAGCACCCGCATAAATTCAGCAGCGCCCGCGATGCCTCATGCCGGACATCCTGCGGGATGTCTTCATAGCGGGAATCGACGACATACTGAGCCAGGGTTTTTGTGACTTCCATGGATGGCTTGAATATTTGTGGGTTGAAAAGGCAGCAGACGGAATAGCCGCTACGGTGTGAAATCGAAGGGGGTGGTCGTCACAGATTTCCGATTTGGCAGACAGCGGAGTCTCCGCAACGAATTATGCCCCGGCAGCGGCCCAACGTCGCCTCAATGGCGCCGCTGGATAGTAGCTATAAGGTAATTAGGGCGTTTCGTAACCACAGGTATAAGGTAAGTACCTATGGTTATTGGGAAAAACAGTCATTTTAGTTGTGCGGCCAACTTTTTGAGGGGTCGCAAGTGCATTTTCTGCGGTTCGTTCAAGGTGCTGCGCACCTCGCGCGGGTATGTGAAATGCCGTGGCTGCGGCAAGT